>Ga0335081_10001728_pt1 | contig 34741 bp, 31 predicted proteins | sample Lox_Sample_35_FD_206713 | JGI IMG/M metagenome (GOLD analysis project Ga0335081, IMG submission 206713) | Soil microbial communities from Loxahatchee National Wildlife Refuge, Florida, United States - Lox_Sample_3.5 | ecosystem: Environmental > Terrestrial > Soil > Wetlands | place: USA...
CGGAATCACAATTCCAAATAATTCGGGACGTTGATGGCGTTATGGGTTAGCTATCAGCACTCAGCATTCAGCATTCAGTTTTGCAGGTAACGACCGCTGCCAGAGAGGACTAGTGTGTACGCGGAATGCACGAACCCAGCGCTAAATACTCACAGCCGATTGCTGAGTGCTGATGGCTGCTCCCGAGTTCAGCTATACTTTTCTCCGCTTTCATTCCCTCAACACCGGAGCCCCATGAACCGCCTGTTCTCCCTGATCCTGGTCTGCCTGTCAACATTGGCTTCTGCCCAAAGCTCAACCACCCCCAAGGAAATCGATTCCGTTTATCCCAACGCTCATGCTCTGTATCTCGACATCCACGAGCATCCTGAGCTCTCGGCTCACGAGACCGAAACCGCCGGCAAGCTCGCTACCCAATTCCGCAATCTCGGATACGACGTCACCGAGCACGTCGGCGGCACCGGCGTGGTTGCGATGATGAAGAATGGCGCCGGCCCGACGATTCTTCTTCGCACCGAACTTGACGCGCTACCTGTGGAAGAAAAAACCGGCCTGCCTTACGCCAGCAAAGTTCACACCAAAGATGATGCGGGCCACGACGTTCCCGTCATGCACGCCTGCGGTCATGATCTCCATATGGCTGCGATTGTCGGCACCGCCGCCGTCATGGCCCACAGCAAAACTACCTGGCACGGTACTCTGATTCTCATCGGCCAGCCCGCGGAGGAGACCATCGGCGGCGCCAGCGGCATGATCAAAGACGGCCTGTTCACTCGTTTCCCCCGTCCCGATGTTCTCGTCGCTCTTCATGTCGGCAACGAACTTCCGGCCGGACAAGTCGGCATTACCCCCGGCATCATGAGTTCCAACGCCGATTCCATTAAGGTGACCATCTATGGCAAAGGCGGCCACGGTTCCGCGCCGCACACCGCCATCGATCCCATTGTCATCGCGGCCCGCACCATCCTCGCTCTCCAGACAATTCCTTCGCGCGAGGTCAAGCCTGGCGAGATGGCTGTCGTCACCGTCGGTTACATCCAGGCCGGCACGAAGAACAACATCATTCCCGATCACGCCGAAATGGGACTTACCGTCCGCACTTACAAAACGGACATCCGCAAGCAGGTGCTTGCTGCAATTACCAGGATTGTGAATGCCGAGGCCGCAGCTGGGAATGCTCCGCGCGAGCCTTTGATTGAGCAATTTGAAGGCGCCGACGCCGTCTACAACAATCCCGCTCTCGCCGAACATCTTCGCGGGACCCTCGAAGCTGCGCTTGGAAAGAACAACGTTGTTACCGAGCCGCCGGCCACCGCTTCGGAAGATTTCTCGGGATTCGTCGAGCAGGGTATTCCCGGCTTTTACTTCGGTCTCGGAGGCGCCGATCCACAGAAACTTGCGGAAGTGAAGGCTGCGGGAAAAATGCTGCCCTCGAATCACTCACCGTTGTTTGCTCCGGATGTCGATCCCGCCCTTCACACTGCCATCACCGCCGAGGTCGCGGTTTTACGTAACTTACTAACCACCTCGCCGGACGAGTTACACAAACTGACCTCGGCTCCCTCAACTCAGTGAGACGCGGGTCAGCGGGTGCCCCATCCTAAAATCGCGTTCTGTGCGATTTTAGGATGGGGAGGGTGAGAAATGAACCCTGTGACCTCTGTGACCCCTGTGGTGAAGATTTTCTTTGGGTTTCCCCGCTATTGTTCTGCTGGCTTCTCTTTTTCCAGCACGATATCGTGCTTGCCCTGGCATTCTCTTGCCGGATCATATTCCGCGATTCCCGCTAACTGCTCTTTCGACGCGCGAAACTCCAGCGGTGGACGTCGCACCCGCGCCGGCAGGCCTGTGAATTGCACCTTCCCATCAGAGTTAGTTCCTGCCTCCAGGTCGAGCTTATGAAATCCGCCAAAGCCGTAGGCGATATGCACCTTTACGTCGGCAGCGGCCGCCGGTTTACCGTCCGGCGTCGTAATCGTGAGTTCGAGCGTGCACGATCCCAACCCCGCATCGATCTTGGGCACAGCCTGGGCTGCTGGCGCGGATTGCCCCTCCGCTCCCGCCATGATTCCAGCCTGCATCACGCAAATCAGCGCACACCTCTTGCTTAACGCCCAGCCGCTCATCCTGTCTTTGTTCCAGTGCTCATAAGAGCGCTGCAGAACTTTGCTCATTTGTTGAACCCTCCCTGCCTGAGCCATTGAGAATAACGCAACAAAATCGAGCATATCGTTGCAAAATTCCTTCTCCCGTCCGCAATTGCCTCACATTTCGGTTAGTCGAAATGAGCGGACGGGCTCCCCAGGTCTTCATCCAACTTTCTTGATCTTATCGTGATCTGATCGGCTTCTCTTTTCCGTTTTTTACTCCAGATTTTCATTGCACCACTTCACCCAACCTGATGCCGCAGGGTTGCATCCAGCAGCGTTTCAACTACACAATTAATTGATAAGCAAACTACAAAATGACTTTGGATGGCACACTACTTTCCGTCTGGCGCCAGGCGCTGGTCGAAAACGCGACTGCCCTCGATCTCGATGGACGGCATTATCCCGTGAAGCGTACCTCGCGCCATCGCCTCCGTCAGGTTGACTTCATATTTGAGGGCAACGAACTCCGCGGACTCGAGCAGAATCCCGATACTTCCTCCCGCTGGGCCCAAATGGCGCGGGAAGGGAAGAAGGTCATGCAGTTTCTAAGTAAAAGGCGGTACGTGGCTGTCGTCGCCGACGGAAAAGTGATCGCATACAACTAGGGTCATGTGCGACCTCGTCATTCCCTTTTTGGGAAGCAACGGCGTCTCTCTCCTGCTTTTCTTCTGCCAGCAAAGCCAAACAGAGGGAACATGATCTTGTAGCGCTGTTCTGCCTGCTTGCGCGACCTTGCGCAGAATGCAGGGAGACGAGTCGTGGCTTTCCCCCGAGTTTTGTATGGATGAACTCATCAAGAATTTGTGGGTGATGTTGACCATTGTCATTCCAGGAATGACAACGTACGGAACGCTGCGGCTTCTCATGCTGCTCTTCGACTGCAGGATCGACAAATCTGCGTTCGAAAAGATCGACGCCTCCACCCTGTTGACAACGTCTCTGATAGTTGCGATTGCGCTGGTCCAGCAAGCGGTTGCGCTTGTGTTCGAGGCTGGAGCGTCGTTTGTATGTAGCCACTGCAGCAAAGTTGACCGGAGCTACTTCTCATTCTTCTGCGACCGCTTCAGACTGGCGGCCAGCGGCAAGTTGAACGAGAGCGCCACCAGAATCTTCGGAAATTTCTTCACGTCAGTGAATATTACGGTTGGTCAGTTCTTCATCCTGGTGTATTTTCGCTACCGGGGACTCGATTTCAGGACCGCAGTAATGCGTGTGGTACTGGTCTTGGTTGTGGTAAGCGTGATCGCATCTGTCTTCCGGCTGCATAACGTCAAGAGCATCGTTGCTTTCTGTGAAGATGGGGGTGGTAAACCAAAGCCCGCGATTGAGGCGCGAGTTCCTTTTCGTTCTCGATCAGCTTCGTTGAACATCGTTTCTGAACAAACGACACCACCTCGCCGGTCCTCTCCGATGGAAAAGTGATCACGTACAAGCGACAGAATAATTCCGTGCGCTTCCGAAACGTGCGGACGTTCCCTCTCGCGTCGCAGCGGCGAAAAAAATGCAAATAAGGGCGGATACAAATTCCCGCCCCACAAACAACATCGGAGCTAGCAACCAGCGGCTGCTTTTTACGCCACCGCTTTCTTCTCGACTCCTGGCGCAGCCTCCTTGGCGGCGAGGAAATTCACCAGCTCGTGGTTGACCTCGTCGGCGTGGGTCCAACTGATGCAGTGCGGTCCATCCTTGATGACGACCAGACGAGCGCCCTTCACCAGCTTGGCGGTGCGCTCACCGGCGGCGGAGAATGGCACGATGCGGTCGCTGTCGCCGTGAATGACCAGCGTGGGAACATCGATGCGCGACACGTCCTGGCGAAAGTCTTCATGCCAGGTGGGGACGCATGCCAGGCTGGCCGTCGCCGACGCGCTTGCGGCCACGTTCCAGCTGGCACGGACCGCGTCTTCGCTCACGCGTTTTCCCAGCAGCTGGTCGGTGTTGTAGAAGTCTTTGAAGAACGCGGTGAAGAAGGCGTAACGATCGGCGGCCACCGCTTTCTCGATCCCGGCGAAGACGCTGCCGTCGACGCCCTCGGGATTGTCGGCAGTCTTCAGCAGGAATGGAGGAACGCCACTGATGATGACGGCCTGGGTCACGTCCTTCGATCCGTACTTGCCGATGTAGCGCGCCACTTCGCCTCCGCCCATGGAGAACCCGACAAGGGCGAATTTATGGAGTTTGAGATGGCGGACGAGCTGGTGCAGATCTTCTGCGAAAGTGTCGTAGTTGTAGCCCGTGGTGGGCTGACTGGAGTTTCCAAAACCGCGGCGGTCGTAGGTGATGACGCGGCGTCCGGCGGCGAGCAGGACAGGAAGCTGCTTCTCCCAGGAAGCACCGTTCAGGGGATAACCGTGGATCAGGACGACGGGGTCGCCGGTGCCGTGGTCTTCGTAGTAGAGGTCGATGTTGGTGGAGTTTTCTTTTGCGACGGTAAGGTAGGGCATTGAGATTTTCCTTTCTAAAATCAGCTCGCGGCTCTCAGCTGTCAGCTCTCAGTTGTCAGTGCTTGATTAACGACCGAACAGACGAGCAGCAGACGGGATGTGGTGGTCAGGTCGTTTCTGACAGCTTGTAGATTAAAAAGGCGGGAAATGGGTTCAAGACTTTTCCACAACGGAGCGGCAAGAAATCTTCACCAGTACCCAGACGAAAGCGGACTGATCCACAACCAAAAAGGCAAGCGCCTTGCCGAGTTCGAATGCAACGTGTTAACCTAGAACACGTTACGAAAAACGATTAGAGACAGGAGTGCAACAGGTTAGTGCTAGCCAGAGAGCAAAAGCAATCCATCGTTGACACATATCGCACGCACGCTACCGATACCGGTTCCCCCGAAGTCCAGATCGCATTGCTGAGCGAGCGCATCGGTCAATTGACGGAGCACTTCAAAACGCACCAGAAGGACCACGGTTCGCGCCGCGGTCTTCTCATGCTGGTCAGCAAGCGGCGTCGCTTGCTCGACTATCTGAAGAAGTACGACTCGGAACGGTACAAGACCGTTATTTCCAAGCTCGGTATCCGCAAGTAAGGGTTCCCACGTCTCGAAAACCGCGAGACGTGTGGAGGGGACCCGAACATCCGAGCCCGATTTCCGAGATGACTTCTCGCACTGTGCGTTTTTCCCAATCTACCGACTGGCACACGCCCACCGGCGCGAATCCCTCTGATCGCGACAGCAACGTGCGGGCATCCGTGTTCTGCGAAGAACCAGCAACGGCAAACAGCGACCATGTGGCGCCGCACCGTCCGCACACCGCGAACGGCCAACGACCTCTCACCAACGACTATTGAGGATGACTATGAAGCCTGAACCAACCCATATATCCGTCGAACTCGCCGGCGGGAAAACTCTCTCCTTTGAAACTGGAAAATTAGCCAAGCAGGCCCACGGCTCCGCTGTGGTGCGGATCGGCGACAACGTTGTGCTCGCCACCGCCGTGGCCAATCCTGAGCCCCGCGAGGGCATCGACTTCTTTCCGCTCACCGTCGACTACCGCGAATACACCTACGCCGGCGGACGCATCCCCGGCGGATTTATCAAGCGCGAAGGACGTCCCAGCGAGCGCGAGATTCTTACCAGCCGGCAGATCGACCGGCCGGTTCGTCCGCTGTTTGCAGAAGGATTCCGCAACGAGACACAGGTGATCGCCTTCGTGCTCTCGGCCGATACGGAGAACGATCCTGACGTCGCCGCGATTAATGCGGCGTCGGCGGCGCTGACGGTTTCCGATATTCCGTTCCTGGGCCCGATCGGCGCGGTGCGCGTCGGATTGCTCGACGGGCAATTCATCGTGAATCCCACTTACTCGGAAATGCGCGACGGTCTGCTCAGCCTGATGGTCGTGGGCAGCGCCGATGCGATCGTGATGATCGAATCGGGCGCCAAAGAAGTGAAAGAAGAAACGGTGGTGGATGCAATCGAGTTCGCGCACGCGGAGATCAAGAAGATCTGCGCCGCCATCAACCAACTGCGCGACAAGGTGGGCAAGGCGAAGCGGCCGGTCACGCCCCCCGAGTTCGATCAAGCTTATTACGACGACCTGAAGAAGCGGATCGGGAACCGGCTGGCGGAGGCCCTGGACACCGAGAAGCACGCCAAGTCGGAAAGCTACGAACTGGTCCACGCTTTCGAGAAAGAACTGCTGGAAGCGCTGCCGGCCGAAGATGTCGAAGGCAAAGCGAAGCTCGCCAAATATTACGAAATCCTGCGGGAGCGTATCTTCCGCGACCAGGTCATCAATTACAAGCGGCGTCCGGATGGGCGCGCCTTCGATCAGGTACGTCCGATCTGGATCGAAGCCGGAGTGCTGCCGCGCACGCACGGGAGCGCGATTTTCACCCGCGGGGAGACGCAGGCACTGGTCACCACCACGCTCGGCACCAGCGACGACATGCAGCGGCTGGAGGTCTTCGAAGGCGAAGCCAAAAAGCGGTTCATGCTGCATTACAACTTCCCGCCGTTCTCGGTGGGCGAAGTTGCGTTCCTGCGCGGCGCGGGGCGGCGTGAGATCGGGCACGGAGCGCTGGCGGAACGGGCCGTGGCCGCGGTGATTCCGACGGAGGACAAGTGGCCGTACGCCATGCGCGTCGTCTCCGACATTCTGGAGTCGAATGGATCGTCGTCCATGGCAACGGTCTGCGGGGCGTCGCTTTCGCTGATGGATGCGGGCGTTCCATTAAAGGCTCCAGTTGCGGGTGTCGCGATGGGACTGGTGAAAGAAGGAAACGACTACGCCATCCTGACCGACATTGCGGGCGCCGAAGACCACTATGGGGACATGGACTTCAAAGTCGCCGGCACCAGTGAAGGCATTACCGCATTGCAGATGGACATCAAGGTTGCGGGCATCACGCCGCAGATCATGCGCGAGGCGCTGGCACAGGCGCAACGGGGGCGGTTATTCATCCTCGAGAGAATGAACGAGGTGCTCACGGAAGCGCGCGTGAAGGTGTCGGCGTATGCGCCGCGTATCTACACCCTGCAGATTCCGGTCGACAAGATTCGCGACGTGATCGGGCCGGGCGGCAAGATGATCCGCAGCATCATCGAGCAGACGGGCGTCAAGATCGACGTGGAAGATACGGGGAAGGTCAATGTCGCATCGAACGATGAGAAAGCGGCCGAGAAGGCGCTGCAGATTATCCGGGACCTGACGGCAACGGCTGAGATAGGAAAGACTTATCTCGGGAAAGTGAGCCGGTTAGCGGACTTCGGAGCGTTTGTGGAGATCATCCCCGGCACCGATGGGTTGCTGCATATCAGCGAAGTCGCGGAGCACAGAATCAAGGATATTCGCGATGAGTTGAAAGAAGGCGACCAGGTGCTGGTCAAGGTGCTGGCGGTGGAGGGCAACCGGATCAAGCTGTCGCGCAAGGCGATCTTGAAAGAGCAGCGCGCGAAAATGGGCGGAGGCGGAGCGCCGCCTCCGGAAGCTCCGGAGCCGGCAAAAGCGCCCGTCGCGCATGGCGAGCCCACAGCGGTGATTGAAGGCGGAGCGGAGTTTGACGCGGAAGACGAGCCGAACTTCAATCGCGTGGATAGCGAACCGGCCCCCGCTGGAGTTGCCCGCGAAGGCGGCGGCGATGGGCGCGGAGACCGAGGAGGGGACCGCAACCGGCGCCGGCGTCGTGGAGGCGGCGGTGGCGGAGGCCGTCATGGTGGTGGGCACCATGGCGGGCATGGAAGAAGATAGTAGCAAGTCGCTAGTTACTGGTTTCTAGTTTCTCGTTAAGACAGGGCCGCAGAGATGCGGCCCTTTTTGATTCTTGGGGGGACCCGGATCCATAACAACGCTTCAGCGGCAGGCTTTTGGAGCGACGGCGATGGCAGGGCGGTTCAGGCGGTTCGGGATTTGTGTGCCAGTGGCAAGTCGGAGTCGAGCCACGCGTCGAACCCACCTACAAGGGCACGCGCGTTAGGTAAACCATGGGCCCGGAGCTTTTGCGCCAAACTGGCGCTGGAGGCTTCGTGTGGTCAGGTGCAATACGTGATGATGGTGCGGTTTTTGGGGATCTCAGAAAGATATTGTTCGAGTTCGTTGGCCGGGACGCGAATCGCGCCCGGAATCATGAGATCCGATTCCTCCCAGGCGCTCGGGTTGCGGGTGTCGATGAAGGTGAACCGCTCTCCGGCGGAGGAGCGAGCGCGGTAGTCTTCGAGAGATATACGCAGGCTGTCGGTCATAGGTCCTCCATGCCAACGGTGCGATGCAGTAAGAGGACTAAGCGCTGTGCGGAGGGCGCGAATTTCTTTTGACGGGATCGGGCCGACGTCGCACGAACGGGCACAGAAAGGTGAAGAACCGATGGGGATGTGACGATGAAGAACGTGAACAGGAGTGGAGGGCGCGTCGCGGCTCAGTGTGTGCGGGGAGTGCGAGTGAGGGAGATCACTGCGCGGCTGCGCGGTCCTCGACTAGTGTTAGGAATGCTCCCCGTTGAGCGAATTGGTAATTCCAACAGAACGCATCAACAGGGGCCACAGAGGAACAGCGAGGAATAAAGAGCTTTAAATCTTTCGGCAGTGCTGGAGAGGCTATGCCTGAATTACGTCAGAATTTTGCTACGAAGGAATGGGTGGTCATTGCCACGGAGAGGGCGCGGCGTCCGGAGGAGATGGCAAGACATGCGCAGAGAAAAGCGCCGGCGGCCTTTGTGCCGACTTGTCCATTTTGCCCGGGGAACGAAGGGATGACGCCGCCGGAGGTGCTGCGGGTGCCGGCATCGGGCTCGGCGCCGTGGCATGTGCGGGTGGTGCCGAACAAATTCGCCGCACTGTCGCGGGAGTCAAAGCCGGAACGCACGTTCCATCGCTCCCGGCGGACCGTGGCAGGGTTCGGATTTCACGATGTGGTCATCGAGAGTCCCGACCACTCGCAGGTAATGGCGCTGATGCCAGGTTCGTATGTCGCGGAGATCCTTCGAATTTATAAGACCAGATACGACGAACTGAGCCTGGATCCGCGGATCGCGCACATCACGATTTTCAAGAACCATGGAGCGGATGCGGGCACGAGCCTGGAGCATCCGCACTCGCAGTTGATTGCGACGCCGGTGATTTCCCACCAGGTGCGGGAGCGGTTCCAGCACGCGCTCCGGCATTATGACGACTACGGCGAGTGCATGTATTGCCAGATGCTGCAGGAAGAAATCGAAGAGCAGACGCGGATCGTCATGATGTCAGAACACTTTGTGGCGATGGAGTTGTACGCATCGCCGGCGCCGTTCTGCACACATATCTATCCGCGGCGGCACATGGCGAGCTTCGGCGATGTGAGCGCAGCCGAGATCAATGACCTGGCGCACATGCTGCGGACGTTGCTGGCCAAGCTGTATCACGGGCTCGCGGACCCGGATTTCAATTACACGATCAGAAGCGCGCCGGCGGAGAGCGTCGGGGTGAAGTACTTCCACTGGTATGTGAGCATCATTCCGCGGTTGACCAGGGTGGCGGGATTCGAACTGGGATCGGGGATGTTTATCAATACCGTGCTGCCGGAGGCGGCAGCGGAGTTTCTGCGGCACGTGGAAGCGGACGAAGCAGGGGTGGCGGCGGGAACAGGGCAATAGTTCACCACAGAGACACAGAGACACAGAGGAAGGCAAAAGGCAAAAGTCAAATTGAAGAAGGATATTCGTCACCAATTAGCTCGCCCGAGCGATTGTCAATTTCTGGGACTGCCGACCAGAGAACCACCCCAGAAACACGAGGGAAGGCAAACGCAGATTCAAGCAGAATCATTGTCTGCGGCGGAAAACGTAAATTAGATCGCCGGAGCGATTGTAAGTTTTCGCAGTATCTCCCCAGAGAATATCGAAAGGATGCCGGAGATCGGCGACGCCCACGCGATCGTAGTGGTCGCGGGTGTAGTCCTTGGCCCAGGAAAACAGCGCCACAACGTGGGGTGCGGCGGGGCGTTGGTATCCCCAGGAATCCCAGGCATCAACGTAAATAAGGTATTCGGGGCGATTGGCCTCGACCTCGTGAATCATCTGCTGGCGCATCTGATCGGTGTACTTCTGCCGCTCGGTCAGGCTGTACATGTAGATAAAGCCGGTGGCGGGCAGGCGATGAGCATAGAAATAAATTTCTGGTTCGGAACCGATGACAGCAATTTGCGATGAGGGAGACGAGTGTTCGCGGACATAGCCGGCAATTTGAGGAGCGGCCAGGAAGATGCGGCTGTCGGTGGGGTAGGCGGCTGCCAGAGCCTGGTCGGGCGTGAGGTCGAAATAGAAGGTCCGCAGCTGGAAAATGGTGCTGGCAAAACAGACCAGAAAGACGACGCAGGGGAGAGCGACGAGATAACTTGATTTGCGTCGCTCAAGCAGGATTTCGGTAGCCGCACTGATGGCGACGGCGGCCAGAAGGGAAACCGGCGGGAGCAGCAGAACGAAGTAGTGAGGACGGAACTGAACGCCTGGACAGATGGCGAGGAATGCGAGAAGCATAAGGGCGATGAGAAAGAAGGAATGTTTTCGGGCGGAAGGGCTGTAGGAAAGAACAAGGATCCCGAGGGCGGCCAGAAGCCAGAGCAAAGCGCTCGGCGCAGCGACGGCATGGAAGTTCTGGAGGAAGACGCGAATGCCGCGGCGCAAGCCCATCTTGGAATATTCCCCGGCATAGGAGACAGTCCAGAACCAGAACTGCCGGAAGACGCCGGCGCGATAAAGGAGGCCCACTGTAGTTGCGCAGGGAAGAATAATTCCCACAGTCAGCCACATTGCCTGACGCACAATTTCGCGCGGCCCACATTGACGCTTACGGGCGTTCACAATCAAATAAAGAACGCAAAAGACGGGCACGAAGATGCCGTGCTGCTTCATTAAGAACGCAATCCCGGCAAACAATCCGCTGGCGGCAAACAGCCAGGGATTCCACGATTCCACCGCGTACAACAAGAGCAAGATGCTGACGAGCGCGGGCAGGACGATGAAGTGCGTGGCATGGGCCTGAAATCCCAGGATTGACGGACTGGCCGAGAGCAAGGCATAGCTGGCTGCGGCGACCACACCCGCCCACCTTCCGAAAAGCCGCGCCCCCAGGATGTACATCAGCAGGATCGTGATCGCATTAACCAGCAGGAACCCGAGGTGAATTCCGGCGGGAGTCTCGCCGAAAACGGCCATGATCGCGGCATACGAGGCATAGGTGCCGGGCAACTTCAGGTTGTAGGCGAGCTTGTAGGGCGGAATGCCTTGCAGCATGAGCTGTCCGGAGAGCGCGTATTCGCCTTCATCGCGCTCGAGGGGCATGTCGCGGAGACGGTACCGTATCAGGGCGAAAAAGACGATGACGAGGAGAAGAAAAACATAGGCCAGCGTGCGGGACTGAAGAACATTCGGCAGTGAACGCTCTGGATTCACCGGATGCCGCAACTTTACCGCGTATCCACCCCGAACCCCAGTATCACATTCACTTCCACTGGGTCGTTGCCGCGGAAGGCGGGGCGGAATTTCCAGTTAGGCAGAGCAGCGAGGATCTTGGAAGTGGCTTCCGCGGCGCCGGGGTCGAGGACCTTGAGATCCTTGAGTTCTCCAGCGGCGCTGAGAATGCCGACGAAAACCACGTGGGTGGGGCGAATGCCGTCCGGAAGATCTTTGCGAATCGCTTCGGGCGCGGTGAGGTCCTCGGCGTAGGGATGGGCGGCCGATGCGGGATCGGCGAATTGCATGACGGCGGTGCCGAGGGAAGTGTCCGTGTAGATGGAGTAGACGCGGTCTCCTTTAAGCGCGCCATAGTAGTTGAAGACGCCGCCCGAGCGTGAGGTCGCGACGATGGTGATGCCGGAATGTTTGTGATCGTCGAGGGTGGAATGACCCGGGCCAGAGGACGGCTCGCCACCGGGAGGACCAAAGCTGGGGAGCGTAATCGTGTTACCGCCTTGCACTGAGACGTTAGGTATCGCGGGAGAACCGGTGGTTCCGCGCCCTGCGCCTCCGGGACCGGGATAGGGAGAAATGCCGGCGCGCGCCGATGGATCAGAGCCGCGGCCAGTTCCTTCTTTCGCAGCGCCGGAACCTTCGCCTGACAATCCGCTGCCTGGGCCAGCGCCCTTGCCGATGCCTGTCCCACCGCCGGAACCTCCGATGCCGGTTTTGGCGGCGCCGGAGGGCGACATGGCAATTGCGCCGCCGCCGGACGAATTCGGAATTCCAACTTTAGTTCCGGGCTGAGCTGAGACCACCACGCCCGAAGGTCCCACCGAGGCGGAAGCACCGGGCGATCCGGAACCCGACGAGGCGCCTTTGCTGGCCGGAGGCGCGGCGGCCGATCCTAAATCGAGCATGGAGCCCGTGCCTGTGCCTTTGGCGCCGAGTCCATTACCGGCAGGAAATTTCCCACCGCCTAAGCCCGGCGGAGGTGGAACCACTTCGGCGGAGCCGATCAGAGTGCCCGCTTTGCGTCCGCCCTTGCCGGCTTGCATTCCTGTCCCGCTTGCGCTCACCGGGGGAGGAACGACTTGCGGCGTGAGGCCGGAGCCAAGTCCACCCCGCGAAGCCAGCGATCCCGAGGCTGCCGCTCCTGCGCTCGGAGGAGGAGGGACAGGGTTGGAGCGGATGTTGCCGACCTGCGATCCTCCCCAGCTATTCAGATCACGGCTGACCTGCGACGGTGGCGGTGCGATGACCGCCGGAGCCGGCAAGGTCAACTTGGCGGACGATGCCACATCGCGCTGCGGCGCAGAGACCGGCGGTGCAACGACATTGGTCGGTTGAGCTAAAGGATTGCGTGAGATCGCTAAGTCGCGCTCCGCGTCGGTCGGAGCGGGAGCAACTACGGAGTTATTCAATCCCGAAATATGCCTCGTGCTGGCGCGGGAAAGATCAGGCGCCGGCGCGACGACGGAGCTGTTCAATCCTGCAATGGCGCGCGTGTTGACGTGCGAGACTTCGGGTGCGGGCGGAATGACGGGCGCAGTCAGAGCGGTCGGATTCCTGCTGAGGGAAGAATTCAGCTCTGGCGTCGGTGCAACGACGGTGTTAGGCAAAGCAGGGGCAACCAGGGAGGAACGTAATCCTTCGGTTGGAGGAGGTCCGGCCAAGGGTTTGAAGGCAAGCAAGTTGGCGACGGCGGAATCGGAGCGCGGCAGGTTGACCTTGGGGGCGTCGACGACCTTGTCGGCGGGACGATCGCCGCGGGCGACACGAATTGTCTGGCTCGGATGGTGGGCCTCGCTTCCACCGGCCAGTCCTGAGCGACCAGCCTGCGCGCCGCCGTTGTCCTGAGTCTGGGGAAGTTCGTTGCCGTAATAGTAGAGGACGTCGTATTTCGGCAGGGGCGGCGGAGAGTAAGGGCGGAGACTTTCCAGGCGGCTCGGCAGCACAATCGCCAGCCATAATGCCAAGACTTCGCAGATCCACGAGGCGAGCAGACCGCGATAGGGAAACAGGCCGGTGCGGGCTTCTCCTGAGAGAGGCTTGCCAGAGCGTTTGAGGGCGGGGCCGAGCGCCGACTTAAATTCCTGCCAAGGCGAAGACCACTCGATCAGGAGCCGAGGCGGCTCGGGAAGGGTGGTCTGCGGGATGGTGGCGACGGAATTCATGCAGCCTCGGTGTGCAGCGGGCGCTGGAGAAAAATATCGACTTGATCACCTATTGCGGTTTCGGATTGGTGGACTGTCCCGGCGGGAAGTTCCAGAACCGAGGCCGCGTTGATGCGGATGGCGGCCATGCGCCACGGCTTCAGCTCTTTTTCGAGATGAACGACGGTGCGTTCGCGATCGAGATAAACGACGTCAATGGGGAAGCGCATGGCGAAGGTGTGCACGCCGTGACAGGGGGCGATCCAAAGGCCCTGTCCGGGGCGGAAGCCGGAAGATGGTGTCGCCATCAAGCCACGAAAGCGCGACCAGTGTGAGCGCGCGATCAGGAGCTGGGTCGCGAGATAGGTGGTACGCGTGCGGTTGAAAGCGTATCCGGTGGGTTGGGCGGACATTGCCAATTCCTCGTCGCTGTTCGTCGTTCGCTGTTCGGCTCTCGGCTTTCGCTTTTCGGCGGCTCCGTTCGAAGAAAATCCCTTTCTAACTCAAGGTCCTCTCTTGCTCCCCCTTCCTTGGGTCTTTATAAACCAAGGACTTAGAGACGAATCTCGCCAGGTCGTTGAGAAATAGGGACTTGCGAGCAAAGTATTTAATTTTCAGCGAGTTACCAGCGCCCCTTTCCAATGTTCGGAGATGATGGTTTTCGGCTCTCGCTATTCAGCTCTCGCTCTTCTTCAGCTCTGTTCGAAGAAACCAAAGCGAGAGCCGAGAGTCGAAAAGCGAAAGCCGAAATCGATTAAATCACCGTCTCCCGCCCATGGGGATGAGTACCCGCATCAACTGAATGACCGCCGGGCCGATGGTGACGAAAATCAGGGAGGGCAGCACAAACAGGACCAGGGGAATAATCATTTTAACAGTAGTTTTGGCGGCCTGCTCCTCGGCGCGTTGGCGGCGCTCGGTGCGCAGGGAATCGGAATGAACGCGCAAAGCCTGGGCGACGCTGGTGCCGAAACGGTCGGTCTGAATCAGGGTCGCGACCAGCGAGTCCACGTCGTCGACACCGGTGCGGGCGGCCAGATTCTTGAGCGCCTCGACGCGCGGCTTACCCGCTCGTGTTTCGAGATTGAAGAGATGAAACTCGGCACTCAACTCGGGATGAGCATAACGCAGATCCTCACCGACGCGGAGCATGGCCTGATCGAGTGACAGACCGGCCTCAACGCAAATTACGGTGAGGTCTAGGGCATCGGCCAAGGCGAGGCGGATGCGGCGCTGGCGTTCGTTCATCAATCGCTTGAGGAAAAATCTGGGAATGAAGAAGCCAAAAGCGAATACTCCAGCCAGCAGCAAGGGGGAACTGAATCCACTGATGAGAACAACGGCGGCGAAGCCCAGGGCGGCGAAGAGCACGCGCAGACCAAAATAGAAACTGAGATGGCGGGGGTCGCGGTATCCGGCCTGAATGAGCCACGCACGAGTTTGCGAAACGTTCGCGGGCGAGACGGGAAGCGCTTTGCTGAGAGGATCGATGGCCTGCTGAATGCGCTCGCGGATGGCGGGTCTCTCTTCTGCTTTGGAGCGCTGCCAGCCGATTTCGCGCAAGCGCGAGCCCAGCACCGAGGATGGGGCCAGGGCGGCAGCGCCAAATGAAAAGAGCGCGACCGCGATAGTAAGGAAAACGATGACGATGAGGGTCAGTGCCAGCATTTCTTCAAACCTGAATCTGAATAATTCTGCGAATCACAAAATAACCGAGCGTCTGCAAACTGATTCCAGCGACGATCAGCGCATGCCCCAAGGGATCGGTAAATAAGGGCAAAATAAAACTTCGATTGACGAGCAACATGAGCACAACGAGGGTCGGAGGAAGGCCCATGAGTAACACCATGGTCAAACGCCCCTGGGCGGTGTGAACCCGGACCTGACGGAGAATCTTGAAGCGCTCGCGGATGACGTAAGAGAGATTGTCGAGAATCTCGGCGAGATTGCCGCCGGTCTCGCGCTGCAGCATGACCGCGGTAACAAAAAATTTCACGTCGACCAGGGGAACGCGGTCGGTGAGGTTGAGCAAGGCTTCGCGGACGGGGAGCCCGAATTTCTGCTCCTCGTAGAGCTGACGGAATTCTCCGGCGATGGGCTCGGAGATTTCGTTGGCGATCAATTCCAGGGCGGTAGTGAAGGCATGACCGGCGCGAACGGCGCGCGCCAGGGTGTCCATGGCGTCGGGAAACTTTTCTTCGAAGCGCTGAAAACGCCTGGCGCGCATATGCGAGGCGTAAGCATAAGGAAGAAAGAAGCCGAGCAGAGCGCCAGCCCAGCCGAAGAAGAGATTGTTGGCGGCGAAGAATAGGATAACGCCGAGCAAGGCGGAGCAAATCACGCACAGCATGAGGAAATTGCCGGGACGGACATGGACCTCGCCCTGAAGCAGCATCTTCTGCAGCATGGAGACGCGTTCGGAACGGCGCAGGAGAGTGTCGAGGGCGGGAATGCGGCTCATGAGATCGTCGCGGAGCAGCGCGAATTCCTGAGGGGTCTCGGCGGGTTTCTGCGCGGCGGAGAGGCGCTCGCGCAGGACGCGGGCCCGGGCATCGCGGCGGTCGATGAGGATCAAGACGGCAAACACCGCCATGCTGACGATGACAAATACCAGCAAAGCGACGGCAAACGGCATGGCCTAAACCTCTACCTTGGATTCGAAGGTTGCGGGACGCAAGCGGCAGCCGGCGGTGGCCAGCCGGTCGGCAAAGCGAGGACGAATTCCGGTAGCATGAAAAACGCCGCGCACGCGCCCGCTTTCGTCGATCCCTTTACGCTCGAAAACGAAAATATCCTGCATGGCAATCACGTCGCCTTCCATGCCGGTAATCTCGGAAATGGTGAGGACCTTGCGCGATCCGTCGGAAAGGCGGGCGATCTGCACCACGACGTGAATGGCCGACGCGACCTGGTGCCGGATGGCGCGCTCGGGAATGTTGAGATTGGCCATGGAGACCATGTTCTCGACGCGAGCCAAGGCATCGCGCTGCGAGTTGGCGTGAACCGTGGTCAACGACCCTTCGTGGCCGGTGTTCATGGCCTGCAACATGTCGAAGGCTTCTTCGCCGCGCACCTCGCCGACCACGATGCGGTCGGGGCGCATACGCAGGCTGTTGATCACAAGCTGACGCTGGCGCACCGCGCCCTTGCCTTCAATGTTGGGAGGACGGGTCTCCAGGCGGACCACGTGTTCCTGCTTGAGCTGCAGTTCAGCCGCGTCCTCGATGGTGACGATGCGCTCGGAGTTCGGAATGAAGCCGGAGAGAACGTTGAGTAGGGTAGTCTTGCCGGCGCCGGTGCCGCCGGAAATCAGCACGTTGAGACGTCCCTTGACCACGGCGGAGAGCAGTTCGAGCATGGGCTCGGTCAGAGTCTTGTTCTCGATCATGTTGCGGGCGGTCAGCGGATCGCGGCCGAAACGCCGGATGGAGAGGCAGGCGCCGTCGAGGGCGAGCGGCGGAATGATGGCGTTGACCCGGGAACCATCGCCGAGGCGGGCGTCAACCATGGGCGAAGACTCGTCGACGCGGCGGCCGACGCGGGAGACGATGCGGTCAATGATCTGCATCAGGTGCTGATTGTCTTTGAACGAAAGGCCGGTGAGTTCCAGGCGGCCAGCGCGTTCCACGTAGACGCGATCGAAGCGGTTGACGAGGATGTCGGAGATGCCGGGATCCTTGAGCAGTTGCTCGAGGGGACCGAGGCCGAAAATTTCGTCGAGGATCTCGCGGGAGAGGCGCTCGCGCTCGGCAAAGCTGAGGGGGACGGCTTCGCTATTGACCGAGTTGCGGATGAGGGTGAGGACTTCCTCGCGCGCCGCCTCGCCGGTCGCTTTGCCGAGTTTCTCCAGATCCAGACGGTCGAGGATCTTGCGATGCAGGTCGGACTTAACCTGCTGGTATTCGCTACGCTCGAAAGTTTGCAAGTTGGCCATGGCTTTAGCTACGAGCTACCAGCCGCGAGCTGCGAGCCAACACATTGGCAGCCGTGGCAATTGTTCCCATGGTACTTTCTGCTGACGCATTTGGGTAGGTTCCGGCGAACATATGTTGAACCAAAGATTTCCCACTCGAAGCTCGTGACTCGAAGTTCGACGCTTAAACCGTCTTGAACAGGGACCAGGCGGTGCGCTTCACATCGAGGTCGTCTTTCGTCAACAGGTGAGCCAGCCCGGTGATCGAGCGGGCAATTTCGCTGTTGGCTTGCTGCATCAGCGGTACGCCGCGATCGATGGCGCTGGAAACCGCGAAATACTGGTTGGGAATGCGCCACAGGACCGGGGCGCCAATGGCGGCTTCAGTTTCAGCCTCATTGAAGCCCAAGATTTTGCGATAACGATTGAGAACCAGGGCGAAGCGGTCGCGCGAACCGGTCTCTCCGAGGTACTGGGCAATGCGTCCGGCGCTCCACAACGAGGCCACGTCGGCGTGGGAGACGAGAAGAACTTTTTCGGAAAGATTGCTGACCAGGCGGGTGGCGCCATCGAGCCGCGAGGAAGTATCGACCACGATGTAGCGGAACTGGCCGACCATCATGTCGAAGAGGCGGGCGAAGTCGGAGGCGGAAGGCTCCATGGTGGCGGGAACGGGCGCGCCAGTGAGCACCTGCAGGCCACCGCTGTCGCGGGCCATAAAACTGTCGAGCAGGGAAGAGTCGAGCCGGTGCAGATTGGTGATGGCATCGGAAATGGTGAATTGGGATTTGAGATTCAGGTGCAATCCACAATGACCGAGGGGAGCGAGATCGACGAGCGCGGTGCCGCCGTGCGCGGATTGCAGGGCGAGTGCGAGATTGACGGCGACGGTAGTGGCGCCACTGCCGCCTTTAGCATTCACAAGGGTAAACATCTTTCCGCGCGAACCCTCGCGGCCCGGCTTGCGGCGCGTGGAAGTGAGACGCACAAAGGCTTCCAGCAGGTCGGTTGTGGTGGTGGGCCGTTCGACATATTCGCGCGCGCCGGAGCGCATGGCGGAGACGATCAACTGCGGCTGAGTCATGCTGCCGATAGCGAACAAGGAGGAATCCGGCAGTTCCTGGTGGAGCAACTCGATGGCGCGCAGGGCGCTGAGCGATCCCTCGGCAGGAACGTCCACCAGAACGACCTCGGGAGCGAAGGCTTGAACGCGGCGAAGCACGGGATCGGAGCTGGCCAGGGGCAAGGTGCTGCTGGAGAACACGGTGCGGGCAACACTGGTGCCGTCGACCAGAACCTGCAAAACCGCGCGCTGATCGTTATCGCTGGCAAAGACCGCGACTGACAACTCTGGCATGACTACTCAATACCCCACTTCTTCTTAATCGGGCCATCGGGTCATCGGGTGATCTGAATCAACTAACTACTAGAAGCTGGTAACTGCATGCTGACCGATGTTCCGATCACCAGATGACACGATGAACAGATCACCCGATCACCCGATGATCCGATGATCCGATGATCCGATTACTTACTTCCTGCCGGCTTCTTGCCATCGAACTTATCTTTATCCAACAACGGCAGCGGCGCGGCCGGTGGCGGAGGCGGCTGCGGGTTGGGCGAAATTCGCCGGGCCGTACATAGAACCATCAATTCCGAATTGCTCTTCTGCAAGCTCTTGCTTCTGAAGAACGTGCCCAATACAGGAATGTCTCCCAAGCCCGGGATCTTGTTGGCGAGATTGGTGACGCGATTGTCCATCAAACCGGCAATCACAAAACTCTGGCCATCCTGAACTTCGAATTCCGTATCGGCTTTGCGAGTGCTCAGGGCGGGAATGGTAGTGCCGTTCACGCTGACGGAGTTGGCAAAGTCCAGCGTACTCACTTCGGGGACGACGCGCAGATGAATGTTGCCATTGGGCTCGATCACCGGAGTGAACTTCAGCCTAACCCCAAATTCACGAAACTGGATAGTTACGGCGCTCAATCCACCGGCGCTGGGCTGCACAACAGGAAAAGGAAACTCGCCGCCCGCGAGAAAACTGGCTTCCTTGCCATTGACCGCGATCAGATTCGGTTCGGCCAGAATCTGCAGCAGATTTTTCTGCTGGAGAGCCTGGAGGACGGCGCCGAGGCGGATGTCGGGCCGAAAGACGAAGAGATTCAGGAGACTGGTGTTGGCGTTCGAGGTGCTAGTAGCCCCATTTGATCCAGTTGTGCTGGTAACATTCCCGAGGCCTGTGATTGAGCCGAACTGCCCAGTCGTAACACTGCCGATGGTATTAGTAGCGCCGGTACTGAATATATTGATGCCGAGCTGGGTAAGAGCAGTGCGATCGACCTCGGCAAATTTCACTTCCAGCAAAACTTCCTGGGCGCCGACCGGACCGAAGGTGAGAACGTTGACGATGTTTCGCGAATAGGCGGAGGCTACCGATCCGGCTTGCTTGGCGACGTCCTCAGTGGTGACGTGACCGGAGAGCACGATGGCCGAACGCGAGGGAGTAACCGAAATTTGCTCGTCGGGGAAGATGCGGTGAATCTCCTCGCTGGCGGCGGTGATATCGACGTCGACGCGCAGGTCGAAACTGCGCGAGCGCTCCAATTCGTCCCAGATCAGGAGCGAGACTTCCCCGGGAGCGAGGCCGTTGATGAGAACTTGAGTGGGGGTGACGACCAAAGCATCGGCCACCGCGGGATCGGTGACCGAGACGCGTTTCAGGCGTTCGGTGGTGTTGATCAACAGGGACTTGCCGACCATGACGCGCAAGGGCGCGGCGCCGGGAGTTTCCTGCGCCGGCAGCGTAGTGGTCGGCGGGGGATTCTGAGGTGCGGCTGCGGGTTGCGAGGCATTGCCGGCGGGCGAGGCTTGAGGGGAGAGTGGGACAACGCAAAGCAGCACGGTTATTAAACTAGCTATCGGGACTCTCATGAATTCAGACCTCTCCCCCACCCCATCGCGTCGTGGTTGATTGGCCGGCTCAGAACTTTGTCTCATCGCGTTTGTTGCCGCGGATGGTCTCCACGGTGTAAGGCTGCGCCTGTGGTGGGGGAGCTTGAATCGCTGTGACCTTGCGGATCTTGGGTTTGGGTGGTGATGCCGCTGCGGTTCCGCCAGGATAAAGCGAACTCTCGCGTGTCGCGGTCACGTCGGGCTGGTGAGTGTCAAGCGGATTGCGTAGCGCGAGCTGGATGCGGCCTTCCTGACCGGCGAGTGCCAGCTTTTGAGCGTCGTCAGGGGAGACCAGCAAAGTAATCACAGGCGCAGTCTGTGCGTCGCCGTTGGCGGTGCGCTCCAGGTTCTTGCCCACGGCAATGACGGCGACGTTGGTCAAAACGGTTGTGGTCTGGCGTTCTCCGTTGGCGGTGTTGCCAGTCAGCAGGACATCGACGCGCGAACCGGGCTGCACGAAGCCGGCCACCGAAACCACGTCATTGACGCGCACCGAGACGGCGCGCATGCCGGGAGGAATCAGCGAGGGCAGGCCAGTGCCGGCGTTGATGGGCGCAAGCTTGCTGGGCAGGAGGAAGTCTCCTTTGCTGATGGGCAGTATTACACCGCGTCCGACAATCTTGGCCTTTTCCGAGAACACGCTGTTCGGCAAGTTGGAGTTCGGATAGCGAACCATGAGGATGTCGCGATCCTCGAGCTTGGCGCCGACGGCGAGATCGTTGGCCGCGACTGCGACGTCAACGCCGGGCTGGTTACCGGCGCTGGATGCGCTCCGCAAACGGCCGTAAACGATATAGCTCGCCATCAAGCCCACGGCGAGCGCCAGGATGCCGATCATAAAGAGTCGGCTGCGATTCATGGTTCTCCTTCGAGGTCGATCGGAAATTCAGCCTGCAAACAAGCGAAGCCCACGACCCGGCTACGTGCTGGTTCGATCCGCCGCCAACTTATTGCCGGGCGCCGATTATTGTGTGCCAACGCTGCTTGCGACCTGGGAAAACACATTGTTGGCGTTGCTGCCAATCAATCGAATCGTGCCAATCACGATGACCAGGATCACGGCCAACATCACGGCGTACTCGGCTATATCCTGACCGTTCTCGTCACGCCAGAGTCTCTGGGACAAATGACGTATCATCGCCCCTCCTTTTGCGGAAAATCTGAGAAGACTAAACCTCGATGCGCGAGACGGCAAATCCATGCGAACAACCACACTGCCAGCCTACCCATAGGTTTAGTTTTATTTAGTTTCGCAGATTCAGAGCAGCTCTGGTATAGATTTTTTCACTTTTTTGCCCCAACGAGGCGGATCCGGCTTCTGAGTCTGGTTTCGGGGCGGCGCCCGCCTCGGGTGTTCCCCGTATACCGGGCCGCCTCAGGAAAAGGGAGGCCTGGGCATCGTGGTATTCGCGATCCCACGCAGGATCAAGCAACAAGCCCTGTGCCAGGGCCGAGGAGGTCGGAACCATCACGGCCCCGACCTGCGAGCAATCGAGGCTCCGCCGCCACCCGGGCCGCAGCTCCATCGCGTCCTGGAACTGCCGGAACAAATCGTCGCCATAGAGATCTGCCCGACCATCGATAAAAACCCGGTAGTCCGGATACAGCTTCCAGATCAGGTACCCACCCCAATCGTAGTGAGCGAAGACGCGATGGGAGGCGTTCGCGGCGGCCAGGCGATGGATCGCTTCCACTGGGAACATCTGTGCCTCGTTCTGGTGTTGGTTCTGAGACAACCTTGTCCACTGCAGGCACATGAGGCCCGCCATTGCCAGTACAGCAAGGGAGCGCGCAATGACGACGAACCGGGCAGGGGCGAGGTTCGTCCGCATACTCGGCCAGATGCGAAATGGCTGGGGAGCGGCGGCGGCGATGACCGGTATGGCGAGCAAAACAAAGATCGGGACATGCCGTGCCGCATCCAGTGCCGCGACGAATGTTGCCAATAATGGCACTAGAATGCGAGCTTTCGAAATGCGTGGCCGTAGGGCAACAACAGCGACAAGTGTCAAACTCAGCAGCAGCAGGGGAACGTAAATCGCGCGATGAAAGTCTGGCGAGCGCCATTCGGTAATGAAGGACCTCATGGTGGCGGAATGCAAGATCCTCAATGGATACCAATAAAGCTCGATGCCGCTGGGGTTCAGCGGTACGAGCGCGAGACACGCGGCCAGGATTAGGCCCAATCGGCCGGTTTGCAGACGCACGATCTCCCGTGTGGTGTTGCCGGACAGACCTTCCCACATCAAGCCGATCGCATAAGCGACCAACAACGCGGGGCCGAGGGCAAATCCGGCGTGCAGATTCAGCCACAGCAAGAACAGCGGAGGAATCCACAACAGCCGCCATGGGCGTTTCTCGCCGCGTTCCAGCAGCCACAACCACAAGCTGGCAGCCAGGAACGTGAACATCTGCGGACGGGAGCCCCATGCGGGTGCGCAGGCGAGCGCTCCCACTACGGTTGCCGCAGCCGCCCAGTGTGCGGGCGCCGCGCAGCGCCAGAACAAGAGCAAGAACGCTGCGGTGGTGACGATGGCAGAGAAAAAAATCAGTCCTGGCCAACTGGCCCATCGCCAGATTTCATAGAACAGCAGTTCGGAAAGCCATTCCTGCGAGATCCACGGCGATCCTGCGCGGGTAAACGAAAATGGATCGGTGTGAGGAATCTGGTGATGGCTGACGATCCATTCCCCGGTGCGGAGATGCCACCACAGGTCAGGATCAGTGGCGGGACGCGCGGTCAAAGCCAGGAGTCCAAAAAAGAGGAGTCCCGCAATCCACCGTTCCTGAACGAGAATCGTCATTGTGCGACACACTCCAAATCAACGCATTGCTGTGTTTTACGGCGGGCGCGCCGCCGATCGTCGTGCGGGCAATGTTTTCGGTTACAAAACCGCTCCTGATTATAAAATCGGCGTTGTCACAGACGCAGTCTATTGAGATTGCAGATTCTTGGTGAGAAGGACTCTGGCGAGCCGCGCTCGCCCGGACAGCCGGAGGTGGCTGTCCCTGCGTGTTCCCTTCTCAGAGATGGAAGGTAATGCCACTTACGCTGCCTTTATCTTCCCCGATCTGTCACAGGGGAGGATTCCGCAAAATTGTTTTATGGGTCGCGATCCTGTCGCTTGGATTGGGCATGGTCGATTACTACTTCGGCATTTTGATCCCCATCCGGCATAAGCAACTGCAAATTGGTGGAAAGAACGTAAGCGGGAATTGGTCGGACCTTTATCCGCGCTGGCTGGGCGCGCGTGAACTTCTTTGGCACGGCCGCAACCCCTACAGTGCGGAGGTGACCGCCGGAATCCAGCGCGGTTTCTACGGAGGTCAAATCGGTCAATTCGACGCGCACAACCCGACCGATCCCCAGGGGTTTGCCTATCCCATATACATTGTGTTCTTGCTCGCGCCGCTCCTGCCTTTTCCTTTTGAAGTTGTCCGGCCGGTGTTCAGCGGCATCCTGCTGGTGATGACGCCAGCGAGCTTTCTGCTGTGGATGCGCGCTCTCGGTGTGCGCTTACAAGCAGGCACGGCGCTTCCAGTTCTCACGCTTGCCATGACCAGCTATGCCGTGTTGGATGGCCTGCAATTGCAGCAGATTACGTTGTTGGTGGCCTTTCTGATGTCGGCATCGGTTGCGGCGCTGGCCGCCGGGAGTTGGCGGTTGGCGGGTGTGCTGCTGTCCATGGCAACCGTCAAACCTCAACTGGCGGTTTTCCTCGTCGGATTCCTTCTGCTCTGGTCGCTTGGCGAATGGCGTAGCCGGAAACGATTTGCCCTGGCCACCGGCGGCAGCATGGCCGCTCTCTTGATCGGCGCTGAAGTGGTATTGCCGGGTTGGTTCGGCTGGTGGCGGAATGCGGCTTACGGCTATCTCGGTCACCACAAGCCCGCTTTGCTCGCCGGGGTGCTCGGACCCACGCCGGCAGCGGTGGTTGGCACCATTGCCGTGCTCGCGTTTGCAGGCTTGTGCTGGCGATTGCGGAAGGAACCCGCGGGCTCCCAGCGATTCAACTGGATGCTGGTTGCCGCGATGGCGTTGACGGCGTTGTTCTGGCCCAATGCCGGCAGTTCTTACTACAACCAGGTGGTGCTTTTCCCGGCCTGTGTCTGGCTGTTTACATCCGCACCAAGCTTGCGGCTGAGCCTGTTTGCGCGTTCCCTATGGTGGCTTGCCGTGAGCGTGCTACTGTTGCAGTGGATGGTGGCGATCCTGCCCATCCTCGCGACTCAGGTTTTTGGCCGCAGATTTGAGCGCGAGTCGACGGTGATCATAGCGGGACCCGAATTTCTGGTTTTCTGTTTTCCTCTGATACTGTCACTCTTTATACTCAGCGCTGCCCCGGGATTGCGGCGCCAGCAGAATCCACCGGAGGCATCGGCATAAACGCCACCAACAGGCTGCAACCTTGCTTATCAACCTGCCTGCGAATTCTCGTGCACTCACCGGGGTGGCAGAGACTCCTGTGACGAAGCGCCGGCGCTGGCATCGCTGGGTCGTCGTCTTCCTGCTTGCCATGACCATCTGGCACGGCATTATGTTCTGGCGAGCCCGAGTGCTGATTGCCGAAGGCTATGGCGACATCACATCGTTTTATACCGCGGGACTGATGCTTCGGCGCGGACTTGGGGATCAGCTTTACGACCGGCGGGAGCAGTGGCGATTGCAGCAGGAGTTTGCGTCGCGAGTGGAAATCCGGCACGGGCCGCTGCCCTACGTCCGGCCACCGTTTGAGGCGCTGCTTTTTCTCCCGCTTACTTACCTTCCGTATTCCGCGGCGGCGGTGCTGTGGCTGTTGTTGAAACTCGGGATGCTGCTCGTCGCACTTTACCTCTTGCGGCGGCCGTTTGGGCGGATCTATGCGCCTTGGCTGGAAGCAATCCTCTGCCTGGGTTTGTTTCCCGTGTTCCTGGATTTCATGTACGGGCAGGATGCAGTGCTGCTTTTGTTGCTCGTGGTATTGGCGCATAACCGTTTGCTGGCTGGCAGCGCCACGGCCGCTGGAATCTACCTGGGTTTAGGGTTATTCAAATTCAACCTGGTGCTTCCCATGGCATTGCTGCTCTGCCTGGCAGGACGATGGCGGGTGCTGAAGGGCCTGGCGCCGGTTGCGTTGGCGCTGACGATACTTTCTGTGGTGGTTGCGGGACCGAGAATTCTGCTGATCTATCCCGAGTATCTGATCAGTCTGAATCGGGAGGAGAGCGTCGGCTTCGTTCATCCGGAGAGCATGCCGAACCTGCGTGGCCTGTTAAGTTCGGTTGTGGGCAGGGCAGCGTACCCGGGCCCGATCCATTGGATCCTGTTGCCGATCGCCCTCGCCAGCATCGCCTACGCGGCGCATCTCTGGCGCGCACAGATGCATGGGACTCGAGCCGTGGTATTGGGATACAGCCTGGCGTTGGTGGTGGCGATTCTCACCAGCTACTACACCTACATGTACGACATGATATTGCTGTTGCTGCCCCTGCTTGTGCTGAGCGCCAACTTCCTTCAAGATTCGGATATTGACTTTGTGACGCGCTGGCTGCTGATTTGCGGCTGCGTGCTGCTTCTCTGCGCGCCGCTTTATGGAGTTCTGTTTCTGCGACTGGTGCACGCTTATTTATTGAGCCTTCCAATGGTGCTCATCGCGGGGGGACTGGCGCGCCTCATGAAGCGGCCGGCGGTACCGGCAGTTGCGGAAGTCTCGATGTAGCGTGCATCTTCAGATTGGCCGCGTGCGGATGAAGACAACACAGGCATGGTTGCTGATTGCCGGTGCAATCGCCCTCGCCGGGACTTGGACGTACACGGCGCGCGTGCTGATTCCTTATCAGATCGCGGATTCGGCCGCGCATGACCGCCCGCGCGGAAATCTTTCCGATCTTTATCCGCGATGGCTGGGCGCGCGCGAATTGCTCCTGCACGGCCGCGATCCCTATAGCGCCGAGATTTCGCAGGAAATTCAGGCGGGATACTACGGGCGGGTGCTCGATCCGGCGCACCCGGCCGATCCTAAGGATCAGCAGGGATTCGTGTATCCGCTGTACGTGGTTTTTTATCTGGCGCCGACGGTTCACGCGCAGTTTGCGCCGGTGCAGCATGTCTTTTTCTGGATTCTGGTTATCTTGACCGTTGCGAGCGTGCCCATCTGGTTGCGGGCGCTGCGCTGGTCTCCGAGCGTCTGTGGGCAGTTGAGCATCGTGGCATTCACGCTCGGCAGCCTGGGAGCCATGCAGGGACTGAAGCTGCAGCAACTGACGTTGTTTGTCGTCCCACTCATCGCGTTGGCAGTGCTATTGCTGATCAATGACCATCCGGCCATCGCCGGGGTGCTGCTGGCATTGGCGACGATCAAACCGCAACTGGTGTGGCTGCTCTTGCTCTGCCTGCTGATCTGGACCGCGGGTGATTGGCGAAAGCGGTGGCGATGGCTGGTTTCGTTTCTCGTCACCATGGCCATTTTGGCGACGGCGTCGGAGTTGGTGTTGCCGCATTGGATCCCGAAGTTTCTGCACGCCATGGCCGAGTACCGGAAATATACCGGCAGCACGTCGGTGGTAGAAGAACTGATCCCGCGACCATGGAGTTGGTTGCTGGAGTTGATCGCACTCGCAGCAACTTTGTATGCGGCTTGGAGTTCCCGCCGGGCCGCCGCGAGCAGCGTTGAATTCGCGCACACGATGAGCGCGGTGCTGGCGGTCACGGTCTTCATTCTTCCTGCATTTGCGCCTTACAACCAGCTCTTGTTGCTGCCGGCGATTCTGCTGACTATCCGGGAGCGAGACTTGATCTGGCGCCAGGGTCTTGCCCTGCGCGCCATTTTGATCGTGATGGCTGTGCTGCTGGTCTGGCCGTGGCTGGTGAGCGCTCTCCTGGCGGCGCTTTCTTACCTGGTGGCCCCCGTCCTGCTCGAAAAATATTGGGCGCTGCCGTTTTGGACGTCGCTGGCCATTCCGGTGGCGGTGGGCGCCCTCATGCTGTTCTATACTCTCCGCACGCGATTCACCTCTTCAGGCGAACAAGGGACAGCGTAAAATGTGGGGGCCAGCCAAGGCTGGCGGGAAGAGTCCAGGGGGATTCAGGGTTTCATGCCAGTAACAGGGTCGCCATCGGCATCGGGGATTTCGGCGGTCTTTCCGGTCGCGATTTTCGTTCAGGGAAATGACCAGCAGACCCTGTCGCTGAACCACACTCCGTACACCGTTGGACGCAAGGTCGACCGCGACCTGGTGATTGCGGACCCGCGGGTCTCGCGCGAACATGCCTCGATCGTCGCCGAAAATGGCCAGTTCTTTGTTGTCGATCAGGGCAGCAAGCATGGCACGTTCGTCAACGGTGAACGGGTCGAGCGCCGCAAACTGGAGCGCAACGACCGCCTGGAGTTCGGCGCCCGCGACATCGCGTACCTGATTTTCCATCCCCTGCACACCACCTCGAATACGGCCCGCGAATTTCTGAGCCAGATTTCGGGCATTCAAATCTCGGAAGAGACGAGCGATCTGGAGAAACTCACGGTTTTCCTCGAAGCCGCCCGCAAGCTCAACACCATGGGCGTACTGGATGAAATTCTGGTCACGCTGGTCGATGCCACGCTCAAACTGACACGCGCCGAACGCGGCTACATTTTCCTGCGTGACGCCGATGGAACTCTGAAGCTGGCGGCCGGGCGGAATTCCAAGGGCGAGCCGCTGCTGGATGACAAGACAATTTCTCGGTCGGTGCTCGACGAAGCGCTCAACTCCAATTCCGATTACCTGGTCACCGACACCAGCCAGATGCTCGACATGAAAGAGCGGCACAGCATTGTGGCGTTCGACCTGCGGACGGTGATCTGCATGCCCCTGCGGCGGCCGCTGGTGCAGGCCACCCGCATCGAGCAAGCCACGGTGGGAGAAGTCATGGGGGCGCTGTACGTCGATTCGCGCTTCGCCTCCCGCGATATCACCAGCGTCAGCCAGGATATTTTGCGGGCGATCGCCACCGAAGCTGCGCAGTTGATTGAGAACGCGCGGCTGGTGCAGGCGGAAGAGCAGTCGCGCAGGTATCAGCAGGAGCTGTCGATCGCGGCTTCCATTCAGCATGGGTTGATGGCGGTCACGATTCCTGAAGTTCCGTTCGCGCGCATGAAGGGCCGCAATCTTTCCTGTAAAGAAATCGGCGGCGACTTCTTCGATGCGGTCAACACGCCGGATGGGCTGGCCGTCGTCCTCGCGGATGTCAGCGGCAAGGGCGTGTCGGCCGCGTTGTTGGCGTCAATTCTTCAAGGGATGGTCTACTCCCACCTGATCGCGGGCATGCCGCTGGCGGACATTGTTGCCGCCGTGAACCGCTTCTTCACGCAGAAACATATCAGCGAGAAATACGCGACCATGATCATCGCGCGCCTGCGCAACGACGGTGACCTCGAATATGTGAACTGCGGCCACGTGCCTCCGGTGTGGATCTGCAATCGCGAAGTGCTTCGCCCGTCGCATGGCAATCTGCCCGTGGGCTTGCTGGCTGACGCCCAGTATGCCAGCGATCATTGCCAGATGAGGCCGGGTGACCGCCTGATCCTGGTGACCGACGGCGTCACCGAGGCCGAAAATGCGCTGGGAGACATGTTTGATAGCGAGCGCCTGGAGGCGGTGGCGGGGAAGAGTTCTTCAATGGAAGACATCTTGTCGGCGGTGGCCGATTTCTGCGCTGGCACGCCGCTCAACGATGACTGCACCGTGGTGGAACTGGCGTACACCGGCGGGTAGTTCGTAGTTCGAAATCAGCACGTGCAGCTTTTGCGAACTCCGAACTCCGAGCTACGAACTCCGGTTTATTTAGCGTTCTTGTGCACTTCGACCGTCGACCATGTCTTGTCGGCGGCGTGGCAGATTTTTTCGATCACGCAATCCGCGCATTTTGGTCCCCGCGCAACGCACAGTTTTCTTCCGTGCCAGATGACCTGATGGGAGAAGTCGGTCCAGCGCTCGCGCGGGATGATCTGCATCAGGTCCTGCTCGATTTTCTGCGCATCTTCATTCCTGGTCAGTTCCAGCCGTCGCGAGATGCGGGTCACGTGCGTGTCCACAACCACGCCATCGTTTTTCTTGAACCATGTTCCCAGCACGACATTCGCCGTTTTGCGCGCGACGCCGGGCAGAGTGAGGAGTTCGTTCATGGTCTGGGGAACGGCGCCGCCGAAGTTGGATACCAATTTGCGTGCCGCCCCGACGAGCGATTTCGACTTGTTGCGGAAGAAGCCGGTGGAGCGGATATCGGGCTCCAGTTGCTCTGGCTGAAGCGCGGCAAAATCCTGCACCGTTGGATATTTCTCAAAGAGCACGGGTGTGACCATGTTCACGCGCACATCGGTGCACTGGGCCGACAGGATCGTTGCCACCAGCAGTTCCCAGGCGCTGCGATGAGTAAGTGCGCAGGTCACGCCGGGATACATCTGGTCCAGCCCTTGAAGAATTTGCTGGATGCGCTCGGGCGCGAGCGGATTGTAAGCAGACGTTGCTTTTGCGGACGGTTTGGTAGATTTCGAATTCTTCGGAAGCGGGTGCGATTTGGCCGATCCACTCCGGAGCGCAGCCGATCGCGGATTCGCTTTTGCTTTGGGCTTGTGAACACGCACGCCTTCGTGGCGTCCGCTGCGGCTGGGCTGGCGCGGCATATTTCCGCGGGGCATAAATTCTCCTTCGCGGAAATCATGGTAACAAAGATGGCGGACGAGAGTCTGTCCTGAGCGAAGCCGAAGAGCGCCCGCCGGACTACCGGCGAGACGCCGGCGCTACATGTTTCTCTGCTGTTCAGACTTTCGTCACTCTTGCGCGATTGACGATTGCAGAACGTCTGAGTAGTCTGAGAAACAAAGGAACAAAGCCCGTGGCCGTGAAGAACATCAAACTCGGACAGGTCTGGCGGCAGGAGTCGAGCGGCCAGGATTATCTTGTAACGAAGGTTTACAGCGAAGTGTTCAGCCAGTATGCGGTGTTGCGTCTCGCCGAGGTCACTGCTCCCGACACGCCGACGGTCAAGGTGAAGGTCACCAAATCGGCCGACGGCGTGACCCTGCCCGGTTTCAGCTTCACGCAGGAAGGGGCGTTCTAGCATCGGTTCATTGGGTGATCGGGTCATCGGATGATCTGAAATCATCCTTTTGCTCGACTTCGTTGTACATCTAGCAGTTCGTTTCGATAACCGGATGACCAGATGACCCGATCACCCGATCCACATGACTGAGAAAATCCTCACTGCTCTTTTCGTTTTTATCAAATCCATCATTGCCGCTACGGGGTATGGCGGGATCGCCATCCTAATGGCGATCGAGTCAGCCTGCATCCCGCTGCCGTCGGAACTGATCATGCCGTTTGCGGGATATCTCGTCTACCAAGGCATGATGAAGCTGTTGTGGGTGGCGACGGCGGGCGCGATCGGATGCAATCTCGGGTCGCTGGTCGCGTATGAGATCGGATACTATGGCGGGCGTCCCTTGGCCGAGCGCTATGGCCGATGGATCCTGATGGGACGGCGCGAGCTCGATATCGCGGACCGTTTCTTCGAGCGCTGGGGCCACGCCGCGGTGTTTATTGCCCGCATGCTGCCGGTGATCCGCACCTTCATCGCTCTGCCGGCCGGAGTCGCGCGCATGCCCCGCGGCAAATTTCACATCTACACATTTTTAGGGTCGTGGCCGTGGTGCTTTGTTCTGGCTTATGCGGGAATGAAGTTGGGCGAGAACTGGCGCTCGCTGGGCAAGTACTTCCACCAGTTCGATGCCGGGATCGGAGTGCTGCTGGTCATCGCAGTCGTGTGGTTCGTGTGGTCGCACTGGCAGAACCGGCTGCGGGCGGAAGAGTAAGTTCTGCGACCATCATCTAAGCCGTCTACGCTCCCACAATGCAGAGAGCAGCCCCCAAGCTGTGGCGCCATCGAGTGGCGGAATCGGAAGAAGGTTGACGACCGCAACACCCAAGCTGAAATATCCTAAGATCGCAAACACAGCGTTGATCGCCTCAATTCGCGTATAGCCGAAAACCGCCACCCAGGCGACCAAAGGCACGGCGATTACCACCTGTGCCAGTACTCCGCTCCAGGCTATTAAGCAATGGTCCAGACGGCTCCAAGGTGTCTGGAAGGTGGTCAGGCCGAATATCGGGTACAGCTCAATTGAATCGACTCTGCACCCGAGACGTTGCGCTGCGATCAGATGTCCGGCCTCATGTATCAGAATTACGCTTAAATACGAGAGCAGGCCGACTATTGAGAGAATCGGATGGTGAATTGTCCCCGCTAAAATGAAAGCCGCAACCACGAAGATAGTCCAATGGAAATACAGATCGGCGCCACGAACCTGCGCAATTAAGGTAAGTTTGTCAATCCTGATGGGACCTACAAATTTTATCAAGGGCGGCACGGATGCAATAGTAGCAAATCGAAAAGCAGCGTCTCATTCGCTTCAGGGCAGCGTTTAGTTCGCACTTGGTTTTGCCAACTGCGAGGCCACTATCTTCCATTCTCCGTTGCGCTTCTGCAGCACATCGAGATATAGATAACGCACTGTGAATCGTTTTCCGCCGGTAACGACTTCGTCGTCTTCCGATCCCTGCACGACAGCCATATCGCCGAACAGGCGAATCCTGCGGCCGGTGGAAACGATAGAAGGGTAGCGCACCGCGCCGCAGCGCAGGTGGTCCAAGATTTCCTGCTTCGTGAAGGGCTGGCCGGCAGCGCAGTATTGCACGTAATCGTTAGCAAGAATCTCGGACAGGGCGGAAATATCTGCGGCCATCAGCGCCCGGTCCCCAGCTTCGAAGAGAGCCAGAATCTGCCGTTCGTCGTTTTGCTGCATCGGCTGCAATGGTACTTCTTTCATAACGCGCTCGGCCCTTCGCCCCAGACTCAACGCCGGTAACTTTCCCCGACTTCGTCAAATGTGTAATCTCAGTTAGGTATCCGCATGGGATTACTGAGCTACTTATTTTACCCGTGGGGTTTTATCCTCCAGGGACTGGCGATCGTGCACTTCATTCGCCGGCGCCCGGATACCTATTGGATTTTTATCATCCTGTTTCTCGGCCCGCTGGGAGCGATCATCTATCTGCTGGTCGAGGCCGCGCCGGATATCGGATTGGTCGGCCAATCCTTCAAGATTTTTCCGCGCCGCAAACGTATTCACGAACTCGAAGCGGCGATTCGAGACAATCCGTCGCCCGGAAACTATGAAGAGCTAGGCGATCTTTACATGGACGACGGGCGGATCGCCGACGCGCGCGCCGCATTCGACAAGGCGATTGCCGCGCGCGCCGATACGCCCGACCCGTTCTACCGTCGCGGAGTGTGCGCCATTTACATGGGCGATTTCGGCGCGGCGTTGCTAGATTTAGAGAAGGTCGTCAGCAAGGAATGGGGATACGATTTCTACCGCGCTCCCGGGATGCTGGCGCATGCTTACGCGCAGACCGGGGAAAAAGAAAAAGCCGAGGCGCTGTTTCGGCGCGTGGTGGAGATTTCTACTCTCTCGGAAACGTACCTGAATTTTGCCGAGTTGCTCGCCTCCGAGGGACGTACCACTGAGGCCCGCCAGTGGGCCCAGAAAGTTCTGGATAAAAAACCCACAATGCCGGGATATCTGCGGCGGCGTGAGCGTCCGTGGTTCCGGAAGGCAAATGAGTTCCTGAAGCGGGTGCCGGCATAGCACTCAGCCATCAGCCATCAGCACTCAGCATTCAGTGAACCGCGTTTGCTTGTCAACAAGGAAGCCCTCAAGCAACCTCCCTTTTGATCATGAGGCGGCAATAAACCGAACTCGCTGAATGCCGATTGCTGAGTGCTGACTGCTCGTAGTGCTATCCTTCCATCGATGCAGCCTTCCTATCTCGAATGCACTCGTTGTGGTCAACATCTTCCGGCCGACAAACCGCAAAACATCTGTCCCGAAGACGGCGGCGTCCTCTATGCCCGCTACGATCTCGCCGGTTTGAAAGGAAAATTCCGGCGTGAAGATCTACGCGGACGGGTCGCCTCGATGTGGCGCTATGCCGAAGTGCTGCCTGACGCCAAGCCGGTCACGCTTGGCGAGGGGTTTACTCCCATGTTGGCCAGCCGCGAATATCCGAATGTCTATATCAAAGACGAAGGCCTGAATCCCACTGGATCGTTCAAAGCTCGCGGACTTTCCGCTGCCGTCACCATGTCGCGGCACTACGGAATCAAGAAGCTGGCAATTCCTTCAGCCGGCAACGCCGGAGGCGCGCTGGCGGCGTATGCGGCGGCCGCCGGTCTCGAGGCGCACATCTTCATGCCCAAGGACGTGCCGCAGGCCAACCGCATGGAATGCGGGTTCTACGGAGCGCGGGTCACGCTGGTCGATGGCCTGATCAGCGACTGCGCTCGCATGGTCGCCGAGCGCAAAGAAAAAGAAGGATGGTTCGACGTTTCGACGCTCAAAGAGCCGTTCCGGGTGGAAGGCAAGAAGACCATGGGATATGAAGTTGCCGAGCAGTTGGAGTGGCAACTTCCGGCGGGAGTTATTTATCCCACCGGCGGCGGAGTGGGAATGATTGGCATGTGGAAGGCGTTTGACGAGATGGAACAACTGGGCTGGATCGGATCCGAGCGTCCGAAGATGGTGACGGTACAGGCGGCGGGTTGCGCCCCGATTGTGAAGGCATGGGAAGCAGGGCAGAGCGCGTCGGAGGCTTGCACCGGCGCCGAAACCTTTGCGGCCGGGCTGCGCGTGCCCAAAGCGTATGGCGACTACATCATTCTCGACATTCTGAAGGCAAGTCACGGAACCGCTGTAGCCGCGAGCGATGCAGAAATTCTGAATGCGGTTCGACACTGGGCGAGTCTGGAGGGCGTATTCGCCGCTCCGGAAGGAGCGGCGGCCCTGGTGGCGTATCAGAAGTTGCGGGCATCGGGATTTTTCAGTAAAGAAGACAAAGTCGTTTTGTTCAATACAGGAAGCGGATACAAGTATCTGGATGTGCTGGAGTCGAAGCGAGAGCCGGTGCGATCTGAGCCGCCCGCATCGCGCCATATTGGCGGGATCATTGGGCCGTACTGAAGGCAGCAGTCAGCACTCAGCACTCAGCATTCAGCCGTTAGCACTTACAAGCTATCTCATTAAGCGGTTTTGGGAAGGGCACGGCTTCAGCCGTGCCGCCAGAAGGCTAGGGAGACCCTGATTAAGTGCTGCCTTTTCACAGCGAGTATAGATAAAGTCAAGCCA
>Ga0335081_10001729_pt1 | contig 34740 bp, 25 predicted proteins | sample Lox_Sample_35_FD_206713 | JGI IMG/M metagenome (GOLD analysis project Ga0335081, IMG submission 206713) | Soil microbial communities from Loxahatchee National Wildlife Refuge, Florida, United States - Lox_Sample_3.5 | ecosystem: Environmental > Terrestrial > Soil > Wetlands | place: USA...
TGGTGAGCCAGCCGCCGATCGACACCGCGCCGCCGATCATGCAGCGCCTGCCGACGGTCGTGCTCCCCGAGATGCCCGTGCAGCCGGCGACCGCGCTGTGCGCGCCGATGCGCACGTTGTGTCCTATCTGGATGAGGTTGTCCAGTTTGACGCCGTCCTCGATCACCGTGTCCTCGATCGCGCCGCGGTCGATCGTGGTGTTCGAGCCGATCTCGACGTCCGCACCGATCCGTACGGCACCGACCTGGGGAATCTTGATCCAGGCGCCGTCCTCCTGCGCGAACCCGAAGCCGTCCGCACCGATCACCGCGCCCGGCTGGATGAGCGTCCGCGCCCCGATCTCGACTCCCCGGCAGAGCGTGACGCGGGCGACCAGCCGCACGTCCTCCGCGATGCGCACGTCCTCCCCGAGCAGGCAGTGCGGCCCGATCACCGCGCGCGATCCAACGACGGCGCCGGCGCCGATCACCGCACAGGCACCGACGTGCGCCGTGACATCCACTCGCGCATCGGCGGCGACGACCGCCGTCGGGTGCACGCCCGCGGCGGGCAGGGCCTCCGGATGCAGGATGGCGGCGATGCGTGCGTAGGTGGCGCGCGGATTCGTCGCGACGAGCGCCGCGACCGGACACTCGGCAGCCGAGCGCGGATCGAGCACCACCGCTCCCGCGCGGGTGCCGGCCAGCTCGCGGCGCAGGCGTGGATCGGCCAGAAAGGCGATGGCACGGGGGTGGGCGCGCGCCAGCGTCGCCACGCTGTCCACGAGCGCCGCCGGATCACCCCGCAGCTCGCAGCCCAAGCGGACCGCGAGCTCGCCCAGGGAAACAGTCATGCCGCCCCTCCCTCGTGCGGAGCGAGAGCCGGTGAGGACTTCGCTCCGGTCTCAGTGGCTCGCGCTTGGCGCCTTGGGGGCCACCGGCGCCGCCGCGGGCGCAGGCGCCCTCGGCGCGCCACCCGCGGCACTCGGCTTGACCGCCAGCGTCTTCAGCGTCTCGAGCACGGCGGGCGTAATGTCGACGACCGGCGACGCATAAGCCACCGCGGTGTCGGCCACCACCAGATCGTACCCCTGGGCCTTCGCGTAGGCCCCGACGGCGTCATTCAACGTGCGCTGCAGCCGGGTCAGCTCCTCGTTGCGGCGCGCCGTCGCATCATCCTGTAGCTCGCTCTGCTTCTTCGCCAGCTCGCGCGAGCCGTCCCGCAGCTCCTTCTCCTCGCGCGCCCGCTGATCATCCGTCATCGTCGCGCCGTCCTTCTGCAGCTTCTCATCGCGCGTCTTGAGGCTCTGCTGCAGGCTTTGCAGCTCGCGCTGGCGCGGCATGAACTCGGCCTGCATTGCCTCCTGGACTGCGCGTGCCTGCGGCGACTCGCCGAGGAGCCGGTTGTAGCTGACATAGCCGATTTTCAGCTCCGCCCAGACGGGCGCGGAGGCGAGTACCGCCGCCGCCGCCGTCCCCCATAAGACTGACTTGATCACACCAACGCTCCTCATGGGCTGCGCCCAGATCTTTTTACGGAGTCGCGCGGGAGCGCGCCCCGTACCTGAAACTAAGTAACGGCACGCCACGTGCCGCCCCGACCCCTATTCCCGCTAGAACGCCTGCCCGACCGAGAACTGGAAGCGCTCGGTCTCATCGCCCCAGGTACAGTTGGGCGTGCAGTTGATGTCGGCCTCGTGCTTCGCATTCAGCGGGAACCCAAAGCTGAACCGAAACAGGCCGAGCGGCGCAAGCCATTGCACTGCAAGACCGACCGACTGCTTGAGGTTAGCATAGCTGAAGTTGTACTTGATCGGGTCACCGACCGCCCCCAGGATTGCGTCCCCCTCGAAGGTACCCTGAGCCGGCGCGTAGAACTGCACTTTGTTACTGGTGGAGAAGACCCCGCCAATGTCAAAGAACGCGGTGACCCGGGCGCTGGAGGAGAACTTCTCCGGCATCGGGAAGATGATTTCCGCGCGGCCGAGCACGTTCATGTTGCCGCCATAGGGATTGCCGTACTGGTCCCGGGGCCCGAGGCGGGCCTCCCGATAGCCGCGTACCGAGTCCGGTCCGCCGCCGAAGAACAGCTCGAAGGGCGGGAGCGAGGTGGTCTTGCCCAGGCCCTCGCCGTAGGCAAGGTCTCCGCTCAGCTGCAGCGACCACTTTTTCCACAGCGGCACGTACTTGGTGAATTCGTAGCTCGCCTTGTAGTACTCGACCTGACTGCCAGGGATCGTGACGCTCAGGGACAGCGCCTGGCGCATGCCGCGATCGGCGAACAGTGTCTTGTTGCGCGAGTCGAAGCTCCATCCGGCGATCACCTGGGCGAGAGCGAATTTGGTGCCGTCGACCGCGAACGGCGCGAGCACGTAGGCACCGGTGGTCGGATCGTAGGTCTGCTCCTGGGCGAGCGTCTGATAGTGGCGGCCGTTCTGCTCGACCCATTGCTGCGCCTGCAGTGCGCTGCTGCCGCTGACCGTCACGAGCTCGGCGGCCTGCAGGTTCCCGCCGAGACTCAGAAACTGGTACTCGCTCACCGGATAGCTGTAGGTGAGACCGGTGCCCAGGATCTTGGTCGAGAAGTTCGACGAGGCCGAGGTGAATTGCGTCACGTCCCGGAAGCTGAACGACACCGTGCGCGTCATGCCGTCGATGCTCGTGTACGGGTCGCTATGGGAGATTGCGTAGAGCTTGTTGTAATAGCCCGCCGACAGATCGACCGAGACACGCTTGCCGCTGCCGAGCCAGTTCGCGTCGGTGTAGTTGCCGTTCAGGGTGAACTTGTACGTCTCGGAGTAGCCGATGCCACCCGACAGCTGCGCGCCCGGGCCCTCCTCGATCTTGTAGTCCACGTCCACCAGGTCAGCCGATCCCGGCACCGGGGTGGTCTCGGACTCGACCTTCTTCACGTACGGCAGGCGCTGGATGCGCTGCTTGGAGCGCTCGAGCGCAATGTTGGAGAGCCAGCCGCCCTCGAGCTGGCGCATCTCGCGGCGCAGCACCTCATCGTTGATCTTGGTCACACCCGAGAAGGTGATGTTGCGGACATAGACGCGATTGCCCGGATCGATGAAGAAGGTAATCGAGACCTCGTGGGTGGCGTCGTTCGTGGTCGGCACCGGATCGACCTTGGCGAATGCATAGCCATCCATGCCGAGGCGGTTCTGGATGAGCTCCTGGGTTGCGGTGATGACCTTGCGCGAGAAGGTCTGGCCGGGCTCGACCAGGACCAGGCGCTTCAGCTCGGCCTCCGGGACCACGAAGGTGCCCGCCAGCTTCACGTCGGACACCTTGTACACGGTGCCCTCGGTGATGTTGAGCGTGATGAAGATGTCGTCCTTCTCGGGCGCGATGGCAACCTGCGTCGACTCGACCTGGAAGTTCGCGTAGCCGCGATCCATGTAGTACGAGCGCAGCTTCTCGAGATCCCCCTGCAGCGACTCGCGCGAGTAGCGGTCGTCCTGCTTGTACCAGGAGAGCCAGTGCGGCGTGTGCAGCTCGAAGCCCTGGGTGATCTGCTTGTCTGTGTACTTGGTGTTGCCGACGACGTTGATCTCGCGGATCTTCGCGCGCTTGCCCTCCTTGATGTCGACCTTGATCTTGACGCGGTTGCCCGACTCCTCCTCGACCTTCTCGTCGATGCGGATGGCATACTTGCCGCGGCTGAAGTACTGATCGGTCAGGTACTGCTTCACCTCATCGAGCACCGAGCGATCGAAGATCTTGCCGGTCGCAAGCCCGACGTTGCGCAGCGACTTCTGCAGATCCTCGGTCTTCACGTCCTTGTTGCCCGTGATCTCGAAGCTCTCGATGGAGGGCCGCTCGAGCACCGCGATGATGAGCGTGTTGCCCTCGCGCCGCAGCTGGACATCGCGAAAGAACCCGGTGTTGTAGAGCGCCCGCACCGCCTCGCGCACGCGCAGCGCAGTGAGCTTGTCGCCGATATTCACCGGCAGGTAGTTGAAGACGGTGCCCTCGGAGACGCGCTGCAGGCCCTCTATGTGGATATCGCCGACCGTGAAGGTCTCCGCGTCATTCGCCCGTCCCGGGACGCCCGCCGCCAGCCCCGGCGGGGGCTCCGCCGCCGCAGGCGCCGCGGTGTGGCCGGGGTTTGCGGCCGGCGATGGCGTGCCGGGTGCAGGCTGTGCCGCCGCTGTATCCGAGCCCACGGCTGCGAGGGCGCAAGCGACGAAGACGGCGATCAGATCGATGGACTCGCGGGGCGGCGGGCTCACTCGCGCTCTACGTCCTGAACGAACCTGCAGCGCGCGTCCGCGCGCACCGGGCGGCGTTGTGTCACTCACGCGCGGACGGTCCGCGCGCCGCTGAAGCGGATGTGACAGTTCTCCTCGGCAAGGGCACGGGCTTCTGCGTCCGCGTGGAGCACATCGTCGAGCACGCGAATCGCCCCTCCCGTCGACCTCGTGACTACCGAATCAATGACCGCCGCTATGTCTGGAAAGTTCAATCGCCGCTCCAAGAACGCCTGCACCGCCACCTCGTTCGCCGCATTCAGAACCGCCGGCGCGAGGCCTCCGGCGCGTGCCGCCGCCTGCGCAAGCGCCAGACAGCCGAACCGGGCGGTGTCGGGCGCACAGAAATCCAGGCGTGCAGTGCGGACCAAATCTAGGAATTCTACACCGGCGCCGACCCGCTCGGGCCACGCAAGCGCATACGCGATCGGGGTGCGCATGTCGGGGGCCGCAAGCTGGGCAAGCATCGAGCCGTCCACGTACTCGACCAGCGAATGGATGATGCTCTGGCGGTGAACCACGATCTGTACCTGCTCGGGACGCATGCCGAACAGGAAACAGGCCTCGATGAGCTCGAGGCCCTTGTTCATCAGCGAGGCGGAATCGACCGATATCTTGCGTCCCATCACCCAGTTCGGATGCGCGCAGGCCTGCTCCGGAGTCGCAGCCGCGATCGCCTCGCGCGGCCAATCGAGGAACGGCCCGCCGGAGGCCGTGAGCAGCACCCGGCGCACGCCCGCGGGCGCGGCACCGGGACGCGACCCGTGCGGCATGCACTGAAAGATGGCGTTGTGCTCGCTATCAATCGGCAACAACTCCGCCCCGGAGGCGCGCACCGCTGCCATCAGCAGCGGGCCGGACATGACCAGGGATTCCTTGTTGGCGAGCAGCAGGCGCTTGCCGGCTGCGGCCGCGGCGAGCGTCGAGCGCAGCCCCGCGGCGCCCACGATGGCGGCCATCACATAATCCGTCTCCGGGAGCCGCGCGACCTCCTCGAGCGCCCCGGCGCCGGCCAGAACACGCGTCGGCACACGTGCGGTGGCGAGGCGCGCAGCGAGCTCGGGCGCCGCCGACTCCTCGGCGAGCACGGCATAGTCAGGCCGGAAGCGCTGCACCTGCTCGGCGAGGCGCGCGGCGTTGCGGCGCGCGCCGAGAGCCACGACGCGAAAGCGGTCAGGGTGCCGGGCGATGACATCGAGCGTGCTGATGCCGACCGACCCCGTCGAGCCGAGTACCGCGACGCCGATCATCGGGCCACACCGAGCGCCACGAGACCGAAGAACAGCACCGGAGCGGCGCCGGTGACGCTATCGATGCGATCCATGACACCGCCGTGTCCGGGGAACAGCGTGCCGCTGTCCTTCACGCCGGCGAAGCGCTTGAGCAGACTCTCGGTGAGGTCGCCCACCACCGAGAAGGCGACCGCCGCGAGGCACAATGGCACGAACAGCGTCCAGGGAATGCCGAACCAGGCGCTGCCGGCGACCGCGACCAGCGCGCTGACCGCGACCCCCCCCAACACCCCTTCCCAGGTCTTTCCGGGGGATACCGCCGGCGCAAGTCGCACACGGCCAAAGCGACGGCCGACAAAGTAGGCGCCGATGTCCGCGACCCACACCAGCAGGAGCATGAACAGCATCCACTGCGCACCGTGCGGCACGTCGAGGATACGCACCAGGGCCACCCACGCCGGCACCAGGGCGAGCAGGCCCGCGAGGGCAGCCGACCAGCTCGCCGCCCAGCGCGGCGCGAAAATCACCCACAGCAGTGCCACGATCCACCACAACACCGCGATCGACAGCACGGCGGCGCGTCCATCGAGCGTCGCGGTCAACCGCCAGGTCACGGGCAGCAGCACCGCGACCGCGAGGACGTAGGCGGCGCGAGTCCAGCGGCCGGGCGCGCGCATGAACGCCGACCACTCCCAGGCGCCGGCGAGCACCATCAGTGTCAGAACCACAACGGTAGCCCACGGCGGCAGCCACAGCACCACACCGAGCAGCACGCCGACCAGCACGGCGGCGGTAATGATGCGCGTTCTAAGCACTCGCCGAGCCCTTGAGCTGCTCGTGCGTGCGGCCGAAGCGACGCTCGCGGCGCGCGAAGAACTCGAGCGCCCGATCGAGCTCCGCCGCATCGAAGTCCGGCCACAGCACGTCGGTGAAGTACAGCTCGGTGTAAGCGAGGTTCCACAGCAGAAAATTGCTGATGCGGTGCTCGCCACCGGTACGGATGAAGAGGTCCGGATCGGGCAACCCGGCAAGCTCGAGCGCACCGGCCACGCGATCCTCGGTGATGCTTTCCGGGGCGAGCGCGCCGAGCGCGCACTGCCTCGCGAGCTTCTGCGCCGCCTGCACGATATCCCAGCGGCCGCCGTAGCTGACACCCACCTGCAACGCGAGTCCGTCGTTTGCCGCGGTGCGGGCTTCGGCCTGCGCGATGCGCGCCTGCAGCCGTACGCTCAGGTTGCGGCGCTCGCCCAGGAAGCGCAGGCGCACGCGATTCGCATGCAGCTCGTCGATTTCACGGTCCACGGCATCGACGAACAGTCCCATGAGCGAGGCGACCTCCTCGGCGGGCCGCGCCCAGTTCTCGCTGGAGAAGGCAAATACGGTGAGGGCCGCGATCTGGCGCTCGGTGCAGTGCTGCACGCAGGCACGCACCGCCTTGAGACCGGCCTCGTGCCCCGCGTGGCGCGGCAGGCGGCGGGCCGCGGCCCAGCGGCCGTTGCCGTCCATGATCACCGCAACATGGCGCGGTACGCTCATGCAAGCTCACGCAGGCCGTGCATCAGACCTGCATGATCTCCTTCTCCTTGCCCGCGAGCAGCTGATCGATCTCGGCGACGTGCTTGTCGGTGAGCTTCTGCACCTCGCTTTCCGCGCGGCGCTCGTCGTCCTGGGAGACGAGTTTCTCCTTCAGCATCTCCTTGATGTCCGTCATTACGTCGCGGCGTACGTTGCGGACCGCAACGCGCGCGTTCTCGGCGTCGTGACGCACTACCTTGGTGATGTCGCGGCGCCGCTCCTCGGTGAGCGGCGGCATTGGAATGCGGATCACGGTGCCGGCGGTGAGCGGATTCAGGCCGAGGTCGGACTTGTGGATGGCCTTCTCGATCGCCTGCACCATGGTCTTCTCCCACGGCGAGACGACGAGCGTGCGCCCCTCCTCGACGTTGATGCTCGCGATCTGCTGCAGAGGCACCTCCGAGCCGTAGTAATCGACCTTCAGGTGCTCGATCAGGCTCGGATGGGCGCGTCCCGTGCGCAGCTTCTTCAGATCCGCCGCGAAGGTCTGCACGCACTTGGTCATGCGTGCCTGGGCATCTTTCTTCAGGTCGTCAAGCATAGATGTGGTCGGGCCGCGTGGCCCGCCTCCTTACGCCCCCCGGCGCAAACTTACTCGAACGTCACCGCCGTGCCTACGTCCTCGCCGCGCACGATGCGCGTCAAGTCGCCGGAATTATTGAGATTAAAGACCCTGAGCGGCAAGCGATTGTCCCGGCACATCACGATCGCCGTGGCATCCATGACGTTGAGCTTGTCGGTGAGCACTTTATCGAAGGTGAGATGCGTGTAGCGCACCGCCGCCGGGTTGCGCATCGGGTCATCCGAGTACACGCCGTTCACCTTGGTCGCCTTGAGCAGCACGTCCGCATTGATCTCGATCGCCCGCAGGGAGGCGGCGGTGTCGGTCGTGAAGAACGGATTACCGGTGCCGGCGGCGAAGATCACCACGCGCCCCTTCTCCAGGTGCCGGATCGCGCGCCGCCGGATGTAGTCCTCGCACACTTGGTTGATGCGGATCGCAGACATGACGCGCGACTGCAGCGTGAGGCTCTCGAGCGCATCCTGCATCGCGAGCGCATTCATCACCGTCGCGAGCATTCCCATGTGATCGCCCGTGACTCGGTCCATGCCGGAGCGCGCCAGTCCCGCGCCCCGGAAGATATTCCCACCGCCGATCACCACCGCGACCTGCACGCCCATCTGGGTGATCTCGCAGATCTCGCCCGCGATGCGCTTGAGGATGAGCGGATCGACACCGTAGTCGCTGGTACCGAGCAGCGCCTCCCCGGAGAGCTTCACCAGGATCCGCGAATACCGCGACGGCTTATCGGTTGTCATCTCGCTCCCTCATGTGAAGAAAACCCCGCCGGAGCGGGGTTGTCACCTTCTGTCTGACTCGCCTCAGTGCTTGACGGTTCCTCCGCCGGAGCCCGTTCCGTCACCCGGGCCTTTGCCGTCACCGGAGCTGCCCTTCACCTGTGCCATGACCTCGGCCACGAAGTCGCCCTGCTTCTTCTCGATGCCGGCACCGACCTCGAAGCGCTCGAACGCGCTCACGCTCGCGCGCGCATTCTTCAGCAACTTCTCGATCGACACGTCCGGATCCTTCACGAACGGCTGTCCGGCAAGGGTGATCTCCCCGAGCGACTTGCGCAATCGGCCCTCGACCATCTTGGCGACGATCTCCGGCGGCTTGCCCTCCCCACGCGCCTGCTCCGTCAGGATCTCACGCTCCTTGGCCACCACGTCCGCCGGCACGTCGGCGGGCACGAGATAGCGCGGCGCGCTTGCCGCAACATGCATCGCAAGATCATGCGCGAGCGCCGCATCGCCGCCGTCGACCGCGACGAGCGCGCCGATGCGCGTGCCGTGCACGTAGGCGCCGAGCTGGCTCTTCGCGCTCAGGATCGCAAAGCGCCGTACGCCGATGTTCTCGCCGATCGTGGCGACGAGCGCGCGCCGGCGGACCTCGACCGTCTCCTCGCCGGCGAGCGGAGTCGCAAGCAGCGCCTCGAGCGAGGACGGGCGCGCGGTGAGCGCCTTGGCCGCCACGGCCTGCGCAAAGCTGCGGAAGTCCTCCTGGCGAGCGACGAAGTCGGTCTCGCAGTTCACTTCGACCATCGCCGCGGCACGCCCATCCGCAGCCTTCTCGATGACGATGACACCCTCGGCGGCGACGCGCGCAGCCTTCTTGTCAGCCTTCGCAAGCCCTTGCTTGCGCATGAGCTCGGCGGCAGCATCCAGGTCGCCCTTGGTCTCCACCAGCGCCTTCTTGCACTCCATCATGCCCGCGCCGGTGCGCTCGCGGAGCTGCTTGACTGTTTCAGCTGTAATGTTCATCTACTTGGTCTCACGGCCTTCCGGCCGACGATAGTTCGCGTGCAGTCGCCGCCTGCCGGCGACCTCACCGTGTGAAGCGCGCGCGCGGCTGAAGGCGCGCATCCGGCGACTAGCCCGATGCGCCCGGCTCGCCGCTCTCGGCATCGCCGCGCCCCTTGCGGCGCGCTGCGCCACCGGGGCGGCGCGGTGCCGCGGCCGCCGCGAGAGCGGCCGGCGCCACCACCGCGACTCCCGCCGCACTGGCCTCGTCGGCGTCGTCCAGATCATCGAAGTCCGAGCTGTCCTCGGCGCCTTCGGCTGCGGGTGCCTTGACGGGCGGCAGCCGCCGCCGCGGCGGGGTCTTCTTGCGCACCGAGGGCTGCGGGCGCTGGCGACCCCGCGCGGCCTTCTTGCGCGGCTGGCCGGCCTCGTCGAGCTCGACGAACTCGTCCTCGCCCACGGCGACGGTCGGAACCGAGGCCTTGCCCTCGACGACGGCCTCCGCCATGCCGGCGGCGTACAGCTGGATGGCGCGCATGGCGTCATCGTTGCCCGGGACGACGTAGTCGATGCCCTCGGGCGAGCAGTTCGTATCCACCACCGCGACCACGGGAATGCCGAGCTTCTTCGCCTCGTGGATCGCGATGCGCTCGTGACCCACGTCGATCACGAACAGGGCATCCGGGAGCGACTCCATCTCCTTGATACCGCCCAGGCTTCTCTCGAGCTTGTCCATCTCGCGGCGCAGCTGGGTCGCCTCCTTCTTGCCGCGCTTCTCGAGCGCCCCGCTGGTCGAGAGCTCGCGGATCTCCGTCAGGCGCTTGATCGATTGCCGGATGGTCTTGAAGTTCGTGAGCATGCCCCCAAGCCAACGCTGGTTGACGTAGGGCATGCCGCAGCGCTCGGCCTCCTTCTGGACGGCCTCGCGCGCCGAGCGCTTCGTGCCGACGAACAGCACCTTGCCGCCGTCGGCGATCACACCCTTCACGAAGGCCGCGGCCTCCGCGTAGAGCGGCTGGGTCTTCTCGAGGTTGATGATGTGGATCTTGTTTCGCTCGCCGAAGATGAAAGGGGCCATCTTCGGGTTCCAGAAGCGGGTCTGGTGTCCGAAATGGACGCCCGCTTCCAGCATCTGTCGCATGGACACGCCGGACATGAGAACTCCTAAGGTCGGGTTGAGCCTCCGCGCATCCCAGGCGGCCACCTTCGCTTGAGCTTCTCGAAGTCGAGCGCGCTAGCGTCGACGGGGCAGCAGAATGCCGGCCATCGACCAAGAGGCTACAACTACGAGCGGCGTTTCGCGGAAGGCACCCAGTCGCCTGGTGCTCGATGCGCGTGTGGGTTTCGTCGTTGCCAATAAGGGCGGCGCTTTATACCATGAACATCCCGTCGGAACAATGCCTTACGATGCTACAAGCCACCTCCATGCATGTGACGATCAAGTCCCCCGAAGAGCAGCAGAAGATGCGCGCTGCGGGGCAGCTGGCCGCAGAGGTGCTCGACATGATCGGGCCCCACGTGGTCCCCGGGGCCACGACCGAGGAGCTTGACCGGATCTGCCACGAATACATCGTGAACGTGCAGCGGACGGTGCCCGCGAACCTCAACTATCGCGGCTTCCCGAAGACCATCTGCACCTCGGTGAACCACGTCGTCTGCCACGGCATCCCGAACGACAAGCGCCTGAAGCCCGGCGACATCGTCAATATCGATGTGACGGTCATCAAGGACGGCTTCCACGGCGATACCAGCCGGATGTACTACGTCGGCAAGCCGCCGGTGCAGGCACAGCGCCTCGCCGAGGCATGCCGCGAGGCCATGTGGCGCGGCATCGAGGTGGTACGCCCCGGGGCGCATCTTGGCGATATCGGGCACGCCATCCAGAGCTTTGTCGAGGAGCTGAACTTCTCGGTGGTGCGCGAGTACTGCGGCCACGGCATCGGCCGCATCTATCACGAGGACCCGCAGGTGCTGCACTACGGTGAGCCGGGAACCGGGCTCGAGCTCAAGAGCGGTATGACCTTCACGGTCGAGCCGATGGTGAACGCCGGCAAGCGGCACGTACGACTGCTGCCGGATGGCTGGACGGTCGTCACCAAGGATCACTCGCTCTCGGCCCAGTGGGAGCACACCGTGCTCGTGACCGACGCCGGCGTCGAGGTGCTGACGCTCGGCGCGGCCGGCGGCCGCTGACGCTTCGGCGCACGCGAGGCGCTCGCATGTCTGCCACCGATCCTGATGCCCTGGAGGAATCGCTGCCGGAGGTCGCCCTGAGCGCGCCGTGGCCGCTACTCACACGGCTTCCCGCGCTGCTCGCCGCGCAGCCAGGCTCGGGCGAGGCCTATCGCCAGCTGCTGCAGCAGGCGCACGAGGAGCTCAAGGCCCGCTTCCTGGCCGATGAGCCCGTGGAAGCGCTGGTCCATGCACGCGCGGCCCTCGTCGACACCGTGCTGCGCCAGCTCTGGCGGGAGCAGCTCGCGGGAGTCGATGCTCAATGGGCTCTGGTCGCCGTCGGCGGCTACGGCCGCGGCGAGCTGCATCCGTGCTCGGACATCGACATTTTGCTGCTCGCCATCGCAGCGCCGCAGGCGGCCGACCAGGCGCGCATCGAGCGCCTGATCGCGTTCCTGTGGGACATCGGGCTCGAGGTCGGCCACAGCGTCCGCACGGTGGCCGAGTGCGCCGAGGAGAGCGCCGCGGATGTGAGCGTGATGACGACGCTGCTGGAGGCGCGCCTGCTCGCCGGGGATGCGGGGCTGCTCGAGTCGATGCGCGCGGCGCTCTCGCCCGCTCACGTGTGGCCGGTGCGGGAGTTCTTCGAGGCCAAGGTGCGCGAGCAGACCGAGCGGCACCTGAAGGCGAACGACACCGCCTACAACCTCGAGCCGAACGTCAAGACCGGCCCCGGCGGCCTGCGCGACATCCAGACGATCGGCTGGGTCGCCAAGCGCCAGTTCGGCGAGGAGTCGCTCGATGGGCTGGTGCGGCGCGGGGTCCTCGCGCCCGGGGAGCTGCGGCGCCTGAAGCAGGCGCAGGCCTTCCTGTGGAAGGTGCGCTTCGGGCTGCACATCCTCACCGGGCGGCGCGAGGATCGCCTGCTGTTCGATCACCAGATCCGGCTGGCGCTGTCCTTCGGCTACGAAGATGCCTCCTACACGCTCGCTGTCGAGCAGTTCATGCAGCGCTACTACCGCACCGTCATGGACGTGAGCCTGCTGAATGAGCTGCTGCTGCAGCTGTTCCGCGAGGCGATCCTCTCCGAGGACGAGCCGCCGCGGCCACTCAACGCACGCTTCCAGGTGCGCAGCGGGTCGCTGGAGGCACGCAGCGAAGACGTGTTCGTGCGCACGCCCTCCGCGCTCCTCGAGCTGTTCGTGCTGCTGCAGCAGAACGCCGATATCAAGGGCGTACGTGCCTCGACGATGCGCGCCGTCGCGCGCAGCCTGTGGTTGATCGATGAGGAGTTCCGCCAGAACCCACGCCATCACCGCCTGTTCCTCGACATCCTGCGCGCGCCCGTCGGCGTCACCCACGAGCTCAGGCGCATGAACACCTACGGCGTGCTGGGCCGCTACATTCCGGCCTTCGGTCGCATCGTCGGACGCATGCAGTACGATCTGTTCCATGCCTACACCGTCGATGCGCATACGCTGTTCGTGGTTAGCAACCTGCGTCGCCTTGCGATCCCGCGCTACGACCACGAGCTGCCCGAGCTGTCGCGCATCATGCAGCAGCTGCCCAGGCCCGAGGTCGCCTACCTCGCAGCGCTGTTCCACGACATCGCCAAGGGCCGCGGCGGCGACCATTCCGAGCTCGGATCGGTCGACGCGGAGGCGTTCTGCCTCGAGCAGGGCCTGTCGCGCTACGACGCGCGCCTCGTCGCCTGGCTGGTGCGCAATCACCTGGAGCTGTCGATCACGGCGCAGAAGCAGGACATCGCCGACCCGGAGGTGATCAATGCCTTCGCGCGCAAGGTGGGTGATGAGACGCACCTCGAGCATCTGTACGTGCTCACCTGCGCCGACGTGCGCGGCACGAATCCGAAGCTGTGGAACTCGTGGAAAGCCTCGCTGTTCCACGAGTTCTTCGAGCGCGTGAAGCGCGCGCTGCGTCGCGGGCTGGAAAGTCCGATCGATCAGGACGAGCTGATCCGCGAGACGCAGGACAGCGCGCGCCGCCTGCTCGCCGAGCACGGGGTTGCCCCGGACGACATCGAGCGCGCCTGGGCGCGCTTCTCCGCCCCCTACTTTCTCAGACACACGCCCGATGAGGTCGCCTGGCACACGCGCCTGCTCGCGGAGCGCGAGCCGAGCTCGGGCGAGCCGCTCGTGGCGCTCGAGGCAAAGAGTGTGCGCGGCACGACCGCGGTACTCACGTTCGCGCCGCACCGCCGCCACGGCTTCGCGCGTACGACCGCCGTGCTCGATCAGCTGGGACTCACCATCGTCGATGCGCGCATCACCCCGACCGGCGATGGCTTCAGCCTCGATCTGTATCACGTCCTCGAGGACGACGGCGCCCCGATCACCGACGAGGACCGTCAGGGGGAGATTGAGCGGGCGCTGTGGCGCTCGCTACAGCGGCCGGACGATGCACTGCCGGGGGTATCGCGGCGCGCCCCGCGCCAGGCGCGCATGTTCAATACACCTACGCAGATCGTCTTGAGTGTCGATGACCGCAACCATCGTTCCGTGCTCGAGCTCGTGGCGGGCGACCGGCCGGGGCTGCTGTGCGACATCGGCAAGGTGCTGATGCAGGAGCACATCGAGCTGCACGCCGCCAAGATCATGACGGTCGGCGAGCGTGCCGAGGACGTGTTCTACGTGACCGACTTCGACAACCGACCGCTCACCGAGCGCATGGCGCAGGCGCTGCGCGAGCGGTTGACCGAGGCGCTCGACAAGCGCGAGGCGGCGTGAACCCGCGCCTCGAGAAGCTCCACACCTACCCGTTCGAGAAGCTCGCGCGCCTCAAGGCCGGCTGCGTGCCGCCGGCGCACCTGAAGCATATCGCCCTCTCGATCGGCGAGCCGCAGCACGCGCCGCCGGATTTCATCCTCGAGCAGCTGCGCCGCGGGGTCACGCGCCTCGGAGCCTATCCGCCGACCGCGGGCAGCCCCGAGCTGCGCAGCGCCGCCGCCGCCTGGCTCACGCGGCGCTTCTGCCTGCCCGAGGGCAGCGTGGACCCGCACACCATGGTGCTGCCGGTGAACGGGACGCGCGAGGCGCTGTTCGCGTTCGCGCAGGCCGCGATCGATGCCGGCCGCTCACCGCTCGTACTGATGCCGAATCCGTTCTATCAGATCTACGAGGGCGCGGCGCTCCTGGCAGGCGCCGAGCCTTACCTGCTCAATGCGACCGCCGCGACGCACTATCTGCCGGACCTCGAGAGCATCCCGCAAACCGTGTTGGAGCGCTGTCAGCTCCTCTACCTGTGCAGTCCGGCGAACCCGACGGGCGCGGTCGCGCCGCGGGCGTATCTCGAGCGCGCCCTCGAGCTCGCCGAGCGGTTCGACTTCCTGATCGCCTCCGACGAGTGCTACGCCGACATCTATCTCGATGAGGCGGAGCCGCCGGCCAGTTTGCTGCAGGCGGCGCTTGCGTCCGGGCGCACGCGCTTCGAGCGCTGCGTCGTCTTCCACAGCCTCTCGAAGCGCTCGAGTGTGCCCGGCCTGCGTTCAGGCTTCGTCGCGGGCGATCCCGCGGTGCTGGCGCGCTTTCTGCTGTACCGGACGTACCACGGCAGCGCCATGTCCCCTCTGGTGCAGCTCGCGAGCAGCGCCGCGTGGAGCGACGATGCGCACGCGGCCGCAAACCGGCGTCTCTATCAGGAGAAGTTCGCGCGCGTACTGCCTATCCTGGGATCGGTACTGGAGGTCGCACCTCCCGCGGGCGCCTTCTATCTATGGCCGGACGTGCGCGGGGACGATGCGCAGTTCGCGCGGGCATTGTTCGCGGGCCAGAACCTCACGATCCTGCCCGGTAGCTTCCTCGCCCGGGATACGGAGGCGGGCAATCCGGGTGCCGGGCGCGTCCGCATATCTTTGACGCCCGGTATCGACGAATGCGTCGAGGCCGCCGAACGGATCGCACAGTTCCTGCGCTAACATCGCACTCATGAGCGACTTCACTCACCTGCAGCAGATCGTCGATGCTGCATTCGAGCGCCGCGCCGAGCTCGGCCCCCGGAATGCCCCCCACGAGCTCGCCGTCGCGCTCGAGGAATGCCTCGAGCTGCTCGATCGCGGCCGTGCGCGGGTCGCGGAGAAGCGCGGCGGCGAATGGGTCGTGCAGCAGTGGCTGAAGAAGGCGGTGCTGCTGTATTTCCGCACGCACGACAGCGCGGTGATCGATGCCGGCTACACGCGCTTCTTCGACAAGGTACCGCTCAAATACGCCGCTACCTCGCAGGAGCAGTTCCAGGACGCGGGCGCGCGCGTGGTGCCGCACGCGATCGTGCGCCGCGGCGCGCACATCGCCGCGAACGTGGTGCTGATGCCGAGCTACGTCAACATCGGCGCGCACGTGGATTCCGGAACGATGATCGACACCTGGGTGACCGTCGGCTCCTGTGCGCAGATCGGCAAGAACGTGCACCTCTCCGGCGGCGTCGGCATCGGCGGTGTGCTCGAGCCGCTGCAGGGACGCCCGACGATCATCGAGGACGATTGCTTCATCGGGGCACGCTCCGAGGTCGTCGAGGGCGTCATCGTCGAGGCGGGCTCGGTGATCTCGATGGGCGTCTTCATCGGCCAGAGCACGCGCATCTACGAGCGTGCCACCGGGCGGATCCTGCAAGGACGGGTCCCTGCAGGCTCGGTGGTCGTACCCGGCACCCTGCCCTCGGCCGACGGGCGCTACGGGCTGTACTGCGCCGTGATCGTCAAGCAGGTCGATGCACAGACCCGCGCCAAGACCTCCATCAACGAGCTGCTGCGGGCCGCCGAATAGGCGGCGTTGCGGTCCCGATCACAATTCCGGCCCCGCATAACTGGGATGTCACCGCCGCGCGACTGACCCTATAACTGCCGCTGCCTAGCATGGGCTGCAGCCTCGGACACACGAGCCGAGCCCCGATCAAAGAAAGGGTCCCCATGCTGCCGCGTCGTCTCAGGCTCGCCATCGCTGTCGGCCTCACCGCTCTGCCCGTCGGCGCCGCATTCGCCCAGGAGAGCGGCACCGCACGCCCCGACATCGCGGCGCTCCTCAGGCGCCTCGAGGACCAGGAGAAGCGCATCCAGGCGCTCGAGCACCGGCTCGAGCCGCTGCACCAAGGCCCAGCGCCCGCCGCCAGCGAGGCCGAGGCCGCGGAGATCACCGCGAGTGTCGCGACCGGATCCGAGAGCCGCCGTGCGGCGTTGCCGACCCCGGCGCCTTCCTCTACCGCAACCGCGGGTGCGACAGCCGCCGTCTCCGGCAAGGCGGCCGTCGCTGCTGCTACCCCGATCAACGTGACGCCGGGCATCGTGCGCGCAACGCAGGACGGACTCTTCTTCCAAAGCGCCGACGGCGCCGACGTGATCCGCTTCCGCGGAAACCTCCAGGTGGACGGCCGCTGGTTCTCCGACCGGTTCACTCCGCTCAGTGCCGACACGTGGCTGTTCCGCAAGGTGCGCCCCTATTTCGAGGGCACCTTCGACAACATCTACGATTTCCGCTTCATGCCGGACTTCGGCAACGGCAAGGCAATCATCGTCGATGCGTTCGTCACCGGCCGGTTCGAGCCGTGGCTGGCCGTACAGGCGGGCAAGTTCAAAGGCCCCGTGGGACTCGAGCGCCTGCAGCCTGATCAGTTCAATCGCTTTCTGGAGCTCGGGTTCCCGTCCGCGCTCGTGCCGAACCGCGATCTCGGCGTCGAGCTCGGCGGCGACATCTGGTCGGGAGCTCTCGGCTACGCGGTCGGCTATCTCGACGGCGCCACCGATGGCAACAGCACGGATACCAACACGACACCCGACGCAGGCAATGTCGGTAAGAAGGACAGCGAAGCCCGACTGTTCGCGCAGCCCTTCGTCAATTCGGGCAACCCCTTCCTGCGCGGACTCGGGCTCGGGGTCGGCGGCACCTACATGAACGCCACCGGCAGCGCTGCCAACACCTTGCTGGGCACGTATCGCACGCCGGGACAACAGACCTTCTTCACCTATAGAACTGGCGCCAATGCCACCTACGCCGATGGCGAGCGGTACCGCTACATGCCGCAGTTCTTCTACTACGCGGGCAGCTTCGGCCTGCTCGGCGAGTACGTCGACTCCTCGCAGCAGGTGAGCCGCCAGAGCAGCACGACGCTCAAGCGCTCCGGCTGGGTCGACAACAGCGCCTGGCAGGTCTCGGTGGCCTACTTTCTCACCGGCGAGCGGGAGTCCTACAACAGTTTCGTCCCTCGCAGCACGTTGCAGGTGGGTCAGCCGGGGTGGGGGGCCTGGGAGCTCGTCGCCCGCTATCACGACCTGCGCATCTCACGCAGTGCCTTCGCCGGCGGTGCCGCCTCGTTCGCCGATCCCACCGTCTCGCCGCGGGAGGCTTCAGCCGTCGGCGTCGGCCTCAACTGGTATCTGAATCAGAACGTGCGCTGGATGTTCGACTACGAGCGAACGCGCTTCGAGAAGGGCGCGGTGAGCGGTGATCGGCCCCAGGAGAACGCACTCCTCACGCGCTTCAATCTGGTGTTCTGATGGTCCTCGGCACGGGGTCAATCCGATGTTCCGGTCCTGACGGCAGCCGGCCTAACGCGCACGCTCCTGGGCGCGCCAGCCGACGACGTGACCGTCCGGCAAGCGTACCCAGTCCGAGCTTCCGATGCCTTGCTGCGGTAGGGCGCTGCCGTCCAAGTCGACGACGGTGGTCTGCCCGGGCTCAATGGAAAGGGGTACGACCACATAGCCGCCGCTCTGTTCGAGTGCCTTGACCCGGTAGCTCCCGGCTGGCAGTGCCAGGGTCACCGGGTCCGCGCCGAACGCACCCGCCGAGTTGGCGATCCTCTGCAGCCTTGCGCCCTGCTCGTCGAAGAGCACGTAGTCGGTGTGTATCGGGTACTCGGACTGCTCGGTTACGCTCACGCGGGTCGCGGAGAAGACGATCAGATCGCCATACGATCGCGATCGCATGGGCTGCGGGCCGACCCTGCTCGAGAGCTGAACCGCCGCGTGAGTGGCGCAGCCGGTGAGGGCGAGCACGAGTACGATCGATGACCTGGCGGGTGGGCGGTCCATGCCTCGCATGCTGGATCACGGTCTCGGGGTTGTCAGTCGCCACTCGGTAAGCGGCCTTGTCCGCGGCCGGGCCTGTTGCGTTGCGTTACAAGGGCGGCGTCGTGACCCTCGCCGGTGCGTACGGCTAACATCCCCCTTGCATGCGCATCCTGATCATCGAGGACGAGGGCAAGGCGGCGGCATTCCTGCGCAAGGGGCTCACCGAATCGGGATTTGTGGCCGATGTGGTGGAGAGCGGCGCCGACGGCCTGCACCGGGCCTTGAGCGTCGACTATGACCTGCTGATTCTCGATGCCATGCTGCCCGAGCGCGACGGCTGGTCGGTGCTCGCGGAGCTTCGCGCCCGGGGCAAGGCGCTCCCGGTTCTGTTCCTGACGGCGCGCAGCGCGGTGCCGGACCGCGTGCGCGGCCTCGAGCTCGGCGCGGACGACTACCTGGTCAAGCCGTATGCCTTCACGGAGCTGCTGGCGCGGGTGCGCGCGCTGCTGCGGCGACGCGGGGAGCGCCAGCCCGAGGTGATTCAGGTCGCCGACCTGCGCATCGACCTGCTCGGCCACAAAGCGCAGCGCGGGGCCACGCGCATCGAGCTCGCGCCCAAGGAGTTCGCCCTGCTGTCGCTGCTGGCCCGACGGCAGGGCGAGGTGCTGCCGCGCGCGGTGATCGCCGAGCAGGTCTGGGACATGCATTTCGAGGGCGACAGCAATGTCGTCGACGTGGCGGTACGCAGACTGCGCCGCAAGATGGACGACCCCTTCACGGTGAAGCTGATTCACACGGTCCGCGGCATGGGATATGTCCTCGAGGCCCGCTGAGGCGGCTGCGGCCCCGCATCGCTGGGCCATGACGACATGGCTCACGGTGTTCTACACCGTCTCGGTGTTCGTGCTGCTCGCGCTCGCCTCCGGGCTGCTGTACTCGCGTCTCGAGCGCAACATGCGCCAGCAGGATGAGGATTTCCTAAGCCACAAGATGCAGGTGCTGGCGGCCCTGCTGCAGAAGGCGCCGCTCGACCGTGCGGGCGTCAATCAGGAGGTGCTGGAGGAAGCCGAGATCTCGGGCAGCTCGCCCTCACCGTTCTTTCTGCGCGTGCTCGATGCGGCCGGCCGGCCCCTCGATGAGACTCCGGGGATGGCCGCGATCATCCCTGCCGCGGCGTTCCCCGCCGGGACGAGCCGGGACCCGCGACGCTGGAGTGCCCGCGGCGGGAGTCAGTTCCTGCTGGCGGCGCGCTCGGTCCATGCCACAGGCGCTACCTGGCGCGTCCAGGCGGCGGTGAACGTGAGCGCTCAGGAGAGCCTGCTCGCCGAGTACCGGCGCGACATCGCCGTGGTGCTCGTGGGCGGCCTGTTGGTAGCCGGGCTGCTCGGCGCGTGGATCACGCGGCGGGGGCTGCGGCCGATCGCCGCCATCACCCGCGCAACCGAGCGCATCGGCGCCCAGCATCTCGAGGAGCGCATCCACAGCGGGCCGTGGCCGGCCGAGCTCGCAGCGCTCGCGAGCGCGTTCGATCACATGCTCGATCGGCTGCAGGAGGCGTTCGAGCGCCTGTCCCAATTCTCGGCCGACCTCGCGCACGAGCTGCGCACGCCCATCAACAATCTGGTGGGCGAGGCGCAGGTGGCGCTTGCGCTGCCGCGCTCGAGCGCCGAGTACACGCGGGTGCTGCAGTCGGCGCTCGAGGAGTATCAGCGCCTCGCGCGCATGATCGACAGCATGCTGTTCCTCGCGCAGGCCGATCAGGCGCGGGCGGCACTGACGCTGACGCGGCTCGATGCGCGTGCCGAGCTCAAGGCGGTGGCCGACTTCTATCAGCCGCTCGCGGATGAGCAGGGAGTGACGCTGGTGTGCGAGGGCGAGGCGACGGTGCTCGCCGATGCGCTGCTGCTGCGCCGGGCCCTGAGCAATCTCACTTCGAACGCGCTGCGCTACACCCGGGAGGGCGGCCGGGTCACGCTGCGGGCGGAGACCTCGCCGCAGGGAGGCGCAACCCTGAGCGTACGCGACTCCGGAATCGGCATCGCGGCCCGGCACCTCCCCAAGCTGGGCGACCGCTTCTACCGCGTCGAGGCGGCGCGGGAGGGCGGCGCGCACGGCGCGGGGCTCGGACTTGCGATCGTCAAGTCGATCATCGCCCTGCACGGCGGCACGCTCGTCATCGAGAGCACGCCCGGCGAAGGAACGCTCGCGCGCCTGAATTTCACCTCGCCCGCCACCCTCGCGCACGCCACTGCCTGAGGCTGCCGGCCGGCCGAGCGGTGCGGCCGCGCCAACATGACCAAACGGTCAGGTTGCGGTCATGCTCCGGTCAGAGCCTGGCGAATAGCATGGCTGCGCGCCACCGGGCCGCCAACGCCAGACCTCCCCCGAGGATCGACCATGAATCTCGTGCAGTTCGCGCTGCGCAGACCGTACACGGTCCTGGTGCTCGTGCTCGGCGTGGTCGTGGGCGCCGTGCTCGGCGTTCGGGCGATGGCCCGGGACATCTTCCCGCCGCTCGGCGTGCCGACGATCTACGTCGCGCAGCCCTACGGCGGCATGGATCCGGCACAGATGGAGGGATTTCTCACCTACTACTACGAGTATCACTTCCTTTACATCACGGGCATCGAGCACGTCGAGTCGAAATCGATTCAGGGAGCTGCGCTCATCAAGCTGCAGTTCTATCCGGGGACGGACATGTCCCAGGCGATGTCGGAGACCGTCTCGTACGTCAATCGCGCGCGCGCCTTCATGCCGCCAGGGACGGTGCCGCCGTTCGTGATGCGCTTCGATGCGGGCAGCGTCCCGGTAGGCTACCTCGCCTTCTCGAGTCAGACGCGCAGCGTCGGCCAGATTCAGGATCTCGCCCTGAATACGGTGCGCCCGCTGTTCGCAACCCTGCCCGGGGTCTCCGCGCCGCCGCCCTTCGGCGGCAGTCCCCGGGCGATCGTCATCAGTCTCGACGCGCAGAAGCTCCAGGGCTATGGCGTATCGCCGCAGGATGTCGTCACCGCCGTGGCCAATGCGGAGGTCATCAATCCGTCCGGCAACATCTACCTCGAGGGCAAGTACCCCGTCGTTCCGGTCAACTCGATCGTGAAGGATGTGGGGGACTTGGCCGCAGTGGCCGTGCGCCCGGGCACCTTTCCCACGGTCTTCATTCGCGACCTGGGTCGAGTCGCGGACGCCTCCGACATCGTGACCAGTATCGCGCTCGTCGACGGCCGCCCGACGGTGTACATCCCGGTCACCAAGCGCGCCGATGCCTCGACGCTGTCGGTCGTCCGCCTTGTCCGGCAGAACCTGCCACGCTTTCAGGCGGTGCTGCCGAGCGATGTGAGCGTCAGCTACGTGTTCGACCAGTCCCCGTTCGTGACCCGCGCCATTGCGAGCCTCACCACCGAGGGGATCCTGGGCGCGCTGCTCTCGGGTGTGATGGTGCTGCTGTTCCTGCGCGACTGGCGCAGCGCGCTGATCGTCGTCGTCAACATCCCGATCTGCCTGCTGGCCGGGGTCTTTGCGCTGTGGATCACCGGCCAGACGGTCAACATCATGACCCTCGGAGGGCTGGTGCTGGCGGTCGGCATTCTCGTCGACATGTCCACCGTCGTCATCGAGAACATCCACACGCACCTCAGTGGCGGGGAGCGGCTCGAGCGGGCCGTGCTCGAGGCCGGCCAGGAAGTCGCGGTGCCGCTTGCGATCGCCATGCTGTGCGTGGTCGCGGTGTTCCTGCCCTCCTTTGCGATGCAGGGCGCCACCCGGGCGCTGTTCGTGCCACTGTCGCTCGCGGTGGGATTCTCGATGCTCGCCTCCTACCTGCTCGCCAACACGCTCGTTCCGGTACTGTCGGTGTGGGCCTTCCGCACACGCCGTGCGCTGCGCGCCGGCGGCGAGGGAGAGGTCGGTTTCTTTGCCCGGCTGCATGAGCGCTACACACTCGGCCTGCGCCCCCTCATTGCGCGCCGCGCCCTCATCCTCAGCCTCTACGCGCTCGCGTGCGGTGGCCTGATCGCGGTGCTCGCGCCGCGCCTCGGCACCGACATCTTTCCGCGCGTCGAGGCCGGACAGCTGCAGCTGCGGCTGCGCGACCCCCCCGGCACGCAGCTCGACCTGACGGCCGCCGATACACAGCGCGTCCTCAAGCTCATCGGCGCCGAGACCGGGCCGGATGCGATCGCAGCATCGCTCGGACTGGTGGGCGTGCACGGCTCCGCGTACCCGATCAACTTCATCTATCAATGGAACGGAGGTCCGCACGAGGCGGTGCTGCAGGTGCAGTTCCGGGACGCGGCACGTGTGGAGGTGCGAGCCCTGCGCGAGCGCCTGCGCGAGCGTCTGGCCCGCGAGATGCCGGCGCTCGCGGTCTCATTCGAGCCCGCGGACATCGTGAGCCGGGTCATGAGCTTCGGCGCCTCGACGCCCATCGAGGTCGCGGTCAGCGGTCCCGACCTCAACGACGATCGGGTCTTCGCCGACAAAGTGCGCCGCCAACTCTCGGCCCTGCCGATGCTGCGGGACGTGCAGTTCGGTCAGCCGCTCGACTATCCGGCGGTGAGCGTTACGCTCGACCGCGAGCGCGCCGGGGTGCTCGGGTTCACCGCGAACGACGTGACTCGCTCGCTCACCCCCGCGACCTCCTCGAGCCGCTTCACGCAGCCGGTCTACTGGGCGGCCGCCAACGGGGTCGCCTATCAGGTGCAGGTCGAAATACCGCAGCAGCTGATGAGCTCGGTGGAGGACGTGCGCAACGTTCCGGTCGCCGGAGACGGCGGACGCACTTCCTTGTTGCGCAATGTCGCGAGCGTGCGGTCCGGGACGGTCGTCGGCGAATACGACCGCTACAACATGGCTCGCATGGTGACGGTGACGGCCAACATCGAGGGTGCAAGCCTCGGGGGGGCGGCGGCGGCGGTGACGGAGGCGATCGCGGCGCTCGGTGCGCCGCCTGCGAAGGTCACCATCGCACTTCGCGGCGAGGTGCAACCGATGACCGAGCTGCTCGGGGCGCTGCGGGTCGGACTGCTGCTGTCGATTCTCGTCATCTTTCTGCTGCTGGTGGCGAACTTCCAGTCCTGGCAGCTCGCGATCGTGACGATCGCGAGCGCACCTGCGGCCGTGGCGGGGGTTGCGGTGATGCTGTGGCTCACCCGGACCACCTTGAACCTCGAATCGTTCATGGGCGCGATCATGGCGGTCGGCGTCGCCGTGGCGAACGCCATTCTTCTGGTGACATTCGCCGAGCGCGCCCGCATCGCCGGGCAGAGCGCCGCGGAAGCCGCAGCCTCCGGTGCCGCGAGCCGGCTGCGCCCCATCCTCATGACGAGCCTGGCGATGATCGCCGGCATGTTGCCCATGGCGGCCGGAATCGGCGAGAGCGGCCGGCAGAGCGCGCCGCTCGGGCGCGCCGTCATCGGAGGACTCGGGTTCGCAACGCTCGCGACGCTGCTCGTGCTTCCGGGGCTGTTCGCGATGCTGCGGGCGAGGGCCTCTCGTGTCTCCCCGTCGCTGCTTCCCCACGATGTCCAGACCCGGGAGCCCGGCACATGAGAGTTCTCGCAACGATCACCGCGCTTGCCGTGCTTGCCGCCCCGGTGCTCTCGCCCGCCGCCACCGGCGGGGACCAGGTCCCGCCGGCGGCGACGCTGACGCTGCCCGCCGAGGTACTCGCCTATCAATCGGCGCTGCTGACCGCCAAGGTCGCCGGGTATCTGCGCAGGATCCCGGTCGACAAAGGCGACAAGGTCAGGGCCGGCGACCTCATCGCCGATATCGAGGTGCCCGAGCTGCTGGCGGACCGATTGCAATTCGAGGCACAGGTCGAGGTCGCAAAGCGCGAGTACGCGCGCATGCAGGATGCCGCCAAGACCGCGCCCGACCTTGTGACTCCGGACAACCTCGACAATGCACGCGGCAAGCTCGAGGTCGCGCAGGCACAGCTCGATCGGGTGAACGCACTGCTCGGCTACGCACGCGTCACGGCGCCGTTCTCCGGCACCATCACGGCGCGCTACGTCGATGCCGGCGCGTTCATTCCCGTGCCGAGTCAGGGGAGTCAGCAGAGTGCGGCCATCGTGACGCTCATGGACTTCAGTCGCGTGCGGATCCAAATGTGGGTTCCGGAGACGGACGCGCAACGGGTTCGTCCGGGTTGCCGCGCCGAGATCACGGCGAGCGCGTTGCCGGGGCAGCATCTCGAGGCGGCCGTCACGCGCGTGAGCTACGCGCTCGAGCGCAACGTGCGCACGATGCTCGCCGAGATCGACATCGAGAATCCGCACGAGGCCTTGCAACCGGGAATGTACCTGTCCGTGCGCCTGACGCCAGGAGCGGCGCCGGTGCGGCCATGAGCCCTCGGCGCGAGCGGCGCCGCACCGCCCTCGGCGTCACACTCACGCTGACGCTGGCAACGGTGGTCGCCGCGGCCGCAACTCCCGGCCCGCAGTCCGATGCCAGCGATGAGCCGCAGGCCATCGACCTCGCCGCCGCCTTGCGCCTGGCCGGCATCAACGACATCGATCTGGCACTGGTTCGCGAGGCCGAGAATCTCGCCAAGGCCGCCGACGATGCGGCGACGCTGCGGTTCTTCCCGTGGCTCAGCGCCGGTGCCGGCTACCTGAAGGAGACGGGCGCGGCGCAGGCCTTCGGCGGCAAGGTATCGGCCGTCAATCAGGAGCTCTACGCGCGCTCCCTCGCCGTCAACGTGCCTCTCGACCTCGGCGACGCCCTCTTCGAGAAGCTGGCAGCGCGGCAGCTGCGGAGCGCCGCGGCATACGCGACCGAGGCGCGCCGCAACGATGCGCTGCTCGCCGCTGCGAGCGGCTACTTCGACCTGGTGAACGCCGCGGCGGCGGAGGACATCGCGCGCGAGGCGCTGCGCATCTCCGAGGACTACGAGCAGCAGCTCGAGCGCGGCTACCGCGCAGGTCTCATCAACCGCAGCGAGTTGCTGCGTGTCACCGTGCAGAGGCAGCGTGGCGAGGTGGTACTGCGCCAGGCCCAAGCCTCGCTACGCAGAGCCTCGGCCGCGCTCGCCACACAGCTGCGCCTCGATCCGACGATCTCGCTCGAGCCCGCGGAGCGCCTGGTCGCCCCACTGACGCTCGTACCGGTGGACGTCTCGGTGAAAGTCCTGGTGAAGGATGCCCTCGCCTCCCGACCCGAGCTCAAGGCGAGCGCCGCAACCGTCACCGCCGCCGAGCGGGAGCGCATTGCCACGAAGTACGGACCGCTGATTCCCTCGCTCACCGCGCAGGCGCTCTACGGTCAGCTGCGGGGAGGCACGGATGGCAACTTGAGCGACTACATGAGCGCGCACGACTACAGCATCGGATTGAACTGGCGGTTCGGTCCCGGGGGTCTGTTCGATTTCAGTCGCACCGAGGCGGCGGACTCGCAGCTGCGGCGCGAGCAACTCGCGGACGCCAAACTGCACGATGTCATCTCTCAGGAGGTGGTCGATGCGTACGAAGTCGCGCGCGCTGCGCTCGATCAGATGGGGCTCGCGCGACGCAGCGTCGAATCCGCGCAGGAGAGCCTGAAGCTGAGTGAGCAGCGCCGGGAGTTCGGCGTCTACGCGGTGCTCGAGGTGATCCAAGCGCAGCAGGACCTCACGCAGGCGCGCACCGACTACGCCCAGGCCCTAACACAGTACGCGAAGGCTCAATACGGGCTCGCGCGCGCAACGGCGCGCATCGGCCAGTAACACACCGCAACACTCGCGGCACGCCGGCGGCGCAGCACCTATAATGCGCCGGGCACCGGAACCGACCCGGCGCGACGATGGATCAAACACCTCACATTCTCTTCGTCGAAGATGACGCCGAGATCCGTAAGCTCGTGGCGCACTTCCTGGGCGAGAACGGCTTTCGAGTCAGCGTTGCCGGTGACGGCCGTGAGATGGATCGCGCGCTCAGCGTTGGCCGCATCGACCTGCTCATCCTCGACATCATGCTGCCGAGGGAGGACGGTCTATCGATCTGCCGCCGCGTGCGGGCGGCGCGGGGCGTGCCGATCATCATGCTCACCGCCCGCGGCAGCGAAGTGGAGCGCATCGTCGGCCTGGAGATGGGCGCGGATGACTACCTCACCAAGCCGTTCAGCACGCACGAGCTGCTCGCGCGCATTCGCGCGGTGCTGCGGCGCGTGCAAGCGGTGTCGCCCGCGCCCCCAGAGCAGCGCCACTCGCGCATGTCCTTCGTCGGCTGGCGCCTGGATGTGGGCTCGCGGCGCCTGCACGCATCGGACGGCACACGCGTACCACTGACGGGCGGCGAGTTCGAGCTGCTCGTCGCCTTCTGCGAGCACCCGAACCGCGTTCTGACCCGCGACCAGCTGCTCGATCTCACGCGCGGGCGCGGGCTCACGCCCTTCGATCGCAGCATCGACGTCCAGGTGAGCCGTCTGCGCCGCAAGATCGAGGACGATCCCAAGGATCCGATGCTTATCCAGACTGTGCGGGCCGGAGGCTACATCTTCACTCCGGAGGTCACGGCGAGTTGAGGGAGCTGCTGCGGCGGCTAGTACCCGCGGGGTTTCGCGGCCAGGTCGCGGGCATCCTGCTCGTGGGTCTCGTGCTCTCGCAGGCGCTCGCTGCAATCCTCTACATGGTGCTGCTGCCAGAGTGGCAGCGGGTGCTGCGACCGGAGGTTGCGGTCGCCAAGGTCGCCATGGTCGTGAGGCTGCTCGAGTCAGTGCCGCCGGCGGACCGTCAGCGCTTCGCACATCTGTGGGACGAGCCCGACTTCGCGATCGGCTACGCCGCGAGCGGCTTCCCGCCGGCGCCCGCGGCGGATGCGGCCGAGCCTGACCGCTCCCTGCGGACACAGCTCGCCGCGCAGCTGGGGCGGCCGCTCGAGGCGGTCCGCGCCGACTCGCTCTTGACCCGTGCGCCGCGAGCGAAGCGCATCGGTGTACGCCTGAGCGGCGGTGACGCCATCGAGATCGTCACCCCCGTCGGTCTCGCGAGCCGCATCGGCCTGCTCGAGCAGGTGGCACTCGCCGCGTTCCTGTCGTTTGCCATGGCGGGCCTGTGGGCGTGGCTCACCTGGATGGTGAGCGCACCCCTGATGCGCGTCGCGCGGGCCGCCGAGCAGGTGGGGCTCGACGTCGCCGCCCCGCCGCTCGCCGAGCAGGGGCCCGCGCAGCTGAAGCGCGTGATCCGCGCGCTCAACGAGATGCAGGTGCGGCTGCAGCGGCTGCTGAGCGACCGCACGCGCATGCTGGGCGCCATCAGTCACGACCTGCGCACGCCCCTCACGCGGCTGCGCCTGCGGATCGAGACGGATCGCGCCGCGACTGAGAAGACGAAGATGCTCGCCGACATCGAGACGATGGAGGCGATGTTGAGTTCCGCGCTGGCATTCGTGCGCGGCATCGAGGAGGTGGAGGCGAGCGACAGCGTCGACCTCGACTCACTGCTGCAGACGGTCTGCGACGGGGTCGCGGACCTCGGTTACGAGGTGAGCTACAGCGGGCTGCCGCGCTGTCGCTACCCCTGCAAGCCGCAGGCGTTGCAGCGCGCGCTGACCAACATCGTCGTGAACGCCGCCAGATACGGTAGGCGTGCCTCCGTGCAGCTAAGCCGGCTGCCCGAGGCGGGGTTCCTGGTGCGCGTCGAGGACGAAGGCCCGGGCATTCCGCCGGCGGAGAAGACCAAGGTGTTCGAGCCTTTCTATCGGCTGCCGCCCGCGCAGGAGCTCGACAGCCAGGGGATGGGGCTCGGGCTTACGATCGCCCGCTCGATCATCCTTGCTCACGGCGGCACCATCGAACTCAACGATCGGGCTCCGCACGGGCTCAGCGTTCAGATCCTGCTGCCGGAGGACTCCGCTGCGGCCCCCGCGTAGCGGTCGGCTCGCGGCGCATCGCGCAGCACTCCCTCAGGGCGGCTCCGCGATCCCACTCGCCGCGGCGATTCCTCCGAGCTCGTAGTTGAGCACCGCCTGCTCGATCAGCACGTCGTATCTGGCGTTGGCATTCTCGATCTGGGCAGCGGTAGCCGCCAGCTGCGCCTGACTCAACTCGACGATCGAGCTGCTGCCGACGCTGTAACGTGTCTGTGCGAGCTCGTAGGCCTGATTGGCCTGCACGACCAGTTGGTCGGTAGTGCGCAGCCGCTCGCGCGCGTTGCTCAAATTGGACCAGGCGACGCGCACGTCACGCGCGACATCGTCCTCGGCGTTGCGCAGCAACTCGGCCACGGATCGCGCCCGCAGCTCGGCTTCGCGCTCGCGAGCCCGATACAGCCCGCCGGCAAATACCGGCACGCTCACCTGGATGCCCCCGGCAAGATAGTCCCCTGGCAGCCGCGCATCGTGCGAGAGCGATCCACCCGCCGCGCCGATGGCCGCGATCGTCGGCAGGCGTGCATCACGTTGTGCCTGAGCCAGACGCTGCGCGGCATCCCGCTCATCGCGCAGGCTACCCAGGTCGGGACGCTCGCTCAAGGCCCGCTCGACCAGCGCCGCGACATCGTTGTCGCCCCCTTCGCTCTGCGCTCGCGTCTCCTCGAGGCGAAATTCAGTGGTGCGCTTCAGCCCCAGCGCGGCGGACAGCGCCGCGAAGGCGTTGTCGACGCCGTTGCGCGCCCGCTGCAGCAGCAGGCGGCTCTCCTCGAGCCCGACTCGGGCAAAGCTCACATCGAGCTCCGACTTGAGCTTGTTCTGCGCGAGCACGCTCACCTGGTCGAGCAGCAGCTGTCGTGTATCGAATGTCTGACTGGCTACGTTGAGGACCGCTTGGGCCTGCAGCGCGCCGAAGTAGCTCTGATCGACCTGCAACAGCACCTGTTCACGAGTTGCAGACAGGTCCTGGATCGCCGCCGCTGCGGCAAACTTCGAGCTCGCGGTCAGATTGGTGGTGTGGCCGAAGTCGGTCAGCAGCTGCGACATCAGCACCCCGCCAGCCACGCGGTTCAGGACGCTCGGGTTGTTCAGACCACCCGCGAGAATGCGCGAATTGGCGGCACCGGCATCGACCGCATCTCCATAGAGGTTGACTTGCGGCAGCAGGCCAGCGCGTGTTTCCACCACTACCTGACCGGCTGCGAGCGCCCGATAGCGCGCCGCCGACAGCACTGGATGATTCTCGAGCGCCATGCGGTGCGCCTGCTCGAGGGACAGGGCCTGGGCCGGCTGCGCACCCGGCACGGTTGCGACCGCTGGCGAGGCCGTTGCCGGCTCCGGGCTCGCCGGCCGCGCGGCTGGCGCCTGCGCGGCGGCCGCGCCGACCCATACGGCGCTCACCCAGACTGCGAGCGCCCTGCGAGCGATGCTGGTGCTCATCCGCCGACCTGCTCCGCCTGCGCCGCAGGCGGGGCGCTGTTCGCGCGCTGCTCGCGCCGGCGGTACACGACGTAGTAGGCCGTCGGCACGATGAATACGGTCAGCACGACCGACACGGCGAGTCCGCCGATGATCGCGCGGGCGAGCGGCGCGTATGCCTCGCTGCCCGTGCCGAGCTTCACCGCCATCGGAATGAGCCCGATGAGCGTTGCGAGCGAGGTCATCAGCACGGGGCGCAGACGCACCCGGCACGCGAGCGACACCGCCTCCTTGAGTGAGCGTCCCTCCGCGCGCAGGCGATTGGTGAACTCCACGATCAGAATGCTGTTCGACACCACGATGCCGACCATCATCACCACCCCCATCAGCGACATGACGTTGAGGGTGGTGCCGGTCAGCGACAGCATCAACAGGACGCCTGTTAGACCGGTCGGCACCGCAAGCAGAATGAGCAGCGGATCGATGAACGATTTGAACTGTGCGACGAGGATCAGATAGACAAGCACAGTCGCGAGGATCAGCCCCAGACTGAAGCTGGTGAACGAGCTCTGCATCGCCCGCGCGGAGCCGCGCACGGTCACCCGCACGTTCGGCGGCATCTGAATGCCACGGAGGATGCGCTGGACGCCGTTCAGCACCGCGCTGATGTCCTCGGTGGAGGGGGCAACGTACACGTCGATCACGCGTCGCAACTGATAGTGATCAACCTCCGTCGGGGACTTGATGTGCTGCAGGCGGCTGACGGTATCCAGTCGCGTCGGCAGCTCCGCCCGCGAGCCGCGCAGCGGCACCGAGGATAGATCGGCAAGATTGCGGATGAAATCCTCCGGGTACTGCACCGTGAGCAGATAGTCGTTGCCGCTCTTGGGATCCACCCAGTAGCTCGGCGCGATCATTTGATTGGAGGTGAGCGCCGTAATGACGTTGCCGACGATCTCCTTCTCGTTCAAACCGAGCTCGCTCGCCCGCAGCCGGTCGATATCGAGCTTCAAGGACGGGTAGTCCACGTCCTGCGGCACGAGCACGTCGCTCACGTCGCGCAATGAGCCGACTCGCCGCGCGATCTCGATGGCCGTTGCATGCGCGGCCTCGATGTTCGAGCCGCTCACCTGGATGTCCAGCGGCGCCGGCATACCGAGGTTCAGTACTGCATCCACGAGGCCGCCGGTCTGAAAATAGGTCGCAACCTGCGGCAGCTCCTGCTGCAACCGTGCGCGCACCCGGTCCATGTACTGGAAGCTGCTAAGCTTGTGCGACTCCTCCAACCCCACCTGAACGAAGGCGGTGTGCGGCCCCGAGTTCGAGGTATAGATCGAGGAGAAGCCCGGCGTCGTGCCAATGTTGGAGACGATGATCTTCAGCTCACGCGGCGGTACGACCTCGCGGATGATCGTCTCAACCTGGCTGACGATCTGATTGGAGATCTCCAGCCGCGTCCCGGAAGGGGCCTTCAGATTGATCACGAACTGGCTCGGATCAGTGCGCGGAAAGTAGGCCTTGCCGACGAGCGGATACAGCGCGAGGCTCAGCACGAACATCCCGGTTATGCCAAGGACGGTCGCCAGTGGGCGCAGCAGTGCGAGGCTGAGCGTTCCCTCGTAGCGGTCCAACATCGAGGTGAACTTGCGATTGAACCAGAGATTGAATCGGCTGCCCACGGAGTGCGCGGCTTCGGCGTGCGCGTGCGCGCCGCTCTCGCGCGCCTGCGCCTCGGCCCCATGGCCAGCATGGCCTTTGATCAGCTTGGCGCAGAACAACGGCACGACTGTCATGGCGACGAAATAAGAGGCGAACAGCGACAGCACCACGGCCAACGCCAGCGCGCTGAACAGAAACTGACTCACCCCGTACAGGAACGTGACAGGAAAGAAGACCACCGCCGTGGTGAGCGTCGCCGCGAGCACCGGCAGCGCCACCTCGTTGCCGCCGCGCTCGGCGGCAACTATCGGGGATTCGCCGAGCTCGATGTGACGAAAGATGTTCTCCAGCACCACTACCGAGTTGTCGATGAGGCGCGAGAAGGCGAGCGCGAGCCCGCCGAGGATCATCGAGTTGACGGTGCTGCCGCCCAGGTACAGGCAGATGAAGGCAGCGAGCGCCGACAGCGGGATCGACAGGAACACGGCCGATGTGGCGCGCAGGCTCCCGAGGAAGATCAGGATCATGACCCCGGTGAGCACCAGTCCGATCGCACCCTCGTCGATGAGGTTCTCGATGGCGCTGCGCACGAACACCGACTGATCGAAGGCGACCTTCGCGATGAGCTGGTGCGGCACGTCCAGCAGATGTTCCACGCCGTCGCGGATCCCATCCACCACCGCGATGGTATTGGCATCGCCCCCCTGCTTGAGCACCGGCAGGTACACCGAGGGCTGACCGTCCACGCGCACGATATTGTTCTGGATCTGCGAGGAGTCCTCCGCCCGGCCCACGTCCGCCACCAACACCGAGGCATCACCGACCGTCTTCAGCGGCAGGCGGTTGATGTCCTTCATGTCGTTGATCTGGCTGTTCGCGTACAGATTGTAGTCGTACGGCCCGATCTTCACGTCGCCGGCAGGCAGGATCAAATTGGCGTCGTTGACGGTGCGTACGACATCCATGACGCTCAGCTGGTGTGCCTCGAGCTTCTGTGGATCCACGTACACCATGATCTGCCGATAGCGCCCGCCGAAGGGTTGCGGCACCGATGCCCCGGGCACGCTCGCGATCTGATTGCGCACGTCGTACTGACCCAGATCGCGCAGCTGCGCCTCATTGAGACCCGAGCCCTTGAGCGTCACCAAACACACCGGCAGGCTCGACGCATCGAATTTGAGCACCACCGGCGGCAGTGTGCCGGGAGGCAGCTTGCGCAGATCCGCCATGGCAAGGTTGGCAATGCTGGTGACGGCCGAGTCCGGATCGAACCCCGGCTGGAAGTAGACCTTGATGAGGCTGACACCGGGGAGCGAGCGCGACTCGATGTGCTCGTAGCCGCTCGCCATGGTAAAGAAACGCTCGAAGCGTCCGGTGATGTCGGTCTCGATCTGCTCCGGCGGCATGCCGTTGAAGAACGTCGCGACCACCACCACCGGAATGCGGATCGGTGGAAAAAGGTCGACCGGCATGCGCGCGAGGCTCGAGAGGCCCACGACGCACGTAATCAGGCAGATCACGACGAGCAGATAGGGGTAGCGCAGGGCGAAGCGTGACATCAGCGGGCCTTCGAGTCGGAGAGTTCGTCCTGCGCGACCGCAGCGCGCAGCTTCTCGAGGGTGAAATCCGCCGAGTGGATGAGCTCGATCAGTGCCCGCTTGCGCGCCAAGATCCGCGCGGCGACCGGGGCGATGTCGCCGGCGATCGCGAGTGGCACCGACTGCACGCCGTGCAGATCCCCGTGCAGCAGGTCTCCGGAGCCAATGGCAAGTCCGCCCACCTCCACCGGCTGACCGAACTCCACGATGTGCACATAGGCGTGGGAGACCGAGGGATTGGCGGCGAAGTAGTGGAAGCCCGCCTCGCTCGCAGCCGGCAGATCACGCACAGACCCATTCGTGACGACACCCACGCAGTCGAGCGCTCGCAGAATATTCATGTGCACGGCCCCCACGAGCGAGCCCAGTCCGGGTCGCGAGGAGCTGTCGCTGATCACGACGACACGCGGTGCAGGCAGTGACAGGATGTAATCCCACCAATCGGTGCGATCCGGATAGCGGCTGTCGGCGGTCGGCGGGGCGGAGCCGCGAATGGTCACGGTCGCCGCGTAACCCAGCATCGGCGGAAAGTGCGGAAACAGCGCCCGCACCGAGGAGTCCATGAAACCCTCGTTGCGCAGGCGGCCGGCGAAGGCCTCAATCGCATTGGCGAGCGTACAGGCGTCCAGCTTGCGCAGCGCCTCGAAGTCCGCAAGCGCAAGCGGTGCGCTCGGCGCCGTTGCCGTCGGAGCGCTCATGGCGGGGCCGCGCCCGCACGCGCCGCCACCGGCGGCGCTTCGCTCGTGGCTGCCGCGGTGCGCGTGGTCTTGGCGGTGTCGTCCGTAGCGATCAGGCGCGGAGTCACCTGGAGCCCCGCGCGTAGCTGGGCCGTGTTGCCGATCACGACGCGCTCGCCCTCGGTGAGTCCGGACAGCACCTCATAGCGAGTCGGTGTCTCGATCCCGAGGGTGATCGAGCGCTCCACCAGATGCTCGCCGGCATCGACCGTGAAGACGCTGCGCGCACCCGAAGGCACGGCCTCGGTCGGGATCGACAGCGCGTGCGGTCGATGCTCGGCCCGCAGGATCACGCTGGCATACATGCCCGGCACGATCTTCAGATCGCGATTCTCGACCTCCATCTCCACGGTCATCGTGCGGGTACTGGCATCGACCGTGTTGGTAAAGCGTGCGATCTTTCCGGTGAAGGTCTGCCCGCCCAGTGACTGCACGCGCACCGTGAGCGGCGCACCCAGCTCGATCCCCTGCACGTAGTCCACCGAGACCGGGAAGTCGAGCCGCAGCTTGTAACTGTCCGATAGCCGCACGATGGGCATGCTCTGGGTCTGTGAGGCGGTGCCCGCCTGGATCAACGCGCCCGGATCAGCATAGCGGCGCGTCACGACCCCATCGAACGGTGCGGTGATGCGCGCGTATTGCACCAGTGTTCGGTCCTTCTCGACGTCGGCCTTAACGGCCGCAAGGGCCCCGGCAGCGGTCCCGTCCTTGGCCTCCGCGGTATCCAGGTCCTGCTGGGCGACGAGATTGGGGTGCTCCTTGTTGACGGCCACGAGGCGGGTGTAAGCAAGATGCGCATCGCGATACTCAGCTGTGCTGCGCTGCTCGGCCGCCAAATCATGATTCAAGGCGTCGGTGAGCTCGGGAACCTCGAGCACCGCCAACAACTGGCCGGCCTTGACTCGATCCCCGATGTCCACTCGCATCTGCTCGACGTAGCCGGCGACCTT
>Ga0335081_10001730_pt1 | contig 34739 bp, 32 predicted proteins | sample Lox_Sample_35_FD_206713 | JGI IMG/M metagenome (GOLD analysis project Ga0335081, IMG submission 206713) | Soil microbial communities from Loxahatchee National Wildlife Refuge, Florida, United States - Lox_Sample_3.5 | ecosystem: Environmental > Terrestrial > Soil > Wetlands | place: USA...
TCCCGTTCTTTCTCCTCATCTGGTTGGTCGATTTTTCCAGGCTCGTCGTTCTTCTCTTCCATAACGCAGTTAAACAGCGTAATTCCGCTAAATTCCTAATTGTTTATAGGACAGCCTTCCTGTTTTGTCAACCCTCGGCGGTCGTAACTCCCTATCAGGATTGATAAATTAGGAACAACTCGTCCAAAGATCCGGGACATCTGCAAGAACGCTTTGAGATCCCGTCTCTGAACTACCAACGAGCCTAAGATGAGCCGTATTGAAGTTGATAAAGCCTGAAATAGACCCCTTTCAGAGCCATCAATTCTGGATGGGTTCCGACTTCCCGGACCCTTCCCTTATGCAGAACGACAATCCGATCAGCATGTTGGATCGTGGAAAGGCGATGGGCAATCACGATGGCCGTCCTTCCCCTCAGCAGTCGCGCGAGCCCTTCCTGGACGAGCCGTTCCGTTTCAGGATCGACATGCGAGGTCGCCTCGTCGAGGACGAGGATCTTTGGATCAATGGACAACGCCCTAGCAAAGGCCAAAAGCTGTTTCTCCCCCGCGGAGAGCGCCTCCCCTCCTTCTCCGGTCTTCGTACGATACCCGTCGGGCAACCGTTGAATGAACTTTTCTGCGTTCACCACGTTCGCCACTTCCCTCAACTGCTTTTCGTCGATCCTCCGGTCTCCCAATCGAATGTTCTCTTCGATGTCTCCGGCGAAGAGAAAGGTATCTTGCATCACCAGTCCAATCTGTGACCGGAGGTGAGCGACATCCCTCTCTCGAATATCGACCCCGTCGATCAGAATCGTCCCATCGTCCACCTCGTAAAACCGTTCGAGCAGATGCAGAAGCGAGGTCTTCCCCGCTCCCGTGGCGCCCACAATGGCCACCGTCTCGCCTTCGCCCACTGAGAAAGAAACATCCTTGAGGATCCGATCTTCCCCGTTATACGAGAAAGAGACATGGCGAAATTCGATATTCCCCCGGATCTCTTCTTTTCTGGCAGGGAGAGGCTCGGCTTCCGGCCGCCCTGGCTTCGAAATTTTCCGATCTTCGTCGAGCAAAGAAAAAATCCTCTCGAGGGAAGCCATCGCCGATTGAAGGATATTATATTTCTCGGAAAGGTCCCGGATAGGCTGGAAAAACATCCGGATATACGAAAGAAAGGCAATCAAAACGCCCAGCGTCATGGCTTGTTGAATCACCTTTCCTCCTCCGTACCACAGGAGAAGCCCAATGGCCCCCGAACTCAGGATTTCAACAAGGGGGACGAAGAAAGCATAAATCGAGATCTGTCTCATATTTGCCCGGTAATATGCCTTATTCATCTTTTCGAATCGCTGGCTGTTCTCCTGCTCCCTTCGAAAGAGTTGAACCACCTCGACGCCCGAGAAGTTTTCATGGAAGAAAGAATTCATTTGAGCAATTCTCAAGCGAATCTCCCGAAACACGTCCCGGGCTCGACGGCTGAAGAACAGAGCCGTCACAAAAATCAGAGGAATGACCGAGAAGGAGACGAGAGCGAGTTCCCGGTTGAGGTGAAGCAGGAGGATGACAATCCCGAGCACCAGGAGAATATCCTTCAAAAGATTGATGAGGACAGACGTAAACATCTCGTGGACATTCTGAATATCGTTCGTCAACCGGGTCACCAACCTCCCCACTGGATTCCGGTCAAAAAATGGAACCGGGAGGGCTTGGAGGTGGGAAAAGACCTTCATCCGGAGATCATGCATCATCCTTTGGCCTGCCAATTCCATCGCGTAGACCTGAGAGAAATTCATTCCAAAATTGATGAGGAGGATGAAAACAACGAGCAGAGCAATGTGGGCAACACCCCTGGTATCTCTCCCCCTCAAAACGATCAGGTCTCCTCGGCTTAATTCCTTGACGCGGTCGAAGGAAATGAACCAGGTAGAACCGCTCTTCTCAAACAAAGAGGGATATTTTTTCAAGAGACCCTGCTCCTCGGGTGTCTGAGGGGTGAAGAGGTAGTATCGATTTTCTGTGAGGAGGCCCTGTTTCTGGAAAAGGACTATCTCACTTCTGTCCATGGAACGCAACACCTTCGGGGGCACAAGAAATTTGTCTTTTTCCTTCTCTGGAATTAGCGTCTGCCCATGTCGATTCCAGAGCCGACCCTCTTCCGGCGAGCCATCTCCTTTTAGGACGACTTCCCTCGCTGCGACGACGATATAACGGTCGATCGCCTCTTTTGTGAGATAGGGAAGGACAAGGTCCAGGCCGGCCATGACCATAACGAAGAAGAGAGAGAGCGCGATCAATTTCCAATAGGGCTTCAGAAATCCCCCTAACCTAGCCATCAGTCTCAGGTCATAGGGCTTTCCTAACTTCCCTTCTTCCATATAGCCGAAATCAGTGTACATAAAAGAAACTCGTCAGTTCGGAGTTAAAAGCTCTCCCATTCGTCATATCTCAATCTTCGGTTCTCCGAACTCGGAACTCCGAACCATTCACGTTATTCTCTCTCTCCAGTTCTTCTTCCAACTGGCTCTGCCAATAGAGATCGCTATAGATCCCCCCTTGGGTCAGAAGGGTTTTGTGATTCCCCGTCTCCACTATTCGCCCTTCCTCCAGGACAACGATCCGATCCGCTCTCCGCAGCGGAGCAATTCGGTGAGTGATCAGAATACTCGTTTTCCCCTGCAGAAATTTCTCCAACCCTTCGAGAACCTTTTCTTCTGTTTGGATGTCCACGGAGGACAGGGCATCATCCAGGATAAGGATGGGAGGATCCATCAGAATCGCCCGAGCAATCGCAATCCTCTGCCTTTGCCCGCCGGATAGGGTTATTCCTCTCTCCCCGACCACCGTATTCATCCCTTCTGGAAAAGCCATGACTTCATCGTAAACCTGCGCCAGCCGTGCCGCTTCTTCAATTTCCTTCTCTGTCGCATCCCTTTTTCCGAAGGAGATGTTCTCGCGGATGGTATCTGAAAAGAGGAAGGTGTCCTGCGGGACATACCCAATCGATCTCCTCAACGTCTCCAGAGGGACCTCATGAATTTCAACCCCATCGAAGAACAGACAGCCCTGGGGAGATTCCAGAATCCTTGCCACCAGATTGCAAAAGATCGTTTTCCCCGACCCGGTCCTTCCCACGATGACCATCCTCTCTCCCTCGTTGACGGTAAGAGAAATGTCTTTCAGGAGAACGCTCCTTCCTTGGCTGGCGGAGAAGGTGAGACCTTTTATATCAATCCTCCCTCTCAGGGGTTTCCCTTGAACCACCCCGGGGGCATCGAAGATCTCCGGGGTCTCCCCAAAAATTCGGTTTAAGCGGTCCATGGAAGCACTTCCTCGTTGCATGACATTAATCCCCCAGCCCAAGGCCATCATCGGCCATGCAAGGAGTCCGAGATAACTCAGGAAAGCCACAAAGTCGCCCGTTGAAATTGATTCGAGGATAGTCAATCTCCCGCCCCAATAGAGGACGATGGCCATGGAAATATTAGAAAGTAAAAGGATGATGGGGAAAAACATCCCCCACACTTTGACCACGTTGATATTTCTCTGAACGTAATCCCGGCTTAGTTGGGAGATCCTGCCTTTTTGTCTCTCCTCCAACACATAGGCTTTGATTACCCGAATCCCCGTGATAGCCTCCCTCACCCCTTCGGTGAGAGAAGCGAAGGACTTTTGAACCATTCCAAATCGGCGGTGGATTGCACGACTCGATAAAAGCGTGATGAATGTGATCAGCGGCATGGGAAGAATGGCGAAGAGGGTTAATTTGGGGTGAATATAGATCATAAAAAAGATCGTCAGAACCCCTAGAATGACCGTATCCACCAGAAAGACCACCCCCATCGACATAGCCATCCGAACCGCTTCGATATCATTGGTGGCATGAGCCATTAGATCTCCTACTTTGGTGCGAGAGAAATAGGAGAGAGAGAGGGTTTGGAGGTGGGCGAAAAATCGGTTTCGCAGTGCCCTTTCGATTCGACGGGCCGCCCCCAGCAAGAAGTATCTCCAGACATAACGAAGGCTGCCGATGCCCAAAGCGAGGAGGAGGACTTCTAGTCCGTAGACAAATAGCCGGCTGTGCGACACGTTGCCCGATGTGAGGTCGTCGATCGCGTATTTGACAACCCTCGGGATGAAAAGCTGGAGGACGTCAACGATGAGGAGAGCGATGAGTCCGGCCGTAATTCGCCATCTGTTTTCGGTAAAACCTCTCCGAAGAGTTTTGTACGATGTCATTCGCCCCTGCTTTCTCTCATTATCAAATTTAATAAACCCGCCTCCATAAAGTCAAACGCTTCGATGCCCCGGCATCCATGCGTTGACTTAGTCCTGGCATAAAGCGGCTCATCGGGCACCGGAAGGAATGATCTTTATGATTTTCTGAAGAAGGTCTGTTTGGAAGCGGATAGGTGGATCTCGGTTCCCCTCAAAGAGAGGAAGGGCAGGAGGTCTCGATGATTCGAAGAACGGACGGGGAAAAAAAGGAATGACAAAAAACCCTGTGCTATGGGTCAATAAGGCAATAACCATTCACTGACTCAATCAGTGGTAACCGAATGACTGAGTATCTTTCGAACTTACGGTCTGGAATCTGCGCTCTGTCTCTGCGCTTGGCGAATTAAACCGGCTTGACCACGTTGGTCGCCTGAGGCCCTTTCGGGCCCGTGGCAACCTCGAACTCTACCTCCTCTCCTGCACGAAGGGACTTAAATCCCTCCCCCGCTATTCCTGAATAGTGGACGAACACATCATCGCCGCCGGGTTGCTCGATGAACCCGTACCCCTTCTTCGTGTCAAACCACTTTACAACTCCCTTTGCCAAGATCGTTGCCCTCCTTTTCAAAACGGTCTTTACAGAGGCTTTTGATATCACTAATCAATTTGGATGTCAAGATTTTTATCTCTGATCTTCTGGACCTCCCATACTCGATGAAAATCCTGCCTCTCGATGAACCCACTTTCTTGTATTCAGTCTTAAGCATACGCATCGAGTTCCTTCACGGCTTAGTAAAGATTGACTGTCGTCCGACTCGGGAATCGCTGCTATTCGTAGATTCAATAGGATTTCAATAGGTTATAAATTCCTCGCTCTTTTTGACTTAGATCAAGGTAAAAGATCTGTGGGTGAGTTACTTTATACTTAAATAATTTACCGGAGGTAAGAACGATGGCGACAAGAAAGATTGTAAAGATTAACGAGGAGAAATGTACTGGATGTGGTCTTTGTATCCCCAATTGCGCGGAAGGAGCCCTTCAGGTCGTCGATGGGAAAGCCAGATTGATGAGCGAAAAGTTCTGTGACGGCCTGGGCGCCTGTCTCGGACATTGCCCAGAAGATGCTATTACCGTCGTAGAAAGAGAGGCGGAGGAATTCGACGAAACGGCGGTTGAAGCTCATCTGTATAAACACGAAGAAGCACAGCTCCGACCCAACCCTCAGCCGGTTTTCACCGGGTGTCCTTCTTCTAGGGCCATACACTTTAAGGCGCCTGAAGAACGGAAAGAATCAGCCCCAACCACACGGTCTGTCTCCATGTTGTCTCACTGGCCCGTCCAACTGAAATTAGTCCCGATCAATGCACCTTATTTTCAGGACGCCGACCTGTTGATCGCGGCCGACTGCGTCCCGTTCGTCTACCCCGATTTTCATCGCGATTTTCTCAAAGGAAAAGCCGTGGTCGTCGGCTGTCCGAAACTCGACGACATCCAGCACTATAAGGAGAAGTTGACAGAAATCTTCAAGACGAATTCGATCAAAAGCATCACGGTCCCTTACATGGAAGTCCCTTGTTGTTACGGACTGATCAGAGTCACGGAAGATGCGATTTCGGCCTCGGGCAAACATATTCCTCTCAAGAAAATAAAGATCGGCATCCGGGGAGACATTAAGACGGATGAAGAGACGAGGATTCTTGGCCGGCCGCGTCCCATGGCGTGCCCTCATTGAAGAACAGCAGGTCTTGACTTAAAGAAGCGTAAGGTGATAAATAGATTCCGAATCGCATGATTCAGATCACGGAATCCAAGCACGTTATGAAAGAAAGAGGGTTCACGCTCGTTGAGATCCTCGTCATCGTCGTCATTCTGGGCATCGTGACCGCGATTGCCCTGTCCAGATATATCGATCTATCCCGGACAACTGAAAAGGCGGTTGCAGAAAGCTTGGTAGGCTCAATGAGGTCCGCTCTGAGCCTCTATTTCGCACAATTTGTCGTAATGCAGAAAGGGACCAAACAGAATTTCCGAGACAATGTCTCGATACCCAATTTCATGAAAGTCCCCGGTGATAACATGGGCATGACAGGCTCCGAAACGCTGATTTTGGAGAAATCAGTAACTTCCCGTTTTGTCATAGATAACCCTTCCTCCATCAAGGATTATGACATGGGAGGAGGGAGGTATCTCAGGTTTGTCTTTAAGAGCGGGGCCATTTTGGATGTCTACTATGACAGGGATACGCCCGGCGTGAATGCCAACTACACGGGATTCTAATTAAAACGATAGAAACCGAGCGGAACAAAAATATATTCCCTGATCCCTGAATGGTTGAAGAATCTATTGAGAAAATAGTACATAACGAATTTATGGTTCTCGTCGAGCTGCGTGATCTTTCCTCCTTCGGCGTGGGATAGGACGGGGAAATAAGAAGGATCAAAAGATATTTCCCCCTGAAAACTCTCCCGTTCTAAATCCTCCCCTTTCAGTTTGAGGTCGAAGATACCCGGGATCCTGAGAACCGTGTCCCTCCGCTCAAACTCCAAAAAGATAATCTTTGCAAGGATCCCATAGGCTTTGCTTTTTTTCGGACGAATGATTGCAATATGCCTATTTCTGTAGGGATTTTCCCCCAGTTCCTTATAAAGATGGAGGACCTTCTCCTTTTTCGCTATGGAAAAACGGTAGATGCTAAGAAAGCCCGAATCGAATATCACCCGGCTCCCGTTTAAACGCTCCGGCAACCGATTCTCCCCATAGTCGAAATAATGAATTTCGGTACCTTCATCCAAATCGGCGAGGAAAGGTTTAACGTAGACAGAATACCTCGTCGCCCCGGCGTAAGATAGAATAAGAGTTAGGGCCGCAAGAAAAGACCATCTCAAGATAGGGCTCTTCAGCCCATTCCGGATAGCCAGAAGGTAGATGAAACAATAGAAGACAAGCATCAAGACCCCGTGATCTAGCGTATAGGTCATGATTCCGAGAGAGGGGTCAATAAGAAATTCCAGTAACAGAATGCCCACGGAAACCCATAGGAAGACTCTCCATCTCCGTCTCAAGAAAGCTTTTATCTCCACTGGACTCTTTGCATACGCTAGAATAGAAAGGATACCGACACCGACAAGAAAGTCGTACGCAAGGGGGCCTCCGTCGGAGAGGCATTTGATGATGGAGTTGAAAGAGAAAACACTCAGGATGGATATGCACACCTTGTTTCGCCCCTCCCAGCGGTGAACAATTTCAGGGATGATCAGGAGGCTGAGGGAAAAAAGAAGGAGGAAGGAGAGCAATGTCAGGTATGAATAGAAAGCAGGAATGACATTCACAAACGCCCTTCCGTCGTCCATGTTTCCCAACGCCTTTTCAAGGCCGAAGATGCTTCCGACCCGATAAAGGAACACTTTGGAGGTATGGATGTGGGGAAAATAATTGACTGAATTGTAAATCCCTTTGAAGTGGTAATGATAAGCCTCCACGGGAAGGTCGTACTCTGTGATGTAGTGCATATATGATCCGAAGGAAGCTCCCATCCCCAAAAACAACGCAACCATTCCCAGGCGCCGTGCCAACGGCCCCCATCTGTTTCCTTTCCCCGTTCGAAAATGGAGCATGCCAAAGACGACCGTTGAATAGATGAGCAGAAAATAGACCTTGCCTCCGGAGACGCCGTGGACGAGCATGCTCAGCATGAAATGCGAGTAGAATCGGAAGGTAAAGTTGATTCCATAGAGGACAAGGGTGGTCAGACTGAGGAGACCTAGCAGAAGAAAACTCATTTTCCAGCCGATCGTATAGAGGATTTTCGAAGGATATTTTTTGACGAACTCTAATCAAGTTATGACAGGATTGTCAATGAGATAGCCGCCCTTGTCCTTCACGGTTCTTCCATGATGGCGAGGAGGATTTTGACGGACCTTCGTGAAAGGCCCGGAGAGGAATTCCAAGGGAGGCACCAAAGGCAGACGCTTTGATGTTAACCGGAAGCCGGGGTCATCTGCGCCCGGCGGAGCCACTTAAATCCGCCGTGAAATTAATGCCGCGTTTCTTTGGTAACCACCCACTTGTCATTCTTCTTGGTTAAGTGGAACGTGCTACGCGAGGAAGTCACTCCACTCTGGAAGTACGCCCCCTCGACCTCCACTTCGGCGTCGCTGAGCCACTTCACATTAGAGAGATAGAAAATGACTCCGGCCTGTCCAGTATCCCGATCTTTAACACCACTGAGGCCGCCCGTTGCGTGGGATCGCGCTTTGACAGCCGGCTTATCGTTCATAAAACGGTTCATCAAGTCATTGCTCGGGTCCTCCTTATTCTCACCTACCGACAGGAAAAAAGATATCTTCCCCCGGTCCCGCTCCGGAATTTGACGGAGCCAGGGCGAGAACTGATAGCGGAAGGCAGTCTCGCGAATATCATCTTCGGCCTTGATCTGGCGTGTTCCGACACACGAGGCTGCTGAGGCCACAAATAGAAAGAGGACCAAGCAAATCGCTTTCTTCATCTGATCACCCTTCGGTCTGCATTCTGTTTATCCTACGCAGTGCATCATCGATCTTATAACATGACGGGGCTCACCCGCGCCAGGTAGACGTTTGATCCTCTTTCCCGACGACCCACTTCTGCTGACAGACAAGCGCGCAACCATTCGTGCATAATAATTCTTCTGAACGAAAAAACGCACCGGAAGTCAGACGCCGCTTCCTGCCATTGTCAGCTGGCATCATCAGCCATCAGCCATGAGAGCGCATCCTGTCGTGACCGGAAAACGTGAAAGCTGAAAGGCGCAGATTCGGATTCGACGAATGCTTCGGTCATCCTGCCGAGACCGTATTGCAGATCCTCTGGGGCAACGACTGCAGTTCGCCCGCCTCGCCGGCGCGCTCCGAGTTTCACCGCTTTCCGGACGAATCTTTGAAGCATGTTTGGCGTCACCCATGAGAGGTCAGCCTTCGACAGGTCCCAGAGGAGGAGCGCCGTGGGCTCTCGCTTGTAGAATTCCTCCAAAGTTCCATACATTTCCTGCTCAGAAACAGGGCCTGTCACGACGTGTACGGTAAGGTTCCGCTCTTGATCTCGTGTTGTTTCAATCGGCATGGGATGCGTTCCTCCTCGCAGCTAACAACAACGTTACCAGCCATAAGGGTTATCCGAAGCCAAGGCTAAAGACAAAGGTGAGTACCGGTGGCATGCCCGCTGTCTGATGAGGATAGCTGGATACTTCCAATTGGAATATTCTCTGGCGTTCAGGATTATTAAAAAGGCGGGCCAATCGACGAGCATTGGGGGAAACAGTGGTTAAACGGGTTTTGGATCGTTCCAAGTCAGACAGGACTTCTTCTGCCAAACTCAGAGCATCATCCGGTGTTTTTTTCGATTTAGGTATCAACGGGTGCACCCCCAAAAAGCCTAACCAACTCGGTTATGAGTGAGGCACCTTTGCATAACAATGATTGAACTGGAGGGCGTAATTTCCTAAAATCCTATACTTACTCGTCGGTTTTGTCAAACATATTTTCTAGGGACTTGAAAAGTCTTACTCGGACTTTAGGCTGGCAGCTTCTTGTTTTATTTCTAATAATTACTGTCATTCTCACAAAAAAACCATGATGTGTAGATAGTAGAATATTGATTGCCGAATTCAAAGCGCAGAAATGAAATATAAAGTCCTCAGTATTTAATTTCGTTATGCGGTTTGCCCATTGCGCTCTGCTGAACATTGATTCATCTGCTACGATGGGTTACTTTGGATTTATGCGACTTCCCTTCCAGGTCACTAAGAATGTCACCCTCTTAGGAAGTGAACTGTTCAACCTCTACCTGGTTAAAGGCGAAACCTATGCTATTGTTGAGGGCGCGGTTAGCGGCGTCACTTATCCTTTTCTGGAACAGTTGAAGCAATTAAATATTCCACCTGAAACCATCTCCCATCTTGTCATTCTCCACTCCCATTTTGATCACATGATGGTCTTTCCCACCCTCAAGGGAAAATACCCATGGATGAAAATTGTCTCTTCCGAATTGAACCGATCGATTTTCTCAAACGAACGGATCCTGGCCAAGATCTTCGATTCAGACCGAAAGATGACGCTCGCCCTCGAGGAAGCTGGAATCATCTCGAAAGCTCCAACCCTTCAGCCTTCCTGTTTCTTTCCTCTTGATATCGCCGTCAGCGAAGGGTTCATTCTTGACCTGGGCGGAGGAGTCCGGATGAAGTTTCTTACCATCCCAGGCCACTCTCCTGACTGTTTAGCCGCTTTTATCGAAGAGGAAGGACTCCTTTTCTCCTCCGACGGCGCCGGGTTCTATACTCCGCCAGACTTTTTCAGACCCAATTATTGGTACCGGCTGGGGGAGGCCGAGAAATCGCTCGACAAGATCAGAACCCTCGATCCGGAGATTCTTTGTAGGGGCCACTATGGAGCTTTTGTAGGAAGGGACCTCGCTAGGAAACACCTACAGATGAACCGTCAGTCGATCGAGGATTTCAAAGCCTTTGTGCTAGAAAAGATTAATACGGGTTGGTCGGTAGAGGAAATCACAAAGGATATAAATCAAAAATTTTCAAGGGGATTTCTTGAATTCTTTCCCGCTGAGGAGAACTACCGCCTCTGGAAATTGCTGGTCCAGAGAACCCTTGAACATTTCGGTATCGAAATGGAGGAGAAGCACTGAGAAGCAGAGGCATACCCCTGCTTCTCCATGTCAATCACGAAGGCTTTAACTCTTTCTTGAAGTTTTTACCTGGAAGCCGGTAATCAGCTGCTCCAGTTTTTTTCCACCACACTTTGGGCATTTCGCCTTCCCGGCATCGTGCTCTTTCATGCTGAGCATGGCAGTGAATTTCTTCTTACAGCTCGGGCATCGGTAATCGTAGCTCGGCATCCCCTTTCCCTCCTTTCCCAAAAAATAATATAGTTCTAATATAGGAATTTGTATGGCGACTGTCAATATAAAACTCTCATCAGACCGTATTGGACCTTTTCTTCTGCTCCAGTCTTTGTCTCCTGTGCTGAAGAAGGTCAATCTCCGCTTGTCGCTGGGATGGAATGAGGCTCAACGCCTCATCGACATAGGCCATCGCCCTATCCCAATCTTTGAGCCGGTGTTCATGGTATTTTGCCAGCTCGATGTAAGGAAAGATTTCCTTCTTATACGGCCGGCCTAACATCTCTTCCCAGAGAGATCGGGCCTTTTCTCCCTGTCCTGTCTTCTTGAAGGCCATCGAGAGCCATTTCATCACGTCCCAGGAGAGATCGTCATTGCAGCGCTTGAGGGCGATTTCAAAGCAAGGGATCGCTTTTTCCCGTTGGCCGTGTTCCCAGAAGAGTCTGCCCAAAGCAAAATGCTCGATCCCCTTTCGAGGTTGGGCTGCCTGGGGGTCATGATAGACGAGATGGATCCTCGCCGCCAACCCGACCATAGAAAGGATATCCATCTGATTATGGTAAAAAACTCGAGAGATCTTTCGCGGATCTCGGGTCTGAATGTATTCGAAATAGAGAGAGGGAATCCATTCCGATGGAATATCATCCGTTCTTTCCACTCCTAAAAGCCGGGATTCGAGGGTGGCCAGCCTGCAGTTTTCATAAGCCCCCTTCCAAATCTTCCTTGAAGGGTAAAGGAGGTCAAAATTAGGCATTTCCCTGATCTTCGTCATCATCCGTGAAAGGATAAACCGGGTCTCAAGCAGCGGGATATCAAACTGCCGACCGTTGAAGGTCACCAAGAACTGAAAGGAATCGATGACATCCTTGAGCAGGGAGAGTGAAGCCCTTTCTTCGGAATAATCCCTCATGAAGAATTGGTGGACTGAAAATCGATCCCCTTGAAAAAATCCCACCCCCACCATAAAGGCGAACGTTCCGGTTCCTCCGGTCAGGCCGGTTGTCTCCGTGTCAAGGAAAAGCGCCCGCCTGAAATCCAACTCTTTCAGCCGTTCGTCTCTTGAAAGAAGATGGGCAGGATAAGTGGGGATGTTAAGGACATCCGCCAACGCCATCTCCCCACACCGAAAGTCGTGAGTGAAATCCTCTCTCGCCAGGAAGGTCTCGCCTTCGGGGATTGAGATGACTTCTCCTTTTACGAGTTGTTCAATGAGGAGGATCTCTTTTTTCTGATAGGCCTTTTTCGGTTCCAGAAGCCGGTCCAGCCTCTGCCTTAGCTCGCCGACGGCTTGAGATTTGTCCTCGGGAGGAGCGGAAGTGGGCTTGGAAATTGACGTGAGTCTGTTCAGTCTTTCTTTGAGATCCATGATTAAAAACGATGGGGTTCAAGGATTCAAGGGTTCAAGCCTTTCAAATTTTGTCTTTTCTTCCCTCGAACCCTTGGGCTCTTAATATTTCTCCTAAAAGTGCCAACGCCGTTTCTTTCGATTTTTCACCGACATCCTTCGTGGGACCCACGCAGGACGGGCAGCCGGAGCGACACTCGCACCTGGAGATGAGTTTCATCGTCTTTTCAAACAACATCCGCGTATCATCGAAAAGTTGAGGGCTGAAACCCATTCCCCCCGGATAATTGTCATACAGGAAAAGGGTCGGCTCGAAGAGGTCCATTCCCTCCAGGGCAATCTCATCCAGGCCGTTAAAAGAAGAGTAGATCCCTTTTGAGTCTCTCGAAAGTCTCAGGAACCACTTCGCGCCTCGATCTCCGACGCAGCGGTTCAGATCGTGGGGGTCGCACATCAGGTGAAGGGCTGCCATGGAATGAAGGGCATAGCCCACTCCCAACACCCCGTCAATCACCTCCAGACGAGAATAAGGAAGCCGCTCTAACAGACTTCTTCTAAAAGTGATCCAGTAGGAGGTGGTGTGAAACTGAAGGTCCGGAAGCTCAATCTTGCCGTAACCTAAGTTTTCGAGGGTGTAGAATTTGATCTTCTTGTAGCCGACCACGCGGGTAGCTATCTTCACCTCGCCATGTTCGAAAACCCCATCTCCTTCCTGCTTTCTCTCAAATCCCTCTAGGATGGAGACATCCGTATAGTCAATGGCATCGGTGTAGTAGTCCCCCTCGGTTTTTCTGACGTAGGCCCTCCGGTTGGGGTAATCGAGCTTCTCCACCGTGTAGAGTTCCGACTCGCAGAGGTAAACCGCTCCCTCATAAAGGGTCGTGTGGGCACCGGTGAAGTCCACCTCGGCGATCACTTCGTCCTTCTTCTTCGTGATATCGACCACCACAAAGTTTTCTTCCGAGGCGGAACGAAGGCTGACTTTCTCCGCGGGGTAGGCGTCCTGCGTCCAATGCCAGCTTTGCCCCACATGATGAAGCGTTCCCTTCTCTTCCAGGTACTTCAGCATCTCGTTCAGATCTTCTCGTCCGAAGCGCTCCCCGTCCCTGAAGGGAAGCTCAAACGCTGCGCATTGAATGTGACTGAGGAGGATGAGAAGGTTATCCGGATTGATCAGCCCGTGTTCCGGAGATTGTCCGAAGAAGTAGTCCGGGTTCTCGACGATGAATTGATCCAGAGGCTGGCTCCGCGCGATGAGGACAGCCAACGATTTTTCAGAACGCCTCCCGACCCGTCCTGCCTGCTGGTAAGTACTGGCAATGGTGCCGGGATAACCCGCGATCAAGCAGACTTCGAGGTCTCCGATGTCGATTCCGAGTTCGAGGGCGTTAGTGGAAACAACCGCTTTGACTTCCTTCTCCCTCAACCCCTTTTCAATCGCCCTTCGCATTTTCGGAAGATAGCCTCCCCGATATCCTCTGACCTTCCCTCTATCCTCAACCTTCTTCTCAAAGCGGTCCTTTAAGTATTTCGTCAACACTTCCACGGAGAGCCGGCTGGTAGCGAAGAGAATGGTCTGAATCCCCTGCTCGATGAAGGGGGCGGCCAGTCTCCTGGCGGCGTGAATATGACTTCCGCGAATCCCCAATTCTTTGTTGACGATGGGCGGGTTGTAGAAAAGGAAGGTTTTCTCCGCTGACGGAGCCCCGTTCTGATCCACCAGAAAAACATCCCTTTCGAGCAGCTTTTCTGCCAGCTCCTTGGGATTGGCAATGGTGGCGGAGCAACAGATGAATTGAGGTTTCGACCCGTAAAAACGGCAGATCCGATCCAGCCGTCTCAAGACATTGGTCATGTGAGCACCGAAGACTCCCCGGTAGGTATGGAGCTCATCAATCACGATGAATTTCAGATTCTGAAAGAAATTCATCCATTTCGTGTGGTGCGGAAGGATGCCCGTATGAAGCATATCCGGGTTGGTGATCACGATATCCCCCCGGGTTCGGATAGCCTGACGGGCATCCTGCGGAGTATCACCGTCATAAGTGAACGTGGTCGTCGATTCTCCGATCCGCTGGATGAATTTTTGAAGCTCAAACATCTGATCCTGAGATAGAGCCTTGGTGGGAAAGAGGTAGAAGGCCTTCGAAGCAGGCGCACCCAGCTTGTTATTCAGCACCGGAAGGTTATAACAAAGGGTTTTTCCGGAAGCGGTCGGGCTGACGACAACAATGTCCTTTCCCTCATGAACCGCTTCAATGGCATCGACCTGGTGGGAATAGAGCTGTTTGATCCCTTCTGCTTCCAAAGCATTTTGGATGACCGGGTGGACGAACTTCGGAAAAGAGCGATACTGCCCTTCTCTCTTTTTGGAAACTCGCAAACCCGTGATACAGGGCGAGATCGAGCGGGACCGTTTCCAGGATTCGATAATCTCTTCAACCGACATCTAACACTCTCCCCTCCCTCCCCTTGACGGGGTTAACCAATTTTGTCCTCTTTGTCAATGAAGGAGAAAGGTCTTCTTTCTCAACCCATCTTGAGCCATTTCATAATTCTTCCTCTCCAGATCTCTACCCGCTGGTGGTGTTGGGGATAACGTTTCTCCAGGTGTTTCAGGAACCGCTTCATTGTTTCGCTGCGAGTGGAAAGGATGGCCAGCCCTATCAGGATAAATAAAATCCCTTGCAGAATGGGGAGAAACAGCCCAAGAATCCCCAGACCGATGAAGAACCAGCCGATGATTAACAACCCAATTCTCTTAATTGCATTCAATGCCAAGTTATTCTCCAAACAGAAGGGGGTTAAACTGAGTCTCATAATCAAACACATCCAACCCTTCCTTCCTCTTAAGGAAATTTACTGCCCCGTAAGTGAAGGGGGTGGCTAAGGCCTCGTAGACCGATTTGGAGAGCCATTGAACGACGACGGCCGCGGCGAGACCTCCGAAAGGAATCGTCCCTGCAAACGCCAAGGTCATGAAGACGACGGAGTCTAGCCCCTGGCCTACGAGGGTCGATCCGATTGTGCGGGTCCATAGCCAGCGGCCTTGGGTCGCAATTTTCATCTTGGCCAGAACAAAGGAGTTGGCGAATTCTCCGAACAGATAGGCGAGAAAAGATGCTCCCAACAACCGGGGTGTATAGCCCAAGATCCTTTCATAAGCCGCCTGTCCGTCCCAAAAAGAGGCAGCGGGCAAGATCTGTCCCAGCCATATGGCAACTACTGTGATCAGGTTGCAAAAAAATCCCAGCCAGATCACCCGCCTGGCTTGCCGGTAGCCATAAACCTCGGTGAGCACGTCACCAAAAATATAGCTGATGGGGAAGATAAGGATGGCTGCCGGCATGACCAGTCCGAATATACTGACCAGCTTGGCTGCGACAATGTTAGAGGTAATTAAACACGTGATGAATATGCAGACAACTATCAAGAACCATTGGGAATATCGACCGTGGGCAGGGAAGATTTGTTGCTGTGCTGACATTTTGGATGAACTCCTTGGGAAGGGATACTTATACTTATCCTGAAAATTTCCATCTTTCAATTAAAATAATAATAGTGGACAATTAGTGGACGATGGATATAATTTTGATATTTGAATAATTCAGCTCATTTATCGTCTAAAAGGTAAAAGACCGTGGATCATGAAGAAATCGATATGATCTCCAGATGTCAAGAAGGAGATCAAGAGGCGTTGAGGGAGATCTTCGATAAGTACCATAAGAAGGTCTACAGCATTGCCTACGGGGTGGTGAGGCAAAGAGAAGAAGCTCTTGATATCGTTCAAGAAGTATTTATCAAGCTCTTTCGTTCCATCAAGAACTTTAGAGGAAAGTCTCAGTTCTATACCTATCTCTATCGAATGGCCATGAATACCGCTATCGACCATACGAGAAAGGCGGGAAAACAGGTGACCTCGAGTCTCGATGCTGAGGGAAGTTTCGAACCCTCCGACGAACCCGAAAAGGGGCCCGAACGGATTCTCCTTCAGAAAGAGCTGGAAGAAAGGGTAAAGCTGGCGATGGATAGCCTTCCTCCGGAACAGAAGGCAGCCATTGTTTTTAGAGACGTGGAAGGTCTCTCCTACCAGGAGATGGCAGAGGCTATGGGATGCTCCATCGGAACGGTGATGTCGCGTCTTCATTACGGTAGGAAGAGGATGCAAGAATCGTTGAAGGATTATGTGAAATTCCGTGGGCAAAGCCGGGGCGCCTCCCTCCCTTCCGAAGAATAGGTTACTCGGGGGCAGACAAAGGCGGGGAAAGAAGGAGTGAAAGGGATGAAAGAATCCTGTTCCTCAGTATCAATGCTTTTGGAAAAATACTTTGACCGCGAGGTCACGGATTCGGAGAGGTCTCTTGTGGAAAGCCATCTTCAGGATTGCCCCGCCTGCCGGGACGCGTTGAGCTCGATGGGAGAACTCAGGACATTGATAAAAGTTCCCGTGGAAGAAGTCGTTCGAAAAGAGGATTTCCCCTGGGTGTGGCAGAAAATCGAGAGGGGGATTCGCTTCGAGAAGGAACGAGGCGGGTGGTCGTCCCTTCGTTCCTGGCTTGACGCCACTTTCCGTCTCAGGAGGAGAGTTTGGATCCCTGCGGTCGCAACCCTCCTGGTCCTCCTGTTTATTACGGCCCAAGTTATTTTTAAAAAAACCCCTTCCTCTCAAGGGGCATCTGTTGTAGAATATCTGGAAAGTCCAACCTATAATGTCATGGTTTACCAAATGGAAGAACCGAACGTAACGGTCATATGGCTGTTCGAAGGCCCGGAGGAAGAGCATACAGCAACATGAAAAGAACTGTTTTCCTCCTCACGACTCTTTTCGTTCTTTCCTTCTTTTCCTTTTCAACTGCGTCGGCTCAGGTCCAAGTCCGGATGAGGGTCATCCTGGCTTCGAACGTCGGACAGAACATCGATCCATCTTTGAACGATGTGCATAAGGAACTTGGATCTCTTTTTAATTTTACCTCTTATCGCCTGTTGAGAGATGACACCCTGAACCTTGCTCCGAATCAAACGGTTTCAGTCCAAGGCCGTCGCCCGGGAAGATTCATGGAGGTTACCCTCATCGGATTGCACAGGGACAATGCTCAACTAAAAATAAGGGTCATCCGCGAAGGTGCCGATATTCTCAATACGCAGGTCAGACTTTCGCCGGGAAGGACCGTTCTGATCGGAGGTCCTAGACACGGCGAGGGTGTTGTCATATTCGCCGTCTCCTCTCGTTTCTAATCTAACTCTCCGTTCCTCTCCGCCAAAGCTCCTCATTTGAACTAAACTACCTGCCACCTGAATAAACTGCATACGGCCTCCGTCCAAGAGAGTAAAAGATCAATCGACCTATCCGAAAGGAGGGACTTCTTATGTGGAAAAAATTGGCATTGGTGATTCTAGTTTTGGCCTCGGTCTCTGTTTTCACCATCCCTTCTGCTGAGGCAGGATCAAAAACGATACTGAAGGCGCTTGCCTTAGGAGGATTGCTCGCCGCTCTACCCCCACCTCCAGTAGTGATCACCCCAGCACCGGAGCGTCATTATTACTTGCCGCGCCAGGAATATGTTCCGGGCCACTGGGAAATGACTCGAGAGTGGGTTCCCGGAACGTGGAAAAGAGTTTGGATCCCTGCTTATTATGATCGCTGGGGAAGGCGGATATCAGGACATTATGAAAATCGCCAGACCCGGGGGTACTATGAGGAGAGAAGGGTCTGGGTCGAAGGGTACGCCAGACCTTACTAACTCATCCATCACTTCAGAGCCGGGGTCAACCCCCCCGCCCTGTGCGGTTATCGCAGGTTTCATATTACCCTTACTCCCCTCATTCTATTCTCCTCCTCTTTCAAATCAGTCTGATTTTTGTGTTTCCCAATCCATCCAGGTTTGGTATGCTAATACCAGAACAAAGACGGAGGGTGAAGAGATGAGGGCCATGGTGCTCAGGGAAATTGCCCCGATAGAAAATGAACCGCTGAAGATGGAGGATTTACCCGATCCTGTTCCCGGACCCAAACAAATTCTAGTCAAAATTTCGGCCTGCGGAATCTGCCATACGGAGCTGGATGAAATCGAAGGCAGATTGCCACCCAAACTTCCAATCGTCCTAGGACACCAGATCGTTGGGAGGGTGCAAGGACTCGGATCAGGGGCAACAGAATTTGATTTGGGAGATCGGGTTGGAATCGCATGGATCCATTCCTCCTGCGGAAAGTGCCATTTTTGCAAAACCGGGACCGAGAATCTATGTTCAGAGTTCCGGGGGACCGGATGCCATGCCGACGGGGGGTACGCCCAGTACACCGTCGTCTCAGAGGACTTTGCCTATCTCATCCCTGAGAGATTTTCCGATGCCGACGCAACACCGCTTCTATGCGCCGGCGCGATAGGATACCGGGACTTGATTCTTTCCGGCATTAAAAAGGGCCAGACCTTGGGGCTTTTTGGGTTCGGAGCCTCTGCTCACATCGTTATACAGATGGCGAGACATTGGGGTTGCGAAGTCTATGTCTTTACGAGAGCCGAAGACCATCGAACCCTGGCAAAGAAGCTCGGAGCCACGTGGACGGGCAGGCCGGAAGACGAGCCTCCCCAAAAACTCGATGGCGCAATCGATTTCACTCCGGTAGGGGAAACAGTGCCTCGGGCGTTGCGGGCTTTGGAAAAGGGAGGAAGACTCGTGTTGGCGGTGATCCGGAAAAGAAATCCAATCCCTCCCCTGGACTACGCTCAGCTCCTCTGGGATGAAAAAGAAATAAAGAGCGTCGCCAATATTACCCGAAAGGATGCCCGGGAGTTTTTGCCCCTTGCTGCCAAGATCCCTATTATCCCCGAAGTTCAAGAATTTGAACTGGAGGAGGCAAACCAGGCTCTCCTCTTATTAAAGCAGGGAAAAATTCAGGGAGCGGGTGTCTTGAAGATGGGCGATTAGCCCGAAGACAGCGCCAGGGCCCGTTTATTCGGCTCAATTCAGGAATGAATTTGTGCGGTGGATGGAAACACGGTCGCCGAATCCTCCTGTTTCAACAGTGCAGCAATGGGCAAATTCAGCATTCTTCCCACATCGATTCCTTTTTTTCGCTGATAGCTCAGGAGCGAGTAAAAGTTTCTGTATCCAAATTTCTTGCCCACATCGCTTGCCGAAAGAGGATTCTGCTTGTAATATTGCAGAGCGATCACCAACCTTTCACTCCTCAGTGTCGCAAATTTCTTAGAAACAAAACCTTCCCTCTTCAACTGCCCTAGATGCCAGTTGCAAATCTTGTTGTCAATGCCCAGTAATTGAGATAGCTGTCTCTTTGTTATTAGATCCTTCTCCTCGGCAACCTGCATCATTCTGCTGCAGATCTCGCATTGGTGGACCCTATGGTGCCGCGCCAGGAATTTGGGCCTGCTGACGACATACCCGAGCCCTTTGGCCTTTACTACAATTTGGTGAATTCGTTGTTTGGAAACCCCGTGCTTCTTAGCCAACTGCGACATGGTAACAGGCGTGGTATTAATCCTGTTGACAATCTTCCTGTCTCTATAACACAGCTCTTTTAGCGGTTTTCGCCCCCGGCGCATATCCTTTTACCTTATTCTTGCCCACCTTTTGACGTGTATGCGTTCCACCGGTCAAGGCGGGCAAAAGTCCGGCGATAAATCTCCGTCCGGCTCTATCAACCTTGTTGGATTATCCCTTGTCGTATCCGGCAGCAAGTATGGTGCCATCCTTTGCAAAGAACCTGTAATCCACTGAAAAACTAAGTGCTTTAGAGATTGCTGCCCGACTGGAAATCCTGTTTTGTATGTCAAAAATTGCTCTTTCTCCTGCCAATCTATAAAGCCACCCAGAGTCGCCCTTCCCCAATAGAATTCTCAACCATTCTGCTCCCGACGACCCGTTACCCCCATTTTTGGCCGAGGGAGGTATGTTCGGAACTATTCCCGGAGATGACACATATCGACCGTCTGCGGCAAAAAGTCATCCACTCAAATACGACCCAAAAGCGACAAAAAACAATAAAAAATAATAGTATCGAGTACTTAAAATAATTTTTTCATTGGCATTAATATTGCTTTTGTCAGGATGCTCTTTGTCCCGATTGCAAAAGAGCCACGAAGGGGTAATGCCGGAACATCTGCCTGCTGACAGCCGGAGTCAAAGACCCTAGACGAAGCCCCTGAACGTGAGCCATCCGGTACCGTGAGACAACGGACTATCGATGAAAGTCATACAGTCAGTACTCAAAAAAGGGGGATGAGGAATGACAATTGAAGTAGGAGAGAAACTGAGAAACAAACTAACCCAGGATCTTTTCAAGGTGACGAAAATTGAAAATGAGAAAGTGGTGATGTTGGAGGATGAAGCAGGACTTATACGTATATGGTTTCCGAGACAGCATCTCGGATTTTTCTTCGAAGAAGTAAGGGGGAGATAACGATCTATGAGGATTGCCGAAGGAGACCGGTTGAAGCATAAACTAACCGGACAACTCTATGAGTTGAAGATGGTTAAAGAAGGCACGTGTGTTCTTGAGGGCGAAGATACGCCGTATCGAATGTGGTTTGGCGAGAAAGATATTGAGCATTTCTTTGAGCGGGCCAGAAAAAAAAAGAAAGGATAAAAAAGGCTGGTTTTTGGCGAACGAGGCGGGGTCAGAAATAGCTCCGCTTTTTTCTTGACGCATCACCGCTGAGGTTCGATGATCACTTTGACGGAGTCTTTCGCCTCCGTCACCATTTGAAACCCAAGACCTGTCGCCGCCAACGGAAGCCGGTGGGTGATCATTTCTTGTAGAGGAAGGCGCTGGGTTCTTATTAGCTCAATCGCTGCTGAAATGTCAACGGGGCTCCCCCCGTAGGTAGGGAGAAGTGTGATTCCGTCATTCCAAAAATCAAAAAAAGAAAAAGCAAAATCAACGCCCGGCTCCAAAGGAGCAAAACAAAGGACTGTCCCTCCCCGGTCGACGGTCTGAAGCGCTTGTTGATACGCCGGAAGGCTTCCGGCGCAGACGATGACCAGATCCGCCAGCCGACCTCGATTGATCTCTCGAATTTTCGAAGTCCGGACCTCTTTGGCAAGGAGCGCTTCATCCGCCCCGGACTGTTTCGCCGCCCTGAGGCGGAATTCGCTGACATCGGATGCGATAATCCGTCCCGCCCCCGATGCACGGGCCAGAGCAATATGGAGGACTCCTGAGATTCCACTTCCTATGACAAAGACCGTCTGCCCGGGTTTCAGTCTTGCCAATCTCTGCCCCCGAAGGACGCAGGCCAAAGGCTCGATAAAAACGCCGGCTTCAAAAGAGACTTCCTCCGGCAACAAAAAGAGACCCCGGTCCACGTTGATCCTGGGAACGCGGAGATATTCGGCAAAACCTCCCGGGTCGAAATTCGTGCTTCGCAACGTATCGCAGAGGGTATGAAAACCGTTCAGACAGTATTGGCAGGTATTACAAGGAACATGGTGGGAGACAAAAACCCGATCGCCAGTTTTGTAGCGATCCACCCCTTTTCCAACCTCAACAATCTCTCCTGCAATTTCATGGCCCAGGACTCGGGGAGCCTTCTTGATTCGATACCATTCCATGACGTCGCTGCCGCAGATGCCGCTAGCCAGCACCTTGACAACCAACTCCCCCGGTCCGATCTGAGGGATCGGAATCTCCTCCAGCCTCACATCCTTGTTGTTATAATACATGGCGACGCGCATCGTTTGTCAGTTCATCGTCCAGAGTTGAAAAACAGAAACGAATAAGTCTAAGGCTAATCCTTTGGAACTTTTTTCTTGTCTTTCTCCTGTTCGAAGATGTCGTTCGCTTCTTTCACGGTCCCTTTGTCATGGATGATCACACGTAAAGCTTTGATCATAGGCACAGGGTAATCATTCTGCCAGATGTTTCTCCCCAGGTTGACTCCAATCGCACCCTTCTCCATTCCGTCATGGACAAACTCAAAGACCTCCAATTCCGTATCCACTTTGGGCCCACCCGCCATGACCACGGGCACAGGGCAGCCGTTGACCACCTTCTCAAAATTCTCACACCAGTAGGTCTTGACGATCCGCGCGCCCAACTCGGCAGCGATTCGGGAGCTGAGAGCAAGGTAGCGGGCATCTCTTTTCTCCAACTCCTTCCCCACCGCTGTCACGGCCATGACCGGGATGCCGTACTTTTCTCCCTCATCCACCAGCTTCGTCAGATTGAGCAAGGATTCCTTCTCATAGTCGCTCCCCACAAAGATCGACATGCCTACAGCGGACACATTCAGCCGAATGGCTTCTTCCATTGAGGTCGTCAGGCCTTCATTCGAGAGGTCCTTTCCGATGACGCTCGTTCCTCCGGAGACCCTGAGGATGATTGGCTTTGTATTCTCGGGGTCGATGGAGGAACGCACGACACCTCTGGTCACAAAAAGGGCATCGCAGTAACGAAGAAGGGGCCGAATGGTCTCCCCGGGTTTTTCCAATTTTCGGGTCGGTCCCTGAAAATAGCCATGATCGATGGGCAAAAACAAACAGCGCCCGTCCGATTTAATCAATTGTGCCAAACGATTTTTCATTCCCCATTCCATAGCTTCCTCCCACAGATCGTTCCGAGTCATGAGTTCGGCGTTCGGAGCATCCTATCTATTTCTCCGGACTCTGAACTCCGAGCTGTTAACCCTTAAGAATATACTTCACCACCAGATCACCAACCTCAGAGGTGGAATGCCCCATCTTTCCGGCGGTCAGGCTTCTTACGTCCTGTTTGACTGTCTTCATGATTCCCTTTTCCACGTCCTTGGCGGCCTTTTCTTCTCCCAAGATTTCAAGCATTAATTGACAAGCAGAAATCGCTGCAAGAGGGCTGACAATCCCCTTTCCCGTGTATTTCGGCGTCGACCCTCCCATGGGCTCAAACATCGAAACCCCTTCCGGGTTAATATTCCCTCCGGCGGCAATCCCCAATCCCCCCTGAGTCATCGCGGCCAAATCGGTAATGATGTCTCCAAACATATTGTCCGTCACGATGACATCGAACCATTCCGGATTCTTCACCATCCACATGCAGGTCGCATCCACATGGGCATAATCCGTGGCGATGCCCTTATATTCTTTTGCCACTTCATTAAAAACCCGTTCCCAGAGATCGAAGGCATAGGTAAGAACATTCGTCTTCCCGCAGAGAGTCAGTTTCTTCTTGTTGTTCCTCTTGCGGCAGTACTCAAAGGCATACCGGAGACAGCGTTCCACCCCCTTCCGAGTATGAATGGCCCCCTGGATCGCAATCTCGTCGGGTGTCCCTTTTTTGAGAAATCCCCCGGACCCGATGTAAGCCCCTTCCGTATTCTCCCTCACCACAACATAGTCGATGTCCTCAGGCCCCTTGTCTTTGATGGGTGTTTCTACACCAGGGTAAAGCTTGACGGGCCGAAGGTTGATATATTGATCCAGCTGAAATCGAAGGCTCAACAGAATTCCTTGTTCCAGAATTCCAGGCTTTACCTCCGGATGGCCAATCGCTCCCAAGTAGATTGCATCAGACTTTCTTAATTCATCGAGAACGGAAGCTGGCAAGGTTTCCTTTGTTTTTAAATAGCGTTCCCCCCCGAGGTCATAACGTTCCAATTGATACTTAAACTTAAATTTTTCAGAAACGGCCTTCAAGACCTTTAACCCTTCAGCGACCACCTCAGGCCCGGTCCCATCGCCGGGAATGACAGCAATCTTATGCATTCCTCTCGTCCTCCTGTTGCATTTTTATCCTCCAACCCTTACAAGACTAAAAGGCTCGCATGTGGCACATTCTGTATCTTCCGCTACGCGCTATGCTCTTTGCCCTTTGCATCTTCTTTTACACTCGGCACAATGCCTTTTGGCCGATGTCGGTACGGTAATGAACGCCCTCCCAAGAGATTTTTTTAACCGCCTGGTAAGCCCTTTCAATCGCTCGGGGAACGTCTTCACCTAAAGCAGTGACTCCCAATACTCTTCCTCCGTTGGTTGTGACCTGCCCGTCCTTAAGGGTCGTTCCCGCATGAAAGACAAAGACACTTTCCATTCCAGAAGCCTCTTTCAACCCCTTGATGATTTTCCCCTTCTCGTAATCTCCGGGGTACCCCTTGGAAGCCATCACCACACAAACAGAGGCTTGACTGTCCCACTCAATCCGTTGCTGTGACAACGTCCCCTTCATGCAAGCTTCAAGGATCGGAACGATATCCCCCTTCATCCGCATCAGAACAGGCTGGGTTTCCGGATCTCCGAATCGAGCATTGAACTCCAACACTTTAGGATGACCGTTGTGGATCATCAGACCCGCATACAGAACCCCCCGGTAGGGTCTGCCCTCCTCCCCCATGCCGTAGATGACCGGTCTCAAAATCTTCTCGATGATTCTTTCATGGACCTCATCCGTCACAACAGGTGCGGGGGAATAGGCTCCCATGCCTCCCGTGTTGGGCCCCTGGTCTCCATCAAAAACGGACTTATGATCCTGGGAAGAGGCCATGGGAAGAATGGTCTTCCCATCCGTAAACGCAATGTAGGATGCCTCCTCTCCCACAAGGTATTCCTCGACCACCAGACGATTTCCGGCACTCCCGAATAGCTTCTCCACCATGATTTTGTCCACAGACTGGATGGCCTCTTCCACGGTGCTACAAACGATCACTCCCTTGCCTGCCGCCAGGCCGTCGGCTTTGACCACGATGGGAGCGCCCTGCTTGCGGATGTATTTCACCGCCTCATCCCGGTTATCGAAGATCCCATAGGCCCCTGTTGGAATGTGATACCTCTTCATCATCTCTTTGGCAAAGGCTTTGCTCCCTTCGATCTCCGCCGCCTTCCGGCTTGCGCCAAAAACAAGAAGACCCTTTGATTCGAAAAGGTCGACGATGCCCTGGGTCAAGGGGTCCTCAGGCCCGACTAAGGTCAAATCCACCTTCTGCTTCAGTGCAAACTCAAGCAACCCGTTCAAGTCATTGGCCCGCGTAGGGATAATCGTCGCCTGTTCAGAAATCCCTGCATTCCCCGGGGCACAGTAGATCTTCGATACCTTCGGGCTCTGTGCAACCTTCCAAACTAAGGCGTGCTCTCTCCCCCCGCCGCCCACCACCAGTATCTTCATGCCTCAAACCTTTCGTGTCCGTGTCGCGTGTCAGTGTCCGTCAACGGAAAAAACAGGACAAAACACGGACCGCGGGCATCTCATCTCTTTAAAGCCTGACGGAAACGGTCATGGATCGCGGACACTTTTTTTAATGTCTGAAGTGCCGCATTCCTGTGAAGACCATGGCGATATCGTGTTCGTCTGCCGCGGCGATCACCTCATTGTCCCGAATCGAGCCCCCGGGCTGGATGATGGCCGAAGCCCCCGCTTCAGCCCCTGTATCCACGCCATCCCTGAATGGAAACATCGCATCCGAGGCCAAGATCGTTCCCTTGGTTGACGATTGCGCTTTCATCACCGCCAGGCGAGTGGAATCCACACGACTCATCTGACCGGCGCCCACGCCGATGGTTCGATCTTCCCGGACAAGGACAATCGCGTTTGACTTAACGTGCTTGGCCACCTTCCAACCGAAGGCCATGGCCCTTTTCTCCGCCTCTGTCGGTTTCCTCTTGGTCACTGCTTTCCATTGATCCATCGGCACCTTGCCGAGGTCGCGATCCTGGACCAACAGACCCCCTACGACTTTTCTCAGATCGACCCCTCCCGTCAGGTAAGCTCCCGCAAGAGGCGGAGTCTTAAGGATCCTCAGATCTTTTTTCGCCTTGAGGATCTCCAATGCCTCCGGATCAAACCCGGGGGCAATGATGGCCTCAAGAAATATCTCGGCCATCTCCTTGGCCGTCTCCCTATCCACCACCCGGTTGAAACCCACGACACCGCCGAAAGCAGAAACCGGATCGCAATCCCTCGCTTTCCGGTAGGCATCTGCTAGGCTTTTGGAAGAAATCGCTGCTCCGCAAGGATTGTTATGCTTGATGATGACCGTTGCCGCCTCTTCAAACTCCTTGACCGTTTCATAGGCGGAGTCAATGTCGAGGATGTTGTTGTAAGACAATTCTTTCCCCTGGAGTTGAACTGCATTCGAAACGGACGGCTCGGTTAGCAGGTGTTCCCGGTAAAAAGCCGCCTTCTGATGAGGGTTCTCTCCATAGCGCAACTCCTGAGCTTTCTTCACCTGGAAGGTAAAGGTCTCGGGAAATTCAAAGGCCTTCTTGCCGTCTTCGACCTGGCCCAGGTAGTTCGAAATGGCCCCGTCATAACGCGCCGTGTGCTGAAAAACTTTCTTGGCCAGACGAAAATTGGTCCCTAAGGAGATTTCTCCCTTCTCCCTCAATTCGGAGAGGACCGGTTCGTAATCATTGGGGTCCACGATCACAGTCACATCGGGGTAATTCTTCGCCGATGAACGGAGCATCGTCGGCCCGCCGATATCGATATTCTCAATCGCTTCCTCAAGGGTGCAACCTTCCTTTGCGATGGTCGCTTCGAAAGGATAAAGGTTGACGGCAACAAGATCGATGGGCAGGATCCCATGCTCCTCCATCTTCTTCACGTGCTCCTTCTTAGATCGCTGCCCTAAAAGCCCTCCATGGACCTTTGGATGGAGGGTCTTTACCCTTCCGTCCAGCATCTCCGGAAATCCGGTATAGTCCGAGATATCGATTACCGGGACTCCCTGCTCTCTCAACGTCTTTGCCGTCCCTCCAGTTGAAAGGATCTCAACCCCCAGCTGTGCCAAACCCTTTGCGAATGAAACAACCCCCGCCTTATCCGAAACACTGACAATGGCCCTCCTGACTTTACCCATAGGTCCTCCCTATTAAAATGTAGATTGCGGAATCCAAAGCCCTTCGGAACGCGTCTCATTCTAAATTCCGCATTCCGAAATCCGCATTTGTTTAATATCCCAGTTCTTCTCCGACCAGAATGATGAGAATATCTGTCCAGGTAGGTTTTCGCTCATGGATGACGATTACCCTGCAGATCCGGTTGGGAGAATGACAGTCCACGCATTTCCCCACATGGGCACAGGGGACATCGATATTGAGTCGCCTTGCGTTTTGGGGGGCGGAAATATTCTTTATTCTTTTAATCCCCTCTTGAACATTTTCGACAATCTTATTATAACCGGCGACGAGGACGACCTTTCCGGGCCCAAAGTTGATCGAATTAACGCGGTTCCCGATCCCGTCGATATTGACCAGTTCTCCGTCCAATGTCACCGCATTGGTGCTGGCTAAAAAGACATCGGAAGTCATTTGCCGCCTTCTTATTTCGAAGGCATCTTCCTTTAAGAGTCCAGGCTTCCAATGATCATGAATCGTATAACCCTGTGCTTCCAATTTTTCCAAAATTCCCAATCCTCTGATCGTGACGGATCCCCCCACCCCTATCTTCTGTTTCGGAGCGATCTGTTGCAATAGCTCTTGAACCGCTTCCTCTTTGCTCTTGACATAGAGTGCCCTAAAATCATGAGCTACCAGTTTTTCGACGGCCTTCTTCGCTCTCTCTTCAACCCACCACTGTCTGATCGGGTCCACTTCTGCCCTCTTTCCTCCCCACGGGATTGAAACGTATCGATATTTAGTCGATGAGTAACCGGGTTCGCTTGCTTCGCGGTCGCATCCGAGAGTATACTTCACTTTTAGCATAATCCCCTAACTGGGTCAACTCTCGAAATCCATTTTTTCTCATCGTCCGTTTCCGTGTAATCCCAAAATGATAATGTCCTGATTAGCCAAAGTAGAAATGTCCTCTTTGAGACATGCTACAATGCCCTTTTTTTGAGGAGGGCATGATGGCAGAAGAGGACATAATCATGGCACGTCCGGGAGAATTAAAGCGGTTGCACGTGACGAACTCAATCAAAGGGAATACCGGGGACGCCGGTATTCCCTTTTTCTTCCGGTCCTCCCCCCTCCCTCGAGCCCCATCAACGCCCTATGGAACCGCCCATGATTTTATATGGAGTGGCTCGCGCCCAGGCATTCTTTCTCCTCGTACCCAGCAATTCTCTTTTAAAATGATAAGTTTTCGTTTATGATAGGGAAAATTCCGTTCCCATCCACTTCCTTGCGGAGTACCCGATGAGACAGAATATGGGGTTGTCCAAAAAGGGAAAAAGCGCCAAATCAAAAGAAATCAACGCCTTGCTGGAAATCAGCAAAGCCATCGCCTCTGGTCTTTACCTTGAAGACGTCCTGCGGCTCATCGTCACGGTGACGGCTAATTTGATGAATTCAAAGATCTGTTCGCTTTGGATCTTCGATGAGAGGGAACAAAGGCTGAAGCTGAAAGCAACTCAAAGCATCAGCGAGGAATATTTGAGGGAAAGAAGCCTGGCCATGGGCGAGGGAGTGGTCGGCCGCGTGGCTTTTCAGAATCAACCGATGGCCATTCTCGACGTGCTCAGAGAACCCCTCTACAAAGAGAAGGAGTTGGCAAAAAAAGAAGGCCTGGTTTCCATGCTCAGCGTTCCCATGTGCATTAAAGATCGGGTCATTGGCGTGATCAATTGCTACACCTCCTACCCTCACTCCTTCTCGAAAGGGGAAGAGGAGATTCTGACGACGGTTGCCAACCAGGCCGCGATCTGCATTGAAAATTCCGGTCTCATGGAGACGTTTGATATTGATGAGATTCTCAGAATCGTCCTGGAAGGAGTGACGAAGAACATCGGTTTTGACCGCGCCCGTCTCTATCTCGTGAATGAAAAGAGGAATATTCTTGAATGCAAAATGGCGGTAGGGATCGACGAAGGAAAGATCAAAGAGATCACGCTCCCCTTAGACCCGGAAGAAAGCGTTGTGGCCAGGTCCATCTTTGAAAAACGGCCTTTTGTCATCCCGGATGCAAGCAGGGACCCGAGGGTGAACCCCGTTTTGCAACAAAAGCTGAATCTCAAATCTCTTGTCGTCATCCCTCTCCTGGCGAAGGAAAGGACCCTCGGAGCCATTGCAGCGGATCACACAGAATCGGGAAAAAACATCACCAGAGAGACTCTCGAATCGGTAATGACCTTTGCACAGCAGGCGGGATTGGCCATTCACAACGCCCTGATGTACCAGGAGCTCAAGGCTTTCAGCCAACAGATGGAAGAGAAGATTCAAAAAACGACCGCTGATCTCCGAAAAACAGAGGCCCAATTGATCCGATCCGAAAAACTGGCTGCCTTGGGACAGCTGTCAGCGGGTATCGCTCACGAGATTCGAAATCCATTGACCAGCATCAATATCCTCATCCATTCCTTGACAGAAACTCTTTCAACTGAAGATTCGCGCTGGGAAGACCTGAAGGTCATCGAGGAGGAGATCCTTCGAATCAACGAGATCGTCGACCAGTTCCTACGCTTTGCCAGGCCGGCTTCTCCACTTCTGGAAAGAATGAATCTGACCCCCATTTTTGAAGAGACCCTGCAATTGCTCAGACTTCAGATCGAGAGAGGCAAGATTACGGTTAAGAAGGAGTTCGGACCTTTGCCTCCCATCACTCTAGACAAAGAACAGATCAAACAGGTCATCCTCAACCTCCTGATGAATGCGATCCAGGCGATGCCGACAGGAGGCGAGTTAGACATGGGAGGCCGATTATCAAAGGATGGTTCTTGGGTGGAATTGACCATTCAGGATTCCGGCATCGGTATCCCCCGTGAGGATCTGGAAAGGCTCTTCGATCCTTTTTTCACTACAAAGGAGGGGGGAATTGGTCTCGGCCTTTCGATTGCCCATCGTATCATCGACCAACACCACGGAAAGATCGAAGTGGAAAGCACGCCTGGGAAGGGAACCCTTTTCACAATCTCACTCCCTGTGCTTCCTGAGGAACAAGATGCAAACTATTCTGATCGTAGATGATGACAAATCGATCCGATACTCCTTGAAACGGATGATGGAGGAAAAGTATTCCATTCTGACTGCCCAGAATGGCGAAGAAGCCCTGGACCGCGTGAGGGAAGGCTCTCCCGACCTAATCATCATGGATATTAAGATGCCGGGCCGAAGCGGAATTGAAATACTGAAGGAGATTAAGCTGATTGACCCCAAGTCTCTGGTCATCCTCATGACGGCCTATGGGACAACCGAAACGGCCATCGAAGCGATGAAATACGGGGCCTACGACTATATCTTAAAGCCTTTCCCCATCCTGCAGATGAAGGAATTGGTCGGAAAGGCTCTCGCCCTGCGAAAGTTGATGAAAGAGGAAGTCACTTATGCTCCCCTGTCGGCCCCGGAGGGAGAGGAGGAGCGGATTGTCGGGTCTTCTCTGAAAATGCAGGAGATTTATAAGATGATCGGCCAGGTCGCCCCGAGCGACATTACGGTGCTTCTAAGGGGAGAAAGTGGAACGGGAAAGGAATTGATCGCCCGGGCCATCTACCATCATAGCTTACGATCGAAGCAATCTTTCCTTCCAGTCAACTGCGCGGCCATTCCGGATACCCTTCTTGAAAGCGAGCTCTTCGGCCATGAAAAAGGAGCCTTTACTGGAGCAACTTCTCGCCGGATTGGCAAGCTGGAGCAGTGTCAGGGAGGGACAATTTTTTTGGACGAGATTGGGGATATGTCCCTTTCCACCCAGGCCAAACTCTTGAGAGTCCTTCAGGAGAAGCGTTTTGAACGGTTGGGAGGAACGGAAACGGTCAGGGTGGACATCCGGTTCGTCGTCGCGACAAACAAGAATCTGGAAGAGGCGATCTCATGCGGAAAGTTCAGGGAAGACCTTTACTACAGACTCAACGTCGTCTCCATCACCATTCCTCCTTTAAGAGAACGGAAAGAGGACATCACAGACCTGGTCTCCTATTTCTTAAAAAAATTCAATCGAGAACTGAAGAAAGGGAGGGTGGAAATTACTCCTTCCGCCATGGGCAAGATCAGTTCTTATGAATGGCCGGGCAACGTGCGCCAGCTGGAGAATGTCCTGAAACGGGCCATGGTGCTTTGCCAGGGCGAATGGATCACCGAAGATCAACTCCTTTTCGAGAAAGGCTGGGAGAAACGAGAGGCTGAGGAAGAGCAGAGCAAGAAGAACGTCGAGGACCTCCTCGACGCCCTGTTCGAGGAGTTTTCAAATGCCCCTGCGGCCTCACAGGATCTTGACATGATTTCGAACCTCGAAAGAGGACTGATCCTCCGTGCCCTTCAGAAAACGAAAGGGAATCAACTCAAGGCAGCCACGCTGCTGGGAATCCACCGGAGCACGCTCCGGGGCAAAATGGAGAAGTATAATATCAGAAAAGAAGTGCTGGTATCGGAAGAAGAATGACGATTGCGGAGTACGGAATGTGGATTGCGGAATGAGAAGACCTCGTCGAATGCCTTCATCATACAATTCTTCTGCTGTACGCTATGCGCCATGCCCTCTGCGCGATGCGTCTTAAAGGGGTGAGACATGCGGACACTTCGAATCGGACTCTGCCAGATCAATACGACCGTCGGTGATATCGAAGGAAATACGAAAAAGATTCTGGACTATATCGCCAGGGGGAAGAAGGCGGGTGCGGATCTGTTGGCTTTTCCCGAAATGGCTGTCACCGGCTACCCGCCGGAAGACCTTCTGCTGATGCCGAAGTTCATCGAGGCCAATCTGAGGGCCGTCAAAACCATTGCTAAGGCGACTTCATCGATCACCGTGATTGTCGGTTTTGTGAGCAAGGACGGAGATATCTTCAATTCCGCCGGCCTCTTCCACGACGGAAAATTGATCGATGCCTATTCCAAAAGTTATCTTCCGAACTACGGCGTCTTTGACGAAGACCGATATTTCCAGGCCGGAAAGGAGAACTTTATCTTTACCCTCAAGTCCACTCCGATCGGCTTGAGCATCTGCGAAGACCTCTGGTATCCCGGAGACCCCATCCGCACTCAAGCTTTATACGGAGGAGCGGAACTGATCGTCAATATTTCTTCGTCGCCTTACCACACGGGGAAATCCGTCTACCGGGAGAAGATGATCACGACCAGGGCCTCTGATAATTTGGCAATCGTCGCCTACTGCAATCTCGTGGGCGGCCAGGATGAATTGGTCTTCGACGGCGCGAGCATGCTTTTCGATCAGAATGGAGACCTGATCGTCCGAGGAAAACAATTCGAAGAGGACTTGGTTCTCGCAGACCTCGATATGGAGGCCGTTTTTCGAATGCGACTCCACGATCCCCGAATCAGGAGAGAAAGATTGGCGAACGAGGAGAAAAGCCTGCGGAAGATCGATCTTCCGAGTCACCGTTCTTCGAGTAAGAAAAGGCCTCCTCTTCCCAAGAGGGATGAAAAACCTCTGAGTCGCCTTGCCGAGATTTATTCCGCCTTGGTCGTTGGAACGAGAGATTATGTAAAGAAGAATGGATTCCAAAGGGTTTTGATCGGCCTGAGCGGAGGTATCGACTCTGCTTTGACCGCCGCCATTGCTGTAGATGCCCTAGGCAAAGAAGGGGTGGTTGGAGTGGCCATGCCATCCCAGTACTCTTCAAAAGAATCCCTAGAGGATGCGAAGGTCCTGGCGAAGAATCTCGGCATCCGGCTCCTCACGATTCCGATCACTGAGGTATTCCAAGCCTATTTGAAAACACTTTCTTCCTCTTTCTCCGGCTTAAAACCCAATGTGACGGAGGAGAATCTTCAGGCCCGCGTTCGAGGAAACATTCTCATGGCCCTCTCGAATAAATTTGGATGGCTCGTTCTGACCACAGGGAACAAGAGCGAGATGAGCGTGGGGTATTGCACGCTCTATGGAGATATGGCTGGAGGGTACGCCGTCGTGAAAGATGTCCCCAAGACTTTGGTTTATGAATTAACAAAATTCAGAAATAAAAAGGAAGGAAAGCAGCTTATCCCCAAACGTGTTTTCGATAAACCGCCTTCGGCTGAATTGAGGCCGAATCAGAAAGATGAGGACTCCCTTCCGCCCTACCCTACCCTTGATCCCATTCTTCAGGCTTATGTCGAAGAAGACAAGGGGCTTGAAGAAATTGCAAAGATGGGATTTAAGGAAGGTATGATTAAAGAAGTCATCAATATGGTAGACCGGAATGAATACAAGCGAAGGCAGAGCCCTCCTGGAGTCAAAATCACCCATCGAGCTTTAGGAAAAGACAGGAGACTGCCGGTAACGAATAAGTATCGCAATTTATGAGGATGCTATGGATGTTTTCGGAATAGGCCCAAGGATTGCGGCCGGCGGGGTTCTTTCGTTTGCGGCGACGTCGATGATCGGGCTTAAATCAGAGCGCATCAATTATGGGTTTGCTCCCAGGATTATTACAACAATACTTGGAACCGCCCTTGTGATCGTGGGTGTATATTTCTGGCTTGATTCGGTAAGACTAATTGCCACACGGTTCAAGTCGGGTGTTTTGATTACGGAGGGTGCCTATCGGTTCGTCAGAAATCCAATGTACGCAGCTTTTATCGTCTTTATTGTCCCCGGCATTTCATTGCTCCTGAACAATCCATGGATCATTCTATCGTCCATCGTCATGCTGCTGGTCTTCAAAACAGGTATCCATAAGGAAGAGCAGTATCTGAAACAGCAGTTCGGAGCGGCCTATGAGAATTACACGTCGAAGGTGAAGCAAATCATACCCTTCGTATGGTAATTCGTAATTGGCAATTCGCTTCGACTGCCTGAAGAGTGAGAAGACTCCGGAGCACATTGGGTTTCATAGAGTTAGGTAACTTAGATTTCCCTCATCCAAATTTTTCTTTTTCAACGCCACACGCCAGGATCAAGGTTGATATCGTCCAGTAAAAATGGTACCTTGAGGGCATGAACAGGAAGCACACAGCGATACACCGAATGTCGGACCGCCGGAACGACGATTTCGTTCCCGGCACGCCGGCAGAACGTCTTAGTCTCGTCTGGCCGTTGACTAGAGATCTTGCGTCTTTGAGCAAAAAGTACGATGCTGAACGAAGACTACAGAGACATGTTACACGCCTTGTCCGACGAAAAGGTTAAATTCCTCCTGTCGGTCCCTATGTTTTCCTTGTGGCCCCTTCAAAGGTTTTTCTGGAACGAAATTAGCGAAGGTTTTCGCCCAGTTGACATAAAATGGCAGGCATTCGGAGGCGACCCTGTTTTCTTCCGTGCACGCCCGATAAGCCTCCCAAAAACCACTTACGGCCTTTAAAATAGCGGGAATCCATGATTTCAACCAGGGAACCCTTTTGATTTTAAAGGGTTAGAAAAGGTCAAACATTTAATACTAGGCGGAAATATTATATCATAATATAAATACTTCAGTCTAATATCTGTTAAGTGCTCGAATTGACTCACATTAAATGTTACCCGTTGGGTTAGGCAAAAGGTATCGTTGACTCATAATTGATGTTACCCGACA
>Ga0335081_10001731_pt1 | contig 34709 bp, 37 predicted proteins | sample Lox_Sample_35_FD_206713 | JGI IMG/M metagenome (GOLD analysis project Ga0335081, IMG submission 206713) | Soil microbial communities from Loxahatchee National Wildlife Refuge, Florida, United States - Lox_Sample_3.5 | ecosystem: Environmental > Terrestrial > Soil > Wetlands | place: USA...
TGGGACGCGCCATTGCCGACGGACTCCCGCCCGACCAGGAACCGTTCACCGAATTGCGCGATACACGCAAGCTGCCCGAGAAGCAGAAGACAGGACGCAGTGCCAGCGGCGGCCGCGAGCCCGGTGCAGGCGATGGCCGCGGCCAGGCTGGTGACGACGCGGACCCGCAAGGTCGCAGCGACGCTGGTGATGGTCTTGGCTGTGGTCATCATGGCGAGCCTGTCGGTGATGGCGAGGGTGACGTGAAGCTCAGCGGCGCGCTGCTACCCGCCCGAGATCCAGTCATGCGCCCGATGCGCTCAGCAAGGCAGCACACTCAGCACTACTCTGACCGGGCGGAAAAATATCGTAATACGATATAACTTGGATGTCGGGGGCCAGGATTGGACGGCCGGGATCTGGGGAGGCGGGAGGCGTGGCGAGCGACGACAGCAATCCGGTCAGCTTCGGCCCGCACGTACTGCGCGAGTATGCGCTGGTGGCGGACGGCGAGCGGGGCGGCCTGATCGGCCCGCACGGGGAGCTGACCTGGATGTGCGCGCCGCGGTGGGATTCGGACGCGGTGTTCTCCGCCCTGATCGGCGGCGGCGGGGCGTATGCGGTCACCCCGGCGGACCCGCGGCACGTGTGGGGCGGGTATTACGAGCCGGGCAGCCTGATCTGGTGCAGCCGGTGGGTAACCAGCGAGGCGGTGATCGAGTGCCGGGAGGCACTGGCGTTTCCCGGCGATCCGGGCCGGGTTGTGCTGCTGCGCCAGATCAGTGCGGTGCGGGGCGACGCCAGGGTCCGGGTCGTCCTCGAGCCGCGGGCCGGATTCGGCCGGCACGGCAGCCACGGCCTGTCGCTGGAGGACGGCATCTGGTCCGGGACCAGCGGGCAGCTGCGCTGGCGATGGCAGGGCGGCGCACAGGGCCGCCCGCGCCCGGTGGCGCACGGCCGAGGCGAGCTGCTGACGCTGGAACTGACCGTGCCGGCCGGCGGTCGGCACGACCTGGTACTCGAGGTCGCCGAGGGCGCCATGGCCGCGGATCCGCCGGACCCGGCGGGAACCTGGCGGGCCACCGAGTCTGCCTGGGCCCGGGCCCGGCCGCCGCTGGCGCAGACCATCGCCCCGCGGGACGCCCGGCACGCCTGGGCGGTGCTGCGCGGCCTGACCAGCGAGGGCGGCGGCATGATCGCGGCGGCGACGATGAGCCTGCCGGAACGGGCCGATCGCGACCGCAACTACGACTACCGGTATGCATGGATCCGTGACCAGGCCTACGCCGGCATCGCCGCGGCCCGCGCCGGTGCCTTCGACCTGACCGACGCGGCCGCCCGGTTCGTGTCCGCGCGGCTGCTCGAGGACGGCCCGCGGCTGCGGCCGGCCTACACCGCGGCGGGCGGCCCGGTCCCGTCGGAACGGTCGCTGAACCTGGCCGGGTATCCCGGCGGCACCGACAAGACCGGTAACTGGGTGAACGAGCAGTTCCAGCTGGATGCGTTCGGCGAGGCCCTGCAGCTGCTGGCCGCCGCCGCGCGGCTGGACCGGCTCGGCGCCGACGGGCGGAAGGCAGCCCGCGTGGCCGCGGACGCCATCGCCAGGCGCTGGCACGAACCCGACGCCGGCATCTGGGAGCTGGACAGCAGGCGCTGGACGCATTCCCGGCTGGCCTGCGTGGCCGGCCTGCGCGCGATCGCCGTGCTGCCCGGGGCAGAAACCGGATCCGGCGACTGCGCCGCGCTGGCCGACGCCATCATGGCCGAGACCGCCAAGATGGCCACCCATGCCGACGGCTACTGGCAGCGCGCCCCCGACGACCCGCGGCCGGACGCCGCCCTGCTGCTGCCGCCGGTCCGCGGCGCCGTGCCCGCCGCCGACCGGCGGACCGTCGCCACCCTGCGGGTGGTGCGCGACCAACTGGTCCGCGAGGAGTACGTCTACCGGTTCCGGCACGACCAGCGCCCGCTCGGCGACGCCGAGGGAGCGTTCGTGCTCTGCGGGTTCGTCATGGCGCTCGCCGAGCACCAGCAGGGCGACGAGCTGACGGCGATCCGCTACTTCGAGCGCAACCGGGCCGCCTGCGGCCCGCCCGGCCTGCTGTCGGAGGAGTACGACGTGTCCCAGCGCCAGCTCCGCGGCAACCTGCCCCAGGCATTCGTCCACGCCCTGCTGCTGGAATGCGCCGCCACGCTGGGAACCTCTCCAGGACAAGGTCGTATTACGATTTAATTTGGGTATCGCCCCCTGGTCAGTCGGCCGGCCAGGGCGAAGATCTGCTCGTGGTCCGCGGCGGGCACGGTGAACAGGTTAGCCTTGGCCACTCCCACGCCCGCCTCGTGCAGCTCGGCCACACGGCGCGCGGCCCGCTCACGAAGGCAAACTCATCAGCGGCAGCGGATTGCGGCCGCTCATCATGGGTAGCGGCCCGTGACCGGCCGAGAGGAGGAGTCATGGCCACCAGCAAGCAGAAGGAAGCCGCCCGGCGCAACATCGGCAAGGCCCGGCAGGCGCAAAGCGCCCGGGCACACGGCAAGGACGTTCCCCGCCGCGGCGAGGGCATGACGGTCCGCAGCTGCTCCGCGTTGGCGGCGTCGATCTCCGCGGGCGCTGAGACCACGGCCACTCCGTTGATCATCAAGGGGTATCTGTGATCAGGCACCTGTGCCCACCTTCCGCGGACACGCATCTTGCCCGGTATCAGGGCATCTGGTATCGATGTGGGCGGCCGTCGCCGCAGCGATCACCGCGCCGCGCCGCAGTCCCCGGGCCCGCGGCTTGAGGCCACGGCAGTCCGGCCCGTCGGCAGGGGCACGCACCAGGACCGTTCAGCCATCAGATCTCTTAAATTCCGAACGGGCCAGGTATTAGCTCCACCGGCCGGTTTCAGCCGGTCACAGGGGGAAGACGGGTCAGATGGCAGAGTTCACCTTCGCCCCGCTGACGCCCGCCTCGTTCCTCGACCGCGCGGCCGCGGTCTTCGCCGACCGGACCGCGATCGTGGACGGCGAGCGCAGGTTCACCTACCGCGAGATGTCCGAACGGTGCCGCCGCCTGGCCGGCGCACTGGTTGCGCAGGGAGCGGGCCACCAGGACCGGATCGCCGCGCTGTGCGCCAACAGCCACGTGATGCTGGAACTGCACCACGCGGTGCCGATGACGGGCGCCGCGCTGGTTACGCTGAACACCCGGCTGTCAGAAGATGAGATGGCCGCCCTGCTGGATCACTCGGGCGCCTCGGTACTGGTGGCGACCCGCGAGTTCGCCGATCCCGCCCGCCGCCTGGCCGGCCGGGCCGGGCTGCCGTGCTTTGTCGCCGGCGGGCCCGGCGACTCCTACGAGGAGTGGATCGCCGACGCGGAGGCGTCGGGGCACGTGCCGGCCGACGAGCGCCAGCTGCTGGCGATCAACTACACCAGCGGCACCACGGGGCGGCCCAAGGGTGTGATGTACCACCACCGGGGCGCGTACCTGCAGGCCGCGGCGATGGCGTACCACGCCCGCCTCGGCCCTGGCGCCAGGTACCTGTGGACGCTGCCGATGTTCCACTGCAACGGCTGGTGCTTTACCTGGGCCGTCACCGCGGCAGGCGGCACCCACGTGTGCCTGCGGGCGGTGGACACCGCCGAGATCTGGCGGCTGCTGCGAGACGAGGGAATCACCCACTTCAGCGCCGCCCCGACCGTGCTCACCATGATCGCCGAAGACCCCGCGGCCGGGTCCCTGGACCACGAGGTGCGCGTGGACACCGGCGGCGCGCCGCCGTCGGCCACCCTGCTGGCGCGGATGGAGTCGATGAACTTCGCCGTGACCCACCTGTACGGGCTGACCGAGACCTACGGGCCGCTCGCGATCAACGAATGGCAACCGGAGTGGGACGAGCTCCCTCGTGAGGAGCAGGCCACGCTGCGCGCCCGCCAGGGAGCGCCCAACATCATCGCCCGCCCGCTGCGCGTGCTGGACGAGGAGGGCCGGGACGTGCCGGCTGACGGCGAGACCATGGGCGAGATCGCGGTCAGCGGCAACGACGTGATGCTCGGCTATTACCGTGACGACGAGGCGACCCGGGAGGTCACCCGCAGCGGTTGCTTCATGACCGGCGATCTGGCGGTGATGCACCCGGACGGTTACGTCGAGATCCGCGACCGCAGCAAGGACATCATCATCTCCGGGGGCGAGAACATCGCCTCTGTGGAGGTCGAAGGCGTCCTGGACAGTCATCCGTCGGTGGTGGAAAGCGCCGTGGTCGGGATGCCGGACGAGCGCTGGGGGGAGGTGCCCGTCGCCTTCGTGACGCTCAGGAAACAAGACGTCGACGCGGCCGCGCTTATCCAGTACGCCCGGGAGCGCCTGGCCCGGTACAAGGTCCCCAGGCGCTTCGAGTTCGGTGAACTGCCCAAGACGTCCACCGGCAAAATCCAGAAGAACATCCTGCGCGACCGGGCACCTGAACTGGAGGAGAGCTCATGAGCGCGGGAGCGGTCATGGGCTAGTTCCTCGAAGACCTGCCGAGACGTGGGGTTGACGTCGAATGACACCTGGTCGTGGCTTTGCCGGTCCCGCACGATGTCGGCCACCGCGGCGAAGCCCCGCAGCCCCGGATTCGCTGACGAGCCCACCACGACCTGGAACACCTCCTCGCCCTCCGCCTCGGCGACCGGCACCACGTTGCCCGGGCTCTGCGGCCTGGCGATCAGCGGCTCGAGGCGGGACAGGACCGAGACCTCGGTCCGGACCCGGTCCAGGCCCATGGCCTCCAGTTCGAGCATCACCGTGGTGCCGGTGGCGTCCTGGGTCAGTGTCTGCTCGACCGACAAGCCGATCTCCGAGCCAGGCTCAGGCTTGCCCGCTACCAGGTGAGATTCGATGAGCTGTTGCGCGATGCTTCGACCCATGCCGGACCACTACCCAGCCCGGTCCAGACATGCGGCCTCGCTGCCCGCGGATTGAGCCGATGTACGGCTCGATCCGCCGTCAGGGACGGATCATGCCGGGCGCGGCCCGTCCCTGACGCCGGCCATCGCGCGCGCTCACGTTTTCCACTGCTTCCCCCTTTTATATTACATATCGTTCTACGATATAATTATCGGCCGGCTGAGCTTGTTCAGGCACGCGCAGGCCGAGGGCGTTTCAGTCTCAGGAATTCCGTGGATACGGCAGACCGTGCCTGGAGGTACGCAGCGAGGCCGCTGCCGGATCGGCGGCAAACCCGGTTCGATGTTTAAGGAACATATATCGGGTAACGACTTAATACCTCGGGGATCTGGCTGCGCGTGCTTGCGCCCTGGGGCGTCAGTTCCCAGAAGAAAAGGACGGTATCGGCGTGGTCAATGGGGAGGGATGGCTGCAGGCGGGCGAGCTCGGCCTCGCACTGCTGCTGTCCGCCATTATCGGCCTGGAACGCGAAATGCGGCAGAAGAACGCGGGCCTGCGTACCTACACACTGGTAGGCATCGGCGCGGCGCTGTTCATGCTGGTCAGCAAGTACGGGTTCACCGACGTGCTGCAGCCCGGGCGGGTCGTCCTGGACCCCTCCCGGGTGGCGGCGCAGATCGTCACCGGCATCGGGTTCCTCGGCGCCGGGATCATCTTCGTGCGGCAGGACTCGGTGCGCGGCCTGACCACGGCGGCCGGCGTGTGGGTCACCGCCGCCGTGGGCGCCGCCGCCGGGGCCGGGCTTCCCGTCCTCGCCGTCGTGTCGACAGGCATCTATCTCGTCGTGGCACTGGCGTTCCCGCTGCTTACGCACCGCTTGCCCCGTTCGGCCACGGCGATATCGCTCGTCCGGGTCCGCTACCCGGACGGTCAGGGCATGCTGCGTGACGTGCTGACATTCGTGACCGCCCAGGGTTTCGCGGTGGACGAGCTATCGACCGCCGCGACCGGCGATGGGCGACGGCACGCGGACGGGTTCGCGGTCACGGCCGCGAACCGCCCGATGGTCGAGGTGACCCTGCAGATCCACGGCCGTGGACTGGTGAATGAGCTGGCCGCCGGGCTGTCAGAGATTCCCGGTGTCCAGGCCGTCATCGCCGGCGATGCGCATACGGGAGACGAATGACGACGCTGGGAGGCGGCGTGCGGCCGCCACCCGCCGGTGCCGGCCTCCGCCGACGCGGACCGGGGAGCTGGCCTGGTGAGTTACGCCAGCGGCCAGGTCGGGATGAGTTCGCGGCCGAAGGTGGCGTTGGTGACATGCGCGAAGGCGACGTACCAGGCGGTGACGCCGCAGGCGCGGCGCCGGCGGGTTAATAACCGGCGCGCTCTAGGACTGTTCCCGCTCCTGCAGCCAGGAGTAGCCGAACTGGAGAAGGTCCGCGCCGGCCAGCACCGCCAGGGTGTCAACGGCGAGCCGGGTCGTGCGCGGGAGGTAGATGAAGCCTGCCATCAGGCCCGTAGCGACCCACATGTCGATGCAGAACGGGCAGGTGATGAGCTCTCCTACCGTCTTTTGCGCGCCCCTCCCCCGGGCATCTTCCTTGAGCTCGGCCGGCCCCGTCTGGCCCTGGTAGACGGTGAACGGCGCGCGCAGCGGGCTGGTGACAGGGTCCTTGGTGATCAGCCTGCTCAGCTTGTGGGTCGCCACCGCGGACAGCAGGACGTCCGGCACGGCAAGGCCGTCGGGCACCTCGCGCCTGGTGGCGCGGGTTAGCCCGGCGAGAGCTCCGACCACGGCCGCGTAGACGGCCATCGCCGTCGCGTAGCCGCCGAGCGGGCGTTCCTCACCCGCCGAATAGCGATCTTTCTCGGAACGCGCCAGGCCGGTGACCCGGGACTTGAGGTCGGTGAGAGCAGACATGGGCGTCCGGCTACCCACGGGGGTCACGCGAAACCTACCGGGGCTGCGGAAATCTGCGTCAGCCTGGCTTGACGTGGTCTCGGCGGGCTTCCCGGCGACCGCGAACTCCGGCGCGAGTGTTTGAGCCCCGGGAAGGCGGGAAGTGCGCTGTGCTCATCAGGAATACCAGGTCTGCGAGGACTTGGATCGGGGAAGGAGCCCGCGATGGCGCTGGCTGACTTCATTAAAGTGCACAAGTTTCTCGGTGACATCAGCTATCCGGCCACCAGGCAGCAGCTCATAGATCATGCTCACGGCAACCGGGCCAGCGACGAGGCGCTGAACACGCTGAGGGCCATGCCTGACCGCGAGTACAGCGGTCCGGACGAGGTCAGCAAGGCCGTCGGCAAGGACTGAGCGCGGCCCAGCGGTTCAGGATGATTACCTGACGACGAGCGCGAGCACGCCGCCCAGGCAGGCCAGGCCGAGGACGATCCAGGTCACGTAGTCGTTGACCACCCCGCTCTGGAAGCGCTGGATGGGCGCGGTCAAGCCGGCGCCGGGCTCGTAGCCGCGGCGCAGCAGCGGCAGGCGCCGCCAGTAGAGGGCAAGGCAGGCCAGGACCAGCGCCCCGGCGGCCGAACCGGTCCCGGTCAGCACGTCGGTCACGGTGATTCCGGTGCTCTCCGAGGCCGCGATGGCCACCGGATGAGCGATATGCGCGCCCGCGAGGACGGTGGCGTTGTACCCCGCCTGGTCCTCGAAGCGGATCGCCGCCGCCTGGACGGCCCGGCCGAGTTGCGTGATCAGGCCGATGACGGCGGCGCAGGCGACGAGCAGGGCGGGCGGGATGATCATGGTCAGCGGGGTCCGCTGCTTGTCCGAGCCGGTCTCGCTGGTCTCCTCGGAGGCCATTTCGGCCATCTCGGCGTCCTCCGAGGGCGCGTCGCCGAGGCCGTAGAACACGCCTCCCGCCACCCGGAACACCGCGCCGCCGGTCAGGATGGCGCAGGCGATGAACACGCCCATGACCCACGGCAGCCCGTGCGCCCAGGCGCTGTCGTCGATGTAGCCCTTGCCCAGGAAGGTGGCGAACGGCGGGAGGTCGGCCAGGCCGAAGGCGGCCAGGGTGAACACCACGCCGGTGACACGCAGATGGCGGCCCCGCCCATGCAGCCAGGTCTCGTTGACCGAGCCGAGCCGGTGCAGGACGATCCCGGTGCACAAGAACAGGGCGGCCTTGACCAGGCCGTGGCCGGCCACGTAGGTCGCGGTGCCGGTCAGGCCGAGCGGCGTGAGCAACGCGATGCCGGTCAGGAAGATGCCCGCGTGGCTGATGGTGGAGAACGCCAGCATCCGCTTGATGTGCCGCTCGCGGAAGCAGAACAGCGCGCCCGCCACGGCCGTGAGCACGCCCAGCGCGACGAACACGTGCGAGATCGCGGCCCGGTGCCCGAGCGCCTGGCCGAACATCGACCAGTAGACCCGGGCGATCCCGTACAGGCCGAGTTCGACCATCACGCCGGAAAACAGCACGCAGGCCGGGGTCGGCGCCACCGCGTGCGCGTCCGCGAGCCAGAAATGGAACGGCACGATCGCGCTCTTGATCAGCAGGCCCGAGATGATCAGCAGGAACGCCACCACGACCAGCTGGCTGGCCGGGTGGCGGCTGACGTAGACGCCGATCTGGGCCATGTTGAGCGCTCCGGTACGGCCGTAGATCAGGCCGATGCCGGACAGCGACAGGTACGCGCCGACGCTGTTGGTGATGGCGAAGTTGAGCGCGCCCTGCAGCGGTCCGCGCTCCTCCGGGCGGTAGGCGGTCAGGGCATAGGCCGACACCCCCATCAGCTCGAACCATACGAACATGTCGAAGATGTCCCCGGTCAGGCAGAAGCCGGCCATGCCCGCCAGGAAGGTCAGCATCAGGGTGTGGTAGTGGGTGGCGACCCGCTGGAAGTACCGCCAGGAAAAGGTCATGGCCGCCGTCACCAGCAGGGCGGCCAGCAAGGCCAGGCCCGCGCTGAGCGACCCTGCCTCGAAGTCGATGCCGATAACGGCGCCGCGGGCGGGCCGGATCCCCGCGAACCAGTAGACCTCGTCACCGCCCGCGGTCCGCACCATGATCACGGCGAGCATGACCGCCACGGACGCCGCGGCGAGGATCGCTATCGCGTCAAGGAGCCGGCGCCTGCGGCCGAGCAGCGGCCCAGCCGCGGTGATCGCGGCCGCCACGAGCAGCGGCACGGCCACGACAAACGCGAGCAACTGGTCCACGCGGCTATCCCTTGGGCTGGTCCACGTGCGGTCATCCCTTCAGCGACGCGAGTTCCTGCGGATCCAAGGTGCCGAACCGCTTGTGGGCCTGGATCGCGAAGGAGCACAGCAGCGCGGTCACGGCGGCCTCGACCACGACATCGGTGAGGGCGAGCGCCTGGACCACGGGATCGACGGCCGGGGTGTGCACCTTCACATCGAAGTAGTACGGCGCCACCGCGCCGGTCACGTAACCGACGCCGAGCAGCAGCACGTAGGTCGATGACTGGACCACGATGAGGCAGATGATCTGGTGAACGAGGTGGCGGCTGGTGACGATGCCGTAGAGGCCCACGGCCAGGATCCACGCCACGACGACGAACGGGAAATACTGCATCATCCGTCTCCTCGCCGGATCAGGAGCGTCTGCTCGAGCAGTTCGGCGACGATCAATATGAACGCGGCGGCCACCTCCAGGCCGACGAAGAAGCTGATCAGGGGGATGGTCCCGGCTGAGCTCACGGCGCCGGCGAACTGGCCCTTCGGCAGGAAGTTCGTCAGGTAGGCCAGGCCCATCCCGACCGCGGCGACGCCGATCGCCGCGAAGCCGCCGGCTCCCACCGCCTCGACGGCGTCGGTCAGGCCGACCGGGCTGAACCGCTTGAAGACCAGGAACTCCCCGGCCAGGTAGACCAGGATGAACGCGGTGGCGAGGATCACTCCGCCCTGGAAGCCGCCGGAAGGGCTGGCCTGGGCGTGCGAGGCCAGCCACCAGCCGAAGACCACGATGGGCCCGGTCAGGATCAGCGCCATCATCCGGACGGCGCCGCTGGTCGGCGGCACGTCCCGGTCCGCGGCTTCATCGACCGCGGATCGCTCGCGCTCGCCGCGCAGCCGCCGCAGCACGGTGCTCACCCCCGCCGCGGCGGCGAACAAGATGAACTCCTCGCCCACCGTGTCGAAGCCCCGGTAGCCGAAGTTGACCGCGGACACGGTGCCGGTCGCGTAGGTCTGCCGCAGCGCGATGCTGTTGATGATGAACCCGTAGGGACCCGGGTAGCGGCCGAAGCCCGGCAGCCCGAACAGGCCCCACAGGAAGAAGGCAACCAGGCCGGCGGCGCCGATCAGGAAGATCCAGCGGCGCTGTGCTGGTTTCATCGGGCGGGCGTCATTCCTCTGGTTTCCTGGTCTTGGCCAGGGTCAGCAGCAGGATGACGGGCAGCGCCACCGCGCCGACCGTGAGCTCGGACAGCGTCACGTCGGGCGCCTGGAAGACCAGGAAGAGCACCGCGAGCAGCACGCCGTAGGTACTCAGCACGATGACCTGGCGGACCGGCCGGCGCATGAGCACGACGGCGGTGGCGCCGATGGCTACCAGGACCAGAACAGTGATCTGCAGGGCATCCATGAACGCGACGGGAACCGTGTACGGGGTGCTGACGGCGACAGTCATTGTTCCTTCTCCCCGGCGGGGACCTTACTCCTCTTCTCGCTGCTCTTCTCCGGGCGCCAGTCACCTTTCTCCCTGACCCTGATGGCGCGGATGGTCGCGTGGGAGAGGAACGGCCCGGCGATCACCATGAACAGCAGGGCGAGGAACGTCTCGCCGGCGTTCTCGAACACCCCGACCTGCACCAGGATCGCGAGGGCCACCAGGACCGGCGCCACCAGGGCGGCCGGGGTCACGAAGTGCAGTTTCTGGTATGGATCACGCATGACGAGCACGCCCACCGAGGCGCCGGCCACGATCAGCACGGCCAGGCCGAGCAGGATGTCGGAGACGATGTCCTTGATGATCAAAGCCAGCGCTCCATGGCCCGGACGAAGACCAGCCCGCTGCCGAACAGCAGCAATGCCATCAGCACCGGCAGCTCGAACAGGCTGGGGCGCCTGAAGCCCTGCGCGAGCAGTGCGAGCACCATCACGACGACCGAGGTGATGAACTCGTAGGCGACGACACTCGACGCGAGTTCTCCCCGGCACAGCACGATCCCGGCGGGGATGATCGCGATCAGCATCGCGATCGCCGCCGCCACGAACGCCATCACCATGTCAGTTCCCCTCATCCTCGGTGACCAGCGGCACCCAGGTCAGCACGGCCATGGGTGCCCGACTTCCCGGGTCCCAGGTGAGCAAACGAGGGTGGCGGAGCTTTTCTGCGGCCTCTGCCGCGTTAAAACCGCCGCCCGCGGGGCAAGTGAAGGCGATGTCGTACACCCGCCGGCTCATCCGGCCAGACGGCCGCGCGGATGGCAGCCGCGCGGATGGCACTGGCATGGCCGGTCCGGCCGAGGATCCCGCGCGCACTGCCGGGCAGGCATTCCGTGCCGGACCTCACGCCCACGAGTGCCCGGCCTGCTCGGCGGTTCACGATCACGATGACTGGAACGCCGGAGCGCGCGGCGAGACCCCTATGCAGCGAGCCGACCGCGCCTATGGCGAGATCCTGCAGGAGGTGCGGGTGGCCCAGACGGGCGTGCAGATCCTGTTCGCGTTCCTGCTCGCCCTGGCCTTCCAGGCCCGTTTCGGGTCGATCACGAGCTTCCAGCGGGGCACCTACGTGGTGACCCTGATGCTCTGCGCCGCCGCCACCGCCCTGCTGATCGCGCCGGCGGCGTTCCACCGGGTGGTCTACCGCAGACGGCTCAAGCAGCATCTCGTGCAGATGGCCAACCGGCTGGCCCTGTGTGGCCTGGTGCTACTGCTGCTTTCACTGGTGTCCGCGGTCCTCCTGATCATGGATGTGGTCCTCGGCTTGGTACCTGCGATCATCCTGGCCGCCGGCGTGTTCGGCTGGTTTGCCATGTGGTGGTTCGTGCTGCCACTGCGGAGCCGCCTTCAGCATCTGGCCGGCGAGGACCGCCAGCCGGACGGCGACGGGTGATATCCAGGCGCCCGCTCGAGCGCAGCGACCCCGGCAGCGCCGGAATCCGGCGCAGGCGCCGCGGGCGCGGCTTCAGCTACCTCGGGCCCGACGCGACGGTGATCAGGGACCCGCGGACGCTTGCCCGCATCAAGTCCCTGGTGATCCCGCCGGCCTGGGAGGACGTGTGGATCTGCACCGATCCGCGAGGCCACATCCAGGCCATCGGCACCGACTCGGCGGGACGCCGCCAGTACCTGTACCACCGTCTGTGGCGAGAGCGGCGGGATCGTGACAAGCACGACCGCGTCCGCGAATTCGGGGCTCGCCTGCCGCGCATCCGTGAGGTCGTCGGCCGTCACCTGGAGGGCCGGGGGCTGGCCAGGGACAGGGTCCTCGCGGCCGCGATACGCCTGATCGATCTGGGGTTCTTCCGGCCAGGCGGCGAGGAATACGCGGAGGAGAACGGCACCTTCGGCCTGGCGACCATCCGGCAGGAGCACGTCACGCTCAGCCAGGGCCAGCTGGTGTTCGAGTACCCGGCCAAGGGCGCCAAGCAGCGTGAGCAGGCCGTGGCGGAAGATCAGGTGTGCGCGGTCGTGCGGAGCCTCAAGCGGCGCCGGGGCGGCGGGGACCAGCTGCTGGCGTACCGGAGCGGCTCGCGCTGGCACGACGTGACCGCGGCGGACATCAACGACTACCTCCGCGAGGTATCCGGGGGTGACTACACCGCCAAGGACTTCCGCACCTGGCACGCGACCGTTCTCGCCGCGGTGGGCCTGGCCGTGTCCGAACCCGCCGCCGGCCGCGATGCCTCCCGCAAGCGCGCTGTGGCCCGCGTGGTCCGGGAGGTAGCGGACTACCTGGGAAACACGCCGGCGATAGCCAGGGCCTCCTACATCGATCCCCGCGTCATCGAGCTTTACGAGGGCGGCCGCACGATCGCTTCCGCCCTCGGCGAGCTGGGCAGGGACTGCCATTTCGGTGACCTGGCCACCAGGGGCCGCGCCGAGGCCGCCGTGGTGAGACTGCTGGCCGCCTAGGTGTGGAGCTGCCCGATCCGGGCAGGCGTCGTCGAGCTCGCGGCGATGCGGCGGCCGGCGGAAGGAGGAGATCGTGGCGATCGCTACCATCAACCCCGCCACCGGGGGAGACGGTGAAGACCTACGACGAGATGAGCGAGGAGGACATCGAGCGCTGCCTGGCCGCCGCGGCGCGGGCGCACGAACGCTACCGGCTGACCAGTTTTGCCGAACGGGGGCGGATTACACATGAGCCAGCTGGAGAAGCGGCCCATGGGAGCAGCCAACCGTCCGCTGCCGCTCGGCGCCGGTGAAGACAGTCCCGTCGCGGAGGATTGATTCCCGGCACGGCGGGCAGGTGGGCGGATCATCCATTTCGGGAAGGACGCCGGATGGGAAAGGCACTCACGCGGCAAACCGCGCTCACGCTGGTGGAAGAGGGGCATTCCTACGAGGAGGCGGGCCTGCGCCTGGGCGTGCCGCCCGGCCTGGCGTACCTGGCGGCCACCGGTGTGCCGGCGGACAGCAGTGACGGGCTCTCCGCCGAGGACCTGAAGCGCCCGGGACTGCTGCCGGCCGCCCAGGGCCTGGCCAACCCGCGCACGGAGCAGCCGGACCGTTCGGCCCGCGTGCGAGCCTTCCTGTCGGCTCGGGCCAGCGCCGACCCGCAGATGCAGGCCGCGGCGAAGGCCCGGCAGTCAGGCTGAGGACAGGGAGGACAGTGGACCTGAGCAACGCCCGATGGCCCGTGCTGAGGCAGCTGGCCGGGCCCGACAAGCTCGCCCGCGGGCAGGCGGTGAAGTCGGCCGGCTCGCAGCGCCTGCGGGCCAGGACCGCCACAGCCGACAAGGTGGTCAAATCCATCTGTCCCTACTGCGGCGTCGGCTGCGGGCAGAACGTGTACGTCAAGGACGAGAAGGTCATCCAGATCGAGGGCGATCCCGACTCCGCGGTCAGCCGCGGGCGGCTGTGTCCCAAGGGATCGGCCAGCCTGCAGCTGACTACGGGGCCCAGCAGGCGGCACGAGGTGCTGTACCGGCGGCCGTACGGCACGGATTGGGAGCGCCTCGACCTGGACACGGCGATGGACATGATCGCCGACCGGGTGATCGCGACCCGGCGGGAGACCTTCGAATGGGAGCATCAGGGAAAGCTGACGCGGCGCACCATGGGCATCGCCCACCTGGGCGGCGCCACCCTGGACAACGAGGAAAATTACCTCATCAAGAAGCTGCTCACGGCGCTCGGCGTGGTGCAGATCGAGAACCAGGCACGGGTCTGCCATTCCTCGACGGTGGCCGGCCTGGGCACCTCATTCGGCCGCGGCGGCGCCACCACGTGCCTGCAGGACCTGCAGAACTCCGACTGCATCGTCATCGAGGGATCCAACTTCGCCGAGGCGCACCCGGTGGGCTTCCAGTGGGTGATGGAGGCCCGGGCGCGCGGCGCCAAGCTCATCCACGTCGACCCGCGGTTCAGCCGGACCAGCGCGCTGGCCGACTTGTTCGTGCCGATCCGGGCCGGCACCGATATCGCGTTCCTCGGCGGCGTCATCAACTACGTGCTCGAGAAGGACAAGTGGTTCCGCGATTACGTGCTGCGCTACACCAACGCCTGCACGATCCTCACCGAGGAGTTCCAGGACACCGAAGACCTCGGCGGGTTGTTCTCCGGTTTCGAGCAGGACGACGGCAAATACGACTTCGACACCTGGCAGTACGAGTCGGGCCCCGTCAAGGCCGCGTCGGGCAGCCGCGACGAGGAATCCGTGCAGGCGCGGGAAGATCGTGGCAACGGTCAGCGGTCGCACTCCACCACGGGTTCGGTGCGAAGCGCGGGCCGCGGTGAGTCGCACGGCTCGGGCGGCGCGGCGATTTCCTCGTCCGAGCCGGCCGGGGACGAGACCCTGCAGCACCCGCGCTGCGTGTTCCAGGTCCTCAAGCGGCACTACGCGCGGTACACGCCAGAGATGGTCGAGCGCACCTGCGGCACCCCTAAGGACATATTCCTCAGGGCCTGCCGCATGATCACCGAGAACTCCGGCCGGAACAAGACCACCGCGTTCGCCTACGCGGTCGGCTGGACCCAGCACACGGTCGGCGCCCAGTACATCCGTGCCGCCAGTGTGCTGCAGCTCCTGCTGGGTAACATCGGGCGGCCCGGCGGCGGCATCCAGGCGCTGCGCGGGCACGCCAGCATCCAGGGATCCAGCGACATCCCGACGCTGTTCAACCTGCTGCCCGGCTACCTGGCGATGCCGCACGCCGAGGAACACCAGAACCTGGAGTCGTTCATCGCCGCCGACCGCGCCGAGAAGGGCTTCTGGGCGAACATGTCGGCGTACATGGTCAGCCTGATGAAGGCGTGGTGGGGTCCGGCGGCGACACCGGACAACGACTTCTGCTTCGAGTACCTGCCCCGGCTGACCGGTGACCACAGTACGTACCAGACGGTCCTGGAGCAGCTGGCAGGCCGGTGCAAGGGGTACTTCCTGCTCGGGGAGAACCCGGCGGTCGGATCGGCGAACACGAAGATGCAGCGGCTGGGCATGGCCAGGCTCGACTGGCTGGTGGTCCGGGACTTCTCGCTGATCGAGAGCGCCACCTGGTGGAAAGACGGGCCGGAGATCGAGACCGGTGAGCTGTCCACGGAGCAGATCCCCACCGAGGTGTTCTTCCTGCCGGCCGCCTCGCACACGGAGAAGTCGGGTACGTTCACCAACACCAACCGGCTGCTGCAGTGGCATCACATGGCGGTGGAGCCGGCCGGGGACGCGCGCAGCGACCTGTGGTTCATGTACCACCTGGGCCGGCGCATCCGCGACAAGCTGGCCGATTCCGCCGACCCGGCCGACCGTCCCGTGCTCGAGCTCACCTGGGACTACCCGACCGAGGGGAAGCACGACGAGCCCAGCGCCGAGGCGATCCTGGCCGAGATCAACGGCTTCGGCGCCGACGGGGAGCCGCTGTCCGCCTACACCCAGCTGCGCGACGACGGGTCCACCGCGTGCGGCTGCTGGATCTACTGCGGCGTCTGCGCCGGCGGGGTCAACCAGGCGGCCAGACGGAAGCCGTGGCGGGAGCAGAACTGGCTCGGCCCGCAGTGGGGCTGGGCGTGGCCCGCGGACCGCAGGATCTTGTATAACCGGGCCTCGGCCGACCCGGACGGCAATCCGTGGAGCAGCGGCAAGGCGCTGGTCTGGTGGGACCCTGACACGGGCAAGTGGACCGGCCACGACGTCCCGGACTTCGTCCCGGACAAGCCGCCGGGCTACCTGCCGCCCGAGGACGCCGAAGGCCCGGATGCCCTGGCCGGCGACGACCCGTTCATCATGCAGGCGGACGGCAAGGGCTGGCTGTTCACGTCGTCCGGTCTGGTGGACGGCCCGCTTCCGGCGCACTACGAGCCACAGGAATCGCCGGTCGCCAACCCGCTCTACCCGCAGCAGCGCAACCCCGCGCGCAAGGTGGACCCTCATCCGGAGAACAGGTTCAGCCCGTCGGCAGACGAACCGGGCGCCGGCGTCTACCCCTACGTGGTGACCACCTACCGGCTGACCGAGCACTTCACCGCGGGCGGGATGAGCCGCTGGACGCCGTACCTGAACGAACTGCAGCCCGAGTTCTTCTGCGAGGTCTCGCCCGAGCTCGCCGCGGAGCGCGGGCTCGAGCACAACGGCTGGGCGACGATCATCAGCGCCCGCAACGCCATCGAGGCCCGGGTCCACGTCACCCTGCGGATGACCCCGCTGACCGTGGCCGGGACGACCGTCCACCAGGTGGGGCTGCCCTTCCACTGGGGGCCGAACGGGCAATCCGCCGGCGACTCCGCCAACGACCTGGTCGCGATCGCCCTGGACCCCAACGTGCACATCCAGGAGGACAAGGCGCTCACAGTTGACGTCATCCCCGGCCGCCGGCCGCGCGGGCCCGCTCGGGTGGAGCTGGTCCGGGAGTACCAGCGGCGGGCCGACATCACGGCCGGCACGGGAACGGAGCGCTGAGGAATGATCACGGACATTCAGATCACATCGAAGCCCGATCCGGCGGAGGAAAGCGGCTGGCTGGAGCATCCGCCGCGGATGGGCTTCTTCACCGACACCTCGGTGTGCATCGGCTGCAAGGCCTGCGAGGTCGCCTGCAAGGAGTGGAACGCCATCCCCGAGGACGGGCTCAGCCTCACCGGGATGTCGTTCGACAACTCGGTCGGCCTGGGCGCGGACACCTGGCGGCACGTGGCCTTCGTCGAGCGGGAGAGCGAGAACGGCGAGTTCCGGTGGCTGATGTCCTCCGACGTGTGCAAGCACTGCACCCACGCCGCCTGCCTGGACGTGTGCCCGACAGGGGCGCTGATGCGCACCGAGTTCGGCACGGTGGTGGTCCAGGAGGACATCTGCAACGGCTGCGGGTACTGCGTGCCGGCCTGCCCGTACGGGGTCCTGGACAAGCGCGAGGACGACGGGCGCATCTGGAAATGCACGCTGTGCTACGACCGGCTCAGCGTCGGCCAGGAGCCGGCCTGCGCGAAGGCCTGCCCCACCGACTCGATCCAGTTCGGGCCGCTGGACGAGCTGCGTGAGCGCGCCGACGCGAGGCTGGCCCAGCTGCACGACGCCGGCGTGGCCGAGGCCCGGCTGTACGGCCGCGATCCCGGCGACGGCGTCGGCGGGGACGGGGCGTTCTTCCTGCTCCTCGACGAGCCTGAGGTGTACGGGCTGCCTCCTGACCCGGTGGTGACGACCAGGGACCTGCCGGCGATGTGGCGGCTGGCCGCCGTGGCGGCGTGCTCGCTGGCCGCGGGCGTCGCCGGCGCGTTCCTCGGGAGGCGGCGGTGAACTCCTCCAAGGTAACCAAGCGCGGGCTGGAAGGCGCCAGGCCGGGACGCGAGGCGCTGCCCGGCGCGAAGCGGCCGTCGCGCCGGGCGGATACGGGCGGGCGCCGGGGGCTACGTCGTGACCGCCTCGACGGGGAGCAGCCCCGCTCGTACTACGGGCTGCCGGTCCTCAATAAGCCGGTATGGGAAGCCAGGGAAATCGCAGGTTACCTGTTCCTGGGCGGGCTGGCGGGCGCGTCGTCGCTGGTCGCGCTCGGTGCCCAGGTCACCGGCAGGCCGGGGCTGGCACGCGCGGCCAAGGCGGGCGCCGCCGGGGCCGCCGCACTCTCGCTCGCCGCTCTGGTCAAGGACCTCGGCCGCCCTGGCCGTTTCCTGAACATGCTGCGCGTCTTCAAGCCCACCTCCCCGATGAGCGTCGGCACCTGGATCCTGTCCGGGTACGCGTCCGCCGCCACCGCGGCCGCGGCATCGGACCTCACCGGGATCTGGCCCGCCGCAGGCCGGGCGGCCACCGGCGTCTCCGCGACGCTCGGGCCCGCCGTGGCCTCCTACACCGCCGTGCTGATCGCCGACACGGCCGTACCGGCCTGGCACGACGCCCACCGGGAGATGCCCTTCCTGTTCGTGTCCTCGGCGGCCACGGCCGCCGCCGGGCTCGGCCTGATCTGCGCCGCCGACAGCGAGGCGACACCGGTGCGCCGCCTCGCCGTGCTCGGCGCGACGGGAGAGCTGGCCGCGGAAACGCTGCTCGAGCTCAGGCTCGAACCGGTGGTGCGGCGCGCCTACGAAGAAGGCAGGGCGGGAACGCTGCTGCGCGCGAGCAAGGTCCTGTCAGCGGCGGGGGGGCTGGCCGCGGCCCTGGGCGGAGGGTTCCGTCCGGTCCGGGTGGCCGCCGGCGCGGCCCTGCTGGCCGCCTCGGCGTGCACCAGGTTCGGCGTCTTCCATGCCGGCGTCGCGTCCGCCGAGGACCCCGCCGCCACCATCGAGCCGCAGCGCGCCCGCGCGGCACGGGCAGCCTGACAGGGAGGACGGTCATTGCCCAGTCGGACGGCGCGGCGGCGGGTGCTGCGGATCACGCTGCCCGACGACACCCGGGCGGGTGGCAGCGCCTCCCGCGCTGACTTCCTCGCCGCCGAGGAACCGCTCGGGATCAGGGTGGACGGCACCGCGCTGGCCATGACCATGCGGACCCCCGGGGACGACGTCGAGCTCGCCGCCGGGTTCCTGGTGGGCGAGGCGATCGTCGGCTCACCGGCCGACATCGCCGGGATCAGGCTCTGCGACGGGAGCACCTGCGGTCACGCCGGCCACGAGGAGCTGGGCAACATCGCGGACGTGACCCTGGCCGCGGGCGTCGCCGTCACGCCGGGCGCCCGCCGCAGCTTCCTGACCACCAGCGCCTGCGGCGTCTGCGGGAAGGCGAGCATCCAGGACCTCTGCGTTCTGCCGCAGGCGGCGCTGGCCGGGGATCCGGCCCGCTTCGTCCCGGCCCGGCTGGCCATGCTCCCCGAACGGCTACGCGACGCGCAGCGGGTGTTCTCCCGCACCGGAGGCCTGCACGCCGCCGGGCTATTCACCGCGGATGGTGAGCTGATCGCGATCCGCGAGGACGTGGGCAGGCATAACGCCGTCGACAAGGTCGTGGGCTGGGCGCTGCTGAACGGTCGCCTGCCGCTGGCCGACTGCGTCCTGCTCGTCAGCGGCCGGGCCTCCTTCGAGCTGGTCCAGAAGGCCGTCCTGGCGGGTATCCCGCTGCTCGCCGCGGTGTCCGCGCCGTCCTCACTCGCCGTCGAACTGGCCGAGGAAGCAGGCCTCACGCTGGTCGGCTTCCTGCGCGGCCCGTCGATGAACGTCTACACCGGACAGCACCGGCTGTCGGCGTGATCAGCACGGGTGGTTTGCGCCGGCCGCGGCAGGCAAGAGGAGGGAAGCGAAGGAGGCACTCATGCCCAGGGCACAGATCAAGGACGAGAAGACCTACCAGAAACTTCGCGACCAGGGTGAGAGCAAGAACAAGGCGGCCCGGATCGCCAACGCGGCGGCCTCGAGCTCTCGCAGCGAAGTGGGCCGCAAGGGCGGCAAGAGCGGCTCTTACGGCGACTGGAGCAAGCAAGATCTGCTCCGGCGAGCCAGGGAGATCGGCATCCGGGGCCGCTCGACGATGAGCAAGGCACGGCTCGTGAAGGCCCTCAGGGATCACTGAACAGCCATCAGAAACGGATGTCGGCGACGGCGGCGGCAGAGCCGACGGCCGCTTCCCGTCACCGGCCGCGCCAGACCCGGTCGAGTTCCCGGTCGAGATCCGGATAATGCCGCACCAGTTCTTCCCACTCCACCCGGCGAGCGCGGCGGCGAGCCGAACGGCGGAGATAAAGTCCCATGGCGCTCCAGGCCAGCAATATAAGCGCGAAGATCTGGACGCCGAACATGCTGATGTGCATAAAGAATTTCCCTAACGAATGGCGGGGTGACGGAAATCCGGCACTGGGACGGAAATCCGGCGGACGCGGGCGAACTACGAGCCCAACTCCTGGGATCCGCCCGGCCCGCGCGAGGACCCGGTGGCCGGCTTCCGCAGCTATCCCGACGGCCAGGGCAGCGAGGCCGGGCCCAAGCGACGGCTCCGGCCGGAGAGCTTCGCCGACCACTACAGCCAGGCGCGGCAGTTCTTCACCAGCCAGACCGAAATCGAGCAGCAGCACCTGATCGACGCGTTCGTGTTCGAGCTCAGCAAGTGCGACAAGACGGCGATCCGCACCAGGGTGGTGGCCGGGCTTCGCAACGTCGACGAGGACCTGGCCCTGGCCGTCGCCGACGGCCTCGGCCTGCCCGAGCTGCCCGCGGCCCTGCCGCCGGCCCGGGAGCCCGTCCGCGACCTGGCGGCCTCCCCCGCGCTGAGCATCCAGGTCAACGGTCCCCGCAGCTTCGCCGGCCGGAAGATCGGCATCCTGGCCACCGACGGAACCGACACCGCCAAGCTCGAGGAGCTGCGGTCCGCGGCCCAGGCGGAGCACGTCAACGTCGAGCTGATCGCGCCCGCTGTCGGCGGCATCGAGGTCGGCAACGGCAACGGCAACCGGATACCCGCCGACCAGAAGGTCGACGGCGGCCCGTCCGTCTTGTACGACGCGGTCATCCTGCTCGTCTCCAAGCAGGCCGCGCCGGCACTCGCGGCCTTGCCGGCGGCGCGCGACTTCGTGGCCGACGCCTACGCCCACTGCAAGTTCATCGGGTATGCCGGCGAGGCCGGCCTGCTGCTCGAGGCGGCCGGGCTCACCAGCAGCCTGATGGACGACGGCTTCATCAGCCTGCAGGAGCACTCCGCCGCGGACTTCATCGCCCGCTGCGCCGACCTGCGGTACTGGCCGCGGCAGGTCGTGACCGCGGAAAAGGCCCGGGCGCTCAGGGCACAGACTCGCCGGACATGAGCCGGGGCACGAACCCAGCTCGTTCGGCCCAAAAAGGGCGACGTGGCACGGGCCCGGAGCCGGTGTGCGGCCGGCACCGGGCCGGTGCCTGTCCTTGCTTGCCTGTTCTGTCAGGTGATCTTCCGCTGCGCGGCGTTCCCGCGCGGCGGCGCGGGCTCGGCCGGAGCGGTTCCCTCCGCTTGTGCGATCCGGCGCTTGACCATCCCGCGCAAGACCGGCAGGAAGGCCAGCGAGGAGGGCATCGGGAGCCAGAGGACCAGAATCCGGTAAACGAACACGCCGGCCACCGCGACGGCGAGCGGTGCGCCGCTGGACCACAGGGATGCCGGAAGGACCAGGGCCAGGATGCCGGCGCCGGCCAGCGGCCCGGTGCGGCGGGTGAACACCATGCCGGTCGCGAAGCCGACGATCAGGGCGGCAGCGTTCATCCGGTAGCCGAAGGCGGCCAGGCCAGCCCACACGGCGAAGGCGTCCGCGGCCCAGAACAGCGCCATGCCCAGCACGGCCGACCACCACGGCCGGGGGCGGATGAACAGCTCACGGATGAGGTGGACGGAACACAGGAAGATCCCCAGGACGCCTCGCCAGCCGGTCCGGCCGTAGAACCTGTCCCGGTACCGCTCCGCGGCCCAGAAGCCGATCAGGATTCCCGGGACCGGGACGACCGCCCAGGGAAGGGTGAAGTCGGCCGACGGCGCGGCACGGCCAGAGGCGAGGACCGCGATGGCGGCGCCGCAGCCGACGATGGCCAGCACCCCGTGCTCGAACCCGGCCAGCCCGGCGGCCCGCGCCTTGGCCTCTTTCTCGCCCGCCCCGGCCGCCTCCAGGGCGTTCTTGTCCAGAGCGCCCCCGCCATGGGCCAGGAGCCCGCCGAAACCCGCGGCCACGACCGCGTGCATCTTGCGCCCGGACAGCCTGGGGCCGCCGTCGACACGGAAGATTCCCTGGTAGGCAAGGTAGTAGCCGACGAAGGAGAGGGCCAGGGCGCCGCACAGGACGACCAGCCAGGGCCAGTCGAAACCGCCGAGCACGGCATGCACGCGGGAGAACCCGGCCACATAGGCCAGGCCGACCCCGGCGGCCAGCTCGAGCAGCGCGGCCAGGGCGATGAGCAAGGCGAGTTCGACCCCGCGCCGCGTTGGGTGCGGAGCCGAGAAAAACCGCCGCAGTGGCCCTGGCACGTCTCGGTCCTCCCGCAGGTCAGGTCAGCCCGGAAGGGTCTCCCCTCCGATCGGCGCGAGCACCTCTCCGGAGTAGTAGCTCGACAGCCGGCCGCTGGCGAAGAAGACATAGGACGGGGCGATCTCGTCCGGGTGGGCGGCCCGCCCCATCGGCACCTGGCTGCCGAACTGGCTGGTCTTCTCGCGTCCCAGGGTCGCGGGGATCAGCGGCGTCCAGACCGGCCCTGGCGCGACGCTGTTCACCCGGATGCCGCGGTCCTGCAAGGCCTGGGCCAGGGAGTAGGTGAAGGCCAGGACGGCGCCCTTGGTCGCGGCGTAGTCGATCAGGCTCTTGTTGCCGCGCAGCCCGTTGATGGAGGAGGTGTTGATGATGACGCCGCCGTCGGGCAGGTGCTTCAGTGCGGCCCGGGTGGTCCAGAAGTAGCTAGTCACGTTGACTCGGAACGTCCGTTCCCACTGCTCCGTGCTGAGCTCGGCGAGATCCTGCACCGCCTGCTGGGTCGCGACGTTATTCACCAGGACATCGAGGCCGCCCAGTTCGGCTACGGCCTGATCGACGGCGCGCTGGCAGTTGTCCTCCTCGGCGAGGTCGCCGCGGATGGTCAAGCAGCGCCGCCCGGCCTGGCCGATCAGCTCGGCCGTGCGGGCGGCGTCCTCGTCCTCCTGCTCGGACAGGTAAGCGATGGCGACGTCCGCGCCTTCCTTGGCGAACGCCACCGCGACGGCCCGGCCGATGCCCGAGTCGCCGCCCGTGACCAGTGCCCGGGTCCCGGCCAGCAGGCCCCGCCCCTCGTAGTCGCGCATCTCGTCATGCGGCCTGGGGTCCATCTCGGCCGTCCGGCCGGGATATTCCTGCTCCTGCTCCGGCGGCTGTTCGGTCGATGGCGTGGCCATGGCTTCCCCTCTGGTCGGTGAGCGGTATCCGCTACCCATCGCTAGAGGGTTAATCCACATCCGCATGGGAAGGGAGGCGGATCGTCCAGACGGCAACCGAGGAGGAGAATATGGCTGACGTCTTCACCGTCCTGGCCAAGGACCACCAGGAAGTCAAGGCCATGCTGGCCGAACTCGAAAAGGGCCCGACCAGCGCTACCGGGGCCAGCAAGGACCAGCTCGCCCTGCGCAAGAAGATGGCCGAACAGCTGATCATCGAGGAGTCCAAGCACGAGGCGCTGGAGGAGATGTACTTCTGGCCCGCGGTGCGGGAGCACCTCGAGGGCGGCAATACGCTCGCCGACGAGGCGACCGGGCAGGAGCAGGACGCCAAGCAGGTGCTCGCCGACCTGGACAAGCTCGACGCCGGCGATACCGAATTCGAGAGGCTGCTCGCCAAATTCAACCTGGACGCCCGGGAACACATCGCGTTCGAGGAGTCGCAGGTGTGGCCCCTGCTGCGCGCCGCCCTGCCGGCCGAAACGGCGGCCGAGCTCGGCAGCAAGATCGCCGAGGGCAAGAAGACCGCACCCACCCGGCCGCACCCGCACACGCCCCCCTCGCCAGGCGCGCTCAAGACGGCCGGCCCTATCGCGGCCGCGGCCGATAAGGCGCGCGACGCGGTGACCGGCCGGGGCGACTGACCGGGCATCATCACCCGCCTGCCGCCTGGGCGGGGGTGGCAGGCGGCGTGGTGCCGGGCCGGGGCGGGATAGCGGTGATGGGTGATGGGTGATAGGTGATAGGTGATGGGTGATGGGTACATGGCCGGGAACGGCGGAGGTGACGTGCCGGAGAACACGGACGACGTAAGCCGGGCGGCGGCGCCTTCGGGCTGGCACGACTGGCAGCGGTGGGCGGAGGAGACCGACTGGCCAGACTGGCGCTCGTGGCTCCGGCGGGTCGCGTCGGCCGACTGGGCGTCCGGGCAATGGCCGGGCGCGCCCTGGGAGACGGGCGCGCCGCCGGAGCCGGGCGCGCCCTGGGAGCAGGCGGCGCGCGCGGGCGAGATCCCGCTCACCTTCCGGGCGTTCGAGGAAGAAGAGCCTGGTGCCCGGATAGGCGAGCACCTGGAGGCGGCCTGGCCGGCGTTCCGGCGATGGTGGCGCGAGGGCGCGAACACCCGCCCGGCGGCCGGGCAGGCCAGGGCCCGGCTCGAGGAGCACATGCCCGAGCTCGTCCCGGCCTGGCGGCGGCTGACGGCAATGCTCGGCGACGAGCCCGACGCGGCCGCCGCGCTCGCCCTGTGGAACCCGCCGCCGTTCCTGACCGGCTGCTCGCAGGCGGCGGTCCTGCCGGGCGGCCCCGGACTGGTCCGCAACTACGACTGGGACTACCGGCTGTTCGACGCCGTGGTGGCCAGGACCGCGTACGCCGGCAGGCGGGTACTCGGCATGCTCGACTGCCTGTGGGGGCTGCTGGACGGGGTCAACGACGCGGGCCTGGCCGTATCGCTGACCTTCGGGGGCCGGCCGCAGGTTGGCGAGGGTTTCGGGATCCCGCTGGTGATCCGTTACGTGCTGGAGACCTGCCGGACGGCCGGCGAGGCCATGCAGGCGCTGCGCCGCATCCCGGTCCACATGTCGTACAACGTCACCGCGCTGGATGAGGCCGGCCGCCGGGCCACGGCATATCTGGCTCCCGACCGGCCGGCGCGCGTCACCAGCCAGGCCGCCACCACCAACCACCAGGGCCGGGTGGAGTGGGCGCCCTACGCAGCGGCGATCCGGAGCGCCGAGCGCCTGGAATGCCTGGAGGAACTGCTCGCCTCCGGCGCTGACGTCCCCGCCGTGGTGGCGGCCTGCCTGCGCTCGCCGCTGTACGCCACCCGCTTCGGGCAGGGCTTCGGCACCCTGTACACCGCCGAGTACCGGCCCGCCGAGGGCCTGGCCCGGTACCACTGGCCGGACCGTACCTGGGAGCACTCGCTGCGCCAACTGGGGCCGCGCAGCGTCCCGATCCGGCTCGGCGCGCCCTGAACCAGCCGAGCGGGAGCCCGGCGTACGGCGGCAACTGTGATCACACCGACACCAGCAGCGCGTTTGCCACTCACAGGCCAGGGTAGCCGGAAAGCGCAGTGCGTCCCCGTCGTCCGGTTGGACAGCGCGGGCGACGTGCTGTCGGCCGGACCGGCGGTCGGGGCGGTGGCCGCGGGTCCGAGCCTGGTCGTGGGGGTGGGCGGGGCCCGGGGCCGGGCCGCCGCGCGGCGCCGGCCGGGCGCCCCCAAGGTGCGGACGTGGGTCGGCCCGATCCGGGCTGCTGGCGCTCGGAAACGGCCAGGTCATCGCGGCAGCCAGGCAGATGTTCTGCCGGGCCCGGGTCGGCGTTTAGCTACGGGAGCGGCGGGTAGCCGCCCGGCCGGATGAAGGACAAGACGATGCGGAAGTCTGTCTCACGGCGAGTCCCCGCGCTGACATAGCGGTCGCGGAGACTCGTGATGCCAGGGAACGACCCCGGATCAGCTGCTCGGGGAGGGCAAATGGCACGAAACCTTGGGGTTCACGCCCACGTAGTTGAGCGGGCCGGCCGCGATCGTGGCGAGGATGGTGCCGCCGTGAGCGCAGGTGGCCGAGGACGAACCGTAATATCCGCGCTGGCCAGCCGCAATTGCCCCGATGACCAGCCATATCAGCAGGACGAGCCCTCCGACTCGCATTTCTACCTCCGAAAGACGGGCAGCTCCTGATCTTCCGAAGAGCTGCGTACGCGGGACGCTCTTACGCCTACCCCGTGTGCGGCCGATACACATGGCCGAAGGCCCGATGCGCGGCGGGCCGGACATCGCGCGGCACAGCATCGCCTGACACCAGGGCCGCCCGTTGCGCGCGCCGGTGTATCGTGTCTGCTGATGGCCCGGGATGGCAAGACCGCGCAGCGCGAATCCGCGGGACAAGAAGCGCTCGACCGTCAGCCGGTCTCCCGGCCGGACGGCGACGGGCCGTTGCCTCCTTCGGACGATCCCATGTCGTACACGTACACCACTGACCTGGCCGCGATCCGGGCCGTCGTGCACCGGTACGCGCTCGAGGCGGGGCTGGCCGAAGCCCGCGCCATCGACCTCACGCTGGCGGTCAGCGAAGTGGCGGCCAACACGGTCAAGCACGCCAAGTCACCGGGGAGCCTGAACATCTGGTACGACGAGAAGGAAATCGTCTGTCAGATCCACGACGAGGGGGTCATCACCGACCCACTGGCGGGGCGCCGCCAGCCGTCCCTGGACGCGCTGGGCGGGCACGGGCTCTGGATCGTCAACCAGGTCTGTGACCAGGTGGAGATGCGGTCGGAGGAGACCGGGACGACGATCCGGCTGCACATGAACCTGCCGCGCGCCGACGCAGGTCACTAGGCGTATCCCACCGCCATCCGCCTTGTGGTACAACAAGTGCGTGGATCTGCTGACGGTCTCCGTGACGGCCCGGGAGTCCGCCGGCGAACCTTACACGCTGGTGGAGATCGCCGGCGAGGCCGACGTGACCAATACCGACGAACTACGCCGCCTGCTCGACGAAGAGGTGTCGCAGCAGCCGCGCACGCTGATCATCGACCTGTCCGGCCTGCGCTTCATGGACTCCTCCGCGCTACACGCGCTACTGCGGGTGAACCGCTCGCTGGACCGCCAGGGCGGTGTTCTCGCGCTGGTGTCCCCGCAGGCCGCGGTGGCCAAGATCCTGCGGCTGACCACCGCCGACCGGCTGATCCCCGTCTTCGACAGTGTGGCAGAAGCCGCAGCGGACTGATCCACGGAGCTGACCTGCGAAAACCATGTCAGGTCGACACGCGGGCCAGGGCTTGCAGGCATTGATGGGTTTGCCATCTCGCGCGATGGGATATGCTCTACCTTACTGGTGCCTACGACGCAGGCACGCTCAACGCGACATGGTGTTTCGCGGAGCGCGCAGATCGGGCACCACTTTCTGTCTCTCGCCAGCGAACACCGTGACCGAGGTTCGAAGCGAGAGAGGCCCCATGAAGATCGCTCTAGTAGCCCAGAACGCCACCCCGCTGCGCCCCCAGGTCGGCTCCGGCCCAGACCGCGACGACATCGGGCTCAGCGAGCTCACCCGTAAGGTGGCCGGGCAGGGTCACCAGGTGACCGTGTATGCCCAGAAGAACCAGCCCGACCTGCCTGACCAGGCCGAGCTGCACGATGGCGTCCGGGTCAAGCACATCGGCGCCGGACCCGCGGGCGAGCCCGGCGAATTGGACGATATCGGCCTGCTCGAGCGGGTGCCCGCGTTCAGTGGTCCGCTGCGCAGCCTCTGGCATAGCGACCGCCCTGACGTGGTCCACGCGCTGCGCTGGACCAGCGGCCTGGCCGCGCTGGCCGCCGCGCGCGACCTCAGCATCCCGGTCGTGCAGGAGTTCAACTCCCTCGGCGTCACCGAGCGCCGGGTCGCTAGCCGTTCTGGCACGGTGCGGGCGGACGGCGCGTCCGCGGCTCGGATCAGGCTCGAGCCCGCCATCGGCCGCAGCGCCACCGCGGTGGTCGCGACCAACTCCGCCGAGGTATCCGACCTGGCCAGCCTGGGCGTGCACCGCTCCTCGATCCGGGTCGTGCCGTGGGGCGTCGACACCGACCTGTTCACCGCGGAGGGCCCGGTGGCCAAGCGGAACGGCCGGCCACGGCTGCTCACCGCGGCGGACCTGACCCAGCGCAAGCCGCTCGAGACGCTGTTGCGGGCGCTGACCCGGGTTCCCGGCGCCGAGGTCCTAGTCGTCGGCGGGCCGGCCGCGGCCGATCTGCCCACCGACGACGGGTACGTCAAGCTGGCCAAGTTCGCGGCCACGCTGGGCATCACCGACCGCGTCATCTTCACCGGCAAGGTGGACCACGCCGCCATGCCGCCCCTGCTTCGGTCCGCTGACCTGGTGGTCAGCACCTGCCGGTACGAGCCTTGCGGCACCACCTCGCTGCAGGCCATGGCGTGCGGCACCCCGGTCATCGCGCCGCCGGTCGGCGGGCACATGGACGCCGTGGTGGACGGGACGACCGGCATCATCATCCCGCCGGACCGGCCGGCGCTGCTGGCCCAGCGGATCCGGCAGCTGCTCGCGCACCCGATGCTGATCGAGGCGTTCGGGGTGGCAGCGGTTGACCGGGTTCGGTCCCGGTACTCGTGGGACAGGATCTCGCGAGAAACCCTGGCGGTTTACCATCGCGTCACTACCCAAGCGGCGTAAAACTAAGATAAGGAACCTGTATCCCCCCCGCAGGTTTCCTGGCCGGAGCCCGGGGAGCGCGAGCTTCCCGGGCTCTCGGTTGTCCGGGGTCGTTTCGGCCGGCCGCGTGGGCCCCCTTACAGGCGCTGGCTGCCCCGCGGCACCGAGCTGTAGGCCAGCAAAGCCGCGCCGACGATGAGCGCGGCGAGCCAGACAGTCATGACGCCGCTGACGATGATGACTGCCCACGCCAGCAGGCAGCCCGCCACGTAGGCCGCGACCGGACCGTAGACCCCGGTCGCGGCCTGGCTGCCCTCGCCTGAGCTTTCCATGTGGGACCGCCTCTCCATCTGGATGGTCTGTCTGAATCTGGCTAAGTTCCGGACGCCTACTTTGTACAGCGCCAGATCTGGCGTAAGGGTTACTGGCTGATCTCGGCGAGCAGGGTGAGCTGACTGTCTGGCTACCGGAGTGGCCGGCCGCTAAACCAGAGCGCTGACGTTTGACGCGCCCCGACATGGACAGGTGGGCACGAAGCTATGCGAGCGGGGTCACTAAGCATAAGAACGGAGGCCATGATGGCACGGATCGCATCCGATGCCCTGATCGAGCGGCTGGCCGACTGGGGCGTTGACACCGTCTTCGGGCTGCCCGGGGACGGCATCAACGGGATCATGGAAGGCCTGCGGCGGAATCAGGACAAGGTCCGCTTCGTACTCGTTCACCACGAGGAAGCCGCCGCCTTCATGGCGACGGCGCACGCCAAGGCGACCGGGAAGATCGGCGTATGCCTGGCGACTTCGGGGCCGGGCGGCATTCACCTGCTCAACGGGCTGTACGACGCCAAACTCGATCACATGCCGGTGCTCGCGATCACCGGCATGCAGGAGACATCCGTGCTCGGCACCGCCTACCAGCAGGAAGTCGCGCTCGACAAGCTGTACGCCGATGTGGCCGAGTACGACCAGATGATCTACAACCCGGTGCAGATCCCCGCGGTGGTGGACCAGGCCGTGCGGATCGCCTACGCCCGCCGCGGCGTATCCCACATCACCGTGCCGAACGACATCCAGGTCGCCGACGCGGACGCCGACCCGTGGCAGCATGTCGCGCCCGCCGCCGCGCCGAAGACCGCAGCGGTGCGCCTGTCCGCGCCGGGCCGGCCTCGCGAAGAGGACCTGCAGAGGCTCGCGGATTTCCTCAACGACGGCGAGAAGATCGCCATCCTGGCCGGAGCCGGGGCGCTGCACGCGCGCGAGGAACTGCTGACGCTGGCCGAGACGCTGGCCGCGCCCATCGTGAAGACGCTGCCGGGCAAGGCCGCCGTGCCCGACGACTCGCCGTACACCACGGGCGGGATCGGGCTGCTCGGCACCAAGCCGTCCGAGGAACTGATGGACGAGATCGACACCCTGTTCCTGGTGGGCACGAACTTCCCGTACACCAAGCACCTGCCCAGCGGGGCCCGCGTCGCCCAGATCGAGGCCGACCCGGCCCGGGCGGGGGCCAGGATCGCGACCGAAGTCCCGGTGGTGGGCGACGCCCGCGAGGGCCTGCGCGGGCTGCTGCCGCTGCTCAAGCGCCGGTCCGACACGTCGTTCCTGAACAAGTACCAGCAGCAGATGGATGCCTGGCGGAAGAACATGGCCAGCCTGGAGAACGCCGGCCGGGATCCGATCGCTCCGCAGTACCTGATGAGCGTGGTGAATTCCGCCGCGGCTGACGACGCCATCCTGACCTGCGATAGCGGCACGATCGCGACCTGGGCCGCGAGGCACTGGAAGATCCGCGGCGACCGCCAGTTCTACCTGTCGGGCAACCTGGCCACGATGGCGCCCGGGCTCCCCTACGCGATCGGCATCCAGCACGCCTTCCCGGGCCGGCAGGTGATCGCATTCGTCGGCGACGGCGGCTTCGCGATGCTGATGGCCGAGTTCCTCACCGCGATCCAGCACAAGCTGCCGGTCAAGGTCGTGATCAATAACAACAACGCGCTCGGCCAGATCCTGTGGGAGCAGATGATCCTCGGCTACCCCGAGCACGGGGTGCGCTATCAGGGACCGTTCGTCGACTTCTCCGCCATCGCCACGGCCAACGGTGCCTACGGCGTCAAGGTCAGGCAGCCGGGTGACCTGCCCGGCGCGGTCCGGCAGGCACTGAGCTACGACGGGCCGGCGCTGGTCGACGTCGACGTCAACCCCGACGAGCCGCCGATGCCGGGCAAGGTCCAGTACGAGCAGGCCAAGAAGTTCGCTGAGGCTTTCGTCAAGGGCCAGCCGCACAAGTCGACGATCGCGACCACCTTGTTCAAGGACAAGATCCAGCAGCTGCGTTCGTGACTTTCGCGAGTTGAGCGTGCGGGCCCGGGGTACCCGGCCCTCCTCTCCCCCGGAACCCGGGCCCGCGCTAGGCCAGCAGTCTCCCGACCGCGGCCTCGGCCCGGCCCCTAGCCTCGGCCCGGCCCCTAGTGGCGAGATCACCGAAGTCGCAGTCCCGGCCCAGGTCACCGAGCGCGGAGACGATGAACTGGCCCGCAAGCTCGGAGAAAAGTAGCCGTAGGGCCGCGCATAGCGCCCTAGCTGCGGTCCGGGTCGCCGATCCAGACCGACTTGATGTTGCAGAACTCGCGGATGCCCTGGGCGGATAGCTCCCGGCCGTGGCCAGAGCACTTGACGCCGCCGAACGGCAGCTGGGGGTAGGAGGTGACGTTGCCGTTGACGAAGACCATGCCGGCGGCGAGGTCGCGGATGAAGCGGTTCCGTTCGGCCTCGTCGCTGGTCCACGCGTTGGCGCCGAGGCCGAACTCGGTGCCGTTGGCGAGCTCGATCGCCGCGTCGATGTCCGGGACCCGGTAGAGGGTGGCCACCGGGCCGAAGACCTCCTCGCGGTGCACGCGCATCTGCGGAGTGATGCCGGCCAGCACGGTCGGCGGGTAGTAGAAGCCCGGACCTTCGGGGGCGGCGCCGCCGCACAGCGCGCGGGCGCCCTTGGCCACGGCGTCGGCGACCAGATGCTCTACGTCGTCGCGCTGCTGCTCGGAGGCCAGCGGGCCCACGTCGGTGCTTTCGGCCATTGGGTCGCCGACAGTCTTGGCCGACATGTGTGCGGTGAACAGGCGCTCGAACTCGTCGTAGACCGCGTCGTGCACGATGAAGCGCTTGGCCGCGATGCAGGACTGGCCGTTGTTCAGGCAGCGCGCAACGGCGGCGACCTGCGCGGCCTTGCCGAGGTCCGCCGACGGCATGACCACGAACGGATCGCTGCCGCCGAGTTCGAGCACGACCTTCTTGATCTCGCTTCCGGCGATAGCCGCCACCGAGGAACCAGCGGGTCCGGATCCGGTGAGGGTCGCCGCCATCACCCGGCGGTCGCGCAGGATGGCTTCGATCCGGCCGGAGCCGACGAGCAGGGTCTGGAAGGTTCCCCCGGGGAACCCGGCGCGCGCGAACAGGTCCTGCAGGAACAGCGCGGTCTGCGGCACATTCGAGGCGTGCTTGAGCAGCCCGGTGTTGCCGGCCATCAGGGCGGGGGCGGCGAAGCGCATCGCCTGCCAGAGCGGGAAGTTCCACGGCATGATGGCCAGCACCGGTCCCAGCGGCTGATAGCTCACATAGGCGTCCGCGGCCCCCACGGCTTCCGCGTCGGCGGGTTCGTCGGCCAGGAACCGTTCGGCGTGCTCGGCATAGTACCGGCAGGCGGTGGCGCACTTGGCGACCTCCTGCCTCGCCGCGGCCAGCGTCTTGCCCATCTCGGTGGTCATCATGGCCGCGACCTGGTCCTGCTCGCCGTCCAGGATCCCGGCCGCGCGGCGCATCCACCCGGCCCGTTCGGCGAAACTGGTCAGGCGGTAGTTCTCGTGCGCCGTCGCCGCGGTGGCCAGGCAGCGCTCGACGTCCGCCTCGCTCATCTCGTCGTAGGTCTTCACCGTCTCCCCGGTGGCGGGGTTGATGGTCGCGATCGCCACGGTCTCCTCCCTTCCGCCCGGCGGCGGCATCGCCGCTGGCCTAAAAAGGGCCCCTGCCCGGACCGGGCAGGTCCACACCTAAAGGGCGTCGGCCAAGGTGGCAGGGGTCTTGGCGGCATCACCGGAAACGGCCATTGCGTAAGCCCGGCCGGGGTTCCCTGCACGTCATCGAGGCGGGATCAGCTACGGCACCGCCGGTGCTGCTGCTGCACGGATGGCCGCAATCCGCCTCCGCGTGGGTGCCGGTGATGGCGGCCGGGTCGGCTGACGCACGGCTGATCGCGGTCGACCTGCCTGGCATCGGCGGCTCCGCGGAGGTCACTACCGACGGTACCAAGTCGGCTGTCGCCGACGTCATTCACCAGCTTGTCGAGGCGATGGGGCTCAAGCGAGGCACCCTGGTCGGCCAGGATGTGGGAGGGCTGGTGGCTTACTCGGTTTCCCCGTGCGTTCTGGAGGTAGTGACGGGTATGCACTCCACAACTACCACCGGCGTGACACAGAAGGCCAGGCGGGCTTCCGACAGCCCGGCGGCGCACATGCTGGCCAGGGCGGGGCTGACAGCACGAGGTGTCATTTACGTACTGATCGGCTGGGTCGCGGTGCTGCTCGCGCTCGGCCGCAGTTCGCGGGAAGCAGACCAGCAGGGCGCCTTGCAGTTGCTCGCCAGCAAGCCCTACGGGCTGGTCTCGCTCTGGCTGCTCGGCATCGGCTTCGCGGCCTACGCTCTGTGGCGGCTGAGCGAAACCGCGTTCGGCGTCACCGGCGAGCCGCCCGGCGCCGGTCCCCGGCTGAAATCGCTCGGCCGGGCGGTGATCTACGCAGGCTTTGCCTACCTGACATTCCAGGTGATCTCCGGCACTCAGCGCAGTCAGTCCCGCCAGCAGCAGGACATCACGGCCACCGCCATGCAGCACGCCGCCGGCCGGTGGCTGGTCGGCATCGCCGGGCTGGTTATCGTGGTCATCGGCCTGGTCCTGGTCAGCCAGGGTTACCGCCGCACGTTCATGAAGTACCTGCGGACCTCGCGGATGAGCCCCAGCACGCGCCGTGTCGTCGAACTGCTCGGCGTGATCGGGACCTGCGCACGTGGCCTGGTCTTCGCTCTGGCCGGCGCGCTCGTGATCGATGCGGCCATCACCCACCGGGCGTCTGAGTCGGGCGGCATCGACAAGGCGCTGCTCACGCTGCGCAACCAGCCGTTCGGCGAGTTCCTGATGATCCTGGCCGCACTCGGCCTGGCTGTCTTCGGCACCTACGGGCTGGCCGAGGCCCGCTGGCGAAGGGTCTGACTACCGAGACAACGGCAGGACTTCGCGGAGCGGGCGGAACGGCATGAGAAAAGGGAGGGCCTGGCATGCGTAAGGTCGCGGTGGTGGCGCACTCTCGCAAGAGTTTCGGCGGCGGGTTGCACGAGCTTCGGGAGGTCCTGGCCCGGGAAGGCGTCAGCGATCCGCTGTGGTACGAAGTGAAGAAGAGCCGCCACGCACCTGAATACGCGCGTCGCGCGGTAGCGCAGGGTACTGACGTGGTGTTCATCTGGGGTGGCGATGGCATGGTCCAGCGCTGCATTGACGCGGTGGCCGGGACAGACGCGGTGGTGGCGATCCTGCCCGCCGGCACGGCGAACCTGCTGGCGATGAACCTGGGAATCCCCGACGATCTCACCGAAGCCGTGCGGGTCGGGTTGCGCGGGGACCGCCTCCTGATAGACACCGGATCAGTGAACGGCGAGCACTTCACGGTAATGGCGGGCGCGGGATTCGACGCCCGGATGATCAAAGATGCCGACGGGGACATGAAGAACCGCCTTGGCCGCGCGGCATACCTCTACGCCGGAATCAGGAACCTCGGCGCGCGCCGGATGAAGGCGACCGTCGAGGTGGATGGCAGGCGGTTTTTCGAGGGCCGGGCCTCCTGCGTGCTGGCCGGGAACGTCGGCAAGATACTCGGCGGAGTCGAGGCTTTCCCCGAGGCGCGACCAGACGATGGGCTCATCGAGCTCGGCGTGGTCACCGCGAAGAATCCGGTCGAGTGGGCGCGGACATTTGCCAGGCTCGCCCTCGGCCAAGCCGAGGCCTCGCCGTTCGTCCAGGTAACTCGCGGAGAAAGGATCAGGATCTGGTTCGGCCGGAAGCTCCCGTATGAGCTTGACGGCGGCGCGCGGCCGGCGGTCAGGGAAATGCGGATCAAGGCCCGCCCCGGCTCCATCAAGGTCTGCGTCCCGGCCAAGGTCGCGTCCGCCTCCACCGCGGCGGCTGCAGACGAACATGCATGAGCCCTCACCAACGGGGCGGTCTGCGGCCAGGCC
>Ga0335081_10001733_pt1 | contig 34660 bp, 24 predicted proteins | sample Lox_Sample_35_FD_206713 | JGI IMG/M metagenome (GOLD analysis project Ga0335081, IMG submission 206713) | Soil microbial communities from Loxahatchee National Wildlife Refuge, Florida, United States - Lox_Sample_3.5 | ecosystem: Environmental > Terrestrial > Soil > Wetlands | place: USA...
CCCCCCCCCGCCCCCGCCCCCCCCCCCCCCCCTCCCCTCGCCTCCCTCCCCCTCCCCCCCCCCCCCCCCCCCTGCCCCCCCGCGCCCGCGCCCGGGGCCCGCCCCCCCCCCCCCCCCCCCCGCGACGGGGGCGGCCGTCCTCCCGGTCTCGGCTTCGCCTCCAGTCCGCCTAACGCTGGCAATCGGAAATACTCCCTAATTTATTACTAATTCCATTTTATTATTCTTTAATCGCCTCTTTAAAAATCGTCCTGTCACCATCATTAAAAAACACGAAAATAATTTGATCAAAATTCTCTTTACCCGGATGACTCATCACCGCATCATGCGCCACGTTGGCCGCAAGAACCTTCGGGTATCCGTAAACGCCCGTTGCTATCGCGGGAAACGCAATGGTCTTTACGCCGTGCGAACGCGCAAGTGTCAAACTGCTGTTGTAACATGAGGCGAGCAGCCGCGGTTCGTCACGATGCCCTCCCCGCCATACCGGCCCCACGGTGTGAATGACGAATTTTACCGGCAGGTTCCCGCCGCCGGTGATCACCGCCCGGCCAGCAGGGCATCCGCCCTGCCGGGCCACGATGCGCCTGCACTCCTCAAGGATGGCCGGCCCGCCCGCGCGGTGGACGGCGCCGTCGACGCCCCCGCCTCCCATGAGCGATGAATTGGCGGCATTGACAATTGCGTCGCACGTGATTTTCGTGATGTCGCCGGTCACGATCCTGATTTTCATTCCGATCTTTCTTCTGAGGGCGTGGCTCGATATTCCTATTGCATCCTGTTCGCACCGGTGATATCATTATATATCATTACCATTAAAAATCATAACCAAACCCTTCGACCTAAAAATAAGGAATTCGCCCATGAAAAAGAATGCGGCCTTGGTTGCAACAGCGGCAATAATCATCGGTATTTTCGCCACGTCGTACCCCGCCATGGCGCAGACCGCCTCTCCCGGCTCCGCGTCTAAAACATCAGGGAAGACCAACATCGCCGTGATCAACATGAAAAACGCGTCGGGCGTGACCGCGGGCGAGATCGAAGTGATCACCGACCGGCTGAGGGGCGAGCTGTTCAACACGGGAAAAGTGAACGTGATGGAGCGCGACCAGATGCAGGAGATTTTAAAGGAGCAGGGGTTCCAGCAGTCCGGCGCGTGCACCAATGAGGAATGCATGGTGCAGATAGGCCAGCTGCTCGGCGTTGAACAGCTCGTGACCGGGTCGCTGGGCAAGGTGGGCTCGATGTTCCTCGTCAACCTCCGCATCATAGACGTGAAGACCGCGAAAATCACGAAAGTGGTTTCGGAGGACATCAAGGGCGACATCGAAGAAGTGGTGGGCAGGCTTCCCGGCATCGCTGCGCAGCTCGTGGGCCTCACTGCCGCGGTGCAAAAGGAAAAGCCGGTTGAGGTTGAAAAGAAGGAAGAACCTAAAAAGGAGGAGAAGCAGGTCGCGGTCGAGGAGAAAAAAGAGGAGGCGGCCCCTGAGGTCGTTGACGAGAAGGCGGAGCGGAACAAGAACCGGTTCGGCATACGGGTCGGCGCGAGCATCTTCGGCATCAAGCCGACGCGGATCTACCATCTTACCGAATACGACACCACTGTTTCGTATGACCTTGTCACACGGGATACGACCTACAATTTTGATGCCAATAACACCGCGAAAATCACCAGAATGCCCTTGGTCGATTACTTCGTTAAGTTCATCCTGAAAGCGGGCCAGTATGTCACCATCGAAATCGGCGGGGGCTATTCACGCATCGAGACCGACTATGAATGGACGGACATCAAGCGGAACCATATGGCCAATGTTTTCACGTTCCCGTCGCTCGGCGTCAATTTCGTCAAGCGCTGGTACCCGCTCAAGCTGAACGTTGGCATCTTGGCGGACTTCAACATCCTTGATTACACCATCGACTATTTTTCCTGGGATTACAATTACGGCGCCTTTACAAAGGACACGACTCTGGAATGGATCGCGTTCAACGGCGGCTTCGGCGCCCGGGCGGGGCTGGAAATCATGGCGGGAAAGCACGTGGGGTTCAATGTTGATTTTGTCTACTATTATTCGGAATTCGTCACCCTTCCATTGCGGTATGAGACCACGGATTCCTACGGCAACACCACCGCCAAGAACGACCGGGTGTGGGACATCACCATGCCTCCCATTGCCGTCAGCCTCGGCGTGAATTTTTATTTCTGACGTTTTATCCTGCTATTTCGAACGGCCTCCGCGGATGAGCCTTTTCACCGCGGGGGCCTTGTCATATAAGAAATTCCCAGTTCGCCGCCCACGCTGGGGCCGAGATGCACGTCGCCGGCAACCCAGCCCCCGGTTTTTCCCTCAATCTCGACCCACGCGCCAAAGTGTTGATAAACAGGAAAAGAACATTTTAAAGCGGCGAGTCCTCCTCCCGAATATGATGCGGTCCAAAAGTCCTGGTTGAGCGGCTGAAGCCAAATGTTGATTTTCGGTGAAACGGTGATCGCCGTTGCAAAAAACAGAGGATACTGCAGCGCCTCCAATTCTAGGCCGGGAAAATATTTTTGCCCGTTGGCATAATTGTGGAGCGTGACGCAGCCGTTGAAATCACCATGTTTGAAAAAACCGGTTGCGTCAACCGAATAGCCGAACGAGGTCAAAAAATGATGCAATGAAAAGGAGTACCGCATGGGATCATTGCCGGCCGGGCCCTCGGCGCCGAACCCGTTTGATCCATACAGCACGGGATCGGCAAGGTTGAGCAGCGAAAGCCCTGCTTGCAGGCGCAGGAACCTGATTTGGTCCGCGGTGAGATCGGTTGTTTTAATGTACCGGTTGATTCCCACGCCGGACGGGTGAATGCCCCGCGCCTCATAGGGCTCGTGCGGCCGGTATAAATCGTACACCCACGCGGTGAAGTCCCACCCGGCGACATCGCGGCCCAAAACGTTGGCGCCGTCGCTCGCGTTCATCTGGTCTGTCAATCGGTCGACGTAGGAAAACGTCGAAAGCCCCAGGTAAACAATGCCGCTTGCGACGCTGGCGATGTTCAGGATCCTCGCGTACCGGTTCGCGCCGAAGAAAAAGCGGTCTTTGGAAAGTTCCCGCGCGTGAAGATACTGCGCCTCGACGCCCGCCTCATAAAGCCTCACCAGGTCCTGCGGGTGATCGCGTTTGAGGCGCACAAGGTCGCTGTCGCCGACCCCGCTCACCTTGACGGCCAAGGAAAGAAAATTGAATTTGTAAATTTCGTCGAAACTGTTGATGCCGCGGCTGCTCAACACGGCGCGGTGCCATTCCTCGTGCAGCCAGCTTTCGCCCAAAGGAAGGTACAGGGAGAGAAGGTCGAATCCGTCCTGGACAAGCTCCGATGCCAAGGGATGCTGCCCGAGGCCCGCGTCGATTCCCCGGTGGACCGCCTGATACATCGATGCGGTGAGGCGCAGCGACTGCTGCATGGAGGGAAATGCCGGACCGCGCGGAAAATTGTCCGGCATGTCAAGCAAGGGGAGTTCGAGCATGAGCGGCGCGCGCGCCGCGTCCGGGAGGCGGGCGTTGTCGGTGCCTGTCGTGTCGGCCATGGCGCCGTTAAAAAGGAACTGGATTGCGGCCGCGAGCGCGAATGCGCGCCTGCAGAGGAACAACCGGGTCGGGTCAGAACTTATAGGCATAGCCGATCATGAAGACGATGCTGTAGTTTTTTATGTCGTGGTCAAGCCTGGTGTCCCACGAAATAAACCCGGGGGTCGCCCGCAAGTCAAAAATGATGATTCCGTATTCGATGACGAAATCCATTCCGAAGCCGACGGCAATTCCCACATCAAGGGCGCTGGTATTGCTTTTAAGATCGAAGGTGGTGTCCGTCGAAACGTATCCGTTGGGGGCTGCGGGCGCCTCAGTGGTCGTCTTCACCCGGTACTTTGACGTGAAGGGAAAACCAAACGAGGGCCCGATATACAGAAGCGGCCTCGCGTTTTTGCCGGGATAGGTGAATTTCGCCAGCAGCGGGATTTCCAGGCAGTCCATGTTCCATTGCTTTTCCACGGTGGTGGCCCCGGACGCACCGCGGCTGCTGTTCCCCTTCATGGCATAAAGAAATTCCAGCTGGCCCGCGAAAAAATCGTTGAACTGCGCCCATGCCGCGGCCCCGCCGCAGAAGCCGGCCAGCACCGTGGCGCTCATGCCCGCGCTGTCGGCGGCCTGTGCGCCCCAGAACCCGCTCAAGCCGAGGCCGCCCTTGACGCCTGCGTAAAAATCAACCGCAGGGGCGGATGCCGGAAAACTTTCGCAAAGCGCTGCGCATAGAAGAAATAAACGCCAAAATTTCATGATTGCCCTTTGCCGCAATGAAGAATCGGGTATCGTAAACTATATTATTGCGACATCACCGGCGAAACGCCTATACTAATATAAAAAAGGAACCACACACGATGCCGCCCGAATTGAGCAATCTACAAAAAACCGTGCTGCAGTCGGAAATCAGGAGCATGACGCTCGCGTGCAACGCCGCGGCCGGCATCAACCTTGCGCAGGGCGTCTGCGACTGCCCGCTCCCGCCGCCGGTGGGCGCGGGGGCGAAGGAGGCGATTGACAAAGGCAAAAACACCTACACGCGGTACGACGGCACCACCGAGCTGCGCGAGGCGATAGCCGGAAAATACAAGCACTTCTACGACATGAGCATTGACGCGGCCGGCGAGATCGTGGTGAGCGCGGGCGCCACCGGCGCGTTCTACTGCGCGTGCCTGGCCCTGCTCAATCCCGGCGACGAGGTGATCGTGTTTGAGCCGTATTACGGCTACCATATCAACACCCTCAACATTATGGGCGCAAAGGCCAGGTATGTGCGGCTCCTGCCGCCGCAGTGGCGTGTTTTAAAAGACGCGGTCGCCGCGGCCGTTTCGCGCCGCACCAAGGCGATCCTGCTGAACTCACCGGCAAACCCGTCGGGCAAGGTGTTCGCGAGAAGCGAACTCGAGGCGATTGCCGCCGTGGCGAAAAAGCACGACCTGTGGGTGTTTACAGATGAGATTTACGAGCATTTCGTGTACGACGGATTGGAACATGTCCCCATCGCAACGCTTCCCGGCATGCGGGAGCGTACGGTAACCATATCGGGGTTATCGAAAACGTTCAGCATCACCGGATGGCGCATCGGCTATGCGATAAGCGACAAAAAATTCTCGCAGGCAATCGGGTATTTCAACGACCTGGTGTACGTGTGCGCGCCGTCGCCGCTGCAGCTCGGCGCGGCCCGCGGCATCGTTGAGCTCGGCGCAGGATTTTATAAAGCCCTTTCCGACGAGTTTCTCCGCAAGCGCGCAAAACTGTGCGACGCGCTTGTAGGCGCCGGACTTGCGCCCTGCGTGCCGCAGGGCGCCTACTACGTGCTCGCCGACATGTCGCGGGTAAAGGGAAAAACAAGCCGGGAAAAGGCGATGAACTTCCTTGACAAAACCGGCATCGCCTGCGTGCCGGGCTGCGCGTTTTATCATGATGACGGCGGTGAGCTGCTGGCGAGGTTCTGTTTTGCAAAGGAAGAAGCGGTCATTGATGAGGTGTGCAGACGGCTCAAGGCAATCAATTGACGGGGCGAGGCCATCCAAGATAAAACAGCGCGATTGAACCGATCATCAGCAGTCCGGCAATGATTCTCATCAACAAGATTCTTGCCGGCACTTTTTCCTCAATATGATCATATCCTTTATGCGCCACGTACGATCCCATCGCGATCGACATCACGCCACGGGTTGACTGAACGATATTCCCGAACACCACGCCTACGGAACCAAAGCAGCCGAACAGCAAAAGGATGCCGCAATACCAGAACGCGGCAAAGGGGAACGCGAGCCTCCAGCGGGAAAACGAGCGGAACGGAAACAAGGGCATGCAGGCAACGGAAACGAGCCCGGCCAAAACATAGGACAGGCACGTGCTCAGGACGGAGGCCCGGAGCAGGCCCAGGTTTACAAAACAGGTGATCAGTTGCTTAATGCAAATATCGGACAGCGAATAGAAAAAACACGCGCCGAGGACCCAAGCCCAGCTCCGAACGTTGAGCCGGTTCCCCAGAAGACCGAGCAGGCAGGCCGCAACGATGCTCAGGCAGATGCCGCCCCATTGCGCAACGCTGAAATGCTGCCTGAGAAAAAGGATGCTGATCAGCGCGAGGATGATGATCTTCAGTCCCAGCAGCGGCGAGACGCGCGATGCCTCGGTGGTTTTAAGGCTGAGGAAAAAACAAGCCTGCGCCGCAAGATACGACCACACGCCGCAGATCAGCGGAATCGCGTACCGAGAGAAGGGCGGCATCGTCGCGGGAAGAAAGAACGGAAGCAGTGCAAGGGAGAATATTCCCATGATGCAATGCGCGGCGACAAGAAGACCCACGGTGCTTTTCTCGAATTTCGCCACATACCGTTTTGAAAACAGGTAGGAACAGGATTGAAAAAAAGCGGCGCCGAAACCGAGCAGGAGGCCGGTGATCATGAAGACCGCCGCCTGTTCATCGAGAACGCATAGGAGAGGAACGCGGCGCCGTGCCTGGCAAGCCGCAGATAGCTGTGCGGGCATTCAAACAACATCCTGTAGTACATTTTCCGCATGTATTTCCGCTGGTAAAACCCCTTGATGAATTCCCGGTAACGGCGCTCGAGGGTTTCCCGTGAGGAGATTTCCTTTGGCACGAATACAAAATGCTCGCAATCCATTTTTTGCCAGTCGTCGTCGAACTGGCCGAGCGAGCGGATACCGGCGGTGATGGGCGCGCCGGGAAAAGGCGTGAACGCGGTCATGTTCGCGTCCTTGAGCGGGAGCGACACCGCAAAGTCCCGCGTTTTTGCGATCGACGCCTCGTCTTCGCCGGGAAAACCCATCATGAAAAGCCCTTTGACGTAGAGCCCGCCGGCCGCCAGTTTTTCTATGTCGCGGCGGATGATTTCAAGGGCAAGGCCGCTTTTGTGTTTGTCAAGGATGTCCTGGTCGCCGGATTCGATGCCGACGTTCACCATGAAGCAACCGGCGCTTTTGAGGAGCCGTATCAGCTCGCTGTCAACGTGGCCGAGCCGCACAATGCAGTTGAAACTCACGCGCGGTTTGCTTTTGACAAGAAGCTCGCAGAGCCCTGCCACGCGCTCGCGGTTGAGCGTGAACAGGTCGTCGTAGAAATTGACATGCCGCACGCCGAAGTCCCTGGCAAGACAGGAAACCAAGCCCGCGGTGTATTCCGGCGAATTGAAGCGGAACCCCTTGCCGAACACCGAACGGTCGCAGTAGGAGCATTGGTACACGCACCCGCGCGACGAGATCACGTTCGCACCCGGATGACGGGGATAGGAGAACAACGGCATGAGATAGCGTTTGGGGAATCCCAGAAGTAAATCGTAGGCCGGATAGGGGAGATCGTCCATGGCGCACTGGGCCGGATCGGGGCCGTGTTCCATGGAGGTGCCGTTCCGGAAATGCAATCCTTCGATTTGAGTATGAGGAGCGCCGTTTGCGAGCTTGAGCATGGCATATTCGCCTTCGCCCGCGATCACAAAATCTATTTCCGGGAATTGCCCCAGGATGCGTTCCCTTCCCCATGACACATGCACGCCGCCGAACACCGTGGTGATTTTATCGTCCTGCCGTTTTATGCGCTGCGCGACATCGTATGCGTCAAGGAACGCCGAGGTGACGGCGGAAAAACCGACGATGTCGGGATGTTGCGACAGGATGCGCTGCGTCCATTGCCCGTTGGAAATTTCGTTTTCGAGCGCTGCATCGAGCAGCAGGACCTGGTGACCTGCGTTGCGGAGCACGGCCGCGATCGAAGCGAGCCCGATCGGCGGCATGACGCAGGCGAGCTGGTGCAGGCGCCGGAATTTTGGATCAAGGACAAAGCCGCGGGGATTAAAGAGAATGATTTTCATGAAGACTTCTGCTAAAAGCGCCGCCTTAAAGGGACGATGTAGCCGTTTGCAAGATTATAGCGGGTTTCGCCCCCGCAAGACGACCTGCTTTTCGCTGGGGTAAGGGTGTCGGAGGAAAAAGCGGGGAGGGAGCAAAAAAATAAAATGAGCAGTGATAGACCGATTGAAAAGGATTTCATGGCGCGGGACTCCTTGATGAAAGGAGAAAATCAATAATGACGGTGATATTCAAATATACAATAATGGATTTTTAGCGGGGAAAAAGCATTGCAGTGGCGCTAAAAAATCGCAGAGTTGATGATTTGACAAAGGGGGGAGGAAACGGTATTTTCATAGAGGAAGAAAAGCCATTGTAATAAATTGATTTGATGTGAGTGATAGAGTTAAAAAATATGAAACAAAATGCAAATTAAAGAAATGGTAGGGGCTCCGCCCCTAAAACCCCGTGAGGAAAATGCTTTTTATATCGCCCACCAACCTCCCCCGGGAGGCTTTTTTAGGGTGGTTGACCCTATGAAAAAACCTAACAGGATAAAATTCATAAAAATCTTTTTTATTTCCTTGATTCTTGCCGCATGCTTGTACTGCGGACTTCTATTTGGAGGAATCTTCTTTGTCCGCCATAACAATGGTACATTTCTTGGGACCCGCTTGCTTTCAATAATTACAATACCAAAGTCAATCATCCAATCACAATTAAACAACGACAACTGGTTCGTTCGTTACTATTCATCAATGGCACTTCATTCTTCGGTCGTGAGACCAAAAAAAAAGTCGTTTTGCCACTTCTGCAGGACTGACTCACGCGTGAAGGCGATGAATTATGCAAGTTCGAACTTGTAAATGCCATCGTGTCCTATGGGGATACGCTTGGTATTCGGAAGATATGCACCGATTTTATGCTTAATGGAAACAAGAGAATTGTGGAGGCGCATAAAGCGCTCGAAAAATTAAATAAGAAATAGTTTATTTATCCGACAAGTATGATCATCGAACCCCTTTCCCTCCGTCACCGCGAGCTTCTTTACAAACCGCTCAAGGCAATCGCCACCGCGGTTTCGGAATACAGCTTTGCGAACCTGTATCTGTTCCGCGCTAAACACGACTACAAAGTCATCAGGAACGGGGAGATATTCATTACCGGCAGGGCGGCAAGCGGCGATACCTACGTGATGCCCACCAGGGACGTCAGGCTCATGCCGAGCGAGACGCTCGACCGGATGATCCAAACGTACGGGATGATGTTTCCGGTCCTCGAAGAATGGCTTCCCGCTTTTGATGCCGGCAAATACCGGATATCTTTTGACGAAGGCGAAAGTGACTACATCCACGAGATTGCAAAGCTGGCAAGTTACAGCGGGAACAAATTGCACGGCAAGAAAAACCTGTTGAACCAGTTTCTTAAAACTTATTCTTCGAAGGCGCTGCCCCTTACCGATGACCGTCTTGCGGACGCGATGAACGTCCTTGACGCCTGGCAGAGGGAAAGCAGGCAGCCGCGTGCGGACACCGACTTTGCGGCGTGCAGCGAGGCGCTGTCCCTTTACGAGGAGTTGGTGCTGTGCGGGGGGGTCTATTACGTCGGCGACGACCCGGCCGGGTTCATCGTGGGCGAGGAGCTCAACGAGCAGATGTTCGCGCTGCACTTTGCAAAGGCGAAAACGGCGTACCGGGGAATCTATCAGTACATGTACCACCAGTTCGCGCAGATCATGCCCGCAAAATATACCGCCTTCAATTTTGAACAGGACCTCGGCCTTGAATCGCTGCGGCGGGCCAAGGCGTCGTATTATCCTGAAAAAATGGTGAGGAAATACCGGGTATCAAAACCGGCGTGATCATCTCGCCAGAAACTCCCACAGCGGCCCGGTCACGCCCCTGTCGCGCAGCTTCCCAGCGGTCTTGGTGTTTTCTTCGGGCGGCTCGCCGATGACCCAGTTTTTTGATTCCTTTGCGAAGGAGCCGAGCAGGCCGAGGATTTTATCTTTTGTCAAATATGGAGAAATATAAAAGAACGGCGGAAGAAGGTCGGTGTCTTTGGTGATGACATGTTCCGCAAGCGCGCGACGGTATAACGGCGTGCCGGGATACACGCGCATGCCCGTAAAGGGGAAGTGAACGGTCTTTTTAAGGCGTTTGGAATTTTCATAACTTTCACGGATTGTATCTTCGGTCTCGCCCGGTCCGCCGATGATGAGGAAATGGGCGTAATGGATTCTGGCTTGACGGGCGAATTCGCTCGAGCGAAACACGTCCTCAAAGGAAAAGTTCTTTCCATAGGCAGAAAGCACGCTGTCGGAAAAACTGTCCGAGCCGAACTCGATGTGCGACAGGCCTGCGGCCGCCATGAGGTCCGTGAGTTCCCGGGTGAGTCCCTGCGGCCGCAGAAAACATCCCCATGACAAGTTCAGGTTGCGTTTGATGATTTCTTCGCAGATGCCGGTGACGTGCGCCTGCGAGGAGTTGAACACGGAATCCACAATGAAAAAATATCGCGCGCCTGTTTTTTTTATTTGTTCCAGCTCTTCCCCGACAGCCGCGGGTTTTTTATCCCTGACCGCGGTGCCTTCGATGACGGGATAGGTGCAGTAGCAACAGGTATGGGCGCAGCCGCGCTGGGTCTGCACGTTGAGCATCGAGCTTTTGTCAATGTAAAACTTCGTCAGGTTTGATGGAAGCAGGGGAGGGACAACGCTTGCTTCCGCGCACTGCTTGACGGCGTTTTGGATGATGACATTCTTGTTTCGATAAACAAGTCCGGGGATGTTTTCATAGCCGCCTTTTTTCTCAAGCGCGGCGATGAGTTGTGCTATCGCCTCTTCGGCTTCTCCCTTGACGCCGAAATCCGCGCCCGATTCCTTGAGAAGCCGTTCGGGATACAGCGCATACCCGCTTCCGCCGATGATGATCGGCGATTTTGAAAGGGAACGGATTTCTTTTGCAAGCACGGCCAGGTCGCCGGCGAAAAACTGCGTGTTGGTGATCCGTATGTCGTCGATGTTGCGGAGGGAAAGGCCGATAAAATGCGGATTGAAAATTTTTATTGTATTGCCAATTCCCTCAGCGTCAACCGCGCAATCGGCAATTTCGACCGTATGCCCGGCGCGCGTGAGCGCGGCGCCGACATGCGCGAGCCCGAGCGGAAAAACGGGATAGGGTGTAGTACACCGGTTGACGCTGATCAATAGAATTTTTGAAGGCATTTTCAATTTAGATTAGATATTGTTGACAGTTGACCATAAAACCTTGGAAGACCGGATGCGTTAATCATATTGAGTGTTATCGTGTAATCCATGTCCGATCGGCGCCACTGATTAATTTCCATGCACAATGATGCGACGCCGCGTTAGGCAGGACTGGAGGCCGCGCAGGAGCGCGGTGCTGCCCGGCCTTCGCCGTCAGGCATATAAGGGACCGTGGCAGCCCGAGCCGAAGGACGACGACCCTTGGAAGCACCCGAAGGGGTGGACCGGAAGGACGGCCGACCCCGTTTGTGGGCGAAAAATTTTTCGCCCCACAAACGGGGAAACGCCCATATTTTATCGCATTATTAATGCAATCAAATCTACGTGATTGGAATTAACCATTGCAAGCAGGCCATTCTTGCCCCCGCCGGTTACCTGTGTTATTTTGACAGGATTGCCGGACCTCCGGCGCAAAGGAAATTATGCAAGACGACAAGGTTCTCATCATCATACCCACCTACAACGAAAAGGAAAACATCGGGCTCATCATCCCCGAGATCAAGGCCCTGCTGCCCGACGCGCATGTCCTCGTGGTGGACGACAATTCACCCGACGGAACTTCCGCGCTTGTCAAGGAGCTTGCCGAAAAGCTCCCCGGCATATTCGTGCTCGACCGGCCCAAAAAAGAGGGCCTTGGCAGGGCGTATGTGGCGGGATTCACATGGGCGCTTGAGCGGAAGTACGAGTTTGTATTCGAAATGGATTCTGATTTCTCCCACGATCCCAAATATCTGCCGGATTTTCTGAACGCGATCAAGGACAACGATCTCGTTATCGGTTCGCGGTACATACGGGGCGTCAATGTGGTGAACTGGCCCATGTTCAGGCTGCTCCTCAGCTATTTCGGCAACCTGGTGGCGCGCATTCTCACGGGCGTGCCGGTGCGCGACTGCACCGCCGGGTTCAAGTGCTTCCGCAGGAAGGTGCTCGAGGCCATCCGGCTCGACGAGATCGATTCGTCGGGCTATTCCTTCCAGGTCGAGGTGAACTACATGACATGGAAACGGGGCTTCAGGATCGCGGAAATTCCGATCGTATTTACTGACCGGAAGCGCGGCGTTTCGAAGATGACCACGAAAATCGTGCGCGAGGCCCTCATCCTCGTCTGGAAGCTCCGCCTGATGTCCACGTTCAACAGGACGGTGTAGGTGCCCCCCCGCGACGCGCTCATCTCGGTGGTCATTGTCAATTTCAGGGTCGCCGACTTCCTGAAGCGGACCCTGCTTTCCCTGCGCGAGGCCGAGCTCTACCAGCAATCGGAAATCATCATTGTGGACAATGCGTCGCATGACGACTCCCGGAAAAAAATCACCGGCGAGTTCCCGGAAGTCAAGTGGGTGGGCCTCAAGAACAACATCGGGTTCGGCAAGGCCTGCAACGTGGGCGCAAAGACCGCCCGCGGCACGTATATCCTTTTTTTAAATCCGGACACGCTCGTGTCAAGAAACACGCTGTCGGCCTGCGTGGAGTTTCTAAAGTCCCGTACCAGCGTCGGCATCATGGGCCCCAAGATCATCAACGCCGACGGCTCGCTGCAGGCGGGATGCCGGCGCAGCTTCCCTTCGCCGGCGGTCGCCTTTTACCGGCTCACCGGCCTGAGCAGGCTGTTTCCCAAAAGCAGGCGCTTCGGGCGCTACAACCTCACCTATCTTGACCCTGACGACACGGTCGAGGTGGACGCCGTGTCGGGCTCCTTCATGTTCATGCCCCTGGGGCTGTTCCGGGAGGTGGGCGGGTTCGATGAGCGGTATTTCATGTACGGCGAGGACCTTGATCTTTGCCGCCGCGTCAAGGAAAAAGGCCTCAGCGTCTGGTACAACCCAGCCACGCAGATCATCCATTTCAAGGGAAGAAGCGCGGCAAAGCTCACCTGGAAATCACGCAGGGCGTTTTACGAGGCCATGATCATCTTTTCGCGCACGTACAAGCATACGCACGCGGCGTATTTTCCGGGCTGGCTCATTTTCATGGGCATCATGCTCCAGGCCGGTCTCAATTTCGTCGGGAGCCTTTTCCGCACCTTCACCGCGTGCTTCATCGATCTCCTGCTCATCAATGTGATCCTCTGGGGCGGCATCCTGGTGAGGTTTTCCCTTTCGTCAATGCAAAGCCCGTACCGCGGCGGCAGCGCGCTCACCATGGTGTTCATGCACCTGCTGCTTTCGTTCAGCTTCCTGGGAATTTTTCTCTACCGCGGCGTGTACTCGAAGGAGCGGTATTCCGTCGGAAACGCGCTCGTGTCGGGAGCCGTGGCTTCGGCCATTTTCATGGCTGCGGTGTTTTTCGTGAACTCCATGGCCTTTTCCCGTATCGCCTTCGGCGTTGCCACCATCGTGATCATTCTTGCGCTCGTGGCGTGGCGCGAGGTGCTGCCGCGGGCGGTTTCGCGCCTCAGGCGCATCGTGTTCAGCACCGGCAATGTGGTGATCGTGGGCTCCGACGAGGTGGCGACGGCGCTCATCAAGAACTTCGAGGCCGATTCCACCGTGAGCATCCGCGGCGTTCTCTGGCCCGTCAAGGAGCAGTTCCCCGGCGAGTTCGAGGGCTACCCGGTGCTCGGCCATATCGAGAACATCAAGGACGTGCTGTCGCGCGGCCGCGTCGACCTCCTCCTCATCGCCACGGCGCAGCCGTGGTACTCGCACGTCATCGAGGCGCTCGCAACGGTCAAGGTGCAGCACCTCACCATCCGCTGGGTCCCCACCGAGCTCTTCGGCCAAACCCGCGATAAACTGCCCGACGTCATTCCGCTGAGGGATTTCTCGGTGTAATAAGTTTTAAGATCTTTGGCGGAGAAACCGCTTTTCACTTGAAAATTAAAATCCGGGCGTTCCCCTCCCCTTCGCCGAGGCTCAGGGTCGGGTCGGTTCTCCTTCCGGTCTCGGGCTCGCCCTCGGGCTGCCGCGGCGCTATGCCGCTTCGCGGCCGTGGCCGGGCAGCACCGCGCTCTGGCGCGGCCTCCAATCGCCCCTGGCGCGTAACATCATCCCCCCTTTTTCAAATCCATCAGGCAAATTACTTTATAATTTTTGACTATCCTTTCGATTTATTTTCGATACTTCATTTGACAACAGAGAACACAAGTGCCCCTCTCCCCGCGTAAACAAAGCCGGGAGAGGGGTGTGGGTGCAGATCACCGCCGCCGCGCCCGACCCCACACTTCGACGACAACCGCGCGGCGGCGGAAGCTGCACCCCAGGGGAGAGACTTCTCCCCCGCAAAGTGTTAATATTATAGATATATGAGTATTTAACAAATTACGGTAATGATTTATATTACCACCCAGAAACACCAACTCCTAAAGCAAGGACCTCCATGACAGAAGAAAACGACGCGAACCTTGATCCGGGTAATTTGGAAAAACCGATGGAGCAAGTCGATCCTCCCCTGGCGGCCGAAGAGACCGCCGGCCCGCAAACCAGCGACGCGCAGGTGGCCCAGAATACCGCCGCGCTCGAGGCCGAAAGCGCGGAAGACGTTCCCATCCCCGACTCAAACGCGCCCGACAACCCGCTCCGCGTGCTCGAGGCGCTTTTGTTCGCGTCGGACGAGATCCTCACCACCGACCGGATCAAGGCGATCGTGCCGGGAATGCCCGACGGCCGCAAGATCCGGCAGATGGTGGAGAAAATCAATACGCAGCTGGGCAAAGAGCGCCACCCGTTCGAGATCGTGGAGATCGGCGGCGGATACCAGTTCCGCACCGTGTCGTATTATTACCCCTGGGTGGTGCAGCTGTTCAAGGAAAAGGCCGCGAAAAAACTTTCTATACAATCGCTTGAATGCCTTGCCATCATTTCGTACAAGCAGCCCATCACCAAGGCCGAGATCGAGTCGATCCGCGGGGTGCTTTCCGACGGTGCCATGAAAACGCTGTTGGAAAAGCGGCTCATCACCATCGCCGGCCGCAGCGAAAAGCCCGGCCGCCCCCTGCTCTACGCCACGACCAAGGAGTTTCTTGCCTATTTCGGCATCAACAAGATCGCCGACCTGCCGCGCATCGAAGAGTTCGAGGCCTTGGCAAAGGAGAAACTGGGTGATCTCACCGAAACGCAGTTGCAGCAGGTGGAGGCCGAAAAAGCCGCGTCCGGCGCGGGCGCTGCCGTTCTTGACGAGAAGGACACGCCGCCCGCAACCGTTTAACGCAAACCGGTTAGGTCATGACCTCTCTCAATTTCCAATCGCCGCAGGACTCGCTCACGCCGCTCATGCGGCAGTACAACGCCATCAAGGCGCAGAACCCCGAGACCGTGCTGTTGTACCGCATGGGCGATTTCTACGAGATGTTCAACGACGACGCCAAGATCGCGTCGAAGGTGCTGGGCATCACCCTCACCTCGCGCAACCACGGCAGCGCCGAGGATGTGCCGCTTGCCGGGTTCCCCTATCACGCGCTCGACCGGTATGCCAACCGCCTGGTGAAGGCGGGGTATAAAATCGCCATCTGCGAACAGACGGAAGACCCAAAGAACGCAAAGGGTGTGGTGAAGCGCGACATCGTTGAGATCATCACGGCCGGCACCGCCACCGAGGACAATTTCATCGAGGAGAAGAGCAACAACTTCATCGTGGCTGCGGTGGCGGCAAAAGACTGCTGCGGCGCGGCGATTTGCGATCTGTCAACAGGTCTGTTCCAGGCCGAGGAGATCCCGGTTTCACGACTCGCGGAAGAACTCGTGCGCATCGGGCCGGCCGAGGTTCTGCTTTCCGGGGGCGAGGAAAACCCGCTGGCTGCTATTGTTTCGCAGAACCTGCGGCAGGTTCCGGTGTCGAAATACGATCCGTGGAAGTTCGCATTTGAAAACGCGGCCGCCGCGCTCACCTCGCATTTCGGGGTGGCCACGCTGCAGGGCATGGGGCTCGAGCGGTTCGGCGCGGGCATCTGCGCGGCCGGCGGCCTGCTTTCATACCTCAAGGAGCAGAAGAAAAACGAGCTCAGGCACATCGTAGCGCTGCTGCCCCGCACGCTGTCAAGTTTTGCCGACCTCGACCCGTCCACCATCCGCAACCTCGAGCTGCTGCGGCCCATGCACACCGACGACGAGGGCGGCACGCTGCTGTCGGTGCTTGACAAGACGAGCACGGCCATGGGCGCCCGGTTGCTCAAGACGTGGATCACCCACCCGTTGCGCGACGCGGCCGCCATCAACGAGCGGCTCGACTGCGTCGCCTGGCTCAAGGCCGACGTGTTCGTGCGTGGCGAGGCGGAACTTTTCCTGAAGCAGATCGCCGACGTGGAACGGCTCGTGGGCCGCGTGACTTACGAACGGGCCAACGCCCGCGACGTGCTCGGCCTGGCACAGTCGCTCGACGTGTTTCCCAAGATCATCAAAATTCTGGCAAGCTCGCCGTGCGCTTCCGTCAAGGAACTGCGCCGGTCGCTCGAGGGTTTCGATCCGCTTGTTCAATCGGTGCAGCGCACCATCGTGATTGGCCCGCCGCTTTCCATACGCGAGGGAGGGCTCATCAAGACCGGCGTGTCGGCCGAGCTCGACGAGATTCGCAGCGCGTCAATCAACGGGAAAAAATGGATTGCAACGCTCCAGGAATCGGAGCGCGGCCGCAGCGGCATCTCGTCGCTTAGGGTGGGCTACAACAAGGTGTTCGGCTATTACATCGAGGTGTCGAAGGCCAATCTGTCGTCGGTGCCCGAAAATTACATCCGCAAGCAGACGCTGACAAGCGGCGAGCGGTTCATCACGCCCGAGCTCAAGGAGATGGAATCGAAAATATTGGGCGCCGAGGAGAAATGTTCCGCGCTCGAATATGACCTATTTGTCGCGCTGCGCAAGAGCATTGCGGCGCAATGCGCCGCGATACAGAAGGCCGCCGGTGCAATCGCGCTTCTCGACGTGTATGTCTCGCTTGCAAAGGTCGCCTCCGAATACGGCTATTGCAGGCCCGTGCTCACGACGGGCGCCGATCTTTACATCAGGGACGGCCGTCACCCGGTGGTGGAGCGCATGATCCCGGCAGGCGATCAGTTCGTTCCCAACGACACCGAGTGTAAAGCGGCCGACGCGCAGATCCTGCTCATCACCGGCCCGAACATGGCGGGAAAATCAACGTACCTGCGGCAGAACGCGCTCATAGCGCTCATGGCGCAGATGGGCTCGTTCGTGCCCGCGGCGTCGGCCGAGGTCGGCATTGTTGACAAATTCTACACGCGCGTGGGCGCCTCGGATAGGCTTGCGCGCGGCCAGAGCACCTTTCTCGTGGAGATGATCGAGGTAGCAAACATCCTCAACAACGCGACCGACCGGAGCCTCGTGCTGCTCGACGAGGTCGGCCGCGGCACCTCGACGTTCGACGGCATCTCCATCGCCTGGGCGGTCGCCGAATTCCTCCACGAGGCCGAAGGCCACGCCGCGCGAACGTTTTTCGCCACGCATTACCACGAGCTCACCGAGCTGGCGCTTCTGTTCCCGAGAATCAAGAACCTGCACATCAAGGTGAAGGAGTGGAACGACAAGATCATCTTTCTGCGCAAGATCGACGCGGGCAGCTGCGACCATTCCTACGGCATCCAGGTGGCGAGGCTGGCGGGCGTGCCCAGGCCCGTGATCATCCGCGCAAAGGAGATCCTTTCGAACCTCGAGAACATGGAGCTCACGCCCGACCACAAGCCCGTGCTCGCCCGCCGCAAGGGAGAAAAGAAAAACGCAAAACAGACGGACCTGTTTGAAAGCGGCGTGCAACTTAACATAGTGGACTCGATGCAGGGGGAAATAATTCAACAACTGCAGGACATGGACTTGAACCAGGTCACGCCGCTGGACGCGCTGAATTTGTTGGCAGAATTGAAGAAGAAGGCGGGGGAGATACCGGGGTAATTTACCTCATGTCAATAAAATGATGAGCGCATTCCGTTTATTATCTGTCAACTAATCCAAATTGTCAAGGGAGATTGTAATTATCTAAACTGCAACAGCGCGCCACCTTCCCTTTGATTCTCATACGACAATTTTATATAGTCCGCCGTCCACACCCCGCGATAAATCCTCGCCTCGTCGATTTTCCCCTGAAAACACTCCATCGTGTTCCCGCCCCATCCGCCAATGGTCCAGGGCATCTGGTTTAAGGGAACGGCGGGCACGGAACCGGAGGTCCATGAATACGTGGCCGCTTCCGTTCCATTCACGTACAGCCGCATGGTCATGCCGTCGTAGGTGCCCGCGAGGTGCGTCCAGGAGCCGATTGGAATCGAGTCTTTGTAGACCGCGTATGCGGAAAATTGCCCGGACAGTCCCACGTGGAATTGAACGGCGGTATCCTTTGGCCCCGTCTCCTCAAGGGAAAAGACCTGATACGGATTTTGATACGTGTTCCATGACTTGCTGATGATTTTGGAAAATCCGGCCCTGGCCGCGGGGTTTACCCATGCGCTTACCGAGACATTCTGCATGGTCGGCAGCAGCCCCGCGTTCAGAAATCTGTCGTTTATCATGCTGTCGGCGGCGCCGCCGATGATGCCCGTGCCGTAGGTTATGATGACTCCCGGCGCCGGGCCGCTGGTCAGCGTCGGCACCGCGTTGAACTGCGCCTGCGCCGAATTGGCGTTCTGCGCCTGAGATCCGTCGCTCATGTGCCAGACGCCCACGTAGCCGGCGGCGGTGTCGAACACGGCCCTGCCGTTCGAGCTGTCCATTAATGAGCCGGCGCCCCAGGTCATCGTGATGTATTGCGTGTCGTTCATCGGATACACGGTGTCAACCTTTACCCAGATTTCCGCAAGGTACGCCGTGCCGTTCCACCGCTCGATCTGGTAGGGAAGCGGCGTTCCGTCGGGCTTTTTGAAACGCACGTCCGCGCCGTTCGGAGCGGCGTCGCTGAAATTCTTCCTTGTAAATGACGTTGTATCAAGCCGGACGAGGAGCGGGAACCCGGTCACCGGGGCGCTGATGGACGCGCCGCTCGACCTGGTGTTGATCACGATTTTCCCCGTGAATCCCGGGGTTACCGTCGCGCCGTAGGAGATGAAGAATTTCATGGAGTCGGCATGGCCGCCGCGGTCGGAAACCGACACGCACACGGTGTCTTTGGTCTTTGTCCCGGATTTCGGCGCAAGGATGAGCAAAAACTGCCGCGTTGAGTCGAGCACCATCTGCGTCTGGCTCGCGGGCCAGCGGATCTTCACCGTGTCGCGCTCCACGGCCGGGATGTCGGGGTCCTTGACAGAAAAGAAAAGCGTTTCCGGTTGCGCGGCCGAGGAGAGGTCAAGCTCGCCGGCCGGCGTCGTCGGAATGTTGTACGTCACGTGCAGCGTGCACGGCTGGTTGGGCGGCACCACCGTCACCACCGCGAGCATGCTGTCGCTCCGTGAATAGGGGTCGGTGATCTTCAACTTTACGGAACGAATTCCCACGTCCTTGATTTCCGGCTTCCACACGAGGAGCCTGCCGTTCATGGGGAGCGGGGAGTTGTATAAAAACGCGGAAAACACGAGCGGCGTGTCAAGGGTGTCGTAGAGTGTTCTTACCAAAATGACGAGGCTGTCTTTTCCCGCTTCCACATAAGGGGCGTAGGCGGTGTGCTGCGTGTCGATCCGGGCCATCTGCGGAAGCGCGGAAACGGTGAGGACGGTCACCTGGAAGGTGTAGAAAACGTCCTGGTACCCGTCCGAAACGCGCATTAGCACCGTGTGCATGCCGGAGTCCGCCGGCAGCGGGGTCCACGATATCTGGCCGTCCGCGGTGACGGTGAGATTGGCGGGACCGTCCACTTTCTGGATTCTTATTGTGTCAAGGTCCCGGTCGATGCAGCGGATCTGGCTTGAAAACAACGCGCCCGCGAAGACCTGGTTCTGCACGGCGGGGGCAAGGATGATCTCCGGGGGGTTGTTCATATACAAAGTAAAGGAAACGGAATCCCGGTTGCCCGCCCTGTCTTTTGCCCGCACACAGAACAGGTTTCCCGAGGGCCGGTGCACGACAATGACACTGTCGAACCAGATGAAGCCGTTTCCCTCGGGCGTCATGAGCAGCCGCTTCCCATTGACCGTCAGGGAATCGATGCCCGACCCTTCGTCAAAGGCGATGATCCTGATCGCCGCGGTGTCCGTGGTGACAAAGTGGTAATCGGCCGTTTTCCCGTTCGCGGTGATTTCGAGAATGACCGGCGGCACCGTGTCCTTGAGGCCGGGGTCAAAAAAGATCGTGAAGGATTTTTCGGCGAGCGAGTCGCCGCCGGGTGAATAGGCGGCGACTTTTATCTTGTTCGCGCCGTCGCCCAGGGTAAGGCCGAAATTCCACAGCACGCTGTATTTTCCCCGCGCCGCGTATGATTCGCCGGTGGGAAGGTCATTGACAAACAGTTTCAATACCGCGTTGATCGAATCGTGCGCGTAATCCTCTACGTTCCCGAATATGGATACCTGCCTGACCGAGCTCGCCGACAGGTCGCCCTCCGGTTCGCTGACCGTGATGTATAAGCCCTTGCCGTGCGACAGGGAGTCGCTGAACCTGAGCCAGAACGTCTTGCGGGAGGATTTCTGGCTGTACTGGTTGTCAATAGCCGTCACCACGACCGGCGAGAAAACCTTGAACGTGTCCATGCGGCCGAAGACCTGCACATAATAGGGGTCGTTGTTGATGTCGAACTGCCCGCCGTTGATCATCGCGCTGTACACGGGCTGCACCTGCGCCGGGTCCCAGATTTTCACCTTGAAATAGAACGTGGTGTCGCCGGTGACGATGGTGTCCTTTCCAACGAACTGATCGTTGGCGCACATGATGATGGGCGCCGTGCTGTCGGTGAGGTTGTAGGCAAACGCGCAGCGTGGCGAGGCATGGCCACCCGAGGGGTCGGAGACCCACAGCGATCCGGCGGTCATGACCGTCTGCATTTTGATCACGGCAGTGGTTTGCGGCAGCGGAGAGTTGACAACAACGCCGTTGCCGAAATCCCAGTGGTACGCCACGTCGGCGTCGCGTACGGGCGCGGTCGACAGCCGCAGGGTGTCGCCGTAGTCGCCGGTGATGGCGCCTTGGCCCAGCGGCGATTTGCAAAAGACAAAAAAATCCTGCGGCACGCGCTCGCCGTTGCTCCTGAACGTGTTGACCGTGATGGTTATCCAGCCGGTGTCGGTAAGGGAGATCAGGCAGGTGTACGGACCGGCCGGAAGAATCTGGCCGGCCGTTTTTCTCACCACGAACGTGTCGGCGGCGCGGCGGTTCGACGGCGCGACCACCGAGAACGAATCGACCAGCTCGCGCACGGCCAACTGAACCATCAGGGTTTCGGTGGTGAAAATCGAAAGCGTGTCAACGTCCCTGAAGGTTTTATGCGTGACGACCGCGCGGGCCTTTGACTGGTCGGTGAATGGGTTGTAGTCGTTGGTGCAGAAAAGGAAGAAAAGCGGCATGAGCCATGCGGCGAGAAGCATTGATGTTAATTTTCGGTTCATGACGTTACTTCCTAAAACGTAAACGAATAGGTAAACCCGCACGCGCCGATGAACCCGAGCGCATAGCACGCGGTCATGAGCGCGGCATTGGTGTTCCGCGCCGACTGCGCGGCAGTGAAATCGGAGCTGGTATAAGTAAACAGGTCGCCCGCCACCGTGCTCATGCGTTTTTTTGAGGCGTCCCATTGCGTTGTGAACACCGCGCCGGCCACGACGCCGGCCGCCAGCACCCCGATTCCCGTGTAGCGAACAATGTTGCGCCGGCGCGCGTCCGGGTCCAGAAGGATTTTCACGGGCACGCCGTCAATAGCGGCGTTCTTTACCGAAAGGGAATAGGTGTATGGCTCCGCGGTCACGGCCTGGGCCTGGCCCTCGATGGTGAGGTTTGCCCTGCCGTTGTCCCTGAACGTGCCGGCGACGATGCGGAAGAACCTGGTGAGCGCGTTGATGCCGTACACAGAATATACCACCTCGACGTGCTGCAGGTCGGTGCCGATCGCGTCGTTGTGGATGAAAATGCCGTTCCAGTCGTATGGGTTGGCGATGAGGGCGGTCTCCTTATTGAAGCGCTTGTCGTTCTCCGAAGTAAACACCACCGGCTTTTCGGCGGTGCCCTTGGCGATGAGCGTGCCCTGCACGTGCAGGCCCGTGAAATTCTTGAAAAGAAACACGGCGCCCGCATCCACCACCACGGTCTTTCCCGCCGGGACGTAAATGTCCGAGGTGACCAGGTACGGCCCCTTTTCAGCGGAAACGGTTTTGGGAAGGTCCCCGAGGATCGCCTGAAAATCAGCGCCGGCGGCCCGGGAGAGCAACCCCGCGTAAAACAAGACCGCAGTGTAAAGAAGATGCCGTGGCCTGATCGCGATCATGTATTATCCTTTTATGTCCTTTGCCTTGTCGCCGATCCGCTGCATTTCGCTTTCCGCCTTTTTGAAATACGGATGGGCCGCCGAATCGCGCAGCAGCAGCTTGACCTCGAACCACGAATCGAGGGCGTTTTTCATGGTGGCGCGGCTCGGATGGCTGTCGAATTCCTTCGAGTAGCAGAGCGCCTTGTAGTAGAGCACGTCCTGCCGCAGCGCCGCCGCGTCAAGGAATTCGCCCCGCGATTTTGCGCACGCGTCAAGGAAGTCAAGGCATTTTTCCGAATTGCCCGCACCGTAATAGTATTTCGCCTTTTCAAGGTAGAATTCTGCGTCGTCAACGGCCTGGGTCAGCATCATCTGTTCGAGATTGGTCTTGTCGCCTAGGCCCTCGAACATTCGCATCTTGTAAATGAGGGCGGTCTTGGACTGCTGTGCGTCCGCCGGAATATACCCAAACACCTTGGATGCCTCGTCAAACTTTCCGAGTTTTATCTCCTTGACAAAAAGTTCGAGCGCGTCCTGCGTGCCGAACCGGTTCTTGAGTTCGTCGATGATGGTGACGTCGGTTTTCCGCAAGGGCTCCGTTGTCTTGTTGATGGCCGCCTGCGATACGGGTCTTGCGGGCCTGGCCGATTTTTCGAGCGGCTTACCGGGAGCAGGTTTTTTCAATTCAGGCCCGGCCTGCGCAATTACAGGCGGCCGGGCCGTTTTCACGGCGACAACCGCCGGCGCTGCCCGCCGGGATTTGTTGACAGATCGGTATATCAGAACCGCACCGGCAATAAAAATCATCGCGGCAAGACCGGCGGCAATCGGCCAAACCGGAATCTGCCTCTTGATCCCCACCACCATTTTTTCTCCGCCGGTTCCCACGAACGCCTGCATGACCGCCTCGGGCGTCTGCGGCGTCAGCGCCTTGTGGATCCTGGTGAGCTCCGCGAGCATGGCCGCGGCGTCCGGGGGCCGTTTTTCGCGTTCGCGGTTCAGGCATTTCCTGATGAGCCGCTTTAACCGGGGCGGGATCTTGAGCTTGAACGAGTCAAGCGGTTTGTATTCGTTTCTTATTTTGCAAAGCATCAGCTTTGAGATGTTGCTCTCCGTGAATGCCTTGATGCCCGTGACCACCTCGTACAGGATTGCGCCGAGCGAATAGATGTCGGTGCGGATGTCCGGCGTTTTCCCCTCGAGCAGCTCCGGCGACAGGTATTGCATGGTGCCCATGACCGATGTGCTGTCGGTGGTGTGGATCGACGCGTCGATGGGCCGCGCGATGCCGAAGTCCATGAGCTTGACATTGCCCTCGTCGGTCACCATGATGTTGTTGGGCTTCAGGTCGCGGTGGATGATGCCCCGGTAGGTTTCGCCGTACAGGGTGTACTGGTGGCTGTGCGCGTAGCGCAGCGCCCGGCTCATCATGATGCCGATCGACGTGCACACCTCGAACGGCAGCCCGCCCCGGTCGCTCAGCAGTTTTTCGAGCGTGACGCCCTCGATCTTTTCCATCTCGATGTAGGGAAGACCGTTCCATTCGCCCACCGCGTGGATTTCGACGATGTTCGGATGGTCGAGCTTGGCGGTAATTTTAATTTCCGTTTCAAACCGCTCCTTCGACTCTTTGGAATAATTCGGGTGCAGGAGTTTTACCGCCCGTTTCATTTCAAGCTGGGGATTCCAGATTTCATACACGTTTGACATACCGCCAACACCCAAGAGGGAAGAGATGGTTCCTGAACCCAATGTGTCGGGTTTGGAGCCGTCGGGCAGGATCATCACATGGGGCACGCGCTTGAAGGTGAACGAGCCGGCATTTTCGGCGTCGTCGCCCGGTTTTTGATTGTTGCTGAGTGTTTCCATCAGCTTTTCCGAATGGTGGACGGTACAGCGTTGCTCGGTATCAAACTGTTTGGGCCGCCTGAACCTGCAGCTAAAAACGCTGAAAATTCCATTATATATCTTAGTATAAAAGAGGAAAAATATCAACCGATTTCTTGACTTATTTGAACGGGAAAAAGTTTACAAAGGCGGGAAAAATTCGGAGTGTTTGCAGGCAATCAGTCGTCTTAAGCAACCACCGCTCACAAGCGTGCTCTAAAAAATTAGATGTCAGTAGCCCAGCGGGCAGTGATCAATCAAATCAGAATCAACCTCTTTTGTCTTTTACCTGTCGCAACAAGGGTGCGCCCAGCTGAAGGTTCGGGCTTGCGGCGAGGAGGCCGAGGCCGGGGGAGAGACTTCTCCCCCGATTGAATTTTATTTGCTTGAATCTCGTATATACACAATCGCCCCGCCCAGTATCGTCGCTTTTGCAAATCCCGCTAGCTCGAGGCCGGCAAACGGCGTGTTGCGGGACTTGGAGAAGAAGTTTTCGGGGTCGACCGTCCATTTGGTCTTGGGGTCGATGATGGTGATGTCGGCGCGCTTGCCGATGGAGAGCGTGCCGCCGTCGAGCCCGAGGATCCGGTTGGGCGCGAGGCTCATCTTCTCCACGAGGTCGGCGGGCATGAGGATGTCTTTGGCGACAAGCTGGGTGAGCGCAACGCCAAGCGAGGTCTCGAGCCCGATCACGCCGAAGCTGGCCGCGTCGAACTCCACGTCCTTCTCCTCGCTCACGTGCGGCGCGTGGTCGCTCGCGATCACATCGATGGTGCCGTCGGAAAGCGCCGCGATGATCTCCTTGCGGTCGGCGTCGGTGCGCAGCGGCGGGTTCATCTTGCGGTTGGTGTCCCAGCCGACGATGTCGTCGTCGCACAGTGTGAAGTAGTGCGGGCAGGTCTCGCAGGTGACGGCCGCGCCGCGCTGCTTGGCGTCGCGGATCATGCGCACGGCGCCGGCGGTTGACACATGCGCAATATGGACGCGCGCGCCCGTGTACGCCGCGAGCATGAGGTCGCGCGTGACGATGATGTCCTCGGCGATCGACGGGATGCCGCGCAGGCCCAAACGCGTGGATGCGAGACCCTCGTTCATCTGGCCGCCGGCCGAGAGGTCGACGTCCTCGCAGTGGCAGATCACGGGTATCTTGAATGATTTCGAATAGTTGAGCGCGTTCTTCATCATGTTGGACTTGCGCACGCTCTTGCCGTCGTCGCTCACTGCCCTGGCGCCGGCGCGCACCATCTCGCCGAACGGCGACAGCTCCTCGCCCGCAAGCCCCTTGGTGATGGAGCCCACCGGATAGATGCGGCACGGGCAGTATTGTCCGCGCTGCACCACGTAGCGGATCTTGGATTCCTCGTCGAGCACCGGGTTGGTGTTGGGCATGCAGGCAACCGCGGTGAACCCGCCGGCGGCCGCGGCCTGCGTGCCGGTCTCGATGGTCTCCTTGTCCTCGCGTCCCGGCTCGCGCAGGTGCACGTGCATGTCCATGAGGCCGGGCACCACCCACATTCCCTCCGCGTCAATCTCCTCCTGCGGCCGGAATCCCTGCGGAACTTCCTTGCCCAGGAATTTGATCACGCCGTTTTCCACGCCCACGTTCACCTGCTCGTCGATACGGTTGGCCGGGTCTATCACGCGGCCGTTCTTGATGAGGATGTTCGCGGGATGGGCCTCGATGCCGGGCTTATACACGGTCTGGCCGTTGGGTTTCTTATACACGCTCGCCTCCGCCGAGAAGGAAGAGGACGGCCATGCGCACGGCCACGCCGTTGGTCACCTGGTCGAGGATCACGCTTTTGCCCGAGTCGGCCACGTTGGAGGCGAGCTCGATGCCGCGGTTGATGGGGCCGGGGTGCATCACGATGATGTCGCCGGGCAGCTTGTTTAATTTGTCAAGGTCGAGCCCGTAGCGCTCGCGGTATTCGCGGATGGAGGGGAACAGGCCGCTTCCCTGGCGCTCGAGCTGGAGCCGCAAAAGCATCACGACGTCGGCGCCGCGCAGCGCCTCGTCCATGCTGTCGGTGACCCGCACGCCCAGGACATCGGGGTGCTGCGGCAGCAGGGTGGGCGGGCCGCACAGCGTCACGTCCATGCCCATGGTCGTCATGCCCCAGGCGTTTGAGCGTGCCACGCGGCTGTGCAGGATGTCGCCGATGATGGCCACCTTGAGGCCGTCGAGTTTTTTCAGCTTCTGGCGTATGGTCATCATGTCAAGCAGCGCCTGGGTGGGGTGCTCGTGCAAGCCGTCGCCCGCGTTAATGATGGCCGCGTCGGTGCAGCGCGTGAGGAACAAGGGCGCGCCCGCCGCGCTGTGCCGCACCACCACCATGTCGATCTTCATGGCCTCGATGTTGCGCATGGTGTCGCGCAGCGATTCCCCTTTGGCAACCGAGCTCGTGGAGGTGGAGAAGTTGAGCGGGCTCGCCGAGAGCCGCTTTTCGGCCAACTCGAACGACATGCGCGTACGCGTGCTGTTTTCGAAGAAGAGGTTCACAATGGTCCTGCCGCGCAGGGTGGGCACCTGGGGGATCTCGCGCTGGAGCACCTCGTAAAAGGTGTCGGCCGTGTCGAGGATGAGGGTGATGTCCTCCTTCGACACGCCTTCGAGGCCGAGCAGATGCTTTATGGTCAGCGCCACAGGGATTCTCTAGATTGGAAAATGATGTACATGATTTTAACTAATGAGTAAGATTTCCTTATTTTCATTGGCGTTATTTCTAATCGCCCTTTTCGAGTTCCATGAGCCATAAAGAGTCTTCGCCGTCGACTTCCTTCACCTTGAGCGCCACCTCCTGGTTCTTGCGCGTGGTGACGGTCATGCCCACGTAGTCGGCGCGGATGGGCATCTCGCGATAGTCGCGGTCGATGAGCACCGCGAGCTGTATGCTCTTGGGCCTGCCGAAGTCGTTGAGCGCGTCGAGCGCGGCGCGAACGGTTCTCCCGGTGTAAAGCACGTCGTCCACCAGGATCATGTCGATTCCGCTGATGTCGAACGGAATGTTGGTGACCTTCACCTTGGGCTGTTTGAGCGCCCTGCGGTAGTCGTCGCGGTACATGGTGATGTCGAGCACGCCCGCGGTGAATTTGGTCTTCTCGAGCTCGTTGATCTTCGCCGCGATGCGCTGGGCCAGGTACACGCCGCGCGTCTGCATGCCCACGATGCCGAATTTCTTGAGGTTCTGGTTTTTTTCCAATATCTGGTGGGAAATCCGGGTGAGGGCCCGGTCCAAGGCAGTCGCATCCATGAGGAGTTCGATCTGCTTCATCGGGGTAAAAAATAGTTAGGGCTATTAGTTATTAAAAAGAAAATTTTAAATATGAATAAAAATCCGGGCGTTCCCCTGCGCGAAGGGGTCGGCCCTCGCTCCGGTCTCGCCTTCGGCTCGGGCTGCCACGGCTGGTGCCCGGCTGCACCCAGGAGGGGGCTCGAGCGAGGGGGATGCTTTCCCCACCTGGATATTTTATATTATCAAAAAGGAGAAAAACCATGCCCCGCCTCATCGAAAAACCAACCATTGTTTCTGCCGCCGGCAACAAACCCAAGAAAATCGAGGAGTTCATCGGCCGCATCAATTCAAACACGACCGGTGTAAGTGTTGCGAGGATGAAAAGCCCGCAGGGATGGGTCGAGCCGGGCCAGACGCCTGCGTTCGATGAATACACGGTGGTACTCAAAGGCAGGGTTCACGTGAAACACAAGACCGGAACGATTGAGGTAAATGCAGGTCAGGCCGTGATTGCCCACGCAGGAGAATGGGTCCAGTATTCCACGCCCGGCGCCGAAGGCGCTGAATACATCGCGGTGTGTACGCCGGCGTTTTCGCCGGAAACGGTAAAAAGAGACGGATAAAAAAAATCACCACAGAGACACAGAGAGCACAGAGAAAAAAATAAAATCCAACGCACAGACGCAGAGAAGAAGATTAGAGTGCTATAAAAAGGGGGAGGCGGCCGGCGAAGCGATCCCTTTCTTGAAGGTTCTATCGCGTCCGCAGGCCGCCCGGGGGAGAAACAGAATGATACGTTTTAAATTTTTATTTTCAATCGCCTCACTGATTTTAAAACCGATAGGACTACGATCTTGGGAATAATTTTATTTACTTGAAATCCTTAAAATTATCAAGGTGCGCGGACGGGCTGAAGCGAGGGGGATACTTCCCCCGCCTTTAAATTTATTATTTATTTTTCTTTTGCCATGAAATACTACGCCGACCTCCACATCCACTCCAAATATTCCCGCGCGACAAGCAGCCAATTGGACTTTGAACATCTGTGGCTGTGGGCGCAGCTCAAGGGCATTCAGGTGGTGGCCACGGGCGACTGCGTGCACCCGAAATGGTACGAAGAAATTAAAACAAAGCTTGCTCCGTGCGGTAATGGGCTGTTCAGGCTGAAGCCGGAGTTTTGCAAAGTGATCGAAAAAGACCTTCCGCCGTCATGCAAAGGCGACGTGCGGTTCATTCTTTCAACGGAAATTTCAAATATTTACAAAAGGGACGGCAAAGTCCGCAAGGTACACAATGTCGTTTTTGTGCCCGATTATTCAACGCTGGAAAAGCTGACCTTAAAGCTCGAGGCCATCGGCAACATCCGCTCCGACGGCAGGCCTATCCTTGGGCTTGACAGCCGCGACCTGCTCGAAATCGTGCTGTCGTGCAATCCCGACGCCATCCTGGTTCCCGCGCACGTATGGACGCCGTGGTTTTCGGTGCTCGGGTCAAAGAGCGGGTTCAACACCGTCGAGGAATGCTTCGGTGACCTGACTAAATATATTTACGCACTGGAGACGGGCCTGTCATCCGATCCGCTCATGAACTGGCGGCTGTCAATCCTCGATAATTTTTTGCTGGTCTCAAATTCCGACGCGCATTCGCCGAACAAGCTCGGCCGAGAGGCCAACATGTTCGATACGGACCTGTCGTACGCGGGGCTGCTCAACGCGCTGCGCGATCCGAGCGACAAGGGACTTCTCGGCACCGTCGAGTTTTTCCCTGAGGAGGGAAAGTACCATTACGACGGCCACCGCAAATGCCAGACACGCATGCACCCGCGCGATACCCTTAAAAACAAGGGCCTGTGCCCGGTGTGCGGAAAGCCCGTGACCGTGGGCGTCATGGCGCGGGTCGAGGAGCTTGCCGACCGGGCCGAAGGCGAAAAGGGAAAACGGTGGCGACCGTATAAAAGCATGATCCCGCTCGCCGAGATCATCGGCGAATGCCTTGGCGTCGGGCCGGCCTCGCAGAAGGTTGACATACTGTACAACCGGCTCGTGGGCGACATCGGCGGCGAGTTTGCGGCCCTGCTCGACGCGACGCTTGACAGGATAGCAAAAGCTGCGGGCGACATGGTCGCGGAGGGTGTGCGCCGCGTGCGCAATGGCGAGGTCACGGTGAACGCGGGATACGACGGAGAATATGGGACGATAAAAATATTTTCAGACAAAGAGCGCAAAGCGGAGAAGCGACAATTAACCATGTTTGATGATGAATCCCGGGAAGACTCAATTGTAAGAAAAGAGAAAGAAAGCGTAAAACGAATACTGCCCGGCGATAAAAAAAAAGCCGTTCCGGAAAACCGGGGAAAAAGTCCTGCGCCAAAAATTCCTCAGGAAATCAAAGGAGAAAAACAAGGCGCAGGATTAAATGAAGTTCAGCACGCGGCCGTCGATCACGCCGGTTCCCATCTCTTGATTATTGCCGGCCCCGGTACGGGAAAAACCCACACCCTCGTCCACAGGATCGCTAAAACAATTCCACTTCTTAAAAACCGCGAAAAAATCCTCGCCATTACCTTTACCAACAAGGCGGCCGAGGAAATGCGCGTGCGCATCTCGTCTCTCGTTGGGGACACTGCGGACGAAATATATTTTGTCGGCACGTTTCACCGGTTCTGCCTCGACTTGTTGCGATTGTATCCCGAACGGTCGAATGCGCCTAAGAATTTTTCCATCGCCACCGACGTCCAGCGCGACACAGCCGTCAAAAAGGCGTTTCCCGGATGGCCGCCTTCGCGGAGAAAGGCGCTGCTCGAGGCGGTATTAAAAAACAAGTCCTTTTATTCATCGCTGGAGGCCGATCCGGAGATTGAACAGTATGATGCGGCCCTTCATGAATCCGGCCTTCTTGACTTTGACGACATTCTCCGCTTTGCCGTGAGACTGCTTGCCGAAAACGAATTCGCGCTCCGCGAAGTCCGGTCAGTCTATCGTTTCATATTTGTGGATGAATACCAGGACATCAACGATGTTCAGCATGAACTTTTAAAAATTCTCGTCCACGACGGGGTGCGCATCACCGCGATCGGCGACCCGAACCAGGCGATTTACGGGTTCCGCGGGTCGGACGTCCGGTTCTTCGGCATGTTCGAAAAAACGTTTCCCGGCGCCGAGACCGTCTTTCTTTCTGAGAACTACCGCTCCGCATCGAATCTGCTCACGGCAAGTGGCCATGTGATATCCGCAGAAAGCAGCGGGAGCGTTCCTCCCCCGACGGCCGCGCTGCATCTCGAGGGCAGGCTTGTCATCCACGAAGCGGCGACCGACCTTGCCGAGGCGGAATATATCGTCCACCAGATTGAAAAGCTGGTGGGCGGCACCAGCATGTTCTCGCACGACAGCGGCAGGGTTGACGGAGCGGAAAGCGGCGAAAAGACATTCGGCGACTGCGCCGTACTGTACCGCACGAACGCCCAGAGCCTTGCCGTCGTTGAGGCGTTTGAACGCAGCGGCATTCCCTATCAGGTGTCGGGGGACAAACAGCTTGCCGACTATGAGTTTGTCAAGGACATTGTCGCGCTCCTCCTGCTCGCATCGGGGAATGAAATGGAAGCGGAAAGTCTCAAAGCGTTGAAGCGGTCCCTGGGCTTCGAAAAAAAAGCGGTCTGGCAGGATTTTGTCTCAGGAATGTCGCGGGAGCTTCAGGATGAGGGTCTTGAAACGGCGTTGAATAAACTGGCGCAAAGTCCGGGAATCAAAGACCGGATTGAAAAGGAAAAGTCAAGTAAGGACCTGTTCAGCCGGCTCCTGCGCATCGCGCGCCTTCAAGTCAGCTTGCAGTTTTTCGTGGACTACATCCAGCTTCAGCAATCCGACGACTCGCTAGTACCGGCCGCGGAAAAAGTCTCGTTGCTCACGCTGCACGCGGCCAAGGGGCTCGAATTTCCGGTGGTGTTCATTGCGGGATGCGAGCAGGGGCTTGTGCCGCTTCTTAGGGAAGGAAAGGAATTTGATCCGGCCGAGGAGCGCAGGCTTTTCTACGTGGGAATGACGCGCGCAAAAGAGCTGCTCTATCTCATCCATGCAAGGCGCCGCACGCTGTATGGGAAAACAATCGATGCAAGGCCGTCGCCGTATCTTTCGGACATTGAAGAAGAATTAAAGACGTATGAGAAGGCGGCGGCGATGAAGGTGAAAAAGGTTGCGGAGTGCGAGCAGACGGATTTTATGGGGGAGCTGTTTACATGAGAAAAATTATACCAGATAAAACAAGATCAAGATATGGTAGGGGCTCCGCCCCTAAGGCCCCGTAAGGAAAATGCTTATTGTAACGTCCCGCCCACCTCCCCCCGGGGAGGTAACTGTACCATTTGTAGCTGTTGATCAAATCGCATCAAATTTAACCGCCTTGACCAAATTATCCTGCCGCGGAAATTCCTTTCAAATTAATCGTCCAAATGATTATTCTTTTGTTTTCCCCGGATACCCCACCGTCTGCCCGAACAGCGGCCTCTTGCTTTCGGGCAAATTCAATTCCTTCGCTACTCCCTCCCTGTCGCAGTTGTGAAACCACGCCGCAAGCCCCTGCGCGGCGGCGAACAGGTACACGTTTCCCGCGATGAGGCCAGTGTCGGCGTAATAATAGGCCTTTTGTCCCTCGGGATCGTGCAGCCGGGGCTCGTCGAAACCGGACGTTTTGAATTTGTCAATGTCCGCCACGTAGATGAGCCGCACCGGCGCGTTGGCGCCCCACTTCTCCTGCCCGCGGCCGATGGCCATCGATCGGAGATCGCCTTTCGCCGCCGGGTCCAGTCGATGGGCCTCCGGTTCATAATGGAAGACCCCTTTTTCAAGCGCGGCATACACGTCGATTTCCCTGGAGTTGCTCGCCGAGGCGGCGGTTCTTCCGGGAAGTTTGAACGGGCCGGTCTTCCGGTTCACTCCGTTTGCCGCCCAGAGCAGGTTTGAGAGCGTTTGTAAAGAAAGTTTTTTATCGCTCAGCGAGCGGTTCGTCTGTCTGGCCTTGAGCGCCGCGTAAACGGATTTGCCGCGCCAGTCTTTAGGCCTGGGAAGCACGATCGGTTGAAGATCATTCATTTTGTCCGAGTTCATTAAAGACCCCTTTAAACGGGTTCGTTCCAGAAAATGTTTCAGGCCGCGATAAGCTAATAATAACAAATTGGCGTAGGATTAGCAAAGGAATGAATGTTTGAAAATTAAAATGCAGTTGGCAAAAAAAGCCCCCTCTCCGATTCGTGAGAGGGGTTGGGGTGAGGTCAAGAAAAGATTACCATTTACTGTTGGACAATGATTGATTGTCGCGTGATCGGTTTTTTATTACCATCCGACAATTCCAGGAAATAAACGCCGGGCTTGATTTTCTCAACGGATATTTTCCTGCTGTTGACCGCGCGGAATGAAAAAACCTTTTGGCCGGCGGCGGAAATCAAGTCTAGCCCCATTCCCTGCTGAATCATTGGTTCAAAGGAAATATACCTGCCGTCGCATCTGATCCTGCAATTGCATTTTTTATCGATGGCCGGCGCTTTATCCGCAATTACGTTCACCGCGGGCTTGCCCGGCTCAGCGCCCCATATCTGCACGCCGCCGTCGTAAATCGGCATGTTGACGGCCTTGATCGCCTGGCCCGAAACGCCGACGGTCTTGTACGACCAGTCGTTGGTCGGGTCCCACGCGGCCGCGGCCGAGTTGTTGGGCAGTTGAATCCTGAACTGCGCCTCCCGTTTGTACGAGTCCTGGGTGCCGGGGAACAGCGAATCCCCCTCGTAGGAAACCTCGACGTAATAAACGGTCGATGACCCGTTGTAGGCGGTGAGCGGCCCGACCGAGGCCTTGCCCTGCATGTAATTGGTGGAGATGGTGACTTGACTAAGTGGAATTCCCGCCGCGGCGACCTCGCTCAGGTCGACGAAATAGCGGTACGAAAGGTGCCTGCACACGCGCGCGGGCGTGTTGGTCTTGTTGCACAAGACCGCGTCGATCTCGGTGAAGCCAGTGCCGCTGGCGTTTACCTTGGCGAGAATGTAGAACTGCTCGGGCACGGGCTCCGGGGGCGGGAACACGGCGAGCGGATCGCCGCCGTATTCCTTGTACAGGCGGGCGAGCGCGCCGGTGAACGCCGCGTTGTAATCGCAGGCCGGCTCGTTCTGCGTGTAGTTGCTGCGCTGGTCCACGTAATTGTCGCTCGCGTCGGGGCCGCCCACCAGCGCCCCGTACAGCGTGTGGAGGCAGGCGATGGTGTCGCCGGCGTCGCCGGGATATGATCCCTCGGCGGTGCGGTGGTGCTCGTGGCAGGGCGGGTTCACGCCGTATCCCACCACCAGCGAGCGGCCCATAGGATTGTCGCCGAGCATATAATTGATCTGCCGCACCGCGAAATCATGGTAGCGAGTCTTGACGGATGCGTCCGCGACGCTGTCGGCGTACACCAGCGCGCAGAACGCGGTGTTTGCGGCGTAGCGGTTGGAGCCCCATTGGTCGAGCCAGGCAAGGCCGCCAGGCGTATACGTTATTTTCTGGCCGTTCACGCCCACGGTCCAAAAGTCGAGCCAGCGCTGCGCGTCGTCCTTGTATTTCTGGCTGCCGGTGAGTTTCGCGAGGAGCACGTAGCAGCCGTAGCTCTTGTCGTCCCATGCGATGGTCCATTTGTACGACCTCGTGGTCGACTGCGGCTCGGTGTTGAGGCTGTCGTAATATGATTCCGCTTTAGCAAGATACGAATTGTCTCCGCCCGCCAGGTACAGCCAGACCGCGCCCCACACGAGCTCGTCGTGATAGCCGCTCCAGGAGTTGTAATACCCCTGGGCGGCGGTGATTGACGCATCGTACTTTCCGCGGTACTGGTCGGCGAACGAATACAGCTGCTGCGCATGGGTGAGACAGGTGGCAGAAAAAGCCGGGTCAGTCGATTTGAACACCAGCGATGTTGCTGCAAGCGCCGCCGCGGCTTCGCCCGCGAGGTCCGATCCCGGATGCGTCGCGTCGATTTTCGCCGAGGGCCGTTTCATCAAGGACTCCACGGACTCGGCGGGTCCCCAGAACGAATGGTCGAGCCCGCCGTCGCCGACCTGACCGTAGAATTCGTTTTGCGCGGTGTGGCACCGGATGAGATATTCGGCGGCAAACCGGATG
>Ga0335081_10001734_pt1 | contig 34655 bp, 24 predicted proteins | sample Lox_Sample_35_FD_206713 | JGI IMG/M metagenome (GOLD analysis project Ga0335081, IMG submission 206713) | Soil microbial communities from Loxahatchee National Wildlife Refuge, Florida, United States - Lox_Sample_3.5 | ecosystem: Environmental > Terrestrial > Soil > Wetlands | place: USA...
ACGGGTACGTCCTGGCGTTCAGCGAGTCGCTCCATGTCGTCTTCCTGATCGGCGTGCCCATCGCCTTGCTTGCCTTCGCCCTCACCTGGTTCCTGAAAGATCTCCCCTTGCGTGGCCATGCCTACCTTGCTTCCCATGACGCAATGCCAAGCGGGCACGTACCTGACATCACTCGCGAAGCCGCCGAAGGGGTGGCACAGCCCAAGAACTGAGCCGCCGGCGGGCGCCGCGGGCAATGCGGGTGCCCGAGTGCGTGCCGGCGCAGGCATGCGGTTCACTAGGATCGGAGGGTGCTCGCACGTCAGGCAGAACCTCAGCACCTGGGGCGGTCTGTGCCGCGGGGACTGATCACCGACTGGGGCGGTGTGCTGACGATCCCCGTCGCTTCTGCGGTGGCCGCCTGGCTCGAGGCCGACGGCATTGACCAGCCCCGCTACCGGGCAATCATGAGCCAGTGGGTGCGGGAGGCCTACAGCGCCAATGGACTCGTGAACCCGATACACGCCCTCGAACGTGGCGAGACCCGGCCGGACGAGTTCGAGGAACTGCTCGCCGCGCGGCTTGTCCGCAGCGACGGCGCGGCCGTGCCCGCGCGCGGCCTGCTGGGCCGGATGTTCGCCGAGATGGCGCCGGTTGAGCCGATGTATGCGCTGCTGCGCTCGCTGCGCCGGGCGGGCGTCCGGACGGGGATGCTGTCCAACTCGTGGGGCAACGACTACCCGCGCGAAATGTTCTCCGATCTGTTCGACCTGGTGATCATCTCCAGCGAGGTAGGCATGCGCAAGCCCGAGAAGCGGATCTTCCTGCACGCGCTCGCCGGGCTTGGTCTTCGGCCACGGCAATGCGTCTTCCTCGACGACATCGAGGCTAATGTCGCCGCCGCGCAGGCGGTCGGCATGATTGGGCTGCACCATCGCGACCCAGAAGGCACCGTCGCAGCCGTTCGGGACCTGTTCGGGCTCGCGTGATGGTGGCCGGGGCCCACCCGCGCGCGGCTAGCGAGGGGCGATCCGCCAACATGCGCGCGAACCGGCGTGTTGATACCAAGCCTGAGATATCCCTGCGCAGCGCGCTGCACAGGCTGGGCTACCGGTACCGCAAGGATCACCGTCTGGATCTTGCCGAGGGCGTGCGGGTCCGGCCGGACATCGTCTTCACCGCCAGGAAGGTCGCGGTCTTCGTGGACGGGTGCTTCTGGCACGTGTGCCCGGAGCATGGCCGCGAGCCGACGATGAATGAGTGGTACTGGGCGCCCAAACTCCGCCGGAACGTGGAGCGTGACCGCGCCGCCGACACGGCGCTGGCGGCGGCGGGCTGGCGGGTCGTACGCCTGTGGGAGCACCTGCCGCTTGATGACGCCACGGCCGCGGTGATCGCCGTGCTGGCCGGGCTTGACGAAGAGCCGGTTTAGGCTGCACGGCGGCCACCACGATCGCCCATCACGAGGGCCCGGCACGAGGACCCCATCACCCGGGCTGGGCGGAGGCGGCAGGGCCAGCTTCAAGGCCGGGCGCATGGGCGGTGCCCGTGCCAGGATCGCCACAGGTCCGCGTAGGCGCCACCGGCGGTGACCAACTCGTCGTGCGAGCCAAGCTCGCTGATCCGGCCGTTCTCGACGACCGCCACCCGGTCGGCGTCCCTGCCCGTGTGCAGCCGGTGCGCGATCGCCACCACGGTGCGCCCGTCGAGCACGGCCGCGAGCGAGCGTTCGAGATGGCGCGCAGCACGCGGGTCGAGCAGCGAAGTCGCCTCATCGAGCACCAGCGTGTGCGGGTTGGCAAGCACCAGCCGCGCCAGCGCCACCTGCTGCGCCTGCGCCGGTGACAGGGTCAGCTGACCCGAGCCGACCATGGTGTCCAGGCCGTCGGGCAGCCGCTCCGCCCAGTCCAGGCCATCGACCGCGGCGAGCGCGCGGCGGATCTGATCGTCCGGCACCCGCTGGCCGCCCAGCCCGTCCGCGCCCACGCCATCGGCGGCGGCCGCCGCGGTCGCGCCGAGCGCGATATTGTCACGCAAGGTGCCGAGGAAAACGTGGTGCTCCTGGGTGACCAGCGCGACCTGACCCCGCAGTTCGCCCAGGGGCAGCTCCACCAGCGGTACCCGGCCGACCGTCACCGCGCCGGAGCGCGGCGCGTGAATGCCCGCCAGCAGCCGGCCAAGCGTCGACTTCCCCGCACCGCTCGGGCCCACCATCGCCAGGCGCTCGCCCGGCCGCAGGCACAGGTCGATCCCATGCAGCACGTCGGTACCCGGCGCATAAGCGTAGCGGACCTCCCGGGCCACCAGGTGCTCGCCAACCGGGACGCGGCCGCTCTCGGCGCGGTCCGCGGGCACCAGCGCCACCCCGAGCAGCCTGGCGAGGGCCGCCCCACCGACCTGCAGTTCGTCCACCCAGGTCAGCAGCCGGTCGAGCGGATCGATCAGCTGCTGCACATAAAGCGTGGCCGCGGTCAGCTGGCCGATCGAGGCGGAGCCACGCAAGGTGAACAGTCCGCCGAGCCCCAGCGTCGCCACCACCGGGATCACATAACCCAGCTCCACCAGCGGGAACCAGACCATGCGCAACCCCAGGGTGTAGCGTTCCGCCCGCCAGGCCCGCCGCAGGTCGGACTGGGTGCGTGCGACCCTGCGCGCTTGCAGCCGCAGTGCCTCCACGGTGCGCGCCCCCGCCACCGTCTCGGTGAGCCCTTCTGTCAGCTCCGCGTAGGCGGCGTTCTCTGCCAGATAGCCGTCCCGTGCCCGGGACAGGTACCAGCGCGTCGCGCCAAACAGCAGGGGCACGGCGGTCAGGCAGGGTAGCGCCAGCAGCGGCCCGTTGAGTATCAGCGCGCCCACTGCGAACGACCCTGTCACGATCGCGATCAGCGTCTCGGGTACCGCCATCCGGGCGGCGCGCGACATCGCATCCACGTCCCGCGTGGTGCGGGTAAGAAGATCACCGCTGCCGGCCCGTTCCACCGTGGAAAGGGGCAGCGCGAGTACCTGGCGGACGAACTCCTCGCGCAGCTGCGCCAGGACCATCTCGCCCAGCCGTGTCGAGGAGTAGACCGCGCATCGCAGGACCACGGCCTGAAACATGATCAGGCCGCCGATGGTGAGCGCGACCAGGTCCACATGCGGGGCGGTCAGCCGTCCGTTGCCCACCTCCTGGACCAGGTTGCCGATCAGCCGGGGCGAGATCAGGCCGGCCGTCGCGGCCACGCCGTGCAGGGCCAGCGCGGTGGCAAGCCGTCCGGGGTGGCGCAGCATGAGCCGCCGGGCGTAGGCGCGGACCTCGCGCCGGGTCGCGACCGGCAGGATCGGCCGGGCCGGTTCGTCCGCCGCCTGGCCGGCACCATCTGCCTGGCTGGTTCCTGCCTGGCTGGTTCCATCTGCCTCGCTGGCACCATCCGGCGGTGCCGCAGCGCCGCCGGTCCGCGTGGTAGCCACTCAGGCCTCCCCTCTGGTGACGGTGGCCGCATAGCCGGGATGGCTTGCGAGCAGTTCGCTGTGGCTGCCCTCGGCGACGACCTTGCCGCCGTCGACGAAGACCACGTGGTCGGCCCGGGCGAGTAGGAGCGGGCTGGTGGCGGCGATGACGGTGGTCCGGCCTGCCCGGGCCGGCCCGAGCCTGGCCGCGATGGCGGCCTCGGTGTGCGCGTCCACCGCGGACGTCGGCTCCACGAGCACGAGCACGGGCGGATCGGCCGTGAGCGCGCGGGCAAGTTTCAGCCGTTGCTGCTGCCCGCCGGAGAACTCGCGGCCGGAGTCGGCAACCCTGGCGTCAAGGCCGGCCGGCAACGCCTCGACGATGTCGGTCGCCGAGGCCGCGCGCAGCGCACCGGTCAGGGCCGCTTGCCCGCCGCCGTAGGGGTCGAGCTCGTCGCGGAGCCGCCCGGCGAGCAGCCGGTCGGAGTTTCCGCACACCAGGATGGTGCGGCGCACCGTGTCGACGGGCAGGTCAGCGAGCCGGACGCCGCCGTAAGACACGTCGCCGTGCGCGAACCTGCCGAGCCTGTCCGCGATGGCGACCGCGTCCGGCGCCGCGGTCGCCGCAATCGCGGTTACCCGGCCGGGACGCACCACCAGACCAGATTCCGCGTCCAGGATCTCGGCGGTCTGCGCGGCCGCGCCAGCCAGAAGCCGGGCGGTGCCAGCGCTCGTGAATTCGGGTGACAGGTTGACCAGCGCGGTGACCCTGCGGGCCGCCACGTGCGCTTTGGTGATCTTGTCGGCAGCTTCCGTGAGCGTACCGATCGGGCCGGCCAGGAAAACGGCGTACCCGTAGCACGCGACAAGCTGGCCGGGCGTGATCGAACCGCCGATGGCCATCCGCGCACCGGTCCAGACGACGAGCGCGACAAGCAGCCCCGGCAGCAGGATCTCGGCGCCCGCGAGCAGCGAGTCGATCGCCCCGACGCGGATCCCGGCCTGCATCACGGCCTGCGACCCGGTGGTGTAGCGGGCGGCGAACACATCCTCCCCGCCGATACCTCGCAGCACTCGCAGCCCCGCGACAATGTCGGAGGCGCGGGTGGCGAGATGAGCCTGGCGTTCACGCTGCGCCTGCTGGCGGTGGTGGAGTGGCCGGACGAGCAGGGCCATCGCCGCGGCCGTCACCGGTACGGCGGCGATGGTGATCCAGCCGGCCGTCGCGTAGCTGCTGAGCAAGATCACCGCGACCACGGTGATGGCGACCACCGACCCGCAGCCGCGGCCGCAGATGTCCATCGCGGCGCCGATCTGGGCGACATCGGACACCCCGATGCTGACGACCTCGCCCGCCGCGAGCCGTTTCGGCAGCGCCGCGCCGAGTTGCGCCGCCTTGCGCACGGTGACCTGGACGGTAAGGAACGCGCCTCCGGCCCAGTTCAGCACCGAGAAGCGGTGCCCGGTGACACCGGCGGCGGCCTGGATCACGCCAAGACCGAACAGCAGGCCGCTCCACCATGCGAGCGCCGCACCGTCCCGCGCCATCACACCGGCGTCGATGGCGTGGCCGATAGCGGCCGGCATCAGCGCCTGGGCGACCATCCACACAATGCCGCTGAACGCGGCCGCGAGCATCCCGCGTAGCTGGCTGCGCGCCACCCAGCACAGGTAGCGTGCAGCCGACCTATGATCAGGTTCCCCGGGGTCGGGGACGGGTAGCTCGCGCATGGTGTGCCTTGTCTGTTTGGCGCGCGCCGCGTAAGCCGTTAAGGATCATGCTCGACCGCTGTTACGGTGGCGCGCGGTGGGTTGTGCTCATCGGGGGGCGGGCCCCCCGAACCCCCCGGAGCATGCTGAACGGCGGTGCGGGGTGGCACCGGTTTGTCGGGTAGGGATGTTACGGATGGTAGCTAGGCCGCTGCCGGGGTGGCGAATGGTTTTCTTCTCCGGCGCTGCTACCAAACGCACTGCTACCGAACCGGCCGGCCAGGTCTCGCCCGTAGTTTGCTGTGTGCCTGACGTGGCACGATTCACCCATCAGGGGTTGTGACGCCACGCCCGCTGTCCGCCGCGATCCGGGGGCCGGCGGGCGCGACACCAGTCCGCCTGCGATGTTTGGACCAACATCTGGAGCGATCTGTCATGGACGGTGTGACCGACGTGCCCGTACCGGCGAACGAGCCGGTCAGGCAGTATGTGCCGGGAAGCCTTGAGCGGGCGGCGGTGGAACGGAAGATCAAGGAGCTGGCGGGCGAACCCACGCCACTCACCATGAACATCGGCGGTGAGCGGCGGATGGGCGGCGGCTCGCAGATCGACGTGGTACAGCCGCACAACTTCAGGCACGTGCTCGGCCGGATGGGCGACGCGACCGATGACGACGTCGCGGCGGCGGTGGCGGCCGCCCGCGAGGCGGCACCGGGCTGGCGGGCGCTGTCCTTCGACGACCGCGCGGCCATCTTCCTGAAGGCGGCAGATCTGCTCGCGGGACCATGGCGGGCCACGCTGAACGCCGCGACGATCCTCGGCCAGTCCAAGTCGGTGTTCCAGGCCGAGATCGACGCGGCCTGCGAGCTCATCGACTTCTGGCGGTTCAACGTGTGGTTCGCCCGGCAGTTGCTCGCCGACCAGCCCGCGTCCGGGCCTGGGGCGTGGAACCGGATGGAGTACCGGCCGCTCGACGGCTTCGTGCTGGCGATCACGCCGTTCAACTTCACCTCGATCGCGGCGAATCTGCCTTCTGCCCCGGCGCTGCTCGGCAACACGGTCGTCTGGAAGCCCTCGCCGACCCAGCAGCTTGCCGCGCACATGAGCATGGTGCTGCTCGAGGTGGCGGGCCTGCCGCCCGGCGTGATCAACATGGTGACCGGCAACGGCCAGGCGGTCTCGCGGGTCGCGCTGGCGCATCACGATCTCGCCGGGATCCACTTCACCGGCTCGACCGCGACCTTCCAGCACCTGTGGGCCACCATCGGCCGCGGCATCGCGAACTACCGCAGCTATCCCCGCATTGTGGGCGAGACCGGCGGCAAGGACTTCGTGTTCGCCCATCCGTCCGCCGACCCCGACGTGCTCACCACCGCGCTGATCCGCGGTGCCTACGAGTACCAGGGCCAGAAGTGCTCGGCGGCCTCGCGCAGCTACATCCCGCGGTCGCTGTGGGGCCGGATGGGCGGCGATCTGGTGTCCCTCGCCGAGTCGCTGCCCCTCGGCGACGTCTCGTCCGATCTGTCGCTGTTCATGGGTGCGGTCATCGACGCGCGGGCGTTCGCAAAGCTCGCGGCGGCACTCGGCCGGGCGGCGGACCGCGCGTCGGTCCGGGTGCTGGCCGGTGGCTGCGACGGCTCAACGGGTTACTTCGTCAGGCCCGCCGTGCTGGAGTGCTCCGACCCGACCGACGAGGTGTTCACCACCGAGTACTTCGGGCCGATTCTCTCGGTGCACGTGTATGACGACGGTGACTACACGGCCATGCTGCGCCAGGCGGCGGAGGTGGCTCCTTACGCGCTCACCGGCGCGATCATCGCCCAGGACCGGGCCGCGGTCGCTGAGGCCAGCGACGCGCTGCGGTTCGCGGCGGGAAACTTCTACATCAACGACAAGCCGACTGGTGCGGTCGTCGGCCAGCAGCCGTTCGGCGGGTCGCGGGCGAGTGGGACCAACGACAAGGCAGGCTCGATCCTGAATCTGACCCGCTGGGTCAGTGCCCGGACGATCAAGGAGTCGTTCTCGCCACCCGTCGACTACCGCTATCCGCACATGGGATAGCTGGTGCCCCGTGACCATGACGTTCCAAGATCACGGAGGTCGGCGCGCGTGCTGGTAGCGATCAGCCCGCGATAGGTGCCGCGATCGCGCCTGCGCCGGGTGACCGGTTGGCCGCAGGTGGCTGGTGGCTGGTGGCTGGCCAGAACGCTGTCGCCGCCGCGGCGCAGAATCAGGCGACTGGCGCCGCTCGCGCGCCGAGCGCGTTGACGGCATCGACGAACACCGGCATGGGTGGCGTGACCAGGCCCGCGCCCACTTGCCCGACCCCCGGGACCCGGCCGGCGATGCCGGTATTGACGATCGGCAACACTCCCGAGCGCACGACCAGCGTCGGGTCGATACCGGTCGGCGTGCCCCGGAACCCCAGCACCGGCACCTGGTACATCGGGTGCTCGGTCAGCGTGATCTCGTACATGGCCAGGGTGTGGCTCACGGCGTCGCCGACGTCGCCCCCGACGAAGCGCACGATGGCGGGGGCCGCCGCCATGGCGAATCCGCCCAGGCCGACCGTTTCTGTGATGGTGGAGTCCCCGATGTCTGGGTTCGCGTCCTCCGGTCCGAAGCCGGAGAGATAGAGCCCTTCCGGGACGGTCGCGGGCGCCGTGAACCACGCGTCACCGGTGCCCGATGTCTGGATGCCGAACTCGGTGCCGTTGCGGGCCATCGCGACGAGCATGGTCGATCCAGGCACGCCGCGGGCAGCGTCGGCGCATGCCTTGCCGGCCGGCATGACGAGGTTCAACAGGAAGTGGTCGTTTCCATTGACGAAGCGCGCCGCCGCGGCGATCTGCGACGTCGGTGCGTCGATCTCGATCAGGTCCGCGGCGATATCCCGGAGGAACAGCGAGGTACCCGCGCGGTTGCGGTTGTGACCCTCGTCGCCCATCTGAAGTGCCTGCGCGATGAGCGATTTCATGTCGACCGGTCCGTGCCGCCGCACGCAATCCCTGAGCACCGGTCCGAGCACCCGCTCCAGCCAGCGGAGCCGCTCGATGACCTGCTCGTCGTAGGCGCCGTAGCGAAGCACCTTGCCGAGGCCCTCGTTGAGGGTGCAGTACGCCGCGCCGCCGAACTCCTCCTCGGACAGCACGAAGACGGGCATGGACGCACTGATCACACCCGCCATCGGCCCGACTGCCCGCCGCGAATGGCAGGGGGCCAAGGAGATCGCCCCGCTTTCGGCGAGTCGGCCGGCCTCCTCCACGGTGGTGGCAAGGCCCTCGTAGACCATCGCGCCGAGCAGGGCGCCACGCAGCGGCCCGCAGGCGTCGGACCACTCGACGGGCGGCCCGGCGTGCAGGAACTCAGCCGGTTGCAGGCCGAGCACGGCCGCGGCCCGGGCGACGTCCACCAGGAACGGGCGGGCGGCTGTCAGCCGACGGGCGGCCTCCGCATTCCCATCGGGTGTCCGCGGATCGGCCGCGATCCCGGCCAGCGCGTCGCGGGAATCGCCCGCCGGCGGCTGCCACCGCACGGGGGTAACCGTCACACCCTGGGCCGCGAGCGCGCCATCGAACAGTCCGAGCCCGGCCGTGACGACGGCGGGCGGCTCGTCGAGCAGAGATCCGATCATTTCACGCGGTCCCTTTCACGAGGGCTATCGCGGCGCGGGCCGCCATCGCGTTGGAAAGATGAACGCTTGCCCCCGCCTCCTGCAGCGCCCGCGCGGTCGCCGCCAGCCCTTGTGGGTCCGCGGACGTACCGGTGATGGAAACCACCACGCCGAGGTCGCGGCCGCCCGACGCGGCCAGCTGCCTGGCAGCGCGGACAGCTGGCGCCAGCACCTCGGCGGGCGCCTCGTGGGAGCCGTAACCGAGCACGACGTCGAGGAGCACGACGCCACACGATGGATCCGCAGCTTCGACCGCGAGGCGCTCAAGCCGCAACGACCAGTCGATCATGGGATGCGGGCGGCCCTGGGTCAGCTGGTCGTCCCCGAAGTCGATCATTACGTGACCTGCCGAGCGCAGGTCCGCAGCGAGTGCCCAGCCCGGTTCGAGCGGGATGTTCGATGCCACCCGGCCAAGAGCCTCCACCGCGATGACCATTGCCTCGTCACAGAGCGTGCCGCCAGAGAACAGGCCGCGCAGCGCCCCTGGCCGTGGCCGGCGCTGATAGGGCGCGGGCCATTCCGGCGGCTCCAGCCGGGGACCTCCCGCGGCCGTGACCACCTTCGAGGCGACGGTGGTCAGGTCGTCCTCACCGCGGCCGACGAACCCGACGACCGTCGGTGTCTGCAGCCGCCCGGCCACCTCGCGCACCTGCTTCGCGACGTCCGCCGCGGGCGGCTTCGAGAGCACTACGACAAGCTCGGTGCCCGGGTGCTCGTCGAGGAGACGCATGGCGTGCAGGGTGGACCGGCCCCCGACATCGCTGGAAAGGTCGCGGCCGCCGGTGCCGAGGACGGCACTGACGCCGACCCCGGCCGCGTCGAGCAGGGCGCAGATCTGCTGTGCACCCGTACCCGAGGCGGCGACCAGGCCCACGGGGCCGGGCAGCACCACATTGGCGAATCCGAGCCCTACCCCGCCGACGACCGCGGTACCGCAATCGGGACCCATGACGAGCAGGCCGCGGCGGACCGCTTCCTCCTTGAGCAGGATCTCCTCGCCGACCGTGACGTTGTCACTGAAGACCATGACCGACGCGCCGTTTCGCAGCGCATCCATCGCCTCGACGAAGGCGTGCGGCCCGGGTACCGAGATGAGGGCGAGCGGCGCGGCCGACCGCCGGAGCGCGCTCGCCGTCGTGCCGGGCGGCGGCGCACGGCCGGATCCCTGAGCGCCGGTCGGTTCATCCCGCGACGCCAGCAGCTCGCTGAGCCGCGACTGCGCCGCCGCGAGCGAGCCTTCATCCTCAGCCTGGATGGCTACCAGCATGTCGTTGGGATCGGCCGAGGCCGGCACCGGTTCGAAACCGAGGCCGGCCAGCAGGTCGAGGTTCAGCGGCGTGGCCATCGAGACAAGGGCGGCGCCCACCCCGGGCAGCTCGGACAACGCGGCCGAGATCTGCATGAGGGTGACGGAGTCGCGGTAGAGGCCGGCGCGAAGCTCGACCGCGCTCTTCACCGCGGTCCCCCGACGCGATCCGGCTGAACGGGCATGTGCGCCGCCGCCACTGTCGCCTCCTTGGCCGGGCAATGTAACTATGAGAACTAAAGGTAACTAATTGTCAAAAGTTACTGAAAGTGAAGATAACTAATGGTTGATGTAACTAACAGTGAAGGTTACCAATAGTGAAACTGGGACCTTCGCCATTGTCGAGGGACTTTGGTCCCGTTCCGGCATACCACTCTTCGCAGAAGATCAACTATGGCAGCACTTGAAACCTGCAGGTAGTGGGTACTGTTCGTGATCAATGACCACACGCTCCAGCACCCCAGAACCCTCCACTGGCCACCGGGGCGGGCGACCTGGGTGAGGGAAGGGAGCCGAAATGGCGGTCACGCTATGGCAGGTTCATGGTGACGGACGGAAGGTCGGACCCACCGAGGTCGTCGCGCCCGACGAACGCCTGGCCTGGCCGCACACCATCGGTCTGGGCGCCCAGCACGTGCTGGCGATGTTCGGCGCGACGTTCATCGTGCCCGTCCTGATCGGCTTCCCGCCCAACACTACGATCTTCTTCTCCGGCGTCGGCACGCTCATTTTCCTGCTCGTCACGATCGGCCGCGGCCAGCGGCTCGGCCTGCCGAGCTACCTGGGCAGCAGCTTCGCCTTCATCGCGCCGGTGCTCGAGGCGGAGAAGGTGGGCGGCATCCCGTCCGCGCTGGCCGGGATCTTCCTGACCGGCGCCGTATTCTTCATCGTGGGCCTGCTTGTCAACCAGTGGGGTTCGGCCTTCATCGAGTTTCTGTTCCCGGCCGCGGTGACTGGTGCCGTGGTGGCCCTGATCGGGCTGAACCTGGCGCCGAGCGCGGTGGCGAACTTCCAGAAGCAGCCATGGACCGCGACGGCGACCCTGTGCGCCATCCTGATCGCGTCGGTGCTGCTGCGGGGGTTCATCGGCCGGCTGTCGATCCTCATCGGCGTGATCTTCGGTTACCTGATCGGCCTTGCCCAGGGCCAGATCAGTTTCACCTCGGTCAAGGCGGCCAGCTGGATCGGGCTGCCGCACTTCACGCACCCGCACTTCAGCTGGCGGCCCGTCTTCCTGATCACACCAGTGGTGCTCGTCCTGATCGCGGAGAACACCGGGCACATCAAGGCCGTGGGCACGATGATCGGCCAGAACCTCGACCGCTCACTGGGCCGCGGCTACATGGGTGACGGGCTCGCTACCACGTTGGCCGGCCTTGGCGGCGGTAGCGGCACCACCACATACGCGGAGAACATCGGCGTCATGGCGGCGAGCAGGGTTTACTCAACCGCCGCCTACTGGGTGGCCGGCATCATCGCGATCCTGCTCGGCTGCATCCCGAAGTTCGGGGCGCTGATCGCCACCCTGCCCGTCGGCGTGCTCGGCGGTGCCGGGCTGGTCCTGTACGGTCTGATCGCCGTGCTCGGCGGCCGGATCTGGGTGGAGAACCGGGTGAACTTCACCGACCCGGTGAACCTGTTCCCAGCCGCGATCGGGCTGATCATGGGCGCGGGCAACCTCACGCTGACCTTCGACCACGGCAACATCGCATTCTCCGGCATCGCGATCGGCACCTTCTCCGTCATCATCGCCTATCAGGTCATGAAGTACCTGGCCCGGCACGGACTGTACCGCGGTGGCGGGCCGGGCGACCAGGTGCCCGGGCCCGCCGGCCCGCCCGAGACCAAGTCCATAAGGCCGGGCGCGACCGCGTGAAACCCGCGCCGTTCAGCTACCACTCGCCGGCCACGGTCGAGGAGACCCTCGCGGTGCTGGCAGACCTGGGTGCGGATGGCAAGATCCTGGCCGGCGGGCAGAGCCTTATCCCGATCCTCAACATGCGGCTGTCCAGCCCGCCACACCTGGTCGACATCAACCGGGTCGGCGGGCTGGACACCGTGACCGTGGACGGCGTCCTGCGGGTCGGGGCGCTCGCCCGGCACGCCCAGGTAGAACGCGACGAACGGGTACGCCGATCCTGCCCGCTGCTTTCGCGGGCGCTCGCGCTGGTGGCGCACCCGGCCATCCGCAACCGCGGCACGCTGTGCGGCGCCCTCGCCCACGCCGACCCGGCCAGCGAGCTACCCGGCGTCCTGCTGCTGGCCGGGGGGTCGGTCGAGGTCGCGAGGGCGGGAGCGCCGGTGCGCGAGATCCCCGCCGCCGACTTCTTCGTCGGGCCCCTCGAGTCGGACCTCGATACGGGAGACCTGATCGTCGCGGCGCGCTTCCCGTTGCTTCCGCCCCGCACGGGCACCGATTTCGTCGAGATCGCGCGGCGGCACGGCGACTATGCGCTGTGCGGTGTGGGCGCGATGGTGGCGGTGGATACCGACGGCCTGATCACCTCGGCGCGCACCGTCTACATCGGCGCCAATCCGATCGCGCTGGTCCTGGACCTCACCGAGGCCGTCGCGGGAAGCCGCCCGGAATCGGCCAGCTATGCCGCCGCCGGACGGCTTGCCCACGACGCGGTGGACCCGGATCCCGACATCCACGCGAGCGCCGAATACCGCCGCGAACTTGCGGCGGTCCTCACCGAGCGGGGGCTCGCCGCCGCGGCGACCCGGGCCGCCGCGGCCGGGACTCAGGTCGCGGCCCTCCCGCCCGATGGATCAGCCGGGGAGGCAGTGTGAACGAGGAACGTCACGAGATCACGCTGCTGGTCAATGGTCTGCCGAACACCGTGGTCGTGCCCGCGCGCCGGCTGCTCTCCGACGCGTTGCGCCATGACCTGGGGCTGACCGGCACCCACGTCGGCTGCGAGCACGGGGTCTGCGGAACCTGCACCGTCCTGTTCGATGGCCAGCCGGTGCGGTCGTGCCTGATGTTCGCCGTGACAGCCGCAGGGCACGAGATCACCACCGTCGAGGGCCTGACCGAGCCGGACGGCACGCTCTCGCCGGTCCAGCAGTCGTTCATCGACTGCCACGCGCTGCAATGCGGCTTCTGCACACCAGGTTTCCTCTGCACGATCACCGCTTTCCTCGACGAGCATCCGGATCCCACTGACGCGGAGATTCTCGCGGGCGTCAGCGGCAACCTGTGCCGGTGCACCGGTTACCAGAACATCAGGTCCGCGGTCCGGCGCGCGGCCGATCTGCGCAGCGATCGCGCGAGGCGGGTGACCACGTGACATCCCTGTTCGGTGCCCGGGTCCCAAGGAAGGAGGACCCGCAGCTGGTGACAGGCAAGGGAACCTACGTCGACGACTTCGGCCCGGATGCGCTCGGCGTCGCCTTCGTCCGCAGCACATACGCGCATGCCGAGGTGCTCGACATCGACGTGGGCGAAGCGCTCGAGGTCGACGGCATCGTCGCCGTCTACACCTACGAGGACCTGCCGGAAAGGATCGGCGCGGCGCTTCCCGTGCTCGTCCCGCATCCCGGCCTGACTGAGCCGCGTACGGGATACCCGCTGGCCAAGGGGATCGTCCGGTATTCGGGTGAGCCGATCGCGATGGTCGTCGCGACCGATCGCTACGTCGCAGAGGACGCGGCGGAGCGCATCTCGGTCAGCTACCAGCCGCTGCCTCCGGTCGTGGGACTGGAAAATGCCGCGGCCGCCGAGCGGCTCGTGTACCCGGACGTGCCGGGGAACCTCGCCGCGCACATGGTGCAGGATGTCGGCCACGCGCGGCAGGCGATCGACGCGGCGCCACACCGCTTGCAGTTCAGGCTGGCCATCGAGCGCAGCGCCCCCGTGCCGCTGGAAGGGCGCGGTGTCTACGCGTGCTGGGACGCTCGCGACGGCAGCATGCGGGTGTGCTCCTCGACGCAGCTGCCGGTGAGCCTGCGGAACGCGATCGCGAGCCGGCTCGACCTGCCGCTGAAGAAAGTCGAGGTCATCGCGCCGGACATCGGCGGCGGCTTCGGCATGAAGCTGAACCACCCGTGGCCGGAGGAGGTGCTGCTGCCGTGGGCGGCGCGCCTCATCGGCAAGCCGCTGAAGTGGGTCGATGATCGCCGTGAAGGTTTCATCGCGTCGTCGTCGGAACGCGCCCAGATCCACGACGTGGACGTCGGGTTCGACGATCAGGGACACATCCTCGGGCTATCGGTGCGTTTCCTGCACGAGAGCGGTGCCTACACGCCCTACGGCATCATCGTGCCCATCATCACGATGAGCCAGCTACCCGGCCCCTATCGGATACCGAACTACCGGGTCGAGTTCGACTGCCTGTACACCAACACGGTCATGGTCACGCCGTATCGCGGCGCCGGCCGTCCGCAGGGCGCGTTCGCCATGGAGCGCACGATCGACCGGATCGCGGAATTCCTCGGCCTGGACCGCGCCGAGGTGCGGGCTGTGAATTTCGTGCAACCGGCCGACATGCCCTACGACACCGGGCTGATCTTCCAGGACGGACGCCCGGCGATCTACGACTCGGGTGATTTCCCCTCGTCGCTGAAGCTGGTCACGGAGGCGATCGGCTGGCGCGACTTCCCCGCGCGGAAGGAGCAGGCGGCGAAGGAGGGCCGGCGGCTCGGGATCGGCATCGCCTGCTATGTGGAGGGCACCGGCGTGGGTCCCTACGAGGGCGGCCACGTCGAGATCGAGCCCAGCGGCCGGGTTCTCGTCTCGACCGGGCTGTCGGCCCAGGGGCAGGGGCACCAGACCATGCTGGCGCAGATCGTCGCGGATGAACTCGACGTGCCGATCTGCGACATTGAGGTGACGACGGGCGACACCCGCCGCTTCGGCTACGCGGTCGGCACCTTCGCCTCACGCACCGCCGTGATGAGCGGCAGCGCCGTGGCGCTCGCTGCCCGCAAAGTGCGCGCCAAGGCGCTCCGCATCGCCGGTGACGCGCTTGAGGCCGACCCCCGGGACCTGGAGATCGAGGCTGGGGTCGTCCGGGTGAAGGGCAGCCCCGAGGCGTTCATCCCGCTGAAAACGGTGGCGACATTGTCCAACCCGCTCCGCTACGCCTTCGACGAGGCCGCCAAGGCCGCCACGCAGTTCACCCGCCCCGGGTCGTTCGACGAGCCGCCCGTACGCGAAGGCGAGGAGCCTGGGCTCGAGGCCACCGACTACTACTCGCCCGTCAGGTGCACCTTCGCCAATGGCATCCACGCCGTGGTGGTCGAAACCGACACCAGAACGGCCGAGGTGCGCATTCTCAACTACGCGGTCAGCTGCGACTGCGGGACGATGATCAACCCGATGATCATAGAAGGGCAGATTCATGGCGGCGTCGCGCAGGGAGTCGCTGGCGCCCTGTACGAACGGCTCGCCTACGACGAGGACGGCCAGTTGCAGAACGCCTCGTTCATGGACTTCCTCATGCCGTACGCGACGGAGGTGCCCGAGCACATCGAGATCAGGCACCTCGAGACGCCCTCCCCGCTGAACCCGCTCGGCGTCAAGGGCGCGGGGGAGGCGGGCGTGATCCCCGCTGTCGCCGCGATCGCGGCGGCGATCGAGGACGCCGAAGGGTACCGAATCGATCACATGCCGGTGTCCCCGAGCGAGCTGTTCCACCTTCGATCCAGTCAGGAGGCCCGGCAATGAAGCTCTCCGGCACAGCGGAGCTGCACGCTCCGGTGGACCGTGTCTACGCCGCGCTCGCCGACCCGGGAGTGCTCGTCAGGACCATTCCTGGCTGCCAGCAACTGGAGACGGTTGGTGCCGACAACTACCGGATGACGGTCACCGCGGGTGTCGCCTCGATCAAGGGCACCTACCTCGGCAATGTGCAGATCGTCGACCAGGATCCGCCACACGGGTACACGCTCAAGGCTTCCGGGCAGAGCGCCGCCGGCAGCATCGACGCCGCTGCGATCATCCGGCTGTCGGGCAACGGCGCCGGTACCGTGCTCGAGTACGACGCCGACGCCGTTGTCGCGGGCGCGATCGGTGGCGTGGGCCAACGGATGCTGTCGGGTGCCGCCAAGAAGCTGGCCGGTGAGTTCTTCGCGGCCGTGGACCGCGACCTCGAGTACGGGCCGGCGGGTGAGCCGGCCGCCGCCGTTCCGCAGGCGGGCGCGGAGCCGCAGCCCGGCGGCGCCCTCGCTGGCGCCCCGGCCGCCGCCGCGGCGCAGACCGTCTTCCGGCGTCCGGAGCCACCTCCGCGAGCAAAGGGCGGCGGCGGGGGTGACCCGTTGCTGCTGCTGGCCGCCGGAGCTCTCGGCGCCCTGGTGGCACTCGCTGGTGTGGCACTCGGCGGCTGGCTGAGGCGCACCTCCCGGGTTTCGCAGCGCGGTGGGCAAGGGGTTTAGGGCGGGACACGTCCTAGGCACGCCTGATGCCTGCGCAGCAACACCGGTTACCCATCAATCGGTACCCATCCGCAGCTAGAGGAGAACGAATATGCTGCTCGAACCGCCAACCAAGGCCTCGCAGGAAAAGATCACCCTGGACGTCCGGGAGATCGAGCCCCTGCTACAGGGTCCGGCCCTGGCGATGCCCCCATGGCCGGGGGCCATGATCACGCTGGAGGACGGCCGCACGATGTACATCCGTGCGGCCACGCTCGAGGAAGCGCCAGCGATGATGGGCTACATGAAGCGGGTGGCGGATGTCCACCACGACTTCTACGATGTCGTCGGCGCCCGGGTGCACGCGGAACTCGCCGGCTGGTACCGCAAGCGGCTCAAGGACCCGTACACCCTGGTGGGGGTCATCGATGGTAAGTGGGTCGGCTTCGCCAACGGCAGGCTGATGAACGAGGACATCAACATCAGCCTGCACACGGTGGCGATTGCCCGCGGCGGCCGGATCGGCGCGGTCATGTACTACGCCAAGACCTACTACGCCTTCGAGCTGCTCGGCAACAAGGAGTTCTGGGCGACCTATGAGAGCTACAACGGATGGCACCGGTGGGGGCTCGGCATGGCGCAGCCAAGCTACCCGTGGCCGGAGACCCAGCACGAGCTGGGCGGCGCCCGCGTCTACTACGTCAGGAAGAACTACTGGGACAGCACGGTCAAAAACTATGTCCGGCAGATGATCGGGGCCGACCTGAACTTCGACGTCCCTGAGAGCGTCGTCAAGGCGAACGCCACCCTGAAGATCCCGGCCGAGGTCCAGGTGTAGCTGCTCTTGCAACTCTCGCCATTCCCGGGTTCGGGTGCCGCGGCGCCAAACCCGCGGCTCACCGTCTCACTGAGGAGCAGGCACCGTGTCCGATCCAGTGGAAGTTCGCAAGGTACCGATCGAGAGCGTCAGCGACGCCTCAGGTCTGGCCGAGCTCATCGATCAGGGCATCCTGGATGCCGACCGTGTCGTCGCGGTCGTCGGCAAGACTGAGGGCAACGGCGGCGTCAACGACTTCACCCGGATTCTCGCCGACCGGGCGTTCCGCGAGGTGCTCGTCGCCAAGGGCACCCGGCCGATGGAGGAGGTAAAGCAGATCCCGGTCGTGTGGTCCGGCGGCACTGACGGGATCATTTCGCCGCACGCGACGATCTTCGCTCACGTTGACCGTGATGCGGTGCCCAAGTCGGGCGAACCGCGGCTCACGGTCGGTTACGCGATGAGCGAGCAGATCCTGCCCGAGGACATCGGACGGCCGGCGATGGTGGAGAAGGTCGCCGCTGGGGTGCGGGATGCGATGGGGCGGGCCGGCATCACCGACCCCGCGGACGTCCATTACGTGCAGACGAAAACACCACTGCTCACGCTGACGACCATCACCGACGCGCTGGGCCGGGGCAAGACCGTGTTCACCGACGACACGCTGCTATCGATGGACGTGTCCAACTCGACCTCCGGGCTGGGGATCGCGGTCGCGCTGGGGGAGATCCAGATGCCGTCGGCCGGGCAGATCCACCACGACCTCTCCCTGTACTCGTCGGTGGCGTCCTGCTCATCGGGGGTCGAGCTGGATCGGGCCCAGATCGTCGTGGTTGGCAACGTCCGCGGCATTGGCGGCCGGTACCGGATCGGCCACAGCGTCATGCGGGACGCCCTCGACCAGGACGGGATCTGGGCGGCGATCAGGTCCGCCGGGCTCGACCTGCCGGAGCGGCCACGATCCAGCGACCTGGGCGGCCGGCTCGTCAACGTGTTTCTCAAGTGTGAGGCCGACCCGTCGGGGCGGGTGCGCGGACGCCGGAACATCATGCTCGACGACTCGGATGTGCACTGGCACCGGCAGATCAAGGCGTGCGTCGGCGGTGTCGCCGCCTCCGTTACCGGAGACCCGGCCATCTTCGTGTCGGTGGCGGCGGTGCACCAGGGCCCGTCCGGTGGTGGCCCGGTCGCCGCCATCGTCGACATGGGATGAGGTCAGCGGTGCGCCCGATCTCCCGGACGACGCTCACGTTGCATTGAGTCCCTGACAGGCCCGATGCTGGGGCCTATGTCACATCACGACGCCACGGCAGCTGCCGGGCGCGCCGCGGCCGCGGGACCCGCGGCTGCGCTCCCGACGGCCGGTGAGGGAGCGCTGCTCTGGGCGCCCGGCCCTGCCGAGCAGGCGCGTGCGCGGATCACGGGGTACCTGCGCTGGCTGGCGGCCGAACGCGGGCTGAGCCTTGGCGGCTACGACGAGCTGTGGCGCTGGTCGGTGGACCGGCCGGGGGAGTTCTGGCAGTCGGTGTGGGACTTTTTCGACGTGCCGGGACGTCGCGGCGACGGGGCGGCGCTGGCCGGCGGCCCGATGCCGGATGTCCGCTGGTTCACCGGTGCCACCGTCAACTACGCGAGCGCGGCGCTGCGGACGGCGGCCTCCGATCCCGACAGGACCGCCGTGATCTTTCGGTCTGAGGCCGGTGACGCCCGCACCCTCACGTATGGGGAGCTGGCCGCCGAGGTCGCGCGGGTCCGGGCAGGGTTGCGAGCCCTCGGCGTCACCCGCGGTGATCGCGTCGCCGCCTACCTGCCGACCATCCCTGCGGCACTCATCGCCATGCTCGCCGTCACGGGCCTGGGCGCGATCTGGTCGTCGTGCTCGCCCGACTTCGGTGCGTCGAGTGTCATCGACCGGTTCGCACAGATCGAGCCGAAGGTGCTGATCGCGGTGGACGGCTATCGGTACGGTGGCAAGGCCTTCAGCCGTGCGGAGGCGGTGGGCGACATCGTCGCGGCGCTGCCGAGCCTGCACGCCGTGGTTACCGTCGACTACCTCGGCGGGACGACGCCGGGCCGGAGGCCCGGATCCCCCAGCTGGCTTGCCTGGGGCGACCTCGGCGGCGAAGGTTCGCAGGAGAGCCCGGGACACCCCGTCCCCGGCGCCTCCGCGTGCGGCGGCGGCGCCGAGGACACCGACGTACCGTTCGACCACCCGTTGTGGGTCGTGTTTTCCTCGGGCACGACCGGCCTGCCCAAGCCGATCGTGCACGGCCACGGCGGCGTGCTGCTCGCACATCTCATGACGATCAGTTTTCACCAGGACCTCGGGCCGGAAGACGTGTTCTTCTGGTACACCACCACCGGCTGGATGATGTGGAACTACCTGGCCGGCGGGCTGCTGGTCGGCGCCACCTTGGTGCTGTACGACGGCAGCGCCACCTATCCGGGAACCGGCGCGCTGTGGCGGCTGGCGGCGGAGACCGGCGTCACCTATTTCGGTACCGGCGCGCCGTATCTGATGGCCTGCGCCAAGGCCGGCCTGCGCCCGGGCGGCGAGCTGGATCTGTCCGCCCTGCGCGCGGTCGGCTCGACAGGTTCCCCGCTACCGCCCGAGGGCTTCCAATGGGTATATGACCAGGTAAAGCGTAATGTGGTGCTTGGGTCGTTTTCTGGCGGCACCGATCTGTGCACCGGTTTTATCGGACCCTGCCCGCTGCTGCCGGTTCGGGCCGGTCTGCTGTCCGGCCGATGCCTGGGCGCGAAGGTCGAGGCCTACGACCCGGACGGCAAACCGCTCATCGGAGAAGTCGGCGAACTGGTGATAACGGTGCCCATGCCATCGATGCCGGTGTGTTTCTGGAACGATCCTGGCGGGGTGCGTTACCGGGACAGCTATTTCGCGATGTATCCCGGCGTGTGGCGCCATGGTGACTGGATCAAGGTGCTCCCCGACGGCGGTTGCGTTATCTACGGCCGGTCGGACGCGACCCTCAACCGGGGCGGAGTCCGGATGGGCACCAGCGAGTTCTACCGTGTTGTGGAGCGGTTCGCCGAAGTGGCCGACAGCCTGGTCGTGGACACGGGGCGGTTGGGCAGGGAGGGAAGGCTGATCTTGTACCTCGTCCCGGCCGCGGGCCGGCCGCTCGATGCGGACGTGATCGACCGGATCCGCGGTGCGATCCGGGCCGAACTCTCACCGCGTCATGTTCCCGATGAGATCCACCAGGTCCCCGGCATCCCGCGGACGCTGTCCGGCAAGAAGCTCGAGGTGCCGGTGCGCAGGATCCTCCTCGGCACGCCGCCCGGCGAGGCGGCCGATCCGGCCGCGCTCGCCAATCCCGAGGTGCTCGGATACTTCCGCCCGCAGCCGGCCGCAGGACCCTAAATGAGCTGCGAAGCCGGGCCGGAGAAGTGACATGGGCGGTGCGACGCTGACCGGGGCGGGCCGGCCCTCGACCGCTGCGCCGTACCTGCGCGAACGGGCCGCACCGCGCCATTTTCCGCCGTTGTGGGAGCCGTTGTGGGAACCGCCGTAATGGCTCGAAACGGCGGGATCGGTGCGAGCACCACGGCGTGCGGGCACAAGGGAGTGCGGCGATGGAGCTAAGTCTCGACCAGCAGAAGGACGCCGTGCTGCGGGAAGCAGCGCGCCTGTGCGCGCAGGTGGCAGCCGCCAGCCCGGCGGGCCTGGCGGATCCCTGCGCCGCCGCCATCCCGACGGCAGATCTCGTCGCGTACTTCCGCCTGTACTACCGTCATCTCGCGCCCGAGGACCTGGCGGGGCGGGACCCGGCGCGGGTGGCATCGGTGGCGTTGGGGCATGCCTCGTTCGGCGCGCACAGGCCGCCGGGCCGGGCACTGGTCCGCGTGCGCGGCGAGCGAGCCGACGCGGGCGCGCAGGGCCTGGAGCCCGGCGGGACCCTGATCGATATCGTCACGGACGACATGCCGTTCCTCGTCGACTCGGTGTCGATGGAACTCAGCCGTCACGATCTCGGTATCAACTTGATGATCCACCCTCAGCTGCGGGTACGCCGCGATATCACGGGTGAGCTGCACGAGGTATGCGGCCAGGTCGACGGGCATCCGGGCGCACCGGACGAGCAGTGCGAGGCGTGGATGCACCTCGAAGTCGGCCGGTCGGCCGCGCCCCCTGACGGACTGGAGATTCACCTGCGCCGGGTGCTCGACGATGTGGCGATGGTGGCCGAGGATGGCCCGCGCATGGCGTCGCTGGCGGTCCAGCTCGCCGACCTGCTCGCCAGCGAGCCACCGGCGCCGGGTCTGGCCACGCTGCCGCCCGCGGAGCTCGCCGAGGGCTGCGAGCTGCTTCGATGGCTCGCCCATGGGCACTTCACGTTCCTCGGTTGCCGCGAGTACGACCTCGTGGAAGGGCCCGATGGTGACGCCCTGCGCACGGTCCCGGGCACCGGCTTCGGCGTTTTGCGCCATGACGAGCAGCGGTCGCGCTCGTTCGCGTTGTTGCCCCCCGAGGCGCGGGCGAAGGCGAGGGAACCGCGGCTGCTCGTGCTGACCAAGGCCAACTCGCGTGCGACCGTGTACCGGCCCAACTACCTCGACTACATCGGCGTGAAGAAATTCAACGACAGTGGCGAGGTGGTGGGGGAGTACCGGCTCCTCGGCTTGTACAGTCATGCGGCCTACACCGAGAGTGTGGCGCGCATACCGGTACTCAGGCGAAAGCTCTCAGAGGTGCTCGATCGCGCGGGGTTGTCGCCTACCGGCCACGACGGCACGGACATGGCCGAGATTCTCGAGACCTACCCACGTGAGGAGCTTTTCCAGATCTCGGTGGATGAGCTGCTGCCGATCGCACTTGGCGTGCTGCGGCTCCGTGAGCGCAAGCAGACCAGGCTGTTCCTGCGCAGGGATGTATACGGGCGCTATATGTCGTGCCTGGTATACCTGCCACGGGACAGGTATACGACGAACGTGCGGCTACGCGCGACGGAGATCCTGCGCGCCGCGCTGAAGGGCACCGCCGTCGATTACAGCGTGATGATCGGCGACGCGGCGCTTGCCAGGGTACACATCGTGGTGCGAGGTGAGCCTGGCGTTCCGATGCCCGAGGTGAATGCCCAGGAACTGGAGCGGGCGCTGGCCGCCGCGGCCCGATCCTGGGACGAGGACCTCGCCGACGAGGCCGGGGCGCAGCTTGGCGCGGAGGAGGGGGACCGGCTGACGCGGATCGCCGGCCGCATGATCCCCGAAGGCTACAAGGCTGACGTGCCACCCGCTGCGGCGGTCGGTGACCTGGTCCGGATCGCGCGACTCGCCGAGTCGGACGGCACCTTCAGCGTGGACCTGTACCAGCCGTCGGGCGCCGGGCCAGGCGAGGAGCGGCTGAAGGTGTACCGCGCCGGGTCCCCGATCGTGCTCTCCAATGTGCTGCCCGAGCTTCAGCACATGGGGGTCGAGGTGGTTGACGAGCGGCCCTACGAGTTCAGCGCCCCGAGCCGCCAGGATCCCGACGGCCCCGGCGGGCACGCGTTCACCGGCGAAGCTGGCAGTGCCGGCTTGAGCAAGTTCCCCGCCCGGTTCTGGATCTACGATTTCGGGCTGCGCCGCACGCAGGCCGTCCGTCCGGCCGGACCCGCCGCCAAGATCTTGTTCCAGGACGCGATTACCGCGCTCTGGCAGGGTCAGGTGGAAGACGATGGTTTCAATGCCCTTGTCCTCGACGCGGGCTTGTCCTGGCGGCAGGTCGTCGTCCTGCGCGCATATGCCCGATACCTGAGGCAGGCGCGCAGTGCGTTCAGCCAGGAATACACCGAACGCGTGCTCCGCTCGAACCCGGCCGTGGCGCGATTGCTCGTCCTGCTTTTCGAATCCAGGTTCGACCCGGCGCGCCAGCGCCGCCTCGGACGCGGCGGACAGACCCATGACGGCGAGGCCCATGATGGCGAGGCGCATTACGGCGAGGCGCATGATGGCGAGGCCCGTGACGGGAAGGCCCGTGACGGGAAGGCCCGTGACGGGAAGGCCCGTGACGGGAAGGCCCGTGACGGCGAGGCCCATGACACGCAGGACCATAATGCGGAGGCCGAACGCAGCGAGGCGATCGCGGAAGAAATCGCCGGTCTGCTCGATGACGTGGCAAGCCTCGATGAGGACCGGATCCTGCGTTCGTACCTGACGCTGGTCCGTGCGACGCTGCGGACGAACTACTTTCAGTGCGACAACGCCGGCGCCGGTGCGCACAAGCCCTACCTGGTCGTAAAGCTGGATCCGGCGCAGGCACCTGACCTGCCCGCACCGCGGCCGCGATTTGAGGTGTTCGTGTACTCGCCGCGGCTGGAGGGCCTTCACCTCAGGTTCGGCCGGGTCGCGCGGGGCGGGCTGCGCTGGTCGGACCGGCGGGAGGATTTCCGTACCGAGATCCTGGGCCTGGTCAAGGCGCAGCAGGTGAAGAACGCGGTGATCGTGCCGGCCGGCGCGAAGGGCGGGTTCGTCTGTAAGCAGCTGCCGAGCCCGGCTGATCGTGAGGCCTGGCTGGCCGAGGGGACCGCCTGCTACAAGCTCTTTGTCAGTGGCCTGCTCGACGTGACGGACAACCTGGAGGGCGGGCGGGTCGTGCCGCCGCCGGGCGTGGTCCGTCATGACGGGGACGATCCGTACCTGGTGGTGGCCGCGGACAAGGGGACCGCGACGTTCTCCGACCTGGCCAATGAGGTGGCGCGTGAGTACGGGTACTGGCTCGGGGACGCCTTCGCCTCAGGCGGCTCGGCGGGCTACGACCACAAGAAGATGGGGATCACCGCCCGCGGCGCCTGGGAGTCGGTGAAGCACCACTTCCGTGCCCTGGGTATCGACGTGGCGACCCAGGAGTTCGAGGTCGCGGGCATCGGCGACATGTCCGGTGATGTATTCGGCAACGGGATGCTGCTATCGGACCGCATCAAGCTGGTGGCGGCCTTCGATCACCGGCACATCTTCATCGACCCGGTCCCCGATCCGGCGTCGAGCTTCGCCGAGCGGGCCAGGATCATGCAACTGCCGCGGTCCTCGTGGGCGGATTACCAGCCGGAGCTGATTTCCGCCGGCGGCGGTGTATGGCCGCGGACCTTGAAATCGATCCCGGTGAGCCCGCAGGTCAGGACCGTTCTGGGGCTGGGCGAGCAGGTACCGGCGCTGACCCCGCACGAGCTGATCAAGGCCATCCTGTGCGCGCCTGTGGACCTGCTCTGGAACGGCGGGATCGGTACGTACGTCAAGGCTACGAGCGAGAGCCACGCGGAAGTCGGCGACCGGGCCAACGACGCGGTCAGGATCGACGCGACACAGCTGCGGGCCAGGGTCGTCGCCGAGGGCGGGAACCTCGGGCTTACCCAGTCCGCGCGCATCGAATACGCGCTCGCGGGGGGGCTGATCAATACCGATTTCATCGATAACTCGGCCGGCGTGGATACCTCTGACCACGAGGTGAACATCAAGATCCTGCTGAACGGCGCCGTAGGTGACGGTGAGCTGACCATGGCGCAGCGTGACCGGTTGCTGCACCAGATGACCGACGAGGTGGCGGGTCTCGTGTTGAGGCACAACTCCCAGCAGAACGCCTGCCTCGCCGCGGCGCGCAAGCAGGCGGCGTCCATGCTGCACGTGCACGCGCGCTACATGCGCAAGCTCGAACGGGACGGACGGCTGCGGCGGCGGCTCGAGTACCTGCCGACCGACAAGGTCATCGCCGAACGGCGTGCGGCGGGCCTGGGCCTGACAGCGCCGGAGTTCGCGACGCTGCTCGCCTACACCAAGATCGATCTGACCGAGGAGCTTGTCGCATCCGATCTCTGCGCCGATGAGTACCTGGGCCGCGAGCTTGCCGCGTACTTCCCGCATCCGCTGCGCGAGCGATACGCCGACCGGATGTCCCGCCACCCGCTCTGCCGGGAGATCACCACGAGCATGGCGGTCAACGAGATGGTGGACAGGTCCGGTACGACGTTCGCTTTCCGGCTCAACGAGGAAACCGGTGTATCGGGGCCCGACCTGGTACGGGCCTGGCTGGTCGCACGTCAGGTCTTCGGCCTGCCGGCGTTCTGGGCATCGATCGAGGCGCTCGACGGCCGGGTGGAGGTGGCGACCCAGGTCTCGCTGCTGCTGGAGGCCCGCAAGCTGACCGAGCGCGCGTCCCGTTGGCTGCTGCTCAGCCGGCGACCGCCACTGCCTATCCGCCCGGCCATCGACTTCTTCACCGACGGCGCGGTCACCATCGGATCAGGGCTGCCGAAGCTGCTCACGGGCCGCGACCTGACCGGTTTCGAGGAGCGCCGCGACTCCTTCACCGCACGTGGTGTGCCCCTCGAACTGGCCGAACGGGCGGCCGGGATGGTCCCCACCTACTCGACTTTCGACATCGTGGAGATCGCTTCAAGTATTGGGCGTGGCGTTGACGAGGTCGCGGAAGTGTACTTCGACCTGGCTGACCGGCTGCAGATCACCCGGCTCAGGGAGCGGATCATCGCGCTGCCCAAAGACGACCGGTGGAACACCATGGCCCGCGCGGCGCTGCGTGACGACCTGTACGCGGCGCACGCCGCCCTGACCGGTGATGTCCTTGTCGTCAGCGGCTCCGGTACGCCGGAGGAGCGGCTTGCGGTCTGGGCAGAGCGAAACGCGTCAGCAGTGGCAAGAGCCAGGCAGACCCTCACCGAGATCTGGGAGAGCGAGCGGTTCACCGTCGCGACCCTGTCTGTGGCGCTGCGTGCGATCCGCACATTGGTGACGTCGAGCACGTTGCCACACACTGGCGGTTGAGTGGCCCGTGCCGAGCGCTCCGTGCCGAGTGGCCCGTGCCGAGCGCTCCGTGCCGAGTGGTCCGTGCCGAGCGCTCCGTGCCGAGCGGCCCGTGCCGAGCGCTCCGTGCCGAGCGGCCCGTGCCCGGCGCTGCGTGCAGAGCGGCCCTGCGCCCGCCGCCGATGGAGCAGGGATCTGCCGCCTGTCAGGTACCGCTGGCGCTGGTCGGGCCGCCGTCGGAGGCGATAACCCGCATCAGTCCCGAGGGCTTGCCCGCAGGCTGGCTCGGCGGCACGTAGGCTGCGTACTGGTACGTCTCGCCGGTGTCCAGTTCTGACCGAATGACCAGCCGGCCGGTCGCGTAGAGAATCGGCGCGAACGCCTGCGGGATCTGGATCTGGCGGTGACCTGGGCGTCGCAAGATGGTCGTGCCGCGGATCAGTGAGTACAGGACCAGCGCGCCGCCATCGGAGGTGCCGAGCGCGTAGAGGGGAAAAGCACTCCCCTGCAGCGTCGAGTCGTAGTTCAGACCCTGTTGGGTTACCCGGCGCCTGGCGCTAGTGATCTGCGCGTACAAGCCTGTTGTGTACGGGCCCGTGGCCACGACCTTGGCCGACGCGGCGCCCATGCCATTGTCGGCGAGGGCTGCCTGAACCGCCCCGACGCTGTTGGGGCTGACAAGCAACCCGCGGTCGAAGGTGGCGAGCGCAGTGGCGTGGCCGCCCGGGTCCACTGCGATCGTCGGCAGCGCGGTGCCCGGCTCCAGCAACGTGGACAGGCTCAGCTGCCACGGGTCGGCGGGCGTGGGGCGGCTGAACACCATGATCGCGGTGCGGGTCGGCCCGCCGCGAGCGGGCGTGCGCGGCGCGACCGCGACGAACCACAGCGGGAAGGACGTCATCTGCGGGACATAGAGGGCGGGCCTCCCATAGCTGTACTCGGGCGGGGGCGTGCCGGTGTAATCGGCCTGCTCGAGCGCCGACACGGTCAGCGGCACCTGGGCCTCGCTGACGAGTGAAAGTTCAAGTGACTCGTCGCCCGCGGCCCGGGCGACGTCATCGGTGGTGACGAAGGTGTTGTACACCGCCCGGGCGTGGGCCACGCTGAGCTGACCGGGTGGGAGGGCGCTTCGCACCTTCGTCCCCGTGGATAGCGCAGCCAGCGCAGCTCCCGCGGGCAGCCCGGCGCCTGCATCCAGCGCGGCCCGCGCGGGCAGCCCGGCCCCGGCGAATAGCCCGGCCCCCGCAGGCATTGCGGCCCGCGTGGGCAGCCTGGCCCTGGCGAATAGCCCGGCCCCCGCAGGCATTGCGGCCCGCGTGGGCAGCCCGGCCCCGGCGAATAGCCCGGCCCCCGCAGGCATTGCGGCCCGCGCGGGCAGCCGGGCGCCCGCAACCAGCCTGGCGCCCGCGAGCTCCGCAGCCCCCGCGGGCGTGCAGCCAAGCGTGCCGAGCGCCAGCCCGGCCGCGACCGCCAGGCCGGCCGCGACCGCAGTCCGACATTTTTTCCGCACAGCTGTGTCTTCGTCTCCGTGTCGGTTCGTCTTCGCTACCTCGTTGCTCCGCGTGACCGATGACGCCGATCACGCCACCGGTGAACGCGCGTCGCCAAAACCCGGCGGTGTCATCCGGGGCGGAAAATTAACCTTCCCCACGCTCGTGAGTATGCCAGCCGCCATGCGCCCTGCTCACCTCGCGTAGGCTTTCTCGCATGGCAGCGATCGACCCCGCGGAGGAGATCAAAGAGCTTTCGTCCAGGCTCACTGGCGTCGAGACCGTCCTTGACCTGGACGCGATCCGACGCGAGGCAGCGGGTCTGCGCGAGCAGGCTGCTAATCCGCGGCTGTGGGACGACCAGGAACATGCGCAGGCAGTAACCCGCAGGCTGTCCTACCTCGAGGCTGAGCTTGCCCGGGTGGAGAATCTGCGCCGCCGTCTCGACGATACGTCGATCATGTTCGAGCTTGCGGAGAGTGAGGACGATGAGCCAACCCGCCAGGATGCGGGACGCGAGCTCGCTGCGCTCCGCAAGGAGATCGATCAGCTCGAGACGCGCACCCTCATGTCCGGTGAGTACGACGCGCGTGAGGCGCTCATCTCGATCAACGCACAGGCGGGCGGTGCGGACGCCGCGGACTGGGCGCAGACGCTCCAGCGGATCTACTTGCGCTGGGCGGAGCGGCACGGCTACCCGACCCAGGTGTACGACACGTCGTACGCAGAGGAGGCGGGTATCAAGTCGACCACGTTCGCCGTGAAGGCTCCCTACGCGTATGGCACCCTGCGCGGGGAGCATGGCACCCACCGGCTCGTGCGTATTTCCGCTTACGACAACCAGGGACGTAGGCAGACCTCGTTCGCCGGGGTGGATGTGGTGCCCGTGGTGGAGCGCACGGATCGTATCGACATTCCAGAGGACGAGATCCGGGTGGACGTCTACCGGTCAAGCGGACCCGGCGGGCAGGGTGTCAACACGACGGACTCCGCGGTGCGGATCACGCACCTGCCGAGCGGCATCGTGGTGTCTTGCCAGAACGAGCGCAGCCAGATCCAGAACCGGGCCACAGCGATGGCAGTCCTCCAGGCGAAGCTGCTCGAGCGCAAGCGCCAGGAGGAAGAAGCCAAGATGACTGAGCTACGCGGTGAGACCACAAGCAGCTGGGGTACCCAGATCCGCAACTATGTTCTCCACCCGTACCAGAGCGTCAAGGATCTGCGTACGGGTGTGGAGACCGGAAATACCGCGGCGGTGCTCGATGGTGAGATCGATGACTTCATCGAGGCCGAGGTTCGCTGGCTCCGCCGTAGGGAGGCGAGGGGAACGAGCGGCTGAAAGGTCAACCCGGCCCGGCCGATGCTGGCCCGGCCGACGCTGGGCAGTATGGCCGATGCTGGCCCGGCCGACGCTGGGCAGTATGGCCGACACTGGCCCGGCCGACGCTGGGCAGTATCGCCGATGCTGGCCCGGCCGACGCTGGGCAGTATCGCCGACGCTGGGCAATATCGCCGACGCTGGGCAGTATCGCCGACGCTGGCCCGGCCAACGCTGGGCAACACGGCCGTCGTGGGCTGCACCTTCTGCGGCACATCGCGCAACTGACCGTGCGTTTCAGTGCGACAGGTGCAGGGCGACCACCAGCAGCAGCATTATGATCAGCGTCGCGATCAGCAGCGGTGACGCCAGGCTGGGTGGCGCGTGGTGTACTTCGGCCCGGGCCGTCCGGCACACCGCACAGCGACCTTCGACCACTGGTCCCGCGCACTGAGCGCAGATCAGGTGTTCGCAGCTCATGTAGGCCCTCTCCGGCCAGCTGGTACCTGACCACTTCGCAAGTGTTGGACCTTCACTACCAGTTTCCCCCCTAGACTGTCCGATGACCAACCGGAGCCACCGAAAAGTACCTGGGGACATCATGACGCGATGGACCGGCGAGCGGGGGATCCGGCCCGTCCCCGACGCATCGTCAGTCGTCTACCATCTTCGAGGGTCTGTGATGGGCCGGTGATTCACTTCGACAATGTCACCAAGATGTACCCGAGCCAGAGCCGGGCTGCCCTTGAGAACGTCAACATTGACGTGGAGAAGGGGGAGTTCGTATTCCTGATAGGGCCGTCCGGGTCGGGCAAGTCCACCTTCCTGCGGCTGGTGCTCAAGGAGGAGCGACCGACCAGCGGCCGGATCCACGTGGCAGGAAATGATCTTGCCCGGCTAACCAACTGGAAGGTTCCCCACCTGCGCCGGAAGATCGGCTGCGTATTCCAGGATTTCAGATTGCTGCCGAACAAGACCGTATATCAGAACGTGGGATTCGCCCTTGAGGTCATCGGCAAGCCGCGGCGCTTCATCCGCCGGGTGGTACCTGAGGTGATCGACCTGGTTGGCCTCGACGGCAAGGCCGACCGCATGCCCGACGAACTGTCCGGCGGCGAGCAGCAACGGGTGGCGATGGCCCGGGCGTTCGTGAACCGGCCGATGATCCTGCTTGCCGACGAGCCGACCGGCAACATCGACCCGGGCACCTCTATCGGGATCATGAAGGTACTCGACCGCATCAACCGGACCGGCACGACCGTTGTGATGGCTACGCATGACGCGGCGATCGTGGACTCGATGCGCAAGCGCGTGATCGAGCTCGAGCATGGCAAGGTTGTACGTGACCAGCCGCGCGGAGTGTACGGCCAGGCCTACTGAACGGGTCACCGTGACCCGCGGGTCCAGGTTACCGAGGGATGGATCAGCGAGAGCGAGCATGCGTTCTAACTTCGTTTTCCAGGAGATCTGGATCGGTCTCCGGCGCAACCTCACCATGACGGTCGTTCTGATCGTCGTGGTCGCGATCAGCTTGTTCCTGCTCGGCATGGGCCTGCTGATCATGAAGCAGGTGAACAACACCAGGACGTTCTGGCAGGGCAAGGTCGAGATCTCCGTGTACCTGTGCACGGCGACTAGTCCCAGCGTGGTGTGCAGGCGCAGCGGCCCCGCCACACCGCAGGACAGAGCCCAGATCATGCACCATCTGCAGGCTCTGCCGCAGGTCGAGCACGTCGACTACGAGTCGCAACCGCAGGCATACCAGCGCTTCAAGCAGGAGTTCTCCAACCAGCCTAATTTCGTGCAGGCCGTGGCTCCCGACGAGATCCCCGACTCTTTCCGGGTCAAGCTGCGCAACCCGGCGACCGACTATGCGATCGTCGCCGGCACGCTGCAGGGCGAGCCAGGCATCGATCAGATAATGGACGAGCGATCACTGCTCGACAAGTTCTACAAGCTCCTCAACGGGCTGCGGAATGGCTCGCTGATCGTGGCGCTCATCATGGTGGTCGCGGCGGTGCTGCTGGTCGGCAACACCATCAGGCTTTCCGCGTTCAACCGGCGCAAGGAGACTGGCATCATGCGGCTCGTCGGCGCGTCGAACTTCTATGTTCAACTGCCATTTCTGCTAGAAGCGGTGATCGCCGGGCTGCTCGGCTGGATCATCGCCTCGGGGTTGCTCCTTGTCCTGAAGGTTCTCTGGCTGGACACGTTGCAGCAGTACTTCACGTTCAACGTCCAGTTGAGCGCCGCGGACCTAGTTCAGGTCGTCACGCTCGCCCTGTGTGCGGGAATCCTGCTCTGCGGTGCCACCTCGTTCCTCACGCTCCGGCGCTACCTGCGCATTTAATGCCTCCGGCGAAGGAACGGCGCGTCATCCTATTATGCATTGCGTCGCGGGCGGTAGCGTGGCAGCGGAGCGCTGAGGAGTACCGTGGCACGCGAGCAGGGAAACAAGATCGTCGCACGTAACCGGCGCGCCAGGCACGACTACCACATCGACGATGTGTACGAAGCCGGGCTCGTGCTCACTGGCACGGAGGTGAAGTCCCTGCGTGCGGGGCGGGCATCGCTTTCGGATGGTTTCGCCCAGGTCACCGACGGCGAGGTGTGGCTGCACAACATCCATATTCCGCAGTACACGCAAGGAACGTGGACTAACCACGAACCGCGGCGGATCCGCAAGCTGCTGATGCACAGGAAAGAGATCGACCGGCTCAGCAGGGAGACGGCCGAGCGCGGCCTCACGCTAGTCCCGTTGTCGCTGTACTTCAAAGACGGCAAGGCCAAGGTGGAACTGGCGCTGGCCCGTGGCAAGCGGACCTACGACAAGCGCCACGATCTGGCTACGCGTGATGCGGCCAGGGAGGTGGATCGTGCGCTCCGGCGGCGGCGGTGAGCTTCCCGGACTCGCCGGTGATTCCCGGTATGTCCCGGTGCCGCCCGCGCGTAGCCTGTCGGCACGTGCGATGTCGTCTATCGGCGTTCGCCTGGCGGTGGCGCTTGTCGCGCTGGCGATCCTCGCGGTCAGCCTCATCGGGGGCGCTGCGGCGGAGCCGTCCGCGGAACCGACCGTGCGCAGTTTCCTGCTCGCCTGGGAACAGGGCCGGTACTGGGACGCGGCCACCTACACCACTGGGTCTCCCGGCGACGTCTCGACCGCGCTACGCGCCGAGTACCAGCAGCTGAATGCCGCTGCGCTGTTCCTGAACATGGGAGCCATCGCCAGCCACGGTAACCAGGCTGCCGCGAGCTTCTCCGCCTCCGTGGACCTGGGCCAGGACGGCGCCCCGTGGCAGTATCAGGGCAGATTTGCCCTGCGCAGGGTAGGCAGCGACTGGAAGATTGAGTGGAGCCCGAGCGTCATCAACCCCAACCTCCGCCGCGGCCTGAGGTTTGCCGTCATTACTCAGGTGCCTTACCGGGCACCCATCCTCGGTTCAGCCGGGCAGCCACTTGTCTCCCCGTCGCCCGCGTACACACTGGGCGTTCAACCGGACCAGCTGTCCGATCCGCAGGCTACGGCGGCCCAGTTCGCGAGCGTCACCGGGCTCGATTCCGGCCAGATTCTCGGCCGGATACTCACCGCACGGCCCAACCGCTTTCAGGAGCTTCTCGTTCTTGACCCGGCGGACTACGCACGGCTGCGCCACCGGCTCAGCCCGATCGAAGGCCTGCGGGTGCACGTCGTCAAGCGGAGGCTTTTCACCAGCGAGGCGCCCGGGATCGTCGGCACAGTAGGCACAGAGAACGCGAAGGCGCTGCAGCTGGAAGGGCTGCCTTACCAGCCGGGTACGACGATCGGCCGGTCCGGGTTGCAGGCGGCTTACCAGCACCGCCTCGTCGGTACTCCGACGACGGAGGTGGTCATCGAGGATGCGCGCGGCGACGTGGTGTCGGTGCTCCAGAAGTGGCCCGGCCAGCCGCCCGCACCGGTACGGACGACCATCGATGCCCGGGTTCAGGCGGCCGCGGCGCAAGCCGTCGCCGCGGCGCCCAGCGCGGCCGCGATCGTCGCCGTCCAGGCGTCCACCGGGAATATCCTCGCGGTCTCACGGCGCGCGACGACCGGACAGCCGCTCTCCACGGGCGACGTACTCAACGGGCGTTATCCGCCTGGCGAAGCGTTCACCATCGTCTCCACCGCGGCCCTGCTCGGCACCGGGTTCGGTGTCAACACGCGGATCCCCTGTTCCGGAGCGAAGGACGTCGGCGGTCAGACGTTCACCAACGACCAGCCCGAGCGGGGGGTTGGTGTGCAGCCGCCGTTCCGTGTTGACTTCTCGCACACCTGCGGGACGGCATTCGTGGGCCTGTCCCGGCTCCTCACCGCCGGCCAGCTCACGGACGCGGCAGCGAGGTTCGGCCTAGGCGCGAACTGGCAGCTTCCGCTGCCGGCATTCACCGGATCTGTCCCGGTACCTGCCACCGACGCGGAGCAGGCGGCCGACACTATCGGCCAGGGTGCCGTGCGAGTGAGCCCGCTGGCCATGGCGCTGGTCGCGGGTGAGGTGGACTCTGGTGCGTGGCACAGCCCGATGCTGGTGACCGATCCGCCGGATCCGGTCAATGTCCCGGTCGTACCCTTCGGTGCGCAAGTGATGGATACTCTGCGTGGCCTGATGCGGGATACGGTCGCCTCGGGCGCGGCCCAGGAGGCGAACCTAGCTGGCCAGCCGGTGTTCGGCCAGGTAGGTGCGGCACGGCTGGCCACGGGCAAGACCTGGGTGAACTGGTTCGTCGGGTTCCGCGCAGACATCGCCTTCGCTGTCCTGACGTTCGGCAATCCGCATCCGACCGCGGCACGGCTCGCCGCCCAGTTCCTGAGCGGAACTGCCCGCGGCTAGGGAGGCTGGAGCGCCTGAGTGCCTCCGCGTCCGCGCCGGGCAGCCTGCCACGCGGGCCAGAACTCGCCGGGGCACACGCGGAATGCCGCAGCTACCGAACGGCTGACGCGGCGGCCGCGTGCCTGGTCCGGGCGCTGCCGCTTGTCACTCCAGATCCTTGCGTCGCCCGGGGTCCCACGCGGCACGCCCGTGGTTACCTAATCGTTACATTACCTTGACGACTCGGAGCAACCACATCATCACTCTCCGGCGTCTTTAGATGTGACTGGGAGTCGCTTGGGGGGTTGCGGCCCAGTCGCCGTGATGAGAACCGGGCCTCATCTCGGGGGAGGCCCGGGCATTATGACCGGCCCCGACCCTGCCGGTCGACCCCCGTGGGCGCAACTTCGGCCACCGCCAGCGCCCACGGGGGTTTCTCATATATCCACCGCGCGTTCCGGGGTCGCCCCCCGGGACGGCGCGGCGCGGCTTCGGGGGCCGGCGTGGTGGCGCGGTGGCGCGGTGGCGGCCCAAGGTGCGTGTCCACGCTCGCGGGAGGGCAGGACCGCGGCAGCCGTTCGGGACCGGTCTGGGGAATCCGGCTTGGCGCAAGAGCGTTATCAGAGTACGGTCGGCGATGACGGCGGTGCTGTCCGCGCCGGCCGGACAACTCAAGAGGGGGTGACTGGCTTCGACTTCGGTAGTTGAGCCAGGTGAAGCGGGTCGAGGGTCGCGGCCATGACCTCGTTAATACTGTGACCGCAAACCAATAAGTGCCAATTCTAAGAGCACTGCCGCCTTCGCCCTCGCCGCCTGAGCGAGGAAAGAGGCTGTCAGCCCGGGAGCGCCTCCGGCCCGGTGACTGGCATCAGTAAGGAGGCTCAACTGGGCAGCCCGGCCGCGGGACTGACCAGGACATCTAACAGCGGCTGAGCCTGTCGGTGGCTTGCCTGCGTGACCGCCGGGGCTGAGAAAAACACAGCAGGCTGCACCCGG
>Ga0335081_10001735_pt1 | contig 34651 bp, 12 predicted proteins | sample Lox_Sample_35_FD_206713 | JGI IMG/M metagenome (GOLD analysis project Ga0335081, IMG submission 206713) | Soil microbial communities from Loxahatchee National Wildlife Refuge, Florida, United States - Lox_Sample_3.5 | ecosystem: Environmental > Terrestrial > Soil > Wetlands | place: USA...
CTTTTTTCCGTTCCAGAAGTTTTTCAGCGACCTTGTCCATGCTGAACGGAATCTCGGGGATAAGAATAACATCAGCGCTTCCCGCCACGCCCGCTTCCAGGGCGATCCATCCCGCATAACGGCCCATCACTTATGTCATGTAAAACTGTTGTTCAAGTCAGATAAGCCGCATTGCTATTGGCTTTTCGACGTTTGACTACACATAATGTGTTGTTTAACTTGATAGGTATAATACATATTCGGACTGACGTTTGTCCAGCCAATATTCAGAATGAAGTATTTTATTATTTTTTTGTTAATTACTTCCGCTGGTAGTAAACGACACCAATTTCCCGTCCGGGCCGTGTAAAAAACCCGTCATTCGTCGTATTGCCGGTGATAGAGCGGTAGCTGTTGAAGTTGTAGGTGCTGACCGCCCCGTTCGGGGCCGTGACGGTTGTCTGTGTCACGAGGCCCGCGGCGATGGTATAGCCGAACTGGTACACTCCCCCGTCGCTCCGGGTCTGGCTGGTCATCCGGTTATTGGAATCGTAGACGTTCGTAAGGATGGTCTTCCCGTTCTCCTTGATCTGGTTCATCCTGCCTGACGAATCATAGCCGTAGCCGAGGCTGCTCCCGTCGGGGTAGGTAATCGACGTCAGGTTACAGTTGGCGACATACCCGTACGTAATGGACGCTGCCGTCAGGGGCCGTGATCTGCGTGTACCGGTCCCTGCCCAGAAGATGCACGGTGAAACCTACCGTCTGTCCTTCGGGGGTTACCGCGCTGGTAACGTCGGTATCGTTCTGCCGGAGAAGTGTTAAGGTATTGTTGTTCGGGTCGGTGATGCCGATCAGAAGTTTGTTGGTGTCGAAGGAATACTTCCATTGGCCTCCGGTGGTGAGGGTGTAGGTTCCGTCCCCGTTCTTGGTGAAGACCGCGCCGGTAAAGAGCGGGTCAAGCGTATCGATGAAGGTCCCATCGGGCTGCACGGCGAACTGGGTCTGGTAATTCCCCGGCAGGATGAGCTCCAGCATGCTGCCGGTGTCCACCACGAACCAGTCGTAGCCGAAGAACGTTCCCGGCCCGAACCCTCCCTGGCCGGCGTTGTCCGAGCGGTACTGCCGGGTAACAACGACCGGGATGATGCTGCGTTGCATCCTGGTCATGGTAATTTTTTGCGTCTACCGTCCTGTGTCCATGAGAAGAACTATCTGCCAAAGCTGACGCCCATGCCTTATGTCATGGAAAACTATAGGTTAACTCTTAATAGCCGCATGCCTGTTGGCTTTTAAACGTTTTCCTACATGTAATGTGTAGGTTATTTTCAGGGCCGTTTGGTATCTCTGCCAGCGTATCCGTAAGCCGTGTATGCCATAGAATAACATGCCTATCCGGTTGACGCATGTTACAACAACGATCTCGCCATACGGTCGGGTAGTATCAGTTTAAGACCCCATAGGCAGCATGTTCCGGTTTTAGTTCTCCTACCGTTTGTATAGTAAAAAATGGCTGTAACGACCAAATTAAATCTACATGCTTGAAACAGATAAGCATGTAGAATAATATTATTACGGATTCGCCGCAAACGTGGCAGTCACGGTGTGGTTCGCCTGGATGTTGCTGAAGGCGTAGGATGTGACCGCTCCCACGGACGTCCCGTCAACCGATACGTCCGAAACAGAATAACCCGTATTTGGCACGATGCTGAAGGTCTGGTTCGCCCCGGGAGAGATGCCACTTAAGGTACCCGGAGAGATGGTGCCGCCAGTCGTCTGCGTAACAGTGACCGTGTAGGTAATTGGCACGAAGACGACGGTAATTGTGCCGTTGGCCGTGATGTTTGTTATAGTGTAGGAGTTATTTGTATCAAGCGTTACGGCCACTCCGTTCACTCTGACAAGGGCGATCGTGTAGCCAGGAGCCGGGGCGACGGTGTAGCTCTGACTGCCCCCGTCAATGACGGTAGTAACGCCCGACGGGGTAATAGTGCCGTTGCCGCTCACGATTGAGGCCGTAATGGTATAGACATCCGGCGTGAAGGTGGCGCTGACCGTATGGTTTGCCTGGACGTTTGCAAATCCCCAGCTTGTGACCGCACCTTGGCTTACGCCGTCCACGACGACGGAGTAGACACGGTAGCCGGTGTTCGGCGTGATCGTGATGATCAGGTTGGCGCCGCCCAAAACCGAAGTGGCTCCTGCGGGAGAAACGGTCCCGTTTGCTCCGGCTGTAGCCGTTACGGTGTAGGTCGGGTTCGCCGTGAACGTGGCGGTCACGGTGTGGTTCGCCTGGATGTTGCTGAGGGTGTAGGAGGTAACCGCCCCCACGGAAGCGCCGTCCACCATGACGCTCGATACGGAGTAGCCCGTATTCGGGGTGAACGTGAAAGTCTGGTTTGCTCCCGGAGAAATGCTGTTTAAGGTGCCCGGAGCGATGGTGCCATTTGCCGTCTGCGTGACCGTGACCGTGTAGGTGACCGGCTCGAAAACCACGGCAATGGTAGCATTGGCCGTGACGTTGGTCACGGTATAGGAGCTGTTTGCGTCGAGCGTCACCGGCATCCCGTTCACTTTCACGGAATAGATGTAGTAGCCCGAGGCCGGAGTGACGACATAGTTCTGGCTGCCCCCGTCATTGACGGTGGTCACGCCCGCCGGGGTAATGGTCCCGTTGCCAAGCACGATTGAGGCCGTAATGGTGTAGACGTCCGGCGTGAAGGTGGCGCTGACCGTATGGTTTGCCTGGACGTTTGCAAATCCCCAGCTTGTGACCACTCCCTGGTTGATGCCGTCAACGACGACCGAGGAAACGCGGTAGCCCGTGTTTGGCGTGATGGTGAGGGTCAGATTGGTGCCTCCCAGGACCGTCGTGGTGCCGGCAGAAGAAATGGATCCGTTCGTCCCGGCGGTGGCCGTAATGGTGTAGGACGGGTTTGCCGCGAACGTGGCGGTCACGGTGTGGTTCGCCTGGATGTTGCTGAGGGTGTAGGAGGTAACCGCCCCCACGGAAGAGCCGTCCACCGTGACGCCCGCAACATGGTAGCCTGCGTTCGGTGTTATGGCGATGACCTGGTTCGCGCCCGGGGTAATGCCGCTTAAGGTGCCCGGAGCGATGGTGCCGTTTGCCGTCTGAGTAACCGTGACCGTATAAGTGATCGGCACGAAGACCGCGGTAATGGTAGCATTGGCGGTGACATTGGTTATGGTGTAGGAGTTGTTTGCATCAAGCGTCACGGCAACTCCATTCACTCGGACGAGGGAGGTGGAATAGCCTGCGGCTGCAGTGACGGTGTAGCTCTGGCTACCGCCATCGTTGACGGTGGTAACCCCTGCCGGGGTAATAGTCCCGTTGCCAAGCACGATTGAGGCCGTAATGGTGTACACATCCGGGACAAAAGATACAACGATCGAGTGGTTGGCCTGGACATTGACGAACGTGTACGACGTCGTTGTTATGCCTGCATTCGCACCGTCTATCAGAACGCTATCAACACGGTATCCTTTCGCCGGGATGAAGGTAAATGTCTTGCTGGCGCCTCCATTGACGGCAACACTGCCTGTCGGCGTCATAGTCCCATTACCAGTGGAACTGGCATTAATGGTAAATGCCGCATTGGGCGTGAACAGCGCTTTAATCGTGTGGATGGCCGTTACATTGGTGAACGAATACGACGTGACGGCACCGACGGATACACCGTCAACTAGAACATCGGAAACGGAGTATCCCGGATTTGCCGTGATGGTAAACGACATGCTGTCGCCGAACGAAACTGTATTTGATCCAATGTTTGAAATGGTGCCGCCCGCACCAGCCGAAGCCGTTACCGTAGTTGTTTTCAGCTGGACAGAGGCGGCAATCGTATGGTTGGCGGAAACGTTTGAAAATGTGTACTTGCTCAGTTTCCCCTGCTGCGTTCCGTCCACCACAAGGCCAGAGACGAGGGAATTCGGGGAAGGAGAGATTGTATAGGTTATGTTTCCGCCCTTGTCCACGATCGTAGTCCCTGCAGGAGAAATCGTTCCATTGACCGGCGTGCTGGAATCGATGTTTGATATGGTTGCGGTAATGGTGTATGTATCCAGCGTAAACGATACGGCAATGGTGTGGTCTGAAATGACATTGTAGAAAGTATAGGAGCTGACTGCCCCGACCGAAGCTCCATCGACCAGAACGTCCTCAATCCTGTATCCCTGTGACGGCGTAATCGTAAATAAGCTGTTCTTGCCTTTCGGAATGGTAAGGTCCCTAGACGGGCTGATGCAGCCGCTCGTTTTGGAGCACGAGGGGCTCAGGCAGCCATTCGAACTTGAAGACGCAGATATGGTGAACACATTGCCGTTGCCCTGTACCTTGAGGACCTTGTTATTTCCGGTATCAGCGATATAAATGCTCCCGTCAGTGTCGACATAGCAACCAGACGGATTCCTGAGGTTAGCGACAATCGCTTCAATGCCGTCTGCGACATCACCCGCATTGCCGGTACCCACGATAGTCTTGATAATGCCTGTTGCGGCACTAATTTCCCGTATCTTGTTGTTGCCGGAATCGGTGATGATCAGGTTCCCCGACGGATCAACGGACACCGATGTCGGGTCGTGGAGCTTTGCGGAAACCGCCGCCCCACCGTCACCCGAACTTCCTGCGTTCCCGTTTCCTGCTATCGTGGTGATAGTGCCTTTGGCATCTACCATGCGGACGCAGTTATTGCCGCTGTCTGCGATATACACTAATCCGTTTGCATCAACGGCCACTCCGGTCGGGTTGTTCAAGGATGCTTTTGTGGCAGGCCCGCCGTCGCCGTAATAGCCGGGCTTATTGCTCGCCTCCCCTGCAATCGTGGTTACGATGCCGTTGGCGTCTATACGCCTGACAACATTATTGCCGGAATCGGCGACGTACATATTGCCGCTCTTGTCGAGGTAGATGTAGGAGGGCAATTTGAACGTGGCGGATGTGGCCTGTCCGCCGTCTCCGCTGTAGCCCGGATGCCCGTTGCCTGCTATGACCGTGACGACCTTGGTGCAGTCGATTCTTTTTATGACATTATTGCCTGAGTCCGATATGTAAATATTACCGTTCATATCGACGGTGACGCTGGTCGGCTTTTTGAGCCCGGAAAGAGACCCTCCGTCGCCTGCCTGACCTTCGCCCGGGTTGCATGTTCCGGCAACCGTTGTGATATTGCCTGCAGGGTCAATCATGCGGACGCAGTTATTATTAGTGTCGGCAACGTAGATATTATTGTACGAATCGACAGTGACCTGGGAAGGATTATTGACGCAGGCGTGCGCTGCAGGCGCGCCATCGCCCGAATACGCATCATCTCCGGTCCCTGCCAGTTTGTTAATCTGTCCCGGCGGAATGCTTGTTTGGCAGGCAGCAACACTGCCAGGGAAAGCACACAGCAAAATGACCACGCATGCAAGAAGCACAAGAGCCATGCCATGCGTCTTTGTACCTACTCTTCTCGTGGTCCTTTTGTTCGTGCCAGCTCTGAAGATAGATTGGGTAAACATGTCACCTCCTGAAAATAAAGGTTAAACTTCAAAAATGTCTGTTTCTGAATCCGTAAAATTTATTTTCAATTCCTGGAGAGTTCTTTCTACCAGGACGTGAGCCCTGCTGCCCTGCGAAGGATGACAACCACGTCGTCGATCCCGATTTTGCCGTCCGGGGCTCCGCCGTTTACCTTCCAGGCAACGTCGCCGTGCAGGATGTCAAGGGCTGTGGGAGTCAGGATATGATTGGCAAATTTAAGGGCCTTTAATGCATCATTCATGTCGACTGTCGTCCCTCCGTCCAGGCACCCGTAGAGCGCGACCTTTGCAACGGTTCCGGGAGCATAAACATAGACTGGCGCCGTGATGCCATCGTTGATTTCCGCGAACACGTAGTAAATGCCGTCCGCGATGTTGCTCAGGTTCCAGAAGTAGGTGTGGGCCAGGTCGTCCTTGTGAAGGCCTGATGCGATCATCGTCCCGTTTGTGCCGGAGCCCGTGGTGTTGTAATACAACGTGATTGCCGGGTTGGCGTCGGGATCGCCGGCGGTCCAAGTAATCGTATAGGTGCCCCCGGAAACAACGAGCTGTCCGGCCGATGGCGTCAGGATCGTCATCGTTGGCGGCGTTACCACGCCGGTATATTTGACCACGAAGTTTGCGAGCGACATCCAGCTGCTCGAGTTTCCATAATTGTCCGTGGCCCGCGCTCTCCAGTAGTAGACGGTGTTGTCGTACAGGGACATATCCACGGTCCAGCTGGTGCTGGCGACGCCGGTTGTCGAGGTCAGCATCGTCTGCATGGCGCTGTCCGCGTAGAGCTGGAAGTCATAGGAGATGATGTCCTGGTCCTGGTTCACCGATGGGTTCACCATGAGCGTCGGGGTGAAGACCGTCACGGTTCCGTAGTTGGACGGGTTACTGACAGTTGGTGCCGCAGGCGGCAGGTCAACGGAGGAAACATAGAACGTGCCGACAACATAGGGGCTGTTGGACAGGCCGTTAGTGGCCATGCATCTCCAGTAATAGGTCGTATGGTCGGTAAGGGGCACGGGTACTTGCCAGCTGGTCGTGGAATTCCCCTGCGGCTGTGAGCCGGATGACTGTTTGTTCGCGCTGTTGAAGGTATTGACGGTGTCTATGTCGAAATAATAATTCAGGTTATCGCCGTCGCTGTCATAGGTATTCTGGACCGTGAGGACCGGGAGCAGCGTGCGTGCCACTCCGAATACAGCAGGAGAGCTTATGGCTGGGACGACCGGCACGGGAGCGTTGGTTCTGACGGTGAAGATTCCCACTGCCCAGTTGCTCGACAGGGCATGGGAATCCGTTGCACGCGCTCTCCAGTAGTAGGTCGTGTTACTCGTTAAGGCCGCCGTGACGATCCAGGAGGTCGTACCGGAGTTTCCCGGCATAATGCCTGATTCCGAGGCCACCATGTTGGCAAACGCGCTGTCCGTCGCCACGTCGAATTCATAGGTAACGGTCGCGTACATGTCCATGTCCGTGGAATTTGTGATCATGAGAGACGGTATCAGCGAGGCCACAATTGTGTTGTTGGCAGGCGTATTGATGGCCGGGTCGGTCGGAGGAACGTTCACGGCGTTCACGAAGAAGTTTGCCGTTGGCATCCAGTTGCTGTTCAGCGCGTCGCCCGTGGCCAAAGCCCTCCAGTAATAGAGCGTATGGTCGGCAAGCTGCGGCGTAACCGTCCAGGACACCGTGGATCCTGATGCGGTGAGGTTTGAAGCGATCGCCACGGTAGCGGTAAAATTGCTATTCGAGCTGACCTGGATGGAATAGGTGACCGGCGCGCCGTTCGGGTCGTTCGCGCTGTTCACAATAAGGGTCGGAGAGACGGTGTTTACCTCGCTCATCGTGAAAGGCGAATTCAGGGACGGCGTCGTTGGGGGCCCGTACACCACCTGGGTCATGGTGGGCGAGGTGGAAACGGCGAAATTATTGTCGCCGTTATACACCGCGGTCAGCATGTTGTTTCCGCCGACGAGGCTGCTTGTGGCGAGGACCGCCTGGTTGCCCAGGATATTGGCGGTGCCGAGCATCGATAGCCCGCTCTTGAACGTGACCGTGCCTGTCGGGTTGCCCAGGGTGCTCGTCACGACCGATGACAGGGTCACACTCGTCCCCTGCGTGGGGCTCGGGTTATTCGAGGCGATCGTCACGTTCACTATCGCCCGGTTTACGGTAAGTGTCTGCGAGACATTTGGGGCAACGTTATACATCCCGTTCCCTGCCTGGTTGGCCGAAATGACGGTGGTGCCGGCACCGTTTACTGTGGCGACGTTCCCGGATATGGACACGACTCCGGGATTGGTGCTGTAGAAGGTCACTGGCAGTCCGGAGCTTGCGGTCGCGGTAATGGTGAACGGCGAGTCGCCGAAGGTGTGCGCGGGAATGGCCCCGAACGTTATCGTCTGGTTCGCGAGGCCAACCGTAAGTGTCTGCGACACGCTTGCGGCCGGCAGATAGTTGGTGTTGCCGGCCTGAGACGCCGTGATGACCGACGTACCCAGGGTCAAAAGGGTGAGTATATTCCCGTTTACCGTTGCCACCGCCGGGGTGCTGCTGGTATAGGTTACCGGAAGTCCTGAAGTGGAGGTCGCGGTAAGGGTGATGGTGCCCAGGGTAATGGGTTGCGTTCCCAGAGGAGTAAAGGTGATAGTCTGGGAAACCTGGTTGACGGTGAGCGTCTGCGACACGGAGGTGGCCGCATTATAGTTTCCGTTTCCGGGCTGGGACGCGGTAATGGTTGTTTGCCCGGCGCCGACAACCGTTACGGTATTCCCGTTAACCGTGGCGACTGCCGGGTTGGATGAAGCGTACGAGATGGTCAGTCCCGAGCTTATGGTCGCGCCAAGGTTAAATGGTGCGGCGGTAAGCAAGACCGGCTGGAGCGCGCCAAACGTGATGATCTGGTTTGCCTTATTGACCAGGAGGGGCAAAGATACGCTCGGTGCCGCCTGATACGCGGCATTCCCTGCCTGGGATGCGGTGATGGTGGACGTGCCGGCGCTTAAAATGGTCACCGTAAGTCCGTTCACTGAGGCGACGGAAGGGTTAGAGCTGGTGAAGGTTACCGGAAGCGATGAGCTTGCGGTCGCCGTCAGGAAGAACGGGTTATTGCCGTACGTCTGCACCGGGAACGGGGTGAACGTGATGGTCTGCGTGCCGGCGCTAATCGTGAGCGCCTGCTGCACGCTTGCGGCGGCGACATAGTTGATGTTTCCCGGCTGGGCCGCGGTAATGGTTGTCGTGCCTGCTCCCATGACATGGAGTTTGCCGTTTACTACAGTCGCTACACCCGAATTCGAGCTTGAGTATTGTATCGGGAGTCCCGATGAAGAGGTCGCGCCCGGATCAAAGTCCGCGTCCCCGACGTTATGGGCGGGTATGGCGCCAAACGTGATTGTCTGGGTGTCTTGGACAACCTGAAGCGGCTGCATCACTGTGGGAGCGGGGCTGTAGAGAGAGTTCCCGTTCTGGGAAGCGGTAATGACCGTGGTCCCGGCGCCCAGAATTGTAACGGTGTTTCCTACGATAGTGGCGACCCCGGTGTCGGAGCTCACGTATGTGACGGCCAGGCCCGAGGTGGCCGTGCCGGAGAGCGTGAAGGCCGGGTTCCCGTAGGTTTGAGATGCGAGTGTCCCGAAGGTGATTGATTGGGACGATATGGAAATGGTAAGGGTTTGCGACGCGCTTGGGGCGGCGTTATAGTTCGAGTTTCCCGGCTGGTACGCGGTTATCGTGCACGATCCCGCCCCGGTGATGGTGACCATGCTGCCGCTTACGGTTGCCACGGTCGGGTCGGAGCTGGTATAGCTGACCGGAAGTCCGGAGGAGGCCGTTGCCAGTAGTCCGAACGGCGCATCGGTAGAAGCATGGACAGGAATCGGGGCAAAGGTGATTGATTGTGATGCCATGATCACGTTCAGGAACTGGGAGATGGGAGGTGCGGGGTTATACGCGCTGTTTCCCGCCTGCGACGCGGTGATCATCGTGGTGCCGGGGCCTACGATCACAATGCTGTTTCCGTTAATGGCCGCGACTCCGGGGTTCGAGCTCGTATAGAAGACCGGAAGGCCCGAGCTTGCCAGTGCATTGGGACTGAACGGAGCGTCTCCGTACGTGTGGTTCGGGAGCGGATTAAAGGAAATGATTTGGCTCCCCTTTGGCGTCGCCGTCGTCGTTGCTCCGGGAGACATGTTCCCGACTATGTCCGTCGCGCACACGCGGTAGTTGTACGACGTGCCGTTGGTCAGGTTTGCATGGACGAATGACGTGCTGGGCCCGGAATACAGCTCGGACCCGGAAAGACAGTTTGCCGGCATGCTGGCGGTGCCGTACACAATGATGTAGGAGGCAGCATTGCTTCCGTATCCCGACCAGGAGAGTGATACCTGTCCGTCACCCGTTGTGGCTGAAACCGTGCCGTCCGCGGGTGCGACCGTGTCCATGGTGACGTTGTTGTCCGACACGGTGGTAGACACGTTGCCGGCTTCGTCCGTGGCGTCAAACGATACGGTATAGACCCCGCCGTTGACCAGCGGCAGCCCGGTAACGATATGGTGTGTTCCGGCGGTCATGTCAGATGCTGTCATCGTGTAAATTTGCGGGGACGCCGGATCTGCCGCTCCGCCTGTTCGGGTATAGGTGATTTTTCCGGACGACACTTGTCCGCTTAAGGTGTAGCCCGCGAAGGTGTTGCTTGTGCTGTTGGGCGTCGGGGTCGTCGCCGAGATTAAGACCGCCGTCGTGTCGTAGGTGATGTTGGCGTTCGTGACGGTCTGGGAAACATTTCCTTCCTGGTCGACGACGTTACTGATGCTCACGGAATAGACTGCTCCGTTGACCAGCGTCGGCAGGCCGGCCGTGATAGTCTGGGGACCCGATTCAAGCTCGGAGCCGGACATCTGGACTGTATAGGGCGAATTGGGATCTGCGGCCCCTCCTGTCCGCATGATCGTGACGGTCCCGCTTACGACGTTCTGGCTCAAGCCGTATCCTATGTTCAAAATATTGATGTAGCTGTTGGGTGCCGGTACACTCAGGGTAACTGCCGAGGCGAGGGTGTCGTAGGTCACGTTGTTATTGACAACCGGCACCGAGGCGATCCCGGCCCCGTCGATTGCCGCAAAGGTGACGTTGTAGATTGCGCCGTTCACGAGCGGAAGTCCGGTATTGACCGTATGGCTGCCCGCCGCGAGGTCCGAGAGGGACATCGTGTAGGTATGGGTTCCCGCACTGTCAACCGTGCCACCCGCCCAGGCGAACATGACCATCCCCGTTCCGTTCAGAACGGTCCTGTCCAGAGAATACCCGGCAACGGCCGTATTCACGAAGCTGTTCGCGGCAGGTGTCGTGGCGCTGATGACGGCCGCCGTGTCCGTTACGGTAAGGGTCTGTGTCACGTCGGGGGCGGCATAGAAGTTAACGTTACCCGCCTGGCTGGCCGTAATGACCGATGTCCCCGTTCCCACGATATGGATGTTGCCGTTCACGATCGTTGCCACGGTCGGGGTGGAACTGCTGTAGACGACGGGCAGTCCCGATGACGCCGTGGCGCCGGGCGAGAAGTCTGCGTCTCCGTATGCGTGGGCTGGAAGCGCTCCGAAGGTGATGGTCTGCGACTGGCTCAAATTAATGGTCAACGACTGCGCCACAGGGGCAGCCGCATTGAAATCGGCGTTTCCGGGTTGAGATGCGGTAATGGTTACGGTGCCTGCCGCGTTGATGGTCACCGTGTTTCCGGAAACGCTTGCAATGGACGGATCGGAGCTAACGAAGGTTACCGGAAGCCCCGAGCTTGCCGTTGCCGCAAGGGTAAAGGGCGGGTCGCCAAGGGCATAAAGGGAGAGCGTTCCGAACGCTGTTGTCTGGTTGGCCTTGTTGATGACCAGGGGTTCGCTGACGCTCGAGGCGGCACCGTAGACGCTGTTTCCCGGCTGTGACGCGGTAAGGGTGACCGTCCCGGCGGCGACGATATGGACCGTGCCGTTCGTGACGGTTGCAATGGTCATATCGGAGCTCGTATAGGTTAACGTCAGTCCAGAGCTTGAAGAGCCGGACAAGGCGAAGTCGGGGTCTCCGTACGCATGCGCGGCAACGGGGCCGAAGGTTATGGTCTGTCCAAGGCCCGTAATGGTGAGGGCCTGCGTGACTTCAGCCGCAGCGCTGTAGTTGCTGCTGCCCGCCTGGTCGGCCGCGATAATGCAGATTCCCGTGGATATTCCGGTAATCGTGCTGCCGTTTGTACCGGACACGCTGCATACCGTCGTGGTCAGGGAGGAAAACACTACCGGCAGTCCCGACGTTGCCGTGGCTGCCGCCGTCGTGGTCCCCGTTGCCGAAAGATTAGAGGGGTTAAAGGTGATTGCCCCTATGCTTTGTGACGCCTTCCCGATAGTAATGTTCTGGGTTACCTGGGAAGCGGCGTTGTAGCTCGCGTTCCCCGCCTGGTTCGCGTCAATCGTGCAGGTGCCCGATGCCACGGCAGTCACCGTGGTCCCGGAGACCGTGCATGTCCCCGGTGTCTGCGAGGTGAAGGTGACGGGAAGGCCGGACGTCGCCGTTGCGGAGACAGTGGCGGTCCCGCCGCTCGTCAAGGCGGGAGGCGTAAAGGTGACCCCCCCGATGGTCTGGTTGGCCTTGGAGATTATGATGTTTTGCGTCACTTCCGTCGCCGCGCTGTAGTTACTGTTTCCTGCCTGGTCGGCGGCGATCGTGCAGGTGCCGGAAGCGAGGGCCGTCACCGTGTTTCCGGCAACCGTACAGACTCCTGTTGTCTGTGAACTGAAAGTGACGGCAAGGCCTGAGGAGGCCGAGGCGATTGCCGTTGTCGTTCCGCCGGAAGAAAGCGTTCCCGGTGTAAACGTGATTGTCCCGATGATCTGGGAACCCATCCCTACGGGAATGCTCTGCGTCACTTCGGCTGCGGCGTTATAATTGGAACTTCCGCCCTGGTCTGCCGCGATCGTGCACGTTCCTGCCGCCACACCGCTAACCGTGCTGCCGGAAACAGTGCAGACGCCCGGCGTCTGGGAAGCGAAGGTGACCGCGAGGCCGGAGCTTGCCGTGGCAGAGGCCGATGTCGTCGCTCCGACAACAAGGGTTGCCGGCATGAACGTAATCGTCCCGATGGTCTGGTTCCCTTTCGCAATCACGATATTTTGCGTGACTTCGGCCGCGGCGTTATAATTGGCGTTTCCGGCCTGGTCTGCGGCTATGGTGCAGGTCCCCGATGCCGCGCCGGTCACCGTATTTCCCGATACCGAGCACACGCCCGGCGTCAGCGAAGTAAAGGCAACGGCAAGACCCGAGGTGGATGTTGCGGAGACTGATGTCGTGCCTCCGTTTGCGAGCGTGGAAGGGGTAAACGTAAGTGTCCCGATGGTCTGGCTGCCTTTCGTCACCGTGATGTTCTGGGTAACGGTGGGCGCCGCGTTGTAATTGCCGTTGCCTGCCTGGTCGGCGGCGATCGTGCAGGTGCCGGAAGCCACGCCGGTCACCGTGCTGCCGGCAACGGTGCAGACGGCCGGTGTTTGCGAACTGAAGGTGACCGCGAGGCCGGAGCTTGCCGTGGCGCTGGCGACGGTTGCCCCTCCGTTTGCAAGGGTAGCCGGTGTAAACGTGATAGCCCCGATGGTCTGGGTTCCCGCCCCCACGGTAATATTCTGCGTGGTTTCCGGAGCGGCATTATAATTTCCGTTCCCGGCCTGGTCAGCGGCGATCGCGCACGTTCCTGCTGTCAAGCCGGTCACGGTGGTCCCGGCGACCGTGCACACTCCCGTCGTCTGAGACGTGAAGGTGACTGCGAGCCCCGACGATGCTGTGGCGCTTGCCGTCGTTGTCCCGCCAACGGTGAGTGTGGCCGGCGTAAATGTCGTTGCCCCGATCGTCTGGTTGGCCTTGGCGATCACGATGCTCTGCGTCACCTGTGAGGCGGCGTTGTAATTGGCATTTCCCGGCTGGTTTGCGGCGATCGTGCAGGTGCCTGCCGCGACTGCCGTCACGGTGCTTCCGGCAACGGTGCAGACGCTTGTGGTCTGCGAGGTGAAGGTTACCGCGAGGCCCGAGGTTGCCGTGGCGCTTGCCGTCGTGGTTCCGCCATTCGTAAGGGTGGCTGGAGTAAACGAGATCGTCCCGATGGTCTGGCTGCTTTTTGTCACCGTGATGTTCTGGGTCACGGTGGGTGCCGCGTTGTAGTTGCCGTTGCCTGCCTGGTCCGCGGCGATCGTGCAGGTTCCAGCCGCGATTGCCGTCACCGTGCTGCCGGCGACGGTGCAGACGGCCGGTGTTTGTGAACTGAAGGTGACCGCGAGGCCGGAGCTTGCTGCGGCGCTTGCCGTTGTCGTCCCGCCGGACGATAATGTGGAAGGCGTAAAGGAAATCACGCCGATGGTCTGGGCGCCCGCTCCCACCGTGATGTTCTGGGTGATTTCCGTTGCTGCGTTATAATTTCCGTTCCCCGCCTGGTCCGCCGCGATGGTGCACGTTCCTGCTGTCAGGCCGGTCACGGTGGTCCCGGCGACCGTGCACACTCCCGTCGTCTGAGACGTGAAGGTGACCGAGAGCCCCGACGATGCCGTGGCGCTTGCCGACGTCGTTCCGCCGACTGCGAGTGCCCCCGGTGTAAACGTGACTGTCCCGATTGTCTGGCTGCCTTTTGTTATCGTGATGCTTTGCGTCACTTCCATTGCCGAGTTATAATTTGCGTTTCCCGCCTGGTCCGCGGCGACTGTGCAGGTCCCCGCGGCAACGCCGGTCACGGTGCTGCCGGTCATGGTGCAAATAGCGGGTGTCTGGGAGGTGAAGGTGACGGCAAGGCCTGAAGATGCCGTAGCGGAGGCTCCCGTCGTCCCGCCGACCGTGAGTGTTCCGGGTGTGAACGTCAATGCTCCGATGGTCTGGTTTGCCTTGGAAACTGTTATGTTTTGCGTAACCTGGGGCGCGGCGCTGTAATTCGTGTTTCCGGGCTGGTTTGCGGCAATCGTGCAGGTGCCCGACGCGACGCCGGTTACGCTGGTTCCGCTTATGGTGCATACGGACGGCGTTGTCGACGTATAGGCGACTGCGAGGCCTGACGTTGCAGTTGCAGCAACCGTTGTCGTTTGTCCGGTGGACAACGTAGCCGGAGAGAACGTGATTGACCCTATGGTTTGCGACGCAACACCCACGTTGATGTTCTGGGTGACTTCGGTCGCAGCATTATAGGTCCCGTTTCCCGACTGGTCGGCGGCGATCGTGCACGTGCCCGGAGACACTCCGCTCACGGTGCTGCCGGCTACGGTGCAAACGCTGGGAGTCAGGGTGGTGAAGGTGACTGCGAGGCCGGAACTGGCCGTGGCGGATGCCGTCGTTGTGCCGATGGCAGTCAGCGTAGTCGGCGAGAACGAGAAAGCACCGATTGTCTGGTTCATCTTGGAGACGCTCATATTTTGCGTGACCTGCGGGGCGGCGTTGTAATTCGCGTTTCCCGCCTGGTTGGCGGCGATCGTGCAGGTGCCGGAGGCGATTGCCGTCACGGTGGCCCCGTTGGTCCCGGAGGTCGTGCAGACCGAGGGCGTCTGCGAGGTGAAAGCGACCGCGAGGCCGGACGTTACGGTGGCGCTCGCCGTGGAGGTGCCTCCGACGTTGACCGAAGAAGGGGTGAACGTGATCACCCCGATGGTCTGGTTCCCTGGCGCAACCGTGATGTTCTGGATGACTGTGGGGGCCGCGCTGTAGTTGCTGTTGCCGGCCTGGTTCGCGGCGATCGTACAGGTGCCCGCCGCAACGCCGGTGACCGTACTGCCGGTCACGGTACACAGGGACGGCGTCTGCGAAGTGAACGTTACCGCGAGACCCGACGTGGCCGTGGCCGCGGCAGCGGTCGTCCCGCCCGTTGCCAGGGTTGCCGGCGTAAAGGTTATCGCTCCGATCGTCTGGGACGCGGCGGTCACAGTGATGTTCTGGGCGACTTGGGTTGCCGCATTGTAATTGGCATTGCCGGCCTGGTTTGCGTCGATCGTGCAGGTGCCGGAAGCCACTGCGGTCACAGTGTTTCCGGAAATAGTGCATACGCCGGGCGTGGCCGAGGTGAAGGTTATGGCGAGGCCGGAATTTACCATGGCGCTGGCCGTCGTGGTCCCGCCGTTGGTGAGTGTTGCCGGCGAGAAGGTGATTGCGCTGATGGTCTGGTTGCCTTTCGCGACCGTGATGTTCTGCGTGACCTCGGTGGCCGCGCTGTAGTTTGCATTCCCGCTCTGGTCAGCCGCGATCGTGCACGTTCCGACCGAAACGCCCGTTACCGTATTCCCGGTTGAGCCGGAAACGGTGCAGATTGCCGGTGTCTGAGACGAAAATGTTACCGCGAGTCCCGAGGTGGCCGTGGCGCTTGCCGTGGCGGTGGCCCCGGAAGAAAGAGAACTCGGGGAGAAGGAGACCGCGCCTATGGTTTGCGCTCCCTGCGTCACGGTGAAATTTTGCGTGGCCGGCGTTGCCGCGGCGTAATTGGCGTTTCCGGACTGCGATGCCGTGATGGTCGTCGATCCCGCCCCGGTAATCTGGATGTTCTGGCCGGAGATCATGGCCACCGCCGTATTCGAGCTTGCGTACGAGATGGTAAGGCCGGAGCTCACCGAGGCGCCCGGGCTGAAGTTGGCGGCGCCGAACGCTTTGGACGGGATGGCCGGGAACGTAATGGTTTGAGAAGCCTGCCCGATGGTATAGGACTGCGCGACGGGAGTTGCCGGGTTATACGAACTGTTGCCGGCCTGGGTCGCCGTGATCGTCGTCGTCCCCGCGCTCAGAATATGGATGTTGCCGAACAGGATCGTCGCGACAGAGGTGTTGGAGCTTGTGTAGGACACGGCGAGCCCGGAGCTTGAGGATGCGCCGGGAGCAAAATCTGCGTCGCCATAATTATGGGCAGGGAGCGCCGGGAACGTGATGGTCTGGCTGGCAAGGCCGACGCTTAAAGTCTGGTTCACGTTGGATGCGATCGCCCAGTTGTTGTCCCCGTACTGGTATGCGGATATGATGGTGGTCCCTGCCCCTACGATGGTTACGGTATTGCCCGCGACGGTGGCGACACCCGTGTTGGAACTGGAAAAAGTCACCGTCTCGCCGGACGATGCGGAAGCGATCAGGGCAAACGGAGGGTCCGAGGCCAGGACCGGCGCAAGGGCGCCGAAGGTGATGGTCTGCGGTTCCTTGGCAACCGTGAGGGTGCGGGTCACGTTCGGGGCAGCTGCGTAGTTCGTGTCCCCTGCCTGGGACGCTGTCACCGACGTTGTCCCCGCGCCCACAATCGTCACGATGTTTCCGCTTACGGTGGCCACGGTGGGGTCGGCGACGGAAAACGAGACGGGGTCCCCCGACGATGCCGTTGCAGAAAGCGTAAACGGTGCGTTTCCGTACGTCTGCGCCGAAGGCCCGCCGAAGGTAATGGTTTGCGAAGCCTGGCCGACGGTCAGGGTCTGGGAGACATTTGCGGCTGCCGCCCAGTTGGCACTGCCGGCCTGCGATGCGGTGATGGATGCCGTGCCGGTGCCAATAATGTGGATGTTCCCTCCCACGATCGTTGCCACGGTGGGGTCTGAACTGGTGTAGGTAATAGCCTGCCCGGAATTGATTGTCGCTCCCGGAGAAAAATCGGCCGCTCCGAATGTTTTTGGCGGCAGGGCTCCGAACGTAATGGTTTGTGTTCCCTGGGAGACCGTCAGGGTCTGCCCTACCCCTGGTGCCGACGCATAGTACGCGTTTCCGGCCTGGTTTGCGGTTATCGTGGAGGTGCCCACTCCCACGATGGTGATGTTGCTGCCGTTTACCGTGGCGACCGAGGTGTTGGAACTGGTATAGGTGACAGACAGGCCGGAACTGGCGGTTGCGCCGGGGTTAAACGGTGCGTCGCCGTACGCATGGGCCGGGATGGCGTTAAAGGTGATGGTTTGCGTTCCAGGATTGACCGTTAAGGTCTGGCTGACCGGGGTTGCCACGTTCCAGTTGCTGTCGCCTGCCTGGTAGGCGGTAATAATGGTGGTGCCGGCGGCGTTAATGGTCACTATATTGGAGTTTGCCCCGGTGCCGATGGACGCGGTACCCGGGTTGGTGCTTGTATAGGTGACCGAAAGTCCTGACGTTGCCGTCGCGGTTAGGGCGAACGGTGCCGCTCCGTAATTGACCGGGGACAGGGATCCGAACGTAATGGTCTGGTTTGCCATGCTGATGTTGATGTTCTGGGTGACCTGGGTGGCCGGGTTAAAGCTCGCGTTTCCGGCCTGGTTTGCATAGATCGTGCAGATCCCGGCGGTAAGCGATGTAATGGTAGAACCATTGGTGCCGGTTGCCGTGCAGACCGATGGTGTGTTAGAAGTAAACGTGACTGCAAGGCCTGAGGTTGCCGTGGCGGAGGCGACGGTCGTCCCGCCGGTTGACAGGGTGGATGGATTAAACGTCACCGCCCCGATGGTCTGGTTCCCGATGGTCACCAAAATGTTCTGTGTCGCCTGCGGTGCGGCAAGATAATTGACATTCCCCGCCTGGTTCGCGGCGATCGTGCATGTCCCGATTGCCACGCCCGTCACGGTCGCTCCGTTTGATCCGCCCGTCGTGCAGACGGAGGGAGTCGTTGATGTGAAGGCGACGATAAGGCCGGAGGTTGCCGTGGCGGAGGCCGTCGTCGCTCCTCCCGCAGTCAGCGTAGTGGGTGAAAAAGTAATTGCATTGATGGACTGGGCCCCGGCGGTCACCGTGATGTTCTGGGTGACCTGGGTCGCCGCGTTATAGCTGGAGTTGCCCGGCTGGCTTATAAGGATGGTGCAGGTACCGGACGCAATCGCCGCTATGGTGCTCCCGTTCCCGCCCGCAGCCGTGCAGATAGTGGTGGTCTGGGAGCTGAAGATGACCGCGAGGCCTGAGGTGGCCGTGGCGCTTGCCGTCGTCGTTCCCCCGACCGTAAGGGTCACGGGAGAGAACGTGACCGCGCCGATCGTCTGGTCGGCCTTGGCGACACCGATGTTTCCCGTCACTTCCGTTGCCGCGTTGTAATTCGCGTTTCCGGCCTGGTCGGCCGTCACCGTGCAGGTGCCGGGGGCGATGGCGGTCACGACGCTTCCCGACACGGAGCAGATGGAGGGCGTCGTTGTTCCGAAAACTACCGCGAGGCCGGAGGTGGCCGTTGCCGACGCCGTCGAGGTTCCGCCAACCGCGAACGTCGTGGGCGAGAAGATGATGGCGCTGATGGTCTGGGCGCCCTTGCTCACGGTAATGCTCTGCGTCACTTCGGGCGCCGCGTTGTAGCTCGCGTTTCCCGCCTGGTCGGCCGCGATGGTGCAGGTGCCGTAGGCAAGGGCCGTGATGGTTTTGCCGTTGGGGCCGGACGCCGTGCAGATAGCGGGTGTTTGCGACGTAAAGGTGACCGTAAGCCCCGAGCTTGCCGTGGCGCTGGCCGTGGTCGTCCCGGCCGTCGTCAGTGTGGAGGGGGAGAACGTTATGGCGCCAATGGTCTGGTTGCCCTGGCCGACGGTGAAATTCTGGATGAGCTCGGTTGCGGCGTTCCAGTTCGAGTTGCCGGCCTGGTCAGCGGCGATCGTGCATGTCCCCGCCGATACGCCGGTAATCGTCGAGCCGTTCGTGCCGGACACGGTGCAGACTGCGGGAGTAAGGGAGGTGAAAACGACCGGGGTAAGTCCCGAGGTTGCCGAGGCGCTTGCCGTCACGTTCGCGGCGGTCAAAATTGAGGTCGGGGTTATTGTGATGGTCCCGATTGTCTGGTTGCCCATGGAAACCGTGATGGTCTGGGTCACTTCTGGCGCGGCGTTGTAGCTTGTGTTTCCGCCCTGGTCCGCGGCGATTGTGCATGTTCCCACGGCCACCCCGGTCACGTTGCCGGCCGAGACGGTGCAGATGCTGGGGGTCTGCGAGGTGAAGCTGACGGCAAGGCCCGAGGTTGCCGTGGCGCTGGCAACGGTTGTTGCCCCGACCGGCAATGTTGCCGGCGTAAAGGTTACGGCCCCGATGGTCTGGTTGCCCTTGATGACGCTTAAGGTATTCGTGACCTGGGCCGCGGCGCTGTAGCTTGCGTTCCCGGCCTGGTTTCCTGTTATGGTGCATGTCCCCAGCCCCACGACGGTCACGATGTTGCCGGACACGGTGCAGACCGAGGGCGTGGACGATCCGAAGGTGACGGCGAGCCCCGAGGTTGCCGTGGCGCTTGCCGTCGAAGTGCTGCCGACCCCGGCAGGATTCGGGGAAAACGTGATGGTGCCGATGGTCTGGGTCGCCAGGGTCACGGTAACATCCTTGGTGACCTCGGTGGCTGCGTTGTAGTTTGCATTGCCGGCCTGGTCGGCCGCTATCGTGCAGGTCCCGGACGCGACCCCGGTCACGGTTGCCCCGTTGGTCCCGGAAGTGGTGCAGACCGAAGGGGTCAGGGAGCTAAACGTCACGGCGAGGCCGGAGGTGGCCGTGGCGCTTGCCGTCGTTGTGCCGTTGACCGCAAGGGTTCCCGGAGAGAGCGTGATGGCGCCGATCGTCTGGTTCCCGACGCCCACGGAAATATTCTGGGTGACCTGGGTCGCAGCGGCGTAGCTTCCGTTTCCTGCCTGGTTCGCCGCGATCGTGCAGGTGCCCACCGACACGCCGGTCACGATGCCGCCGGAAACAGTGCAGACGCCGGTGGTCAGCGACGTGAAGGTGACCGAAAGCCCGGACGTTGCCGTGGCGCTTGCCGTTGTGGTACCCAGGTACGCCAGGGTGGACGGGGTAAAGGTGATTGCTCCAATCGTCTGGGCTGCGGCGGTGACTGTAATGTTGTTGGTCACCTCCGTTGCCGCACTGTACGTTGCGTTTCCGGCCTGGTCTGCGGCGATGGTGCAGGTCCCGGTGGTGAGCGCCGTAACAGTGGCCCCGTTTGTCCCGGAAACCGTGCAGACTCCCGTTGTCAGTGACGTAAACGTGACCGCAAGTCCCGAGGTGGCCGTGGCTGACGCTGTCGTCGTTCCGGCAACGGTTAGGGTGCCGGGAGTGAAGGCGATTATCCCGATGGTCTGACTATCGGTCGTTACGGTGATGTTCTGGGTGACCTGCGGGGCCGCATTATAGCTTGCGTTTCCGGCCTGGTTTGCGGCGATCGTGCATGTTCCGGCCGCCACGCCGGTCACGGTGGCCCCGTTGGTTCCGGAGGTCGTGCAGACGGAGGGTGTCGATGAGGTGAACGTGACGGCGAGGCCGGAGGTGGCCGTGGCGCTTCCCGTTGTGGTCCCGCCGATCTGGAGAGTTGACGGGGTAAACGTGATTGTCCCGATGGTCTGGTTTGCGGGGCTGACCGTGATATTATTGGTAACCTGTGCTGCGGCTAAATACGTGGTATTCCCGGCCTGATTTGCGGCGATCGTGCAGGTGCCGGCAGCAACCGGGGTAATCGTGGCCCCGTTGGTGCCCGACGACGTGCAGATCGTGGGCGTGAGCGAAGAGAAGGACACCGTGAGTCCGGACGTTGCCGTGGCGCTTACTGTTGCAGTTGAGCCGCCCACCGTGAGCGAGGCCGGGGCAAACGTTATCGTGCCGATCGTCTGGCTTGTTTTTCCGAATATTTTCCGTACCCTGTTATTCGCGGTGTCGGCAAAATAGATATTCCCGGCCGCGTCAACGTAAATGTTCTCGGGAGAATTGATATACGCAGAGGTTGCAGGGCCGCCGTCTCCGCCGAACGCCGATAGTACCCCTCCTCCTATGGTGCTGATGATGCCGGTGGATGCCGTTACCATGCGAATGCGGCTGTTGCTGGTATCGGAAATATAGATGTTGCCCGCTGTGTCAACAGCGACCCCGGAGGGATTAAAAAGGTCCGCTGAAGTTGCGGCGGCGCCGTCTCCCGAGTATCCGTTTGTTCCATTTCCCGCCACCGTGCTGATATACCCGGTGGACGCGGTGACCTTGCGGATGCGCTGGTTCGATCTGTCGGCAATATAGATATTGCCCGCGCCATCGACAGCCACTGCATAGGGATAGTACAGTTCCGCTGAAGTTGCGGCAGCACCATCGCCCGCGAACCCGCAGGTCCCGTTTCCCGCCACGGTACTGATGTTCCCGGTGGATACATTAAGCTCACGGACTACACAATAAGTCGAATCAGGAAAATAGACATTGCCGGCCGAGTCGACGGCTATTCCTTTTACCTGACCGATCTTCGCTGACGTCGCGGGTCCGCCGTCTCCGGAATACCCGCTTGTTCCGGTTCCGGCTACCGTACTGATGTTGCCGGTGGATGCGTTTACCTCACGAATTCTATAGTTATTCGAATCCGCAATAAAAATATTCCCCGATCCGTCTACGGCTACTCCGTAGGGTGTGTTTACTTTTGCCGACGTCGCGGGCCCGGTATCGCCGCTTGACCCTACCGAACCAGTCCCCGCAACCGTGCTGATATCGCCGGTCGATGCATTCACCTCGCGGATGCGGTCGTTACTGCTATCCGCAATATAGATATCTCCGGAGCCATCAACCCAAACGCCGTAATCATTGTAGAACATTGCGTTGGTGGCCAAATCGCCGTCTCCCCCGTAATATACGGACCCGGTTCCTGCAAGGGTGCTGATATAGCCGGTCGAGGCTGTTACCTTCCGGACAACATTATTGTTCTTATCCGCAATATAAATGTTGCCGGAAGTATCGACAGAGACGCCGTAGGGAATGTTGATCGAGGCCGCGGTGGCAGCGCCGCCGTCTCCGGCATATGCGCCAGAACCGTTGCCGGCCACGGTGCTGATGTTGTGCGTCGAGGCACTCACCTCGCGGATGCGGCTGTTTTGGGAATCAGCAATAAAGATGTTTCCCGAGGTATCGACATAGAGCCCGTCAGGATAGTACAGTTCCGCAGACGTCGCGGCTGCTCCGTCTCCGCTATAGCCAGACGTACCGTTTCCTGCCACGGTGCTGATGTTCCCGTTCGACACGGTTATTTCGCGGATCCGCGCGCCCGATCTTTCCGCGATGTAGATATTGCCGGACGTATCGAGCGCCACTGCGTACGGAAAGTTGAGGGTTGCCAATGTCGCTGCCGCCCCGTCGCCCGTGGACGAGGCAGTTCCCGTTCCGGCTATGGTGCTGATATAACCGTTCGATTTGGTTACTTCCCTGATGCGGTGGTTGTAGGAATCCGCGATATAGATATTCCCCGCGCTATCGACGGCCAGTCCGTCGGGATTATTTAATTTCGCCGACGTTGCGGCTGCTCCGTCGCCGGAGAATCCGCCAGTTCCGTTGCCGGCCACGTAGTGTATCGTATGGTCCGATGCGTACACTTCATACACGCGCTGGGTCCCCTGGTCTGAAATATAAATGTTCCCCGACGTATCGAGCGCAATCGCGTAGGGAACTGACAATTGAAAGGATGTTGCGGCGACCCCGTTCGTTGAGGACGCTCCGCCGCCCGCCACGGTGGTTATGACGCCCGTGGACGCATTTATTTCCCGTACCACCTTATTGGTTCCGTCCAGGATGTAAACGTTTCCCGATGCGTCGACGGCCACGCTATACGGTGTCATAGTAGCGGCCGTCGCAGATCCCCCGTCTCCAATGCCTCCGCCGGCAACGGTGGTGATGTAGCCCGCCGTGGCATGGACAGAGGACGGCGCTGCGATGAGGATTGCAAAAGAAACCAGGGAAAGCAAGAGAAGCTGAACGGCTTTTCCCGAAAACGCGCTGCGGCACGGCCGGTGCTGTGCAAAAAGACCCAGGTTACCGCACTGGTTACCGTACTCGGTTTTATGATTTCCCTTCATCATGTCATGGCCCTCGAAGTTGAAGAAACACTGCAGGGCAATTCTTGTTTCTTATAAATTGCCCGCCGGTTCCGCTAGAAAGCAATTAACATTGCACGCGCAAAATTGCCCGTATGACCATTCTAGAGGATGGTCCCTGCCTTGGGAATGGCGATAATCGGGGAAAAACCGGCATTTATTTTTGCTTTTTTGGGTTTCTTGCGGGACGGTTGTTCGGAGATGCCGTTTCCATTTGGAGCCGGATAGATGGTAAATGTGGAAAGCACGTAAACAATGCGGGGAACGTTGAATGCCAGTGCAAATAGTACGACCGCAACTATTTGGATTACTTTTTCATCAGTTTTTCTTGCGGCCGGGATGCTTCTTTAATGTATGTCTGCCGTAAAACCAGGGGTTATCCCCGTCACGGGATTGCCGGATGCATCAACGGCGGAAAATGCCGTAATGCTGAAATCGGCCGCCGTCGGATTGTTTCCCGCGGCAATCTTTGTATTGACGGTGCAGAATTGACCAAGGCCAAGGCCGTTTGCATTCGCAACGAGGACATGTACCGTGGCCTGCGTCGCCGTGCCGGTTGCCTGGGTATAAACGCCAGAAAGAATGGTGCCTGAGGCGTTGGGGCCTGAAGCAACAATGACATTGGAATCCGTTGCGGGCGGACTGTAGGAATCCAGAACGGTTACGCCTGTAGGAAGGTTCAGGATAAAATCAAGGCCGTATATGCTGGAAGTAGCACCTGCGGTCGATAGGGTAAGGATGGCCACTGTCGGCCCGGTTGTCGTGCCTCCTCCTCCGCCACTCCCGCCGCCAGTGCCTCCGCTGCCTGAAGTACCGCTGGAAAGGTTCCCGCCACAGGAAAGTAACAAAACGGTACAAAGGATAAGCAGTGCAATAAGCATATATGAAGGTTTTATTTTCACGATGTCCTCCACGGTCCTTTCGGCAACACGCAATACGCTACATTTCTTCATATCACAGGAAAATATATACTATTTCCCCTGTTGAGGGAACGGCGTAAATAGGGGGAAAACAGGTATTTATTCTTAGGGGATACGCCTCCAGTGTTCCGTTGGTGAGGATGGATGCCCACGAAGGCAGTCATCCTTATGCCGGGGGCCTGCGGCTCCCTCCAGCGAAGAAAACGGAATAAATATTAGATATTACATGCCTTTTGCTTCGCGCAGATCTTTGTCGTCAGGTATCTCCATATGTTTCTCCCTGGTGCTTTCCTGGCATCCCTCCGGTCACTACGGTCCTCGGGAAGGGACGGAAAGGGCGGGATGAATTATGTCCTTGACTCCCCTCCTGTGCGGGGGATATATTAATTTCCTGACAGTCCACTCATTAAATGGTTTAAAAAGGGAACACATTGATCAAGAATCCCATCGCTTTTGATACTCCATTCGATACATACACTGCATTAGATATTATCGGTGAAGGCAGTGCGGGCCGTGTGTATGTAGTTAAGAATGCCTCCGGAGAGGAGTTTGCTCTTAAGTGTTTGACGCCGCAGCGCATAACGACAGAACGCCTTAAACGCTTTAAGAACGAAATACAGTTTTGTCAAAACTACAGCCATCCGAACATTGTCAGTATCACCGATACTGGTTCGATCCTCGTAAAAGGGGTTAAGTGTCCTTTTTATGTTATGCATCGCTATGCCGGCACGCTAAGAACGCTGATGGGAAAGCTGAAACCGGACGAGGTATTGCCGCTATTCTCACAGATACTAAACGGCGTTGAAGCGGCACACCTTGCCAAGGTTTGGCACAGGGATCTAAAGCCTGAAAACATACTCTATGAGCAACGCGAAAACCGTCTGTTAATCGCTGACTTTGGAATTGCTCACTTCGAGGAGGAAGAGATATACACTGTTGTTGAGACCAAGGCGGCCGACCGGCTGGCAAATTTCCAGTATTCAGCCCCTGAGCAACGAATCAGGAATTCCAAGGTGGACCATCGAGCCGACATATTTGCACTGGGCCTGATTCTCAACGAATTGTTCACCGGGGAAGTACTGCAGGGTGCCGGTCATAGAAGAATCGGGGACATTGCAGCCACCTATGCTTATCTTGACGACCTTGTAGAGCTTATGACTCAGCAGAATCCCGAAAAACGGCCGGGATCGATAGAAATAATCAAGTTGGAGTTAATTGCTAGGAAAAACAAGTTTGTTGCCATTCAGAAATACGACGAAGCGAAGAAACAGGTCATTTCCGCCAGCGAACTCCCCCAATTCGACCCAATTCGCATCGTCAACTTCGATTATGGAGATGGGATGTTGAAACTTAATCTAAGCCGGAACGTCCCTTCCGGTTGGGTGCAAGAATTCCAAAATCCTCGCGGGGGCCATTCATCTATCCTGGGATATGGACCTGGACAATTTGTAATTAGCGGTGATATTGCCTCAATAGGGGTACGCGATGATGAAAACTTCATTCAACAAATTATCGACCATGCGAAGAATTACGTTAATATGGCCAACGCAGGCTATGTTCAACAAATACAGGAGCACGCAAGAAAAGAAGAACAACAACAAAAAGCTGCATTAGAAAAGAAAATCGCCGAGGCAGAAAAACGGAAGAATATCCTTTCAAAAATAAAACTATGAGGTCTTTCGCTAACCCCGTCTTTCAAACGGGCTCCCGCCTAACTCATTGCTATATAGAATTACCATGAATAGAAGCAGATATATATCGGGATTCCTCTTGATACTCTGCAGTAATTTTGTTTCATAGAATGTACCGCACGCCACTTTGCTAGAAATCCGGCTCCGTGCCATACGAACCCGGTCCGAGGCGATAGAGAATAGTGCGGCATTTTCTGCATGCAATAGTCTCCTCATTAGGATAATTAAGAGGTGCATTATGTGAGTTCTTTGTCGAGCAATGAGGGCATGTCCATTCATAGATAGTCTGTGTAAACGTATGAATTTCAACATCAACACTTTTCATTCGGTCCCCCATGAAGTATCGAGACAACAATGTTCTTTGTTTTACAATTCTAGACTTCCATCATCACTGCTTCTACTTATGCAATGGACGTATTTTAGTCAATTGCTGCCTGAGGTCGTTTCTTTCTTTAGTAATTCTTTCCAAATCTTCCTGAAGCATGGTGTGTTTATGATGCAAACTGGCCAGGGTAGTTGCCATATCAGCTTTTTCCTTCTGCAAAATATCAACGGCCTCTCTCAGTTCCTTAATTCTTACCTCTGCTTCTTTCATATTGCGCTTATGTGTTCTACCTCCGGGTCCATCTTTGCGCTCGATCATGGTCTGCTGTATCTTCAGCAGAATATCCCGATGTCTCCTGTACAGTACGTTCCGGTCAACATCAGCTTCTCTGGCCACGCTTGAAGGCGTTATAAGGGTACCTTTCTTCACGACAGTAGGCTTGCCCCTCTCAAGCCGGTTGTAGGCTTCTACAAGGGCATTGTGAGTGGCAATCTTCCTCTTGTCTGTCACTACTCTTGACCCTTCAGGGTTACCACTCTTTTTCATGCTACCTCCTTACCGTTGCCGAGCAAACCTTCAAGATTCCATTTCATCTGCTTGAATATCGGCACTATGAATTCATCCAGCTGTTTTTGGGTGTACGCCTTCTGCAAAGGGGACTGTCCCTGGCGACTAAGCAGTTCGCGGCATCTTTGGGCCAACTCAATCCAGTGCTTTTTGTACTCATCGGTGACCACGGCATTTTTGCATGTGTTCGGATTGCACAGGCAATCGAACCCCGCGTTGCATTCAGCATGCTCTTCGTTAAATACGCATAAGCCGTATATCGTAGAACGGATATACAGATCATCCATGCCATACTTATTTAACGTTTTAATAATGTCCTCTCCTGCCATCCCCTGAAATATCTTATCTCTGCGTTCCGAAATATATGCTCCGCCGGCACCGCCAATATTCTTCCCGGGGGTCATAATATCGCCCAGGCAATCAAGAGAAACTTCGTCAACAGCGTTTTCTACTTCGCTAAGCAGTTCAAAATCTTCTTCTTCCGTAATCGCATACCACATAGTCATATCCATACTTACATGCTTGAACTGTTCCTGCAGGAACTTGAAATTGCACTTGTTCTCTTTTGCCATGTAGTAGGCAAAAGACGTCCTGAACTGGTGGGTGGAAAGATGCCAGGGCTTGCCCTGGTGATATACCACACCAGTTTCTTTAACGAAATTATTGAGAGAAATATTCATTTTACTTGACACGCTACGTTTATTATTACATTTCTTCATATTGAGTAACAGATAATCGATTCCAGAATCGTCTCTCCAAGGTTTAGTCAGCCTCTCCAGCACATCAATAGCCGTAACTACAGCCTCAGGCACGAGCCATGTACTACTCTTCGGATTTTTTACAGTCTTATAGTAAGTGCTATGGAGTAAGTAATAATCAGTTCCGTCTTTGCTTTTTTTCTTCTCGATGCACCCTTTTTTGATGCTCATCCCTTCGCTTATTCTTATGCCGGAGAAATATGCTGTAATTATGTAGCAGGCTGTACGGAGCCTGCTCTTTTCTTCATTGAGGTCACGCAAATTATCAAACCCGTCCTCCTTTAAAATGGGCACTACTTCAGGAAAATTTCTATTATCAAATTTTTTATCGGGATGGTCCTTCCTTATCTTCTCGATTTTATTCATAGCTTTCAAAATGATCTTTGACTTAATTTCGACGTAATTGAATGCTTTCGCCAGCAAATCTACAGCTACTTCGTCAGGAATACGTTTCGTCTTATTCATTACCCGTTTTTTGCGAGTCATTCCTGCTCGTTCATAGGTAGTATCCCCATCAAAGGGATCAACCATTATGGCGTCTTCTATTTTTTCTCGTTGAAGGTAAATATTTCCGACAACTATTAAATTAAGATGTATATACGCTGGCTGGAGAAAACTTTTTCTCCCATTATTCTTACTGATTCTGTTCTTGAGGTATTGCTCATAACGTTCAATAGAGTTTTTGTCCAGTTGTGAAAACCTCTCGTATCCATTGTTTATCATCCATTTGAGCAACAGACAAAGACAGTAAAAATAACGACAAACCGTATTATACTTGGGGATATCCCGTCCTTCTATAGGATCCGATATGAGCGAATAGATAAAGTCCTTAGCACTTTCCATCAGTTGGGTATATTCAGGATCGTTAAACTTCTTGCCGTTATCCAGATTGAAGTCCCACTTGATGCACTTATAACCGTACCATAAACCGACTTGGGGAATTTCCGCAGAGAAGTCCCAAATCATGTCCTCATATTTAGACATTGCCTTAGACAGAATCAAATGCGGTTTGTCTTTTTTGGGAATTTCTGATAACGGTTGTTGAAAATAAAGCGCTTCCATAATGTATCCTCACGGGCAATGACTACAGCACGCCATTTCGCTGGTTGTCATTGCCTTCTTGTCTCTTTTCTAAAAATTCGGCAAGTTCGAGTTTTATGTCCCATGCCGGGAAGGGGTCTGCCAGAGCCTTCCTTTTTGCTTCTTCCACCGTACTTGGTTTGAATCTTCCACATGCTTCATCGATTGCCTTGATGACCCATCCGTAGGTTTCGTTAAAAAGTTTCGAGGGCATGAACTTGCGGAGGCGGTTTATGTGGTTATAATATGATAATATCCGGTGAAGATCGAACGAAGTAATAACGCAGCTCGGGCATTGGAGGCAATTATGGAACCGGGTACAAGCCCTGCCCTTCTTCTCCCCTTGCAGAGGGGAATCGAATAGATCCCTGCACTTTCCTAAATAGGTGTCATATTCCCCTGAGAGTACTTTAACAGTCTCTTCTTTCGAGATACCCAGTTCTGAAGCCACATCGCCAACAGCCACTTGTGCTCTCAATTTTTTTTCATGGTTGGCAAGGTCGCTGGCCGCATCCTCACGCATATGATCCATGCCAGCGCTCGATACATAACCCTGGGTAGTACTTATCCATTCATGGTTCAATAGTTTTTGAATCTTAACAATATCCCCTTTGGTTTTGACAAACATCTTGGAAGCAAATGTAGGGCGCAACCGTGCAATGTTCAACTTTACAAGAACTCCGTTTTCATCCCTGATGTTATGTTTTTTTACAAATGCCTTTAAAAAGCATCCTAAATCGTTTCGATTAGACATGCCGATGTAGGCAATTCCCGCACTGCACTTCGGCCTATACAACCAAAGGTAGTTTTTTACATTGTCATCAGCTTCCAGAGCCAGATCCTTGGTGATTTCCAGTACGCGCTTCACTATATTTACACAATAGCCGCTGTGATTAATCTTGTAGGATGCGTTCCCACTCTTTGTCTTCTGAAGAACAATGCATTTTCTGTCCAGTGATGGATGCTGTTTAATGCAGTCCCTGCGCATGGTAAACATAGGAGTCAGATTAGCACCTGACAGGTAGGCAAAAAGCAAAAAAAAGGGAACGAGCATCTCCTTTGACGACCCAGACCAAACCCCCAAAGAAGTCCATACATTGTCTAATCCCCCATAGAGATGACCGCAGTGTGAAAATGAAGAATGACCGTTTGACATGAGCCATTCATGTTTTCTATATTGGCAATCAAGGACATTCTCAAAATACCACACCACATTGTCGAAATCTTTCCAGCGCCCCTCGCTGGCTCTGTGCCCACGAGGGTCAATACCTTTACCGGTTTTTACATAGGGAGTTTCTACCTTTTTCTTTATTTCTTCAATGTCGGCCATGACTGCTTTCTCTATTTGTTCTGTAACATGTGACGAATAAGCTTCGCGATGCGAAGACTGTCTATTTTTCTGCGCAAATGGATTAATAGGAAAATCAATATCGGCAAGAACATTATTGTGATACCTTATTAACCACCTCATTAACACTTTGAAGGTAGTGTAAGCTTTATGCTGTGTTCCGATAGACCACTTTTTATTCCTTTTCAACCAGGCGACATATTTTTTCACTACCTGGCTATCAATCTGCCGTGGTTCATCAATGGGCATCCCTTGCGATTCCATATCACGCAGGAAATCCCAAAAAGGGACCAAGTTCCGTCTGTATGTTTCCAATGTTATTTCTTCCGTCCGGGAGCTAAGACCATCAATGGCTGCCATGAACATTCTGGCAAGCTTCGGGCGGCTACTTAAGTGTGTAAAATCATATGTGGCAACTGCAACGCCATTTTTTTTGATAGGGAGTTTCCAGCCGAAAGGGAGTGCGCTATTCCCCTCTATGGAAGAAGAGGCCACTTTCCCTTCTCTATAAACCCCCTTGCGCCTCGTTATGTCCACATTTAATCTCCGTATCCTTCGACAGATTCGCCAAATATTTCTTCAAGATCGTTAATAACGTCCTCATCAAACCCTTTCATTTCTTCCGGATCAATATGCGAATACTTCGCCGTTGTCATAATGCTACTATGGCCCAGACGCTTCGACAGGGCTATCAGGTCTCGTGTTTTGGTATAGAAGCGATATCCGAAAGTATGCCGGTTCAAATGCGGGTACACTCTGAAGCCTAACTTGGTGCCTATTTCGGTCAGGATATTATTGTAGCTTCTCATAGTGATTGCTGTACCGAGTTCTGTTAGCCAGAGCTTCTTTGTCCCCTCACCGTGCTTTTCCTTGTATTTCTTGAGGTATTTTCGGCGGTCAGTCAGCATATACTTGTTTATTTCTTTCAGAAGCGTAGCCGAGAATACGATCGTCCTTTCTTTATTCCCCTTCCCGATGATTTTAACAGGGATGATTGTTTTTCCTTTGAATGTCGAAGAGTGAGGGATGTGATCGGTAGTAAGTTCAATGACCTCTTCGCGTCGCATGCCGGTTTGCAAAATTACACACATAATCAACTGATCTCTTCTCGTTGTGAGGGCTTGAAGTACTATTTTGACTTGGTCCTTGTCCAGGTATTCATAATCCTTCTTGAAAGTTCGCATCTTCAGCTCATTAACTGCCATTCTCCCTCCCGACGCATCAAGGTGTTTCAGGAAAGTGTCTCCCTTATTAACCCTGACGTTTACCATCTCAAAGGGAACTTTAATTATAAAATGTTTTTTCTTTGCCCAATTATAATACATACAGACAATCGTAATTCGTTGGTTAATGGTAGAATGTTTGCAAGGTTCACCGTTGACGTTAGGATACTCCAGCATTGAATCACGATAGCTGGCTATATCCAGTTCCGTGACGGCATCCCATTTCTTGTTAAAAGTCTCAAGCCACTGGAAGTAATGGTACAGTGCCCTTGCGTAGGTCTCCCATGTGTTCACGCTTTTTGTATGACCAGACACCAATGCAACATGGTATAACCACCGATCTGCAACGTCTATCGGTTCCATGTTCTTATCGACAAGGAAAGGAATATTCGGTTTAGACATCCCGTTTACTTTAAAATCATCTGTTGTGAAGAATAACTCTGCCATAATAAGGTATCCGGATTACCGTTTGGTTGCTTCTATAATATGTCCCTGCCCGATCATGGTAATGATGGTAGCCATTTAAACACTGTAGTCCATGTCTTCATCGATGATTGTTGCCATAGAAGTCGTTAATTCTTCCGGGATCGATAACTATGCTTTGAATATGTTGCTACAACATTGTTATTATGCTGGTGAACGATATTTTTACCCCCAATGGTTATTCGGTGATTAATAGTAGAATGTTTGCATGGCTCGCCATTGACGTTAGGATACTCCAGCATTGAGCCACGCCAGCTGGCTATATCCAGTTCCGTGATGGCGCCCTATTTCTTATTGAAGGTCTCAAGCCACTGGAAATAATGATACAGCGCTCTTGCGTAGGTCTCCCGCGTGTTCCCACTTTTTGTATGACCAGACACCAATGCAACATGGTAAAACCACCGATCCACGACGTCTATCGGTTCCATGTTCTTATCGACAAGGAAAGGAATGTCCGGTTTAGACGTTCCGTTTACTTTAAAATCGTCTGTTGTAAAGAATAACTCTGCCATAATAGGGTATCCGGATTTACTGTTTGATCGCTCCCGAAATGCGTTCCTTCTTGGTCATAGTAATGACGTTAGGTGTTTCAACACTATAGTCCATGCCTTCACCGAAGATCGTTGCCATAGAAGTCGTTAATTTTACCGGGATCGATACCTATGCTTTGAATATGTTGTTACATTCTTGCTATTATGCTGGAGAACGATATTTTAACCCTTAAATGCAGGGCACGGCTCGGTGTACCCCTTTCCTTATTATGGTAATTATAGCATACAAGTGAACGTTTGTACACCAGTGATAAAATGTACATATAATCAAGTATTTAGGTTGTTAACTCTTCGTTATCAACCAATAAATCCGAATACCCAAATAAATCAATATCAACCAGTAAATCCAAATACACGCTTGACCTATGTATCCGTACCTGCGGCATTTTCAAACAAGCAATATTCAGGAAAATATGCGAGTCGGATCGTTGCCGCCGGCCCATAGTCATTCTTTGCCACTATTACTTCCGTTGTTCCTTTATGTGGCGAATCTACGTTGTACACCTCGTCACGATATAAAAAAATTACAATATGAGCAGCATCCGATGCGAGCATTTCCCATTCATCAAGATCCCGTATGACTGGCCGCTTGTCCCCGCGTAGCTCATGGTCACGAGAGGTATTGGCAGTTAAAAGGACAGGAATCCTTTCGTCTCTGGCGATTCCTTGAATAGCAGCAATGATCAATCCTCTCTCCAGGCTTTGGATTGACTGCTTTTTTGCAGAGTTAACGTGTTCAATGCCGTCAATAACAACCAGTCCAAGTTCATGGATCTCTTTGTGTTTCTTAACTCGTGCGGCTATTTCATCGTCTGTTTGTTTCGGACTGCCGTCGATATAGATGGGCATTTCAGCAAGGAGCCCCGCAGCGCGTGCCAGGTTTGCCCAGTCTGATTCCTTAATATCACCACGAATAATTCTGGATAGGGGAACGTTGCTTTCAGAGGCCAGAAATCGTCTTTGAATTTGATCAAGCTCTTTTCGCATAGAAAAATACACAACCGACTTCGAGGATTCTAGTGAAACCTGCTTCGCTATATTTATGACGAAATCGGATTTTCCCATAGAGGGTCGCCCCGCAATCAACAGGATGTCACCAGGATGAATCCCATCAACCAGCCGGTCCAGATCATTAAATCCTGTTGAGGTGCCGCTAAATTTTCTCTTCCCGTCAAAAAGAGATTCGATTCGTCGGAATTCATCGCCAACCAGACTTCTCAGAATAACGGGATTTTCTTGATGCGGACGGAGAGATGCTGCTTTTTTATGAATAACGTTTTCTATGCATTTTTTTATTCCCTTCTCAGCTTCAAGCCATGCTTCATCGCCGTTTGACCATGTTGTTATGGGCCTGCCATCCCGTGGAAGCGCCTGTAGTTTAGAGAATGGCGAATCCGTCCAATCGACCGGCCGCACGATAATCGGAACCACTTCGGCTTGACCTGATTCATAGCGTTCCAGAGCTTTACTCAGTTCTTTCCCGTAACAATATTCCGAAGCTATAAAATCAGGACTCACAAGCAGCAGAATAACATCCGCTTCATTAATATGGTTGTCAATTTCAGATTTCCAATTTTCCCCCGGTAAAATATTTCGATCATACCAATCCTCAATGAGCCCTTGTCGTTTGAGTATCGAAAGGTGCGTTTCCAACGCGTCTCTGAACATCTCATCTTTGTGAGAATAGCTGTAAAATAGCCTGACCGCTTTCTCGCCCATTATTCATTGACCTCGCTTTAACGTCTCTTCCTTCACTGCCAGACTTCATGAAGTTCCATGCCTTCATAAGGGCTTCTTGAAATATAATATTGTCAGGAAGATGTATGAACCGGATTACCATATTTCTAAATTAAGAAGAAGCACTGCAAATGTTGCCTCCTTTTTCGGTACCGATTGGGATTAAATAACACGTATGCCACTATGCTACGAGGTCTTTTTAATTCGAAAAAGATTACAATAAATATTGCTGAATAGCAAGCAGTAAAGCGTATTGTGTCAAGGGTATGGTCGGTAATGTTTCTGGGGCATAAAAGGATGGAATTCCAATGATGATCTAAAATTATAATGTGTTTAAACAGCCATATATTATTCATTGGTTTTAAATTCCTCATCGGCCGTTAAAATATCCGGAATAAATGTCTGGTTTTATGGTATTTACCGAATTGAGTCTATCTTGGGGAGATGATATATTGTTAATGAACAGTAATTTACAATTTGTAAAAGGAGAACATTAATGGGGAGAAAAAGACAAAGCACTTTAGAAGATATTCTTGATATTGTGGCAACATTTCCATGGTACATAAGCCTCATAATAGGTGTTTCATGCTATGTAATATTACATATCATAGCCTTGTCGGAGCCACCAACTATGCATGCTGTTAAAAATGGCATTGATACCGGGGGCTTAGTGATGATGGGCCTGC
>Ga0335081_10001736_pt1 | contig 34644 bp, 25 predicted proteins | sample Lox_Sample_35_FD_206713 | JGI IMG/M metagenome (GOLD analysis project Ga0335081, IMG submission 206713) | Soil microbial communities from Loxahatchee National Wildlife Refuge, Florida, United States - Lox_Sample_3.5 | ecosystem: Environmental > Terrestrial > Soil > Wetlands | place: USA...
GCTCTAGTGCCGTGCAAATCAGGACATACTAGAATGGCTTCTACGGACGCTGCCTGATGACTGGCCGAACGATCTCCCACTACACAGTTTTGGAAAAGCTGGGCGCCGGAGGCATGGGCGAAATCTTCAAGGCCCAGGACACGCGCCTCAACCGCTTCGTCGCCATCAAGGCGCTTTCCACGGGCAACTCGGGCGATCCGGAGCGGCGGCGCCGGTTCATCCAGGAAGCGCAGGCCGCCTCGGCGCTGAACCACCCCAATATCATCACCATCTACGACATCGTGTCTCAGGACGGAATGGAGTTCATGGTGATGGAGTTCGTGGCCGGAGTAACGCTGGACGATCTCATTCCGAAGACCGGCATGACGGCGCCAAGAACGCTGGACTGCGCGGTGCAGATGGCGGATGCGTTGCAGGCTGCGCACGCCGCCGGGATTGTGCATCGCGATCTGAAACCCGGAAACGTGATGGTGACCGGCACGGGCCTGGTGAAGATTCTCGATTTCGGATTGGCCAAGCTCACCGCACCGAGCCCGGTAACGCTGGCGGGGGATGAGACGCTGCCGCTGGGCAGCGGGCCCATGACTATCGAGGGCTCCATCCTCGGCACCGTCAGCTATATGTCGCCGGAACAGGCGCAGGGAAAGCCGGTTGACGCGCGCTCGGACATTTTCTCGTTCGGGCTGGTGGTGTACGAAATGCTGACCGGGCGCAAGGCCTTCTCGGCCGACTCCTCGGTGTCGACGCTGTCCGCGATCCTCCGCGATGAGGCCACGCCGATCAGCCAGGTTGTGGCGTCGGTCCCTCCGGAGTTGGAGCAGATCGTTTATCGGGCGCTGCGCAAGGCGCCCGATCAGCGCTGGCAGAGCATGCAGGAGATGCGGATCGCGTTGGCGGCGCTGAAGCAGAGGTCGGACTCGGGCACACTGTTCGCTGTTCCAGTGGCCGCGCCGCCGCCGGCGCCTCCGAAAAGTGCGAGCAAGGTTGCGGCATGGTTCGCGGGCGGCGTGCTGGCCGCTGCGGCGATCGGAGGCTGGTGGTGGACCGCGCATCGAACGCCGCCGCCGGCGCCAGTCCCCAATACAGCGGAGACCGCGCCGGCGACTTCCCCGCCGAATCCCGCGCCCGTCACACCTCCCGCGGCTTCGGCCGACGGCGCGCTCACGAATCAGAGCGTGCTGGACATGGTGAAGGCGAAGGTGCCGGCATCGGTCATCATCAGCCAGATCCGGTCGTCCAAAACGAACTTCGACCTGTCCACCGAGGAGATCATCCGGCTGTCGAAGGCCGGAGTTTCGGCGACGATCCTGGAGACCATGCGAAACCCGAAGGCCGTCGCGCCGGCTGGGCCTCCGGCCACACCGCCAGCCGCGCAACCGGCCGCACCACCGCCGGTGCAGGCCCCTCCGGAACCGGCTCCGCCCGAGCGGAGCGCGCCAAAAGGCCCGTCGGTGATTCTCTACGGCGGGATCCCGTTCGAGATCACGTTGACCGAGGATGTGCCGATCAACGTCACGGCCGGCCAGGTGCTGCATTTCCAGGTGGCGAAGGACTTTCGCATGAGTGGCGCCATGGTGATTGCCAGAGGCACGCCCCTCACGGGCCAGGTGGTGGATGCCGGCGAGGGGAGGAAGCTTCTGATCAAGCGCAGCCGGGCGACGTTCCGCCTGTCGCAGGTGGAAGCCGTGGACGGTTCGAAGATCAGCGTACGGGCCGCGCCGGGACGGCGCGCCAGTGACAAGGCCGATCACCCGATCGAGCCCCCAGGCCATAAAGGCAAGGACATTCTGGCCCCCGCGGGCACGTCATACCTGGCGTTTATCGATGGGGATCAGACGGTGACGGGAAGGAAGTGAAAACGGAGAGCATAGTTACTTCTTCAAGAGCCCCAGGCGAACCATCGATGCCCACCGATTACACGGTCACTGCCACGCGAGGTTCGACGCTAACCTCTACTTGGTCGGCAGGCTGTTCAGGAATGTGTTCCCCATGCTCGAGCATGCTCTCAACAACCATCCGAACGTGGGGTTGTGTGGCGTTTTGATTGGTGCCGGAGGTGGGACTTGAACCCACACGCACAGTGAAGTGCGCCGGATTTTGAGTCCGGTTCGTCTGCCAATTCCGACACTCCGGCTTCGAGGTGTCTTCGTCAATTGTACAACGATCCCTCTGCGGACCGCCCTCAGTTCCCTTTCTTCGACGAGTTCTTGCCCAGAATCCCTTGAACCATCGGAGCCGCGAGTAGCGACTCCCGCAGCGGTTCGCCTTCCGGAAATGATTGCGCGAGCGCGAGGAGTACCGCTTTCGCCCGCGCGCGGTGCTGCTCCGCTTTCTGGCGGTCGCCGGCGCGCCGGAACAGGTCGGAAGCCGTTGCGTAGACCCGCCAGGCTGCGAGAGGCACTTCAAACTCGTGAAGGGCCTTCACGGCGCGCTCGATGAACTCCCGGGACCGTTTGGGCTCGCTTGCGGCAACCCGCGCCTTCGCATCCCAGGCAAGGGCCTTCAATGCCGGGTCGGCAGTCGATAGCGCTGCTTGCAGAAATCGTTCGGCTTCGCTGCCGGCTTTGTCCCATTCCGATTTCCGGATCCACGCATTGCTCAAGCCCAGACCCGCGATCGTTCGCCAGTACCAATCCAGGAAGAACCGGGGATTAGTCTCTCGCTCGCACACTCGCGTCAGAGAGGAAACCGCCTGGTCGGCAGCCCCCAATTCGAGGTCGCAGAAGGCTGCCGTGATCATCGCCATGGTCCGGACCTGGCCGGCCGGTTCTTCGGTGTGGGTTTTGAGCAATTCCTCCGCCAGGCGGCGGGCGCCCTGGAAATCGCACGAATGGAAATGCAGCCAGGCAAGCGTCGCCTGGAAGATCCCGAGCCAAGGTGCGTTGTGATTCTTCCCGGCGATGTCCCGGGCGGTGGCGATCACCTGGAGAAGGTCGCCCCAGCGCCCCAGGTGCAAGAAGGCCTGCGCCAGAGATGAGTGCGCGGAAAGATAGACCACCAAGTTGCCGTTCTCGACCGACTTGGGAATGCCGGACCACGCCGTCTGGAGGGCCTCCTGATAGTCGCCCTGCGTGCACTGCACGTGGGCGTAAAGAATTTCGTGATAGGCGGGAAGCTGGTCGCTCAACCGGCGGATGGTGTCGCGAGCGGCTGCACAGGTGTCGGCGTCTTCTTTCCGCCACCCGTTGGTTACGATGCGCCAGCACGCGGCCAGCATCTCGGTACGGGCCTGCAGCAGGGGGTCATCGTGGGACTTGGTAACCTCCACCGCGCGTTGGCAGACGGTGATGCAGCGCGCCGGATCGAGGAACGCGAGTGCGCGTGCTACGCGGGTCAAGGCGCGGGCCTGGGCGACCTTGAATCCGCCTTGCGCCGCAACTTCCGCCACGCGGTAGTCCACTTCGGCGGATTGCACCATTTCGCCCTGCGCGTATAGAGCATCGCTGATGCGGTCCAGAATCTGGATCTCCACTTCCCGTGCCGTCTCGGCGGGAAGCTGCGGCAACAGGTCCAGCCCGTGACGCAGCAGGTGGATGGCGTCCCCGTGGGCGTAGCGGCGCGCGGCGTTGCTGGCGGTGAGGATCAGGTAGCGGATCGCCCGGGCGTAATCGCAAGCCTCCTCAAAATGCGAAGCCAGCTCGGACGCGAGCGACGGATCGGGCGGTGTGGATAAAGCTTCCATTCGCTCCGCCAGCCGGAGATGAAACTGGCGGCGCTGCGTAGGCGGCAATTGGCGATACAGCACCTCCCGGTAAAGGACGTGCTTAAACTCGTACTGCGCCGAAGCGGAACCCTGGACCGGCTCCCGGGTGGCTGCGCGGCGGATGAACTGCTGCCGGGCCCCCAGGCGTTCGCACGCGTCTTCGACCTGGTCCACATCGGCCGCAAGCAGAGCGCCGACCGCCCACGATGAAAATCGCCGGCCGGCGACGCTGGCGGCGCGCAGAAGGCGGAGGTCCGGAGCCCGTAACTGCTCCAGTTGCACCTCCAGCATCTGCTGCAGAGTTTCCGGTATCCCCGGGTCGAGTTGCGCGGCGGACACGGTGAGTTTCCAACGCCCGTTGTCGCGAATGATCAGCCCCCTCTGCCGGAGCCGGTCGAGAATGGCGACCATGAACAGCGGATTGCCGTCGGAATGGCGGTGAATCATGCCCGAGAGATCGGCAGCGAAATTGCTCTCCGGGAATTCCGCGGCCAGGTACTGCTCCACGTCGGCCTCGCTCAGACGAACGAGGCTGATCTCATGGCAGAGGAGGTGGACCAAGAGTTCCTGCTTGAGCAGCTTGAGAGGGTTGCGGGAAAGGATGACTTCAACCGGCCGATAGGTGGCCATCAGCATCAGCTTGGCCGCGCCGCGCTGGCGAGTCACGGCCGAGATCAGATCGAGCGTTGGGTTGTCCACCCATTGGAGATCTTCGAGGATGAGGATCAAGGGACGGTAGGCCGTTAAGACATCCAGGACCTCGCAGATCTCGCGCACCATCCGTTCGCGGGTGGCGCCGAGAAGTTCGCGGCTCAGAGTCGCCCTCTGTTCAGGGGCAACGATGGAGGGAAACTGGATGAACCAGGTCGGCGCCTGCGCGGCCAGGGCCTGCGCCACCGGTTCTCCGTCAGGACCGCGGATCAAACGCCCTAGCGCCTGAAGCACCGGGTAGTAGGCCTCCTTGCCGCCGAAGCCTTCCACGCATTGGCCGCGCGCGATGCGGATGCGGGAGTCTTGCGCCCACTTTTGCTGGAAGGCGTCCACCAGGCTGGTCTTGCCGATGCCAGCTTCGCCGGTGACGAAGACCACCTGCCGTTCCCCTTGGCGAGCCGCGCTCCAATACGTGTCGAGCTCGGCCAGGGCGGCTTCCCGTCCGACCAGCCGCCCGGGGACAATCGTGGGTTGCGAGGCCTGCGTAAGGGCTGCGGACTCTTCCCGGATCGCGGCGATGAAACGGTATCCACGTTTGGGCAGAGTCTCGATGAACAGCGGCTTCTTGGGCGGGTCCTCCAGCGCCCTGCGGATTTCCAGGATGTACCTCCGCAGGACTTCCGGCTCCACGTGCGTGTCCCGCCACAGGGCCTGCAGGAGCTCCTGCTGGGTGACCAGCCGGCCGGCGTGGCCGACCAGATACTGCAAGACGGCGAATGCCTTGGGTACGAGGGAGATGCGAACGTCTCCCCGCCACAGGCATTGGTTGCCGGGGTCCAGCCGGAAAGGCGGAAAGGTCTTGATGTTCGGCGCGCGCTCCAAACGCGATTATACAGTCATAAGAACTTCACGAGAACTAAACGGAAGTTTCACGGCGGTGCAGGTGGACTTGCGCTAGGCTTAGATTGCCCGGAAACGGCAAAGGGTTCTTGAGTTCCGGAAGAGCGGTCGGCGCGCTCTTATCGCTTATTGGAACCACTCGGAGGAAACCCGTTGCCGGGGCCCATAACCGGGCAGCATTTTGCTGGCAGCCGTTCGTGTTGTCCCGTACAGGCTCGGAGGAAACCTTCGGAACCGGTTCGGCTGCCAGCATAGCCAATCCTACTCCGAAACCCTACCTTCCCGCTACTGCCTGTTTCCGGTAGCGAAACGGCTCCATTGCTGGCGCGAGGAGCCGTTTCCTAGAGCACTCCGACCCATCCTTCGGATGGGCGCGGCAAGGACCTCTCCGGAACGGCTCTGAACCGCGACCGCGGCGTGTATGTGAGCGGCCAGGATCCTTATGGCGCCAACGCGTGCGGCAGCAAAGCGCCTTGCATCAACTACCTGAATCCGGCGGCGTTCACGTTGCCAGCCCAGGGCACCTACGGCAACATGGGGAAAGGCGCTTTGCGCGGACCCGACATGATCGATTACGACGGTGCGCTGTCCAAGGAAATCGTCCAAGGAGATCGCCCTGCGCGGAGAACGTCTGCACCTGCAATTCCGGGCCGAGTACTTCAACCTGTTCAACCTGCCGGGTGCGGGCTTTGGGCAGATCACAGCGGATACCGCCCCGCGCATCAACTTGCGTTGAAGCTGGTGTTCTGAGCGTAATCCAAAGTTAGCTGTTTTATATACCTCAGACAGCCTTGAGTGATGACGTGCCCCTCGTGATCATTAAGATGATCGCGTAGATGCCGGAACTGTGCTCGCGCTGGCGCAGCCGGTCCGGGGTTATGACACGTCCTCTTACGGTTTTTCTCAGCATGGCAGGGGTGGTCCTGCAAGCTCAGACAACCGTCCACCTGAGAGCGGGGCCTCCCGCCGGGTTTCAGATTGTTGGCGCGACTGATGGGGCGCCCATAGTGATTCAAACCAGTAGCGCCCATGGCCTTAACCAGGGCGACGTGGTTTCAATCTCGGGTGTTTGCGCCTCGGACGGCCTGTACAATCTTTCCAGCGCCAATGGTATTCGCAAAGTGAAGTCCGTGCCGGATGCGACGCATTTCTCCATTACGGATCTGAATGGCAAGGACATTGCCGGTAATGGAGCGTGGTGCACTGGAGCCAATTCCGCAGCAGGATTGCCTGGAGGCGCGCAGTTTGGAGGGAAGCTGACCGGTTTCCCGCTCGCGCCGGGTCCACGCGGGTGGCTGGATGGCACCAACGGCGACAAGACGCGGCAGCTCGCCTTGGGCACGCAGAATGGCCTGACGAACCTGCTGGTGAGCGGTAATGTCGCGACGGTGACCACCAGCTACAACCATGGCGTTCAGGTCGGCGATCACGTTACGGTTTGGAATACTGCCAGTCCGGCATTGAACCACGGAGGCAACGACTATTCGGTCATTGCGGCGACGGCTCAGACCTTTCAGTTCCCCACCAACGGGGTAGGCGACGGCGACTACACGAGAAACACCGCGTGCGGTCCCGGCGCGGCTCCCGACGGGACAGTTCATGGGACGGACAACTGTGTACGCATTTCGCAACTGGCGGTCTCGACCAATCCGTACTGGACCCGAATGATGGCCTACACTGCCAGCAGGCTCACCGGCGGCAGTTACAGGCATTGGGCCGACGGCGGCACTTCCGGCAGCGGCTCTGCGGACGCGGAGCGTTACGCGGAGTTTGCCTTGGCGTTCCTGGTGGATCAAGCAAACCAGTCGTACCTGACGGCGCTGCTTTACGGACTGAATCGCGTCGAACGGCTGGGCGGCGTCAACTTCATGGCCAATGAAGCGGTTCCCAACGGCGGTAATCGCGACTCGGGAGGAGATTTCGCCAGCTACGTCTTCGTGGACATGGCGATTGCATACTCTACGGGAAGCCCCTATTTAACACCTGCGCAGCGGACAACGTTTCTGGATAAGATGTACAACGACCTCGGGGACGCGACCCCGTGCACCAAGACCTATCCGATCCAGACCATTCTGGCCACGGCGACCGCGCAGGCTGGCAGCAGAACCGGCATCACGCTCGCGGCCAGCGATCCACAGGCCAGCGGCTACTACGTCAACAACGTTATCGTGGCGATTGCCGGCACGTCGCAGACCATCGGGCTGGTGACGGCTTACGACGGTTGGAGCAAGATAGCGACGGTTGTTTCCTGGAGTAATGGCGCTCCTTCCGCCGGTTCGCCGTATGCAATCTACGCCACGATCTCCCGCGACGGGAATAGGATCACGGGTCACAACACGTCCTTCACCTCGAGTGTCAGCGCCGGCGACATGGTCTACGGAGAAAACACCTGGGCAACGATGACTCCGGAAAACTCCGGCAGCTATGTGACTTCGGTCAACAGCGACACGTCACTCACCGTCATCAATGGCCCATTTGTTACCGCCGACGGCACGCCCTCTGTGTTTTGGCAGGGAAAGCAATGGCAGGCCGGCGATTGCGGCCTGCGGCGCCTGCAGAAATATTGGCCCGGCTATTTGGGCTCGCAGCCGATCTCCTATCCTCCGCAGGGCGCCTTTATGACTGGAAATGGGGTCTACGGCATTTACTACGGGGCGAATAACTGGTACACGTGGGCGCAAGGGCACATCCTCTTCGACCTGGCGGTTGCAGACGATGATCCGCGGGCGGTTCCCGACCTGGCTCAAGTACAGACAGCGTTCTTCGACTATCTTCTGCGCGTTTCCCTTAATTACACGACAGGGTTTTCCCAAAGTGGCGACAGCTACCAGTGGGACCGAACGACATATGACGGACCGGCGGGCACCTGGGCGATCAGTCATTCGGTTGTGGGCTATCCGTCGTTGGACACCACGGGTCCCATGATGTCAGCGATGTCCCTGGTGAAGATCTACGACTCCATGCCGGACACGCCGTACGTGTCCAGCACGGGCGGACATACCCAATACCTGGCCCACTGGGGCGATTCGACTGGCGCCGGCTGGCTGCTCCCGAATAATCAACAATCCGTCGATTACTGGGCCATGGATCACGGGATGGCATTCAACCCGACGGCAGCCTCGTCGCAATATCTGAAGAGCTTCATCACTGCGAAGAACCTGAACAACTATGTGGGCAGCCTGGCGATCGCCGAGACGGCTCTCAAAATCGACCCGAGGATTAATCCGTCCGACTACACGGTTCAGCCGCGTCAGTATCTCTTCTCGGCGACCAGCCACGCTACGTGCGCGAAGTTGACAGGGTGGCCCTGCCCGGCCACTTTCCGGGCAGATGCGTTCATCAGCCGGACGGGATGGAGCAGCCCAACAGACACCTTCCTTTTCTTTCAGGCACGGAACTACTTCGGGGACCACGACCTGGCACAACCGGGCCAGATCCAGCTCTACAAAGCCGGGTTTCTTTTAGCGACGGACAGCCTTCCGCCGGGAATCGGACGAGCCAACAACGGCGGCAATCTGAGTTTCAGCACGGCCGGCTCTACCATCGAATTCAATGGTGGAGACACATTCAAACGGGGCGAAACCTACAACGAGGTTTCAGCCGCGAATATCATTCGCTGGGCATCGGCCAATCACGGGTCGTGGGACGAGGCGTATGGGGACCAGAATTCGAACTACGTATACGCGCTGGCGGACTTCACGGGAGCCTATCAGACCGCGTACCGGCGGGTCCAAAGACACCTTGTACATTTCAAGAAACCAGGCACCGAGGAGATTATCGTCCAATTCGACGACGTGGACGCCAGCAATTATCCGACTCAGATCCGGAGCCAGATCCACTATCCGCAGAACGGCGAGAAGGTGGCAAGCACGCCGAACGGTAGCTGTATATACGACGAAGGCACAACCACTTGCCCTGGCCCAAACGGATGCGCGGGGCTGGATATGGACCGGCTGATTCTGGAACAGGAGGATGGCGGATCGAGCAACGGCGATCCGCCGCGCGCTTACAACCTGGTGACGCGAGTCCTTTCGCCGGGAACGATCTTTGTACGTGACGACGGCAGCGCTTTCCCCGGCGCACAAGGCCACACTCACCGCGTCTCGATCTGCGCGGGCAGCAACTGCGACTCAGCCGCCGACACTTTGGAGGCGATCATCGTTCACAAGGTAGCCACCCAGCCGGACACGAACCTGAATGCGAGGTTGCTGACGGACGACTGGAAATGGACGGGCGTGCAGACCCAGGACAAGGTCGCCCTGTTTGCGCGTTCTGGCAACACTCCGATGACGGCCACGATACGGACCGATCATCCCGGCACGGCGCAGTATCTGATTGCCGGTCTCCAGGGCGGCCTGGTCTACCGGGTGTACCGGGTGGGTGCGCCGCGACCGCCCGGTAGCGGAGCAATGAGCAGGGAGCCCGTTCCGGGACACGATATGGTGCGGCAGCGAGTGGCGGACGGCGACAACACGTTGTACTTCGAAGGGCCGGCGGGAGAATACCTGGTGTTTCCGGAGAAAATGTCCGGGTTGATCGTTGGGAACGGGCCAGAGCCACGGCTCTAAATCGCGAATCCGGAGTGGGCAGCGTCAGCGGCGAACATTTGCACGGTCTCGAGCGAATATTGGGCCAGGTCCTTGCCGGCGATCGGAAGCTTGTTGAGGATATCGGTTGTGGCGGTGATGATGTGGCAGCCGATCGAGTCGGCTTGAAACACATTCAACAGCTCTCGCGGGCTGGCCCAGATCAGCTCGATTTGCGGGTGAGGGCGCAACAGGCTGACTGCCTCCCGCATGGTTGGCACGGGATCCACGCCGGTGTCGGCAATGCGGCCGGCGAAGACACTCACGTTGGAAGGCGCGCCGCCTAAAAGCGCCCCGACCACCTCGCGCACCTGGTCCAGGGTGAGAATTGCGGTGACATTCACTTTGACGCCGTCGTGAGAGAGTTTGTGAATAAGCGCGGACGCGGATTCGCGCCTGGTGTTGGTGACCGGAATCTTCACGAATACGTTGGGCCCCCACGCATCGATGATCCGCGCCTGCCGTTCCATTTCGGGGAACTCGTCCGCGAAGACCTCAAAAGAAATGGGTCGGTCGGTGATTACCGCCAGAATGTCGCGCGCGAAAGCCTGGTAGTCGGTGATGCCGGCTTTGCGCATCAGCGTGGGATTTGTGGTGAAGCCGCGGATCAACGGATTCGCGTAGAGTTCGAGCATGCTCTTTCTCTCCGCGCCGTCGGCAAAAAGCTTGACTTTCAGATGGGTGAGCGGATTCGCCGGAGGACTCACAACGGACTATTGTGACAGAGTTGGCGCACCGCCTGCCATCACGTCCTCCACAAACGGTGCGTGATAGACTGGCAGATACACGCGCGGGGCGATCGTTTGACCGGAGAGAATTCATGCGGGCGGTGGTTCGGTATTCGGGGCTGAGACGTGGCTGAAGGGCCGTGGGCGGCAGACTTCAGCTTTGCGTATTACCGCCGCCTGTTGACGGCTATTCGGCAACACTGGACGCCGCGATTATTCCGCGACGCCAAACAGGCCTTGGCGCGGCAGGAACGTGCCTTTTTCGTTCGCCATGATGTGGACGTGAGCCTGGAACGGGCCTTGCACATGGCCGCGGCCGAGCGTGAAATCGGTTTCGCGTCGACTTACATGGTGATGAATCGAGGGCTGCTCTACAGCCTGCATTGGTCAGGATCGCACCGCATCCTGAAGGAGATTTCCGCGATGGGTCACGAGATCGGCGTGCACCTGGAACATCCCGACCCATACCATCCAACTGAAAGGCTGCCGGTGGAGATTCTGGAGCGCCGGATTCGAGCGGCCAGCGTCGAGCTCGAAGATGTTCTCGGCCTACCTGTGGCTTCCTTCGCGGTGCATCGACCCACGCCCGCCGCGATGCGCGGTCCGCTGCTGCTTGGGGGGCGAGTCAACGCATCCGCGGCGGAACTGATGCACCGCTACCTCTCCGATTCCAAGGGCTCGTGGCGCGAGGGCGAACCGCTGACGGTGATTGCCGGCGCGAGCGATGTGCCGGTGTTGCAGGTCCTGGTCCATCCAATCTGGTGGGGTGACCAACACCTTCCGGCGTTGGAACGCCTGAGCGAATTCCGGGCCGAGCGTGTTGCGGGGCTCGACGCCGAGGCTCGACGCCGGTTTGATGCCGACCTAGCCGCGACCCTGCCAGGGGTCGTCATGCCACCCCATGCCGCGTGACCGGGTGCTGCTCATCTCTTACCTGTTTCCGCCGAGCGGCGGTGTGGGTGTTCCCCGGGTTGTGAGCTATGCCCGGTATCTGCCCGCGCATAATTGCGAGGTCTTCGTTCTGACCGCGCGATATCCCGCCACGCCGCTCTACGACTACGACCTCGCAAAAACGGTGCCGCCGGAAACCAAGGTGATCCGGGCGTTCAATCCCGAGATCCCGTACAGCGTGCGGGACCGGTTCTGGAAGAAAGTGATTGCCGGCCAGGAGCCTCGGAAAAACTCCCGCTCGGGCTCCGGCGGCGCCGTGAAGTCTGTCGTCAAGCGCGCCATCCAACGGACGTTCTGTCCGGACGTGCAGGTGGTATGGGCGCCATTCGCCATTCGTGCGGCCCGCCACATCGTCCAACGCTATGACATCACGACGGCGCTGGTCAACCTGCCGCCCTTTTCCTGTTTGAAGATCGCGGTGGCCGTGAAGAGGCGCTTTCCCGGGGTCAAGCTCATCCTGGAGTTCCGGGACGAGTGGATCGAGAACTACTTCGCCCAGTACGACACCGCAGCGACCGATTACAAGCTCGGGCTGGCGAGAAAGCTGGAGCGCGATTCAATCGAGTGCGCCGACTTTGTGACTGCTGTGACACGGGCCCAGTTGGGCCAGATCCGCAGACGCTACCCCGAACAGTCCGATCGCAAGTTCCTCTACGCGCCGAATGGATACGAGCCCTCGGTTTATGCGAATCTTCAATCGCGGGCTGCTCCCGGTGGAAAGATGGTGGTCACGCATTTCGGCACGGTCTATGCGAATGCCACGGCGCGGCCGATCGTCAACTATCTGGACGCAGTGGACGGCCTGCCGGATCCGATCCGGTCCAAGGTAGAAACCTGGCTCATCGGCCGGGTGTCTCGCGAGGCGGCGTCCTTCGTGGAATCGCGCCGCCATACGGTGCGCCAATTTGGGTTCATGAGCAAAGAGGCCGCGCGGCCGTATCTGGAAGAGACCAGCTACAATCTGATCGTATCCGGAAACCCCACGACCCACGGCGGCAAGCTGTTCGACTACCTGGGGACGGGGAAACCGATCCTGGCCCTTTGTCCGGTGGATGGCGAGATGGCGCAGATCATCCGTGAGACGGGCACCGGCTGGTGCGTGAATCCCGACGATCTCGGCGCTATTCGCCAGTTGTTGATCTCCTCCTTCGACCGCCTGGAAAACGCAGCCTCCGTCTGGAACCCCGATGCGGAGGCCATCCGCCAGTACGAGTGGCCCAACCTGGTGGCCCGTTTGGCTGGTCTGACCGGCATGGGATCTGGACGATGACTCAACGTGAGAGGTTCGAGATCGAGCCGCTCACGCGCGAATACGCATCGGCGCACGTTGAGGCGCTAATTGCTCTGAACCGCGACAACGCTTGGGACTACTGGACCGCCGACCACTTGTTGAGCGACCGGCCCGACAAGTGGCGCCTGAGCTGGGTCGCCCTTTGTGATGGCGCACCGATCGGCTATGCGATTTCTTCCCGGCGGGATTACGGGGTCCACATGCATCACCTGGTCGTCGCGGCGGAATGGCGCAGCCACGGCATCGGCCGCAAACTGCTGTGGTCCGCAGCCAACCAGGCCAGGCAGCGAGGGATATCGACCTTGACGTTGAAGGCTTACCGCGACAACACCCGCGCGGTCGCTCTTTATGAGAGGCTCGGCTTTCGCGTCACCGCCGAGGTGAAGGACCAACTGGTGGAGATGACCGTTGACCCCGCGGTTCTCATGGCGGCTTTTGAGAAAACCGGGGGATGATCAGCCCATCAGTACCGTCAAGCTCGACGGTCCGCAGTTGAACAACAGATCCAAGATAGACATGTAAGGCACGAAGTCGCCCCAAAGCTGCGGATAGAGGGGATGCCGAAACCCCTGCGCCCGCACCTGGATCCCCCTGGCGGCGTAGGCGGGCTCGTCGACGTAGCGTGCCGAGCCCGCGCCCTCTCCGGTGACATAGGTATTGCCGTTCAGCGCGGCGACGATCTCGACCAGCTTTTCAGCGCCGCCGGCCGCCACATGCAGCTCCGAGGATCTTACCAGCTTGGTGGGGATGCCCAGCAGACTCCGTGCGGTCTCAATCGAGCAGTAGTTTACGTCGAACAGGTTCTCCCCTTCGCCGTTATAGAGGGCTTCTACTCGTGGAGCAATCTCATCAAAGTGTGGCGCCTTGCGGTAATTCGCTTCGATCGTCCGCCAGTGCTTCTTCCGCCAGCGGGTCTCTGGGGCGAGGGAAGCCTCGGCAATGGTCACGCACTCGCTTTTACCCTGCACGGGCAGCGACAGCCATGCGGGCTCGCCTAGCGTCTTGATCTTGACGCGCGTAGTGAAGCTTTTTCCGCGCGACAGTTGCACGTCGTCCAACAGCACGAAGACGTCGCAACTGGCCATCTTGTGGAAGTAGCCTAGCCAGGGCCAGTAATTGGGTTGGTGAATCGCAACGCGGCGCGCGTCCGTGGCTGCCATCCTCTGACAATTATCCGCTATCGGGCTCCTTGCGTGACCGCGGCAGGCCATGTGCGTGGCATCGTCGAGAGGCCGACTCCGCTGGGTGGAAAATCAAGGGTGGCTTTCCGCAGTTGTCGGAGCACGGGAGGCCGACACTCCTTCACGCTCGCGGCTTGAGGGTTTTGCCTTGCGCCTACTTCTTCTTCACAGGCGGCAACGAGGTTACCGGCTCGCCAAACCGAATCGTCGACTCGCTGGTATACTCCCGGCAACCGGAAAACTGAATGTGATTACTGCTTACCACCCCGACCAGGTCGGTGACCACCAGTTCACCAGACTGCGGCAAAATGACGCTGGAAGAGCCGATCCGCATCCGCGCGTAGGTGATGGTCTCCGCGATCTCGCTCATGCCCAGGGCCAGGGGGAAGTCCGTTGCGTGCACCTCGATCCGTGTCAGGTCGAGGCTCTCCTCGTCGGCCCAAAACGACCCGTGCGCACCCGCACTGGCCTTGCCGTGCGGAGATTGAATTTCCCATCCGCCCAGAAACGCGGGGATCTCGAAATCGTAGCGTGCCGGAACGGGCACGAGGGTGTGTTCTTCCCGGTGCGGCGTGATGCGAGCCACGTTGTTTACAAAAACATTCCCTACCAGGCTCGAAAATGTGCCGGTGCCTATGAGCCCCACTGGGGCCAGGCTTGATAGATTCCCATCCTCAAAGCCGCTTGCTCCCGGCACTGCGAACATTTCCCGATTACCCACATGGGCGACATCGAATTGGAGCGTATCCTCCTTGCGGGCAATGCGGTCTTTGAGCCCTTTCCTGAACCGTTCCACGGTTTCCCGGCACACATAGTTCGGGATTTGTTCGAAGTTGTCTTTGGCCTTTTGTTTGATGCGCGCGAGTTGCCGGACCCATTCGGGAAGATCCTGCGCATGCGCCGCCAGAACGGCGCAAGCAACGCCAACGGCGAGCAATCTCACGGTTTCTTTCCGGCGATCTGCCATTCGGTGTACGGCGACCGCACGCCGCGGATCGTCACGTTGAGACAGTACGGTAGACCCGATGCGAAAGCCCGTGCGACCGCGGGCCGCACCTGATCGAGGTGCTCGACGGTTTCGCCATCACCACCGAACGCTTTCATGATGAGATCGTAGCGCGCCGATTGCAACTCGCACGCGATCGAAGGAGCTCCGCTGGTGGTGAGCGCCTGCAATTCCCGCTCCAACCCCCAGCCGGCATCATTGCCGACAATCAGCACAATCGGCAGCTTATGGCGCACGGCGGTGTCCATTTCGGCGAGATAGAATCCCAGGGCGCCGTCGCCCGTGATCACGGCGACCGGCCGGCCGGGATGGGCCATCTGCAACGCTACTCCGTTTGGCAGCGACGACCCGATGGTGCCCAGCGGTCCCAACCGGATCCATCCCCCGCCCTGTCTCGCCGGAATCGAGGCGCGCCCCCAGTGCGCGAAATCGCCGCCATCCCACGAGTAGAGGATGTCTTTCGGCAATGCCGTTTTCAGTTCGCGAAAGAACGCAGCGGGGTGCAGGGGCGATGTGTTGTCGGTCGCAAACGCGGCCAGCTTTGATTCCCACTCGCCGCGCAGCGCGCGCACGCGCTCGATCCACGCCCGCGCCGGCCATGGCTGAATCCCCGCGGCTTCGGTCATGGCCTCCAGTGCGAGACGCACATCCGCGCAGATGGCGACATCCAACTCGTGGTTAAGTCCGAGTTCTTCCTCGTGCACGTCCACCTGAATGAATCGGGCCGTTTTTGGGAACAGCCGCGCGCCGCCCATCGCCAGGCGGTAGTCGATGCGCTTGCCCAAGACCAGGAACAGGTCCGCCTCGCGAAACGCGGTATGGACGGCGTGATTCAGCGCCGGATCGGCGTATCCCATGACCAGGGGATGATCGTCCGGAACGGTGCCGCGGGCCATGGTGATGGTGTACAACGGGATGGAAGTATGTTCGATGAACCGGCGGAGCGCCGCCTCGGAACCGGACCACCAGACGCCGCTACCGGCGATGACCACAGGCCGCTCCGCTTCGCGAAGCAGCGAGACGGCGCGCTGGATATCGCCGTGCGCGGTTCCATGCGGCGCGGGCGGTCTTGCGCCGGGCGACTTCTCCAAAACGCGACTTTCTCGCACGAAAACATCCACGGGAACAGACAGATGTACGCAGCCTTTGCGGCCAGCATCGGCCGTCGCGTAGGCTTGCGCCAAATACCTGGGGATCTGGCCCGGATCGGGCACCTCCGCGGCCCACTTGACCACGGGCAGCGCCATGGCTACCTGGTCGATATCCTGGAAAGCCTCGCGATGCGCCATGGTGCTGGGCCTGCTTCCGCTCACCGCGATCAGCGGGCTGCCAGCCAGGTTCGCGGTGGCTATCCCAGTGAGCGCGTTGGTGTGCCCCGGCCCGCCGGTCACCAGACCTACCGCAGGTCTTCGATGGATTCGCGCCCACGCGTCGGCCGCATGCATGACGCCCGATTCGTGCCGCATGTCGACGATTCGTATCCCGCTGCTCGCCGCGACGGCCAGGACTTCGTTGAGATGGTCGCCCACCAGCGTGAAGAAGGTGTCGATCCCCAGTTGCACCGCGGTCTGGACGAACAGTTCGGCTCCGGTTGGCATAGAACCGTAATCCTAGCAGGACGCGCCCGCGAGCTTCGCTCGCTGGGACCGATTGACAATCGGTTCGCAGGTTTTCAACCTGCCCTACGGTGGGTGATCGCCTACCAGCGTGATGGCTGTCGCGCTTACAATCAACTGGTGGACTCGCGCAGAATCCTGGTGACCGGCGGCGCCGGTTACATCGGCTCCCATACTGTGCGCCTGCTGCTCGAGCAGGGGCACGATGTCACGGTCGTGGACAACCTCTCGAAAGGTTACCGGAACAACGTGCCGGCCGGCCGCCTCTGCAAACTGGATGCTGCCGATACCGCCGCACTAGCTGAGCTCATGCGCCAGAGGCGCACGGAAGCGGTGGTTCATTTTGCGGCGTTCATCGCCGTGGGCGAGTCGATGCGGGAGCCCGAGCGCTATTTCGCCAACAACGTCGGCGGCTCGCTGTCTCTCCTCTCCGCCATGGTGCAGACCGGCGTAAAGCACATTGTCTTCTCATCCACGGCCGCGGTGTACGGGGACCCGCCTTGCAGTCCGATCCCGGAGTCGGCGCCGATCCGGGCAGTTAACCCATACGGCGAATCGAAGGTCATGGTGGAAACATTGTTGCGCTGGTTCGACCAGATCCATCACCTGACCAGCGTCAGCCTGCGATACTTCAACGCCTGCGGCGCCGACCCCGGCGGACAACTGGGCGAGGAACACGAACCCGAAACCCACCTGGTTCCCCTCTTGCTGCGCGCTGTCCTTACCGGGGAACCCATTATGGTTTTCGGCAACGATTATGACACTGCCGACGGCACCTGCGTCCGCGATTACATTCATGTGACAGACCTCGCGGAGGCGCATATTCTCGCGCTGGAATATCTGCTGAACGGCGGGGCCTCCGAGCAGTTCAACGTTGGCACCGGCTCGGGCCGCACGGTGATGGAGATGATCCGCGCCGTGGAGGAGGTCACAGGCCGAAAGGTACCTTACGTGATTGGTCCGCGGCGCCAAGGCGATGCCCCTAGCCTGGTGGCATCGTCGGAAAAGCTGCGCAGCAAGCTATCGTGGCTGCCGCGCTACACGGATTTGCAGACGATCGTCAGCCATGCGTGGAACTTCGCGAGCAAACGCCGGGGCGGATGCTGACGGTGTTGGCGGGCCGTTGACAACCCGATAAAACAGGTTCCAAAGGTGTTCAATTGACTCAGGGGACATTTCCGTCCCGAAGAGTACGAATGGTACCGGGGGGCTGGCGATCGAGACTGTGAGGGGCTAAGATCGTCTAGGAAGAATGCGCAACGCTCAACGGGCAGTTACAGTTGTGTGTCTGTCGGCGGCGTGCTTTGCCTGGCCTGCCCGAGCGCAATGGGCCGATTCTGTCGGCATCTATCACTGGGGCGGCCGCCTCAACCTCTCCGCCAGCGACGGCGTCAACCTGATCGCCAACATGGGTGGTCATGTTGCGCGCCTGGTGCTTTCGCCCCTGTACTATTCGGAATACGGCGGTGGAACCGGCTGCTATCCCGATTTCTCGCTCGCCGCGCTGGTCCAAGAGCCCGACATCCAACACGCCCTAGACGACCAGCGGATCAAGACTTTCATCCTCACCGCTTACGACGGGGTGTCTTTCGGCGACTGCTCGACGCTGAGGTTTCTGAATCCCCGCTTCTACACGGCCACGAACTTGGCAGCCATGCAGGCCGAATACAGGGACTTCGTCCTCCGTCTTTTTCAACGCTACGCAGGCTCGGGCCGGCACTTTGTCATCTCGAACTGGGAATCCGACAACGCCGTTTATTGCAATGCCATGTCCGAATACGTGTCGGACCCGGCGTTTCGTCTGCAGTGCGACAGCAACTACCCCGCGTACTACGATGGCAACCGCAACATCTTCGACTCCCTCGATGGTTTGCGCCTCTGGCTTGAGGCTCGCGACGCAGGAATCGCGGAAGGCGTGCGCGTCGCCCAGGAGCAGGGCCTGGGCGGATTGGAGGTCGCGCATGCGCCGGAAATCAACAGTGTCCGGCTACTCGAATCCAACGGTTTCCCGAGCGTACTCCAATACGTGCTGAGCCGCCTTCACTTCAATTCGGTCTCTTATTCCGCCTACGAAGCCGCCAATGCGAACCGCCCCGCTACAGCCCTGACAGAGGACATCCGCACGATTCGCGCCGTCACCGGGGCCGATAAGGTCATCATCGGCGAAGTAGGCTACTCTCGTTCCGTCTGGCAGGATGCTGCGGCAACCCGTCTGCGGGCATTCGTCGAAGCCGCTATTGCGTGCGGGGTTCAATATCTTATTTCCTGGAACCTCAACGACCAGGACGCGGAATTCGACTTTGGCGCGTTTGACTCCGCAGGCGACATCACCCCGACCGGCCGGCTGTTAGAAACAATGTTCGAGCAGCCGGCGCTTCGTCTTAGTGCGCCCCATTCACTACGTCCTCGTAGTACTTCTCGTATTGAGGAATGATCTTGTCCGAGCAGAACTTTTCCGACGCGTTCCAGCGTCCGGCCTTGCGCATGCGGTAATGCAGATCCTCGTTTGTTAGGAGTTGCACGACGCGTGCGGCTTGCGCCTGCACGTCCCCGACTGCCTCGAGGAATCCGTCCTCACCGTTCGCGATCAACTCCGGCACTCCTCCCACGTATGTAGCCACGGGAACCACGCCGCACGCCATGGCCTCCAGCGCCGCCAGCCCGAAGGACTCCAGCTCGCTCGGCATTAGCAACACGTGTGCCAGAGGAATTAAGCGCTCCACATGGTTCTGCTTTCCCAGGAACGACACGTGGCGCTCTACCTTCAACTCGCGCGCCAGGTGTTCGGCCGGGCCTCGGTCCGGTCCGTCGCCGGCCATCAACAGGTGCGCCGGAACGCTCCTTCGCGCCTCTGCTAGAATCCGCACGCAATCCAGCGCGCGTTTGACCGGACGGAAGTTCGAGAGGTGGAGCAGAAGCTTCTCACCGGCCGGCGCGTATGCCGCCGCTCCGGTCTTGGCTTCGTCCGGCTTGTAGCGGTCGCAGTTCACGAAATTCTTGATCACGCGGATCTCGTTACGCACGCCGAACACTTCCACGGTGCGGTTGCGCAGGTAATCGCTGATGCAGGAAATGCCGTCCGATCGTTCGATGGAGAACCTGGTGATGGGAAAGTAAGAGGGGTCCACGCCCACAAGAGTGATGTCCGTCCCGTGCAGGGTTGTGATGAACGGCAGGCGCCGCTTTGTGGCCAGCATCTGCTGCGCCAGCATGGCCGAAATCGAATGCGGGATGGCGTAATGCACGTGCAGCACATTCAGGCCGTACGACTCGGCGACTTCGGCCATGCGCGAAGCCAGCGCGAGGCAGTAGGGCGGGTATTGGAACAGCGGGTAGGTGGAGACTTCGACCTCGTGATAATGAATACGCGGCACATCCGGGTCCAGGCGGATGGGGTTGGCGTAGCTGATGAAATGGACCTCGTGGCCGCGGTTAGCCAGTTCCAAGCCCAGTTCGGTCGCGACAATCCCGCTGCCGCCATAGGTGGGATAACAGGTAATGCCGACGTTCACTTTTGCAGGGTAGCATCCACAGCTCCCTCACGGTCGCGGCTCCAAAAGCGCCGGGGCGATTTCACTGCAGCGGGATGCGGAACTTGATGCCGGCGCCGCGTCCGGGCCTGGATTCCAGCAACAGGTCCGCGTTCAACGACCTTGCCCGGCGCTTCAGACTGGCCGGACCCAGCCGCATCAGTTCCAGCTCCTCCAACGTGTACGTGCCGGCGAAGCTGAAGCCGTGGCCGTTGTCGTCCACGGAGATCTCCAGGCCGCGTTCGGTCTTTTCCATCGCGACGGCAACGCGCGTGGCTCCGGCGTGTTTCTGCACGTTGTGCAGAGCCTCGCGCAGCATTTGCAGGACTTCCAGGGTCATTTCCTGTGGCAGCCCCACGGGCGCGTTGGCGCCCAGGAAAGTCACCGGAATGCCGCTCTCCTTCTGAAAGCTCTCCGCGGTACGGCGCGCGGTGGCCACCAGGTTGGCTCCGTCTACGTCCACCGGGCGCATGCTGTGCACGAACGCCCGCAGGTCGCGCACCTGCGATTGCGCGAGCGACTGCAGTTGTTTCAGATCTTTCATGCCCTCTTCGGAATCGCGGTCCAGCAGTTTGCGCAGAACTTCCAGCCGCATCTGCAGGCTGATGAAACTCTGGAGCGGACCGTCGTGGAAATCGAGCGCGATTCTCTGCCGTTCTTCCTCGCTGGCCTTTGCGGCCGCTCTTTCCGCCTGTTCGAGCTTCTGTTGAGTGGCTTCCAGCAGATTGCGGTGCCGCCGGCGATTCAGGGCGAGACCGCAGGCCAACAGTCCCGCCACGACCACCGTGGTTTCCAGCAGACGAATCTGCGGGTACGGGAGCACGGCGCAGAAAATCGCGCAGATGCCCGCGATGATTCCGGTCTCGACCGGGCCATGAAACTCCAGCGCCTCCGTCATCAGATAAAGGAAGAAGATGGCGGACTGCCAAAGCAGCCGCTCGGCGCTGTAGCTGGCCACGATGAGGAAGTACACGGTGTCGCCAAACAATGCCAGCAGGCCGAGCATTCCGCTCTGGTCTTTGCCGCGAATGGCCACCAGGATGCTCGCGGCCAGAAACAATCCCAGCAGCGTACAGAACGTGGAAATGCCATGCCCCTCCAGCAGGCAAGCCCAGACGAGCACTACGGCGGCCAAGGCGGCGCGGACCCAGGAGAGATACCGCGGCCATGGAAATATGGAAGGAAAAGTCACACGCTTACTTCCGGTAGAGATACAGGGTGTGGCTGCGCCCTTCGCCGTCGTCGGCTATGTTCTCGACCTTGTCCGGGGTCCAGCTCTTGAATTCAAAATCGTGCGACACAACGCGAGCGCCCTTTTTCAGTTGTTGATCGAGGAGGGGCTGGACCTTGTCGATAAAACCGGGGAGCAGATAGACGGTCACCAGGTCGGCGGAGCTGTAGTTCTGTTTCAGAAGGTCGGCGTTGATGATGTGCGCGTTCTTTTCGAGATGAAGCTTCTGAATCTTCGCGGCGCTCAGTTTGCAGAGATCTTTGTCCAATTCCACGCCGACCGCGTCGGCATGAAATTTCTGGGCGGCCATGACAACGATGCGGCCGTCGCCCGATCCAAGATCGTACATCTTCTCGCCGGCTTTCAGGCCGCCGAGCTGGAGCATCTTCTCCACGATGGTTTCGGGGGTTGGATAGTACGGCGCCAGCTTTTCGGCGTCCCCGGTTTGCGCCGGCAGCACCGAACAGGAGATCAGCGCCAGCAGACCGAGCCTGAACATAGTCGATTTCAATTTACCACCTCGCGGTTTGCGCGTCGGCGCCGACGGGGCAGCAGGTGCAGGGTGGGCTGGGCACCGCCGGCTGTCACGCGCGCGGCGCGTTTACACCCAGACCTTTTCCAGAAGGTCGCCGCGATGGCACAGCTCACACTGTTGGGCGTTCGCATAGTAGCTGGCCTCGAATTTCGCCAGGTAATACAGCGGCAGGGCTCCGAAATTGACGGTCCTGGGCGTCGGCTGATAGATAATCACCGCCAGCCCCACGACCGTGGCGCCGCGCGATTCGAGCAGCCTTTGCAGTTCCGCGATTCTATGGCCCGTGCGCAGAATGTCGTCCACCAGCACTACCGGCTCACCGGGCTGTGGCTCCAGAAACTGGCGGAAATGCATCGGTTCGTCCTCGCGCTCGCGTTCGGCCCAATACACCTGTTTGCCGCGCACCGCCTCGCACACGCCGTAGGCCACGGGGAGTCCGGCGGTCATGGGTGTGACGATGGAAAGATCGCGCATGCTGGCGCGGATTTCCGGGTTGGCGCGCAGCAAGCGGCTCAGGCCCACCGAAAGCGTTCGCTGGTGCTGGTAGTAGCGCAAAGCCAGCGGCACCTGCAGGTACTCGTTGGAATGCATGCCCGTGGGGTACTCGAAGTGGCCGTCGCGCAGCGCGCCGGTCTCGCGCAATACGGCGACGACTTCGTCTTGAGTCGGAATCAGATGCATGGATTTCTCAATTCGCTCCGCGCCCCGTCAGAACGCGGGGTATGGTTCGCAACAGGATCTTCCAGTCGAGCGCCAGGGACCAACTATCAATGTACTGCATGTCCATCTTCATCCACGTTTCGAAATCCACGTTGTCGCGTCCCGAAATGGCCCACAAGCACGTCAGGCCGGGGCGCATGCGCAGCCTTCGGCGCTGCCACCTTTGGTATTGGTCCACTTCGCTCTGTGGCGCCGGACGCGGGCCCACCAGCGACATGTCTCCGCGCAGGACATTCCACAACTGCGGCCACTCGTCGATGGAGAACTTGCGCAGCCAGCGGCCCACCCACGTCAGACGCGGGTCGTCCGGGATCTTGAATACCACGGTGTCGCGAGCGTTGAGGTGGGCAACCGTGTCCCTGAGTTCCTCTGCGTTCTCCACCATGGAGCGGAACTTATAAAACACGAAGCGGCGGCCATTCAAGCCGCACCGCACCTGCCGGAAAATGGCCGGCCCGCGCGAAGTCAGGCGAATGAGGATGGCGATCAGCGCCATGAACGGCGCCAGCACCAGCAGTCCCGCCGCCGCGATCACCAAGTCCATTGTGCGCTTCAACAGAAGGCGGACCTCATCGTAGGGAGCGGCGGAAAACGTCAGCAAGGGCGTGGCGCCAAAGCGGTCCAGCGAAACCGTGCTGTTGACATGCGGGAAGAAATCCACCGCCACGCGTGTGCGGACACCTTCCTCGTCGCACAGCAGGAAAATCTCTTCCAGGTCGGCCAGGTTCTCGCTGCCCACCGCGAAGATGATCTCGTCGACCACCTGGCGGCGCAGGATCGCGGGCAACTCTGCTACCGGCCACACCTTGTGGAGCGTCCCCAAAGCGATCTCGTGAGGGGCATCGTCCCGCTCGCTCAGGAAGCCGCGCAGCCGGATGCCGTACTCGGCCGATTCCTCGAGGGCCCGCGCCATGCGGATAGCCCGTTCGTTGATGCCCACCACCATCACATAATGCGGCGCGGCGAATTCCCGCCGGATGATCCCCACCACGCGGCCGGCGGTCAGGCGGAACAGGAGCAGCAGAACCCACGTGTACACAGTGAAGAGGATCAGAAAGGGGCGGCTCAATTCCAGGCGCAACGAGTACTGGAAGATCACCAGGCCCAGGCCGCTGAAAGCGCACTGGCGAAACGAATCGCGCAGGATGATGCGCGGATGGCCTGCATCGAGTTTCTCGTAGACCTCGAGCCACAGTCCGATGGTCACCAGTCCGACCAGGAAAAAGCCCAAGACCAGGGTCTTCTCCGGCGCGGTCAGGAAGAAGAGCCGGAGGGGCATGACCGCGCGCGTCTGGTATGCCCCCTGGAAGGCCGCGGTAGCCAGGAGGATATCAGATAGCCCGAACAAAACACGGGCCTTACGCTGGCGAGAAAACATCCGGATTCAGCATAGCACGCGGTAGCGGGCTCCCGGCTGATGGTGACCGAAGGCAGGCTAGCACGGTGTGCCGGCCCGACGCAGCCGATCCGGTGTCCGAATCGGAGACGGGAACCCATGCCAAACTATTATCGAGCGATGGCACGCCGTCCCGACCTGCAAGGAAGCCTTTACCAGGAGACTCCGCCCGTTCGCGCCGGGAACCCGCTTTTCTGCCACCAGGACTTCCTGGAGAAGATGGAAGAGAACCGTCAGAGCACGGTGGGGCGGCGGGCGGCGCTTCTGATGCAACGGCTGCTGGTGGATCTGCGCCGCCAGCACTACAAGCCCACCCACGGCGAGAACCGCGGATGGCGGCGCTCACCGCTCGGCGGCAACCACGGCAACCATTTCTACGCGTGGTGGGCCCCAAGAGGCGCGGCGCCGCTCCAGAAGGGCAGAGAATTCGCGGACGCTCCCGAAGGCGCCATTTTTCTGCGCGACATCCGCCACCACGACGACCACCGGCCGCTGAATCCCCAGTCGCTGGCGGACAATTACCTGCCCATCGGCGTCGCCGAACTGCGGCGGGAGGACTACGTGCCGGCGCCATGGACCCAGGCCCAGGCCCGCTTCGCCGACGCCCGCCAGAGGACCCGCATCATCAAAGGGTTTCCCGGTTCAGGCAAGACTACGGCACTGTGGCACGCCGCGGACATGGCCGGGCACAAATCGATCCTCTACGTCACTTACTCACCGGAGCTGGCGGCGCTGGCGCGCGACCATTTCGACAAATTCGCGCCCGGCAACAAGCGGTTCCACGTGGTGACTTACGCCCAGTTTCTCCGCCAGGTGCTGGCTAGTGATGTTGCCTTCGAACCGGTGCGGCAGTCCCGCAACGCCTTCATCAAGGAGGTTTCCGGATTCTCGGCTGCCATCCTCGGTCCCTGGTCGAACGAGAAGGGCGCGCTCTACGACGAACTGCACGCCCACTTCGTTGGCGCGTTACTTCCGGTTCCGCTGGGACGGTTCGCCGGGTTCCCCGACCGGCGCATCACGGCGCGGCAATACCGCGACCTGCGCGAGCGATCGATCGGCCGGCCGGCTGCCGAAGCCGCGGTGGAAGTGGCGGAAACGCTGCGCCGGCGCGACGCCCGGCCCATCGAGCAGCGCTTTTTTCAGGAGCTCAACCTTGCCTGGAACGCCGTCCAGAGAATCCGCTCGCAGGGCGCCGGAGATTTGGCCGAATTCGATTGCATCGCACTCGACGAAGCACAGGACCTGACCCCCATCGAGGCGCTGGCGGTCGTCGAGCTGGCGGCTCACATCGACAACGTCAATCTCCTGGTTGCCGGAGACGAAGCGCAGACCGTGAGGCCTACCGATTTCGAGTGGGGCTGGTTTCAGGACTTGATCCATCACCGCCTGGTTTCTCCGGTGGAATTCAACCTCCAGACCAACCTGCGGAGCCCCAGGCGCATCGCCACTTTGGTGAATCGCGTCTGGGAGCTTTACGGCGCCATTGCCAAGCACGAACGGCCCAGCGGCACGGGCGTGGCTGAAATCGACGAGAACGCCGGCGACCAGGTGATCTTTTGCAGCGCCAGGCCGGGACCCGATCTGGACGAACTGCTCCAGGCATTTTCGCAACGCGAAGGCCTGGCGCTGATCACTTTGGGCGAGGGCGCCCCGGACTACATCCCCGAGGCGCTGCGAGACCGCGTGCTGACGGCGTTTGAAGCCAAGGGCCTGGACTTCCAATCGGTGTGCATCCTGGAGGCCGGCAAATGGCTGGACCGGGTGCTGCAAGCGCGCGACCGCGGGCGCGGGCTGGAACTGGACGACCTCACCAAGCGCCTCGCCATCGACCAGCTTCGCGTTGCGCTCAGCCGGCCCTCGGAACGCCTCTACTGGCTGGACGTGAGTCCCAGCGAGCGGGTCCTGGAACACACCCGGAACATGCTGGCGTTTGGCGGCGAATATGCCACTCCACTGGTGCCGGCCGTGGTTTCGAAGAGCCTGGGAGAAGACGCTCTCGACCCCGAAGAGCGCATCCGTTTGTGCGAGAGCGATTCCCGGCAGTTCCTGGAGGTCAAGCCTCCGCTGGCCTGGTCGCGCGCCAAACAAGCGGTGGCGCTGCTGGGCGAGGCCGGCAGCCGTTTCGCCGTGACCGACCCCGCGGCGCGCGCCTCCGCGCATATCACGCTCTGCCAGGTGGCTTTCACCCTGGCTTTTCGCAAGCTCCCGCTGCCGGCCGAGCTGGGGCGCCTGGATTTGTTCGGCGAGGCTGCGATGGCTGCGAGTGCAGCCGGAAAGGGCCCGCTCGCAGGCCTGATTCACATCATCGCCGCTCACGAGCACGACTACAGCAACGACAGGCTGCCGACTTTGCTCTCGGTAGCCCAGGCGATCGGACGGATACCCGAAATCGAGCCTTGGATGCTGGTCGAGTTGCAGGCGCGGAGCGTGGCGTGGTTGCGAACGCTCGAGGACCAGGTGGATCGCTTTCCAACCGTGGTTCCCGATCTGGTTCGCTTGTACACACTGTTCGACCCGGCAGCCGCCGCGTCCCGGACAGCGCGGCTGCGCGAGAAGGCGATTCGGGCGCTCGTCAGGACCAAGGCCTTTGGCGAGGCACTGAGAATGCTGCTGGGCCTGCCGGGCGCCGACCGCAAACTCATCGCGGAGTGCCGCGAAGGGCTGGGTGAGTTGGAAGCCGCGGCCGCCGATTACCTGGAGGCCGGCAGCCCCAAGGATGCCTTGCGCTGCTACCGCAGCGTCCCCGATTTCGACAAGAGCTTGGAGTTGCTCGAGACCGTGGAAAACCATCCCGCGCGCGAGTCGCTGGTGTGGCTCCGCCGGATACGCGACCTCGCGGCGGAACGGCCGGCGGACTTCAATAAGGTCATGCTTCCAGCCGAAAAAAAGCTTCTGGAGCAGGTGCTCGAAACCGCGTTGGGCGTGTCGCGCAAGAAGCCGGCCGCCAGGAAGCCCGCCATCAAGGGGGCCGCCGCGCCCCGGAAGCCCGCTGCCGCAAAGACCAAACCCGCGCTCAAGAAGCCGCGGATTCCGCGTACGCCGCGGGATAATCCCTGGTTCTAAGAGATTTCGGGGGGAACGCAGCAGCTCTGATCTGGGTCTTTGTTCGCGTTCGCCATCGAATCAGGAATGTCCATTGACAAGCCCGTGAAGTTGGCTCACGATCGTGCGGACCGCAGCGGATTGAGCGCTGAGCTCTTCGCTGGCAGAGGCACTCTGTTCCGCGGCAGCAGCTGTCTCTTGCGTCGTCTGCTGAATCCGGACGACGGATTGAGAGATGAGATCAATGCCACGGACCTGCTCGGCCGTCGCTCCATCCAACTCTCCGGTCAATTGCACGACGCGCTTGGCAAGCTGGGAATTGGTCGCCATGGCGTGAGCGCACTGATCCACGGTGACCTGCCCTTTGGCTGTCTTGGAGATCGACTCTTGAATGAGTGTGGAGGTGTCTCTAGCCGCATCCGCGCTGCGGCGGGCCAGATTGCGGACCTCGTCCGCGACCACGGCGAAGCCCATGCCGGCTTCGCCCGCCCGCGCCGCTTCGACTGCCGCATTCAGGGCGAGGATATTCGTCTGGAAGGCAATTTCATCGATCGCCTTTACGATCGTCGAGACCTTCTCACTGGAAAGCCTGAAGTCCGTCATCCATCGGACCAACTGATCCATGCATTCATCCATCACCTGGAAGCTGGTTCCAGCGTCTTTCATGACGTTCGCAAGCGTGGCGGTCCTCTCTTTGTTCTGCCGCGTGAGAGCGGTTACTTCCTCGGCGCCCGACGAGGTTTCCTCTATGGAGGCTGCCTGTTCCGCAGCCCCCTGCGCTACGGACTGCGAAGTCTGGGAGATGCGGGAAGCGGCCGTTACGACCTGATCTGCTGAACCGCCCAGATCGGATATCGCGCCGTTGATCAATCGCGCGACCTTTCCCGAGATAAGGATGCCGGAGCCCGCGGTGCCGCCCAGCATCAACAGCGCGAACAGCGCCAGGTAGAGCTGGATGTTTCGTACTTCCGCCAGAAATTCGTTCACCGGTTCGGTGGCGACTACGGTCCACCCCTTCTTTTGCGCGCGCCTAAAATGAGCGACCTTCTTTATCCCCTGAAACTCGTATTGCAGGGATCCGAAGTCTCGGTTCAACATTTCCCCGCCGAAGTCCTGCTTGGCGATGTTCAATGTCATGATTTTTGCCGGGTCGGGATGCGCCAACACGATTCCAGAACCGTCAAACATGTACAAGTATCCGGTCACGCCGATGCGGTGTTTTGCGACGAAGGTGTCGGAGAAGTCGGACAACTCAAGAGGAGTCCCCAGGATGCCAACGAACTGGTTTCCGACCTTGATCGGCGCCGTCAGGAGCGCAACGGGCCGACCTGTCGCGGGAGACTTCATGGCCTCGCCTACCCAAACCTCGCCCTGACGGGCATGTTCGACATTCGGACGAAATCCGTCCATCGACATCAGATCGAAGCCGATGGATTTTCCGCCGACTGAATCAAGAAACTCCTTGCCGTTCGGATCCGCCAGAAACACGTTCTCATAAAACGAGGAGCGGCTCTGAATCCGTGCCAGCACCTCTTGGGCCTCGGCGAGTTTGCGGTCCGTGCAAGCCGCAACCAGCGGCTGGAGTTCGCTGAGGTTTAGGGCGTCGCGCTCTCGACTGTTTAGCCACAAATCCAGCGCTTCAGCCGTGCTGGCGGCGATATGCTCCATGTTTTCATTGGCTTGTGTAGTGAGTGCATGGGAGGAGACGGAATAGACCGCGTACGTAAGACCGAGAGTGGAGACCACGATCACTGTGGAGGTCCAAACGGCGAATCTGCTGCGGAGCGATAGGCTTTTTGGGGCCATGCCGTAGATCCTGCTTTCGTAGGCGCCCGCCTGCGACGAGGTAACGCCCTTACACCGCTATCGGACGAAGCGCCGAAAAAGATTAGTCTGGTGCGGGCACCCGAAAATTCCCTTCTTTTGCACCGAAAAGTGGACCGGCTGCTATACAGTTTCCTGCTGAGTGTCCGATGAAGTAGGTGAGCGTGACTCCCCTGGCGGGAGGCCGCAGGTTGAAGAACATGAACATCGAACTCCGGCGGGCGGCTCGGTTCCGTCCCACCTTAGCGTTTGCGATACTGGCTCTCCAGTCCGCAAATCTCGCCTACTCCGCGACCCCCGATATCTCCTTCTCTCCAACCACCCTCGACTTCAAGTACCAGATCGGGAACGCGCTGCCCGCCGCGCAGACTTTACAGATCAAGAGTACCGGGGCGGCATTGAGTTTCACCATCTCTCCGATAGCCGCTCCATGGCTCAGCGTAAACGCGGTTTCGGGCACAACCACCGCGAGCGTCAAGATCTACGTGAACCCGACTTCGATGCCCTCCGGGGCGTATCAGGGCACGATCACGGTGAATGCGCCCTTGGCGGCTTCACCGTCATACAATTTGACGGTCACCCTGGAAGTCAGTGATCCGCCGCCTACTCTGACCCCCAGCACCAACAGTCTGGCGTTCACGTATGCCACTGACGCGGCAGCGCTTCCGGCGGCTCTTCCTGTCGTGCTGACCAGCACCGGCGGAGCCGTCTCATTCACTGTCACGGCGTCCGGAGGAACCTGGCTGTCCGCTTCGCCATCCAGCGAAATCGCCATAGCAGGAATTCCGGCCGCTGTCCTGGTGAACGCCAATCCCACAGGTCTGGCGCCCGGCAGTTATTCGGGAACGGTCAAGATCGCGCCAACCATCGCGTCCATTGCAACGATCACCGTAAACGTAACGTTGGCAGTGAATGCGGGGGTGCCGGTGGTTTCGAACCTGTGGCCGCCAGGCGCCCTCATCAATTCGCCGAACATGGTCGTGACGGTGACGGGCAAGAACTTCTTTTCTACGTCGACCGCCACCGCCGGCGCAGTCAAGCTGACCCCTGTTAATGTGCTCAGCCCAACCACCATGCTGGTGACCGTGCCGGCGGCGCAGATGACGGCTGCCGGCCCGCTGCCGGTGGTCGTCACAACCCCCACGGCAGCATCAGCGTCGGCCGTAACCGCGGGGTCTACCTTCCAGGTCTATCTGCCCGGTCCGCAGATCAAAGCAGTGACGGATGCGGCCAGTTATGCGCTCGGGAATATCTCTCCCGGCGAAATCGTGACTATCTACGGCCTGGGCCTGGGTCCCAATATCCTGGTGCCACTTACCGTGTCCGATCCCCTCTCTACATCCTTGCCCCTCGTGGGTACGGCCACTACCTCGGTCACCATTGATGGGACACTTGCGCCGCTGATCTACACAGACGTAAACCAGGTGGCCTGCATCGTGCCCTTCTCGGTGTCGGGCAAAATCGGCAGCAAAGTAGACATTGTGATGACCTACAATTCCTTATCCAACGTTACGCAGTTCCAGGCGAACGTTGTCACAGCCAACCCGGGTCTGTTCACCTCTGATGCGTCGGGCACGGGCCAAGGGGCCATACTGAACGTCGATCCGCAGGGAAACTATACCCTGAACAGCAAGACCGCCCCCGCAGTGGCCGGCACTACCATAGCCGTGCTCTACATGACGGGCTACGGCCTGACCAGTTGCACGGATATTCCGGCCACTCCCACCGCCCCTGCAAGCAATTGCAACCCTACGGCGACGGAGGTCAACCTGATCAGCGGCAACGTTGCCCCCGTCCTGCCGGTGGCCGTTACCATCGGCGGCCAGGCGGCGCCGGGCGCGGTGGCCCAGGCTCCGATCGGAGGTGTACCGGGACTGATGCAAGTGAACGTTCCCGTTCCGGCAGGGGTCAAATCAGGGAACGCACTGGTCTCGGTGACGGTTGGGTCAGGCGCCAACCAGTGGACCAGTCAGGGCAACGTGACGATCGCCATCAAGTAAGCGGGAACGGGAGGCGTGCCCGCTACTTCCGTCCAGCCGCCATCTTCTTCTCGAGCGCCCGCATCAGCCGCGACTCCACGTCGCTCGGAATCGGATAGGGTTCCATCCCTTTGTAGATTTGGATGGTCTTCCTGGTCGTGTCGGCGATTACCCAGCAATTCGGACATTCCGTGATGTGCTGTTCCAATTTGGCGCGCAGCCCGGCGTCGAGGGATTCGTCCAGGTAATCGCTCAGCTCGCTCAGAAAATCCTTACAGGTAAGCAAACGCGTCGTCTCCCTTGCGCTTGAAGTAACGGGTCAGCTTCTCGCGCAGTTGTAAGCGCGCCCGCAGCAGTCTGCTTTTTACGGCCGGCACCGAAAGGCCCAGCGCGTCCGCCGTTTCCTCGGTGGAGAGTTCGTCGATGTCCCGCAGCACGAACACGGACCGGTAGAGCGGCTCGAGGCTTTGCACCGCGGAGTCCAGGATGCCGCCGAGTTCCTCCCGGGAATACCGCTGTTCCGGGTCTTCGTCCCAGGCGGCGATCTCGCGCACGATGGTGTCTTCACCGGTGTCGATCGTGTCGTCCAGAGAAACGGATTTGTCCGTCTTCCTGCGCCGCAATTTCATTAAGGCCTGGTTAACCGCGATACGCACGATCCACGTGTAGAACTTCGAGTTCCCCTGGAACTGGTCCAGGTGCTCATAAGCCTTCATGAAAGTTTCCTGCAACACATCTTCGGCGTCTTCGCGGCTCTGCGTCACATGCTGGGCGAGCCGGAAGATTTTGCCTTCGTAGCGCCGGACCAACTCTCCGAAAGCAGCGGTATCCCCCTCGCGAGCCTGCGCGACAAGGGTGGCTTCATCGATCCCGGCTTGGCTGGATACCGTCATGAGGCTTTCTTCATAATAACCTAAGCGCTTCGCTCGCCCGTCCGACGTTGGGACGAAACGCTACACTCGCTACTGTACCGCCCCATAGGCCGCTGCGATCTGCTTCCTGACGAAACCGAGGTCGCGTTTAATCGCTGTCAGCCGGTCTTTCGGCTGGTAGTCGACGGGCAAAGTAACCGGTCCGGCGAACCTCGCCTTCGCCAGCGCGCTAAAGAATTTCGCCCAGTCCACGACGCCTTCTCCCGGTGGGCATTGGGTCGCGGTTCTGACGCCATCCGAGCTGTTCTCCCATTTCAGGTCGCGCACGGTCACCATCTTGATCCGGGGCAGGGCCAGGGCCAGCAACGCATCAAACCCGGATTGGCCGCCCTCGATCTTGGCCCAGCCAACGTCGAAGTCGTAACCAACCCACTGGGCGTCAATGGGCCGGATCACGCGGCTGATGTCCTTGATTGCCGCACCCTCGGCGCCATCCAAGTAATTGTGGATGCCCATCACCAGGCCGGTCGCCCGCCCCAATGCCGCCAGGCCCGCCACATCCCTTTGCACCATCGCAAGCTCCATCTCCACGGCCACGGAGCCGGTGAACTTCCAGTGGCCGGGACGGAAGAAGGGCACCCCGATATAGCTTGCCAGACCCAGCACGTTCTCCGCGTCCTTGTCCTGAACAGAAGTGAGGTCCGTCGTGAGCATGGGGGCGTCCAAGCCGGCGCCGGTGAAAGCCTCGAGCGCGGGCATCAGGAAGTTCCCGGCTTTCGACGGATCCACCTGCCCGCCGCGTTGCACCGAAAGGTCCACCCCGTCGAACCCCAGGCTCTGGAGAATCAGGGGCAGATCGAGGTATCCAATATCGATGAGCGCACGGGAATACAAGCAGACTGCCGGCGTGAGCCGCCTCCGCATGGCATTGCCCACCCGGGACTGCCCCCGCACTGCGGCGGCGCCCGCGAACCCCGCCAACAGCTGCCGTCTCGTGAGATCCATCAGCGCCAGGGGGGCACAGGCGCCTTTCCTGCGGCGGCTGCGCCCGCTTCCTTTGCTAATTGTAGTGCGCGCTTACCCGGCGCGTTTCTTCGCGGATGCCTGGGCTCTTTCAATCACGGTCCGGCGGTCCCCTTTTTCCCAGCTCTGGTGCACCTGGTCGTCGGTCAGACCCGCCACGCGGCCAAGCAGCAGGAACGGCGGGAGGGCATAGCGCAAAGTCTTCCATTGCGACATCTCGACGAGCGCCGGCAATGCGCGCTCGCGAATCAGGTCCAATGCCGCCTGGTTTCCCCCCTCAGTCAGGATGAGCAGTGCCTTAGTGGATTCCACTCGGTCACTGAGCACCACGGAATTCAACATTTCCACGAACCACGTTGGCGAAATCCTGATGGCCGGATCCGGTTTTTTTTGCGCCATCACCGCGATGGCGGCCAGCGCCCTGGTGGCATTGGTTCGCACTGCATCGTCGGGGTCCTGCAAGGCGTATTGAAGGTCATTGACTACGTCGCCCTTGTTGGGAGCATAGCCGATGATGGTAGCTGCCGCCGCCCGCTCATCCGCTACCGACCCATTCCGCAGCACTTCGCGCAGCAACGGCACGTGATCAGCGGCGAATGCCAGAAAATAACTTTGAAAGCCGCGCACCAGGGGATCCGCCATCAGGGCGTGTCCGGCGGTCAAATCCTCGTCCGCTTTTCCGTTAACGGCCGCACGCATCACAGCGCCGAGAAAATCGTGATAGGAGTCCAGCAAATCCTGTGGCAGCGAAGCGCTGCCTCCCGGCGGCGAGCGGAAGGAAGCATGGGCTTCACTCCGCTCTTCGATCCCGATGAACAGGTCCGTCGCCGACCCTTCGCAGCAAACCGCCTGCACCTCGACCGCCACGACGCCAGGGATCTTGGCTATCTCGTCCTCCAGGTCGCCCTTCGAGGGAGGCAGCGGGCCGCCCGGCCGCACGTTGATCGTGCTCAGGATCTTCTCCGCGGAGACTTTGTGCAGGCCGTAGAAATTGATGTCGCCAAGGTGCGGCATCTGTGCCATGGCGGCACACACGAAGACTGCAGATAGGAGCGCGCGACCCACAGCTATGAGACGTTCCGGGCGGTGTTTATGTTGCTCAGCCTTACGCCTGTTTTTGCGCAAATGGCCCGATGATCGGCAGGACCACGGTTTTTCCCTGGTAGGTGGCGAACAACAGGTAGAGCCAGAGCGCGAAACACGCCAGCCAGAACAGTGGGAATACAACTCCCGTCAGCAGGCCGAAAAGGCCGATCGCGGCGAGCAAGATGCGGAAGAAGATGCCGAGCACGATTTCCACCGCAATAATCGCCACATTCAGGAAAATGGACTGGAATGCGTGGAACCGGATGGCGCGATTCTTGTTATACGGCTCCAGCACCAGGAAGATGATTCCCGTGATGAATCCCAGCACGTAGCAGAGCATGGACGCGACGTTGTCCGCCATGGGTGCTGCCATCGGCTGGGCTCCGGCCGGCCCGGCAGATGGAGCAGGCCCGGCAGCCGGCGGCGGGGTCCCCGCATTCACGGCCGATCCGCATTTGGCGCAGAACCTTCCTTCAACCGGAGCACCGCAAGTCGCACAGAATGCCATGGAACCTCCTTCCGCGCAATGTACTAACATAGCCCGCGAATTGCAAGCCCCGGGCGTAACTTTTGTAACGTCACCGTCCGGGACGGCCTAGTACCACGAGCGGAATCACCGCTCCGGCGACTGCCCCGATCCACAGGGCGGGGTTACCCGCGCCCAGAAACGAGAGCAGCAAGCCGACCAGCGATCCGATCCCCGCTCCCACCACCGCGACCATGATTCGCTTGCCCATATCAATGCACTTCCCCCACCATACCTCCGCCGGAAGTTGGGCGGACGGTCGCCTTT
>Ga0335081_10001737_pt1 | contig 34643 bp, 32 predicted proteins | sample Lox_Sample_35_FD_206713 | JGI IMG/M metagenome (GOLD analysis project Ga0335081, IMG submission 206713) | Soil microbial communities from Loxahatchee National Wildlife Refuge, Florida, United States - Lox_Sample_3.5 | ecosystem: Environmental > Terrestrial > Soil > Wetlands | place: USA...
GACCCTATAGCCTCTGGTGGTATGCCGTCCTGCTTCTACTGGTTGCCACGCTTGCGGAATCCTTGCTTTCGAGCCAATATTTGACGATGTCCCGGGAGGAGCCATGAACACTCGGTATCACCTGGACTCCTATATCAAGCAGGTGCAGAAGCGCTTGCGTATCGGCGCTGTCCTGCGCGGAACCGCGATCTTCACCTCGGTGGCGCTGGCCCTCACCGTGGTCCTGGTCCTGTTCGCCAACCACTACGCCTTCGCCTCCTGGACCCTGACGGCCTCGCGCGTCGTCCTGCTGATCGCGCTGGCCCTGGTGATTGGCTTCGGTTTGGCTCTCCCGTTGTACGGGCTCACTCCGCGGCGCGCCGCCGGGAAAGCGGAAAGCGCCTTCCCGCAGTTCGAACAGCGCCTGGTGACCTACTCGGAACGCGATAAATCGAAGAAGGAGCCCTTTCTCGAACTTCTGGCTGCCGACACGCTGGAAGTGTCGCGCGACGCCCAGCCCGAGCGGCTCGTTCCCAACGCGCATTTACTGGGCGCGCTGGCGCTCGGTTTGGCTTCCCTGGCCATCTTGATCTGGCTGGTCGTCGCCGGGCCCGGCTTTCTCGGCCATGGCGCCGAGCTCATTTGGGCCGGCGGCGCGCACGTTATTGCGCCGATCTATACGTTGCAGGTAGCGCCCGGAAACGCCGCCGTGCGGCGCAATGCCGACCAGTTGATTACAGCCCAACTCGGCGGCCTGCAGACCAATAACGCCAAGCTCTTTGCCCGGTTCCAGAGCGCCTCCAAGTGGGAGCAGGTTCCCATGCAGCCGCAGCCGGGAGGCTCCGGGTTTCAGTTCCTCTTCGCCGGCTTGCCCGAGGGCGTCGAATATTACGTCCAGGCCGGCCCACTCACCTCGCAGCATTTTAATTTGCGCGTGGTGGATATGGCTCAGGTCAAGCAGATTCGCGTCACCTACCGCTTCCCGTCTTGGACCGGATTGAAGAATGAGGTCGAGGAACATGGCGGCGATTTGCGCGCCGTCGAGGGCACGGACGCCGACCTCGAAATCACGACCGACCGCCCCATGAACGGCGGCAACCTCGTGCTGGACGATAAGCAGATCCAGCTCAGCGGCGGCGATGGCAACGTCTACAAAGGGACCGTGCACATCGATAAGGACGGGCAGTATCACGTGGCCGCCAACGAGCAGGGCGAAACGCTGCGCGTCTCCGACGACTTCTTTATCGAAGCCCGCAAGGCCAATCCTCCCGAGGTGCGGCTCAACAAGCCCGCGGGCGACTATCGTGCCAGCCCCATCGAGGAAGTTACCGTCAACGTCAACGCCGACGGTGAGTTCGGGCTGAACTCCATCGACCTGCATTACTCGGTCAACGGCGGCGACGAAAAGACCATCAGCATGCTGAAGCAGAAGGGCTCCAAGCAGGTCGATAACGCGACGGTCCTGTCGCTCGAGGATTTCAAGCTGGTGCCGGGTGATATCGTCAGCATCTATGCCACGGCCAAGGACGCCCGTTCGGAATCGCGCACCGACATGTTCTTCATTCAGGCCGATCCCTTCGAGCGCGAATTCTCGCAATCCCAGGCGGCCGGCGGCGGAGGCGGCGGCGGAGGAAGTTTCGGCCAGGGCGATCAGACCGAAATCTCCCAGCGCGAAAAAGAGATCATCGCCGCGACCTGGAAGCAGAAAGATCCGGCGGCCAAGCCCACCAAAGAGGAGGGGACGGAAAACGCCAAGTTCCTCTCCGGCGTTCAGTCCAAGCTTCGCGATCAGGCCGTCTCTCTTGCCGGCCGCCTGGAAGCCCGCGAGTTGAGCGACGCCAACCAGGAGTTCAGCGATTTCGAGAAGGACATGTCCAGCGCCGCGGCGGCCATGGGCCCGGCTGCGGACAAACTGCAGAAGCAGAAGTGGACCGACGCGATACCCGACGAGCAAAAGGCCCTGCAGTATTTGCTTCGCGCGGAAGCGACGTTCCGTGAGATTCAGGTGGCTTTCGGCGCGCGAGGCGGAGGCGGAGGGGGTGGCGGAATGGCCGGCCGAGATCTTTCCAGCCTCTTCGATCTCGAGCTCGATGTGGAGAAAAATCAGTACGAAACCGGCCAGACGGCCTCCTCGCAGAATCAGCGCGCTCAAGAGATCGATGAGGCGCTGCAAAAGCTGGAGCAGTTGGCACAGCGCCAGCAGGAGCTGGCCCAGCAGCAAAACGGAAACAACCAGACCTACCAGCAGCGCTGGCAGGAGGAGATGCTGCGCCGCGAAGCCGAGGAGCTGCAGCGCCAAATGGAGCAATTGGCGCGCAACCAGCAGCAAAATCAACAGGGGCAGCAGCAGAGCGGCCAGCAAAGCGGGCAACAGAGCGGAGACCAAAGCGGGCAGCAGAGCGCGAGTTCCGGCTCGAATGGCCAGCAGGGGTCCAACGGTTCTCCAAGCGGCTCTCCCAACGGCAATTCCCAGCAGCAGCAAAGCGCTTCGCAGCAAGCCAATCAGCGCATGCAGCAGGCGCTGAACGACCTGAAGCAGGCCAAGGAAGATATGGAACGGGCCGCTTCCAAGGATCAGAATGGCGCCGCGGCGCGCCGCGCGGCGGAACGCTTGCAGGAAGCCTCCAATCTCCTGAACGGCTTGCAGCAGCGCGAGGCTTCGCAGCAGATGGACGCCATGGCGCGCGAAGGCGATCGCCTGCAAAAGGAAGAGCAGGACGAGGAAGCGCGCGAGAAGCAGTTGTTCGCCCACGGCAATACGGTCGACGGCCTGAGCCAGAGCAACGAACAGGCCAAGCTTGCCGACGACCGGCAGCAGACCGCCGAAGCGCTGAACGGGCTGGAAAAGCAGATGCAAGAAGCGGCGCGGTCTCTCGGCGGGAGTCAGCCAAAATCCGCCGATAAACTGCGCCAGGGCCTCAGCGGCATGGAGCAGGACGATCTGACCAATCGCATCAACAAGAGCGCGGACTGGATTCGCCGCGGCATCGATCCTAGCGCCAACGACGCCGGCGAAAAGATGAGGGGGCTTAGCGGGAACGGCATCGCCGAAGGCATGCAGCGGCTCGATGATCAGTTGCATCAGGCGCAGCAGGCCTTCAATCGCCAGCAGCAGGATCCCCAGCAAGTGCTCAATCAGGTGGAGCGCCTGCGCAACCAGATGGAGGCGCTTTCCCGCGGGATGAGCGACCAGGCCGCCCGCAACGCACAGCCGGGACAGCGGCTGCCCGGTCAACAGCCCGGCCAAGGACAGCAACCCGGACAGCAACCTCAGATGGGACAGCTCAACCGCAACGGCCAGCCTGGTAATGGTCAGCCCGGCCAAGGAAACCAGCAGGGCCAGCTCAATGGCCAAAACGGAAATGCTGGCGGACCTAACGGCGGACAGCTCGGGCCGCGCGGCGGCGCTTGGGCCGGCGGTTACGGCCCGATCGATCGCCAATTCTATGGCGGCGATACCGGCGGCACTTGGGCGCCGGGACGCGAGACGCAGCAGGTGCCTTCCACGCCGCAGGAGATTCAGCGGGCCTACGAAGACGCCGTGCGCCAGCTCAACGCCTTACGGCAGAGCTTCCAGGGCCAGCCCGAACCGTTGGCCGATCTTCAGGAGCTGATCAAGGAGATGCAGCGGCTCGATCCCAGCCGTTTCCCCGGAAATCCGGCCATGCTGGAGGAACTGCACGACCAGGTGCTCACCAGCGTGGACAAGTTGGAGTTGCGGCTGCGGCGGCAAGCCGATACGAACGATGCCGATGCAGGCCAGATTCGCAGCGGCGATTCGCAACCCATACCGTCTGGATATCAGGATTCTGTGGCGGATTACTTCCGGCGCTTGAGCAAGAATCCGCAGCAGAATTCTCAGACGAATCCATAAAGAACCGTCGAAGAAAAAGCAGATCCCAACGCGGCTGGGTTCGGGATGACAGCGTAGCGGAGAACAACCCTGAAGGATTCTCCGTCGCTGCGTTCCTCAGAATGACAAACCACACAAAGAGAGATTCGTCGCTTCGCTCAGAATGACAAGCTCTTTCAGCGAAGGGATCTTGCTCTAGGCCTTCACTTCTGAGGCGATCGCTTCGCCTACTTCCTTTGTGTTTGCGCGGCCGCCGATATCGGCTGTGCGCGGACCACCGCTTCCCAATACCTTTTCGATAGCACGCTCAATGGCATCCGCCGCGGGAGCTTCGCCCAGATGGCGCAGCATCATGGCGCCGGACCAGATTTGGCCGATCGGATTGGCGATACCCTTTCCCGCAATGTCCGGCGCGGAGCCGTGCACCGGCTCGAACATGGAGGGAAATTCGCGCTCGGGATTCAGATTTCCCGAGGGGGCGATTCCAATAGACCCCGCGATTGCCGGGCCCAAATCCGAAAGAATGTCGCCGAAGAGGTTCGAGCCAACGACTACGTCGAACCAGTCGGGATGCCGGACGAAATGGGCGCTGAGGATATCGATGTGGAACTGGTCGGTGCGAATTTCCGGATACTCTTTGGCGATGGCGGCGAAGCGCTCGTCCCAGAACGGCATGGTGTAGATAATGCCGTTCGATTTGGTCGCCGAGGTCACGTGGCGCCGCCGCGTTTTCGCTAGCTCGAAGCCGTAACGGATGATGCGGTCGCATCCGCGCCGGGTGAAAACCGATTGTTGCAGCGCGAATTCGTCCTCGGTGCCCTGAAAAAGCCGCCCGCCGATATTCGAGTATTCGCCTTCGTTATTCTCGCGGACCACGCAGAAATCGATTTGCCCCGGCGGAAAATTTCTCACCGCCGGCTCGATGCCCGGAAACAGGCGCACCGGGCGGATATTCGCGTACTGCTGAAATCCGCGGCGAATGGGGATCAGCAAGCCCCAGAGCGAGACGTGGTCGGGAACGCTAGGGTGGCCCACGGCGCCGAGAAAGATGGCATCGAAGGGGCGGAGCTGCTTGAGTCCGTCTTCCGGCATCATGCGGCCGGTCTTTAGATAGACCTCACAGCTCCAGTCGAACTCTTTCCAGGCGAGAGAAAACCCGAAACGGCGCGCGGCGGCCTCGGCCACGCGGATTCCCTCGGGCGTGACTTCCCTGCCTATGCCGTCACCGGGAATGGAAGCGATCTTGTAGCTTTTGGAGGGCGAGGCGGTCATTAGCGAAAAAGTCAGGCCGCCCACGCGGCGAGGGCGAACGAATTGATGGAGAAATTCCGACGGATCATGGAGTCACCTCACTTACCTCCCGAAAAAAACAACTGCAGATCCCTTGGCCCCCGAAGGGCCTCGTGATGACAGCCTTGCTGTGGTCGGCGGCTGGGTGTGGCCTCGAAAGTGGGCTGCGAGCCCCCACCCCCCACCTTTTTTGTAAACATTGTCATTCCAAACGAGTTAAGTTTGCGGGTTGGAAAACGTTGTCATTCTAAATGATTTAACGCCTCCCGGTTACGGAACCGCGTTCCAAATGAAAGGATTGCGCGCACTCGTCTCCGTCGCATGTATATCCATTATCTCACGCGAGTAAAGAGTGGAGACAGGTAGTGGCTGGCGCGGAAAAGAGAAAGCCTCAGGTCTCGGCCGGACTTTTCATACGCGTGCGCTGACGCGCCGAGCGTGGCCGCGACCTCAGCTACGGTCTTGCCCACTACAAAGGCCCGCCTCTCCGGGAGCCGGCATCGAATAGCAAGAGTTTCTCATGCCGGACATCGATTGCCGCTGCACGTACGCGGGCTGCAAAGGGCGCACTGAGGTGCGGGACCGTTATGGCAGCAAAACGTGGAAAAGAGACCCGCAAGAATCAGGCAGGCTGGCAGGAAGGAACCGATCCGGTCGCGGAATCGTCCGACGAGTTGTTTCCCGCAAGCGATTCTCCGGCGTGGACGACCAGTGGCGACGGCCGTCCGGAACTAAAGAAGCGACGAAAGAAGCGCGTCTGATCTCCATGCGCCGAATGCAATGAGTGAGCTTGCGGAACCGCAGCAGGCGTCTTCCCCGCTGGCCTATTGCACGAGCATCCCCGCCCGGCTGGACCGGCTTCCCTGGAGCCGGTTTCATTGGCTGATTGTGTGGGCGCTGGGGATCACCTGGATCCTGGACGGCCTGGAAGTCACGCTGGTCGGCGCCATCAGCGGCGTTTTGCAAGAGCCGGAGGTGATGAACTTCGCGCCCGCGACGATCGGGTTCATCGCTTCGATGTATATCGCGGGGGCCGTTTTAGGCTCGCTTGTCTTCGGATACCTCACCGACCGCTGGGGCCGCAAGCGGCTTTTCTTCATCACGCTGGTTATCTATCTGGGCGGAGTGCTGCTGACGGCGCTGTCGTGGAGCGTCTGGAGCTTCGCGCTATTTCGCTTTCTGACCGGCGCGGGGATCGGCGGCGAGTACGCGGCCATCAATTCGGCCATCGACGAATTGATCCCGGCGATGTACCGCGGGCGCGTGGACATCATCGTGAACGGCAGCTATTGGATCGGCGCGGCCGTCGGTTCGCTCGCAACTCTGGTGCTGCTCGACCCGTACATTCTGCCGCCGAATCTAGGGTGGCGGATCGGCTTCGGCACAGGCGGGCTGGTGGGCCTGTTTATCATTGCCCTGCGGAAGTACGTGCCGGAAAGCCCGCGCTGGCTGATGACGCATGGCTACGAAAAAGAGGCCGAGGAGACCACCCGGCTGATCGAATCCGAAATCGCGCGGCAAACGGGCCGCAGGCTGGAGCCGGCGTGCGGGCGCGAATTGAAGATCCATCCGCGGAAGTCGTTCGGATTCGGGGTGGTGGCGCGCACGATGCTGTCCACCTATCTGAGCCGGTCGATTCTGGGCCTGCTGCTGATGATGTCGCAGGCCTTCCTCTATAACGCCGTGTTTTTCACCTACGCGCTGATCCTCACGCGGTTTTACGACGTACCGGCCGGGCGCACGGGAATTTACCTTTTGCCGTTCGCGCTGGGGAATTTTGCCGGGCCGCTGGTGCTGGGCCACTTCTTCGATATCATCGGCCGGCGGCAAATGATTTCCGGGACTTATGCCATATCCGCGCTGCTGCTGGCGGCGACGGGCTGGATGTTCAGCAAGGGCTATCTCTCCGCCGATACGCAGACGGCGCTGTGGACGGTGATCTTCTTTTTCGCTTCGGCGGCGGCGAGCTCCGCATACCTCACGGTAAGCGAAATCTTTCCGCTGGAGATTCGCGCGCTGGCGATTGCGTTCTTCTTCTCGGTGGGAACCGCTGTTGGCGGCGTGGCGGCACCGTGGCTATTCGGGTACCTCATCGGCACTGGATCGCGCGATAAGATTTTCTTCGGATATCTGATCGCGGCGATTCTGATGCTCGTAGCGGCCGTGGTGGAGGCGTTCTACGGGCTCAAGGCGGAGCGAACTTCGCTGGAAGAGCTTTGCGTGCCGCTTTCGGCGGCGCAGGAATAGGCGAGTTTCTTTACTCTTGCGGGTGTCGCTTGCTCGTGTTGGCGACGAGCCGTAACCAGCGAACAAAGGAACCGCAGAGGATTTTTCGGCCTCGACGCGGCGAAAAGAAAAAGCAGATCCCTCACCCCCGTCCAGAATGCGGCCGGGTTCGGGATGACAGCTCGCGCGCTGGAGGAGCGGCAACGGGTTCACGTCTCGCGGCGTGTCCGTTGGCGGTTTCCTTCTCGTGTAGATTGGCTACGATGCCGGCGCCCGCTGCGTTGCGATGATGGACCGCAGCGCCAAAGGCCCGCCAGATGCGCCAGTTCCCCGCGTACTCCTCGAGCATGCGCTCGGGATGAAACTGCAGGCCGACCACGAAGCGATGGCGGGGATCGTAGAACGCTTCCACCAGGCCATCTTCGGCATACGCCATGGGTTTGAGGTGGCGGCCCAGGCGGCGCACGCCTTGATGGTGATAGCTATTCACGAGCAAATCGCGGCGCCCATACCATTTTTCCAGCGGCGTGCCGGGAAGGATGCGCACCGGGTGGCGGTATTCGTCATAGTGCTCGTAGTTGATGTGCTTGAGCTCGGACTGTTTCTCTTTCTGTACATCGCCGTATAACGAACCGCCGCGCATGATGTTGAGCAGTTGCGAGCCGCGGCAGATGCCCATGATCGGAAGATCGTGGCGCAGGGCATGGCGGGCCAGGCGGATTTCGATGGAGTCCTTAAGCGGGTGAGTTTTTTCGAGATAGCGCAGGTTGGCATCTTCGTGCGGGTAGCGCCGTGGCTCGATGTCTTCGCCCTCCACGATCAGCAAGCCGCGCATGTTTTCCATGTACTGCGAAAGACAGCTGCGGGCGTTTTCGACCACGGGAACCATGATGGGAAGCGTCTTGATGCGAATGAGAAGCTGAAGATGAAATTCGCCGACGTAATCGATGAGCTTGTGCTTGCGGCTGGTGCGCCGCGTGACAACGAGAACGACGGGCCTTCTCATTGGGTTCTCACTCGAATTGCGAGCATTCGCGCAACTCTCAGGGAACCAGCAGGCGCAGCGCTTCGACCAGGCGCGCGTCCTTCTCGCGGCCCTGCGAAGCCACGCGGATGTGGCGGTCGTCCATGCCCACCTTATTGGAACAGTCTCGCACGTACATCTGGTGATCCTCGAGCAGGCGAGCCTGCAGTTCGCCGGCGGTCATGCCGGTATTCACTCTGAACAAGACGAAGTTGGCTCCGGTGGGATAGACGTCGATGCCGCGAATCGATTGCAGCGCGCCGTGAAGCCAGCGCACGTCGCCCATCAATCGCTTGCGGGCTTCGTGGTAGGCGGCGTCGGTCTGCGGCAGAAGCGAAAGAAAATATTCGGCCAGAGTGTTGAGGTTCCATGTGGGAATGAAGCGGCGCAGCCGATTGAGCAGGTAGAGATTGCCGCTGTGGCAATAGCCGAGGCGCAGGCCGGGCACGCCGCAATGCTTGCTCATGCTCCGGACGATGAGCAGATTGGAGAAGCGTTCGGCCAGGGGCATGAGACTGGGCACGGGATCTCCGGCGAAATCGATGAAGGACTCGTCGACGATGACGAGTTCGAGATCGGAGGCGGCGTTCAGGAAATCGATCATATCGTCGAGCGGGAGGAACTGGCCGGTGGGGTTGCCGGGGTTGATGATCAGCGCGGAGCGCAGATTGCGCTCGTGAATCCACCGCAAATACGCGGGCAGGCGCAGTTCGTAGCGCTGCCGGGGATCGAGCGGATAAAGTTCGGCGTCGCGCTGGTCGCGCAGCTTTTCGATATATTCGCCGAAGGTGGGAATGGGCACGGCGAAGCGGTCAATGAGAAACGTATTGATCAGGACGATGAGCTCAGTGGCGCCGTTGCCGATGATGAGCTTATCCGGGCTGACGTGCAGGACGGCGGCCAGATTGCGCTGGCTCATGATGGGGCTGCTGGAAGGATAAGACTTTATGAGACTAGCGAGATTGTGCTCAAGATCGCGCAGCATCTCCGGCGTGGGGTAGTAAGGGTTGGCGATGAAGCAGAAATCGATAATGTCGCGGGCCTTTTCGTAGCCAACCAGGTCTGAAAGCGCGGGCGAATGCGAAGTCTCGTAGAAGAGGTGGCGCTTCAGTTCCGCTGCCGACGCGATGGTGGTATTGGCCATAGGCGGTCCCCATTATCCCGAGTCTGTACCCGTCGCCAAATTATACTTCCGAATGATGGGGCCGTGCGGCTTCGGGTTGGAGACGCACGGTTTTTTGCGCCACTGAAGGAAAGGCGGCGGGTTTTGTGTCGATCCGAAACGAGCTAAAATAAAGATCGAGCGAAAGGGCCCTCACCTATTGGAGTCTGCCACATGGAAAATCAGGCGGCAAAAAAGAGTGAAGAACCGGCGAAGAAAGTGACCAAGACGGACGCGGAATGGCGCCAGCAACTATCCGACGAGGAGTACCAGGTGACCCGCAAGAAAGGCACGGAGCGGGCGTTCACGGGCAAATACTGGGATACGCACAAGGAAGGCGTATTTCAGTGCGTCTGCTGCGGCGAGCCGCTCTTCGATTCCTCGACGAAATTCGATTCGGGGACGGGTTGGCCGAGCTTCTGGGCGCCGATCGAGGCTTCCAAAGTGGAATTGGAGAACGACGAATCGTACGGCATGGTGCGCACCGAGGTGATGTGCCGCAAGTGCGAAGCGCACCTCGGACACGTGTTTCCGGACGGGCCGAAGCCGACGGGGCTGCGGTTTTGCATCAATTCGGCAGCGCTGAAGCTGAAGGAAAACGAAGGCAAGTAGCTACGGGGTTGCTCCTGGAACAGGAACCTTTGCCTGTGCGAGTTAAGAATTTGGGATATCAGAGCACAGCCAGGAGTGGCTGCGTCACGCGTGGAAGGTCTTGACGCGGGTGCGAGATTTGGTTACAGTCTTCAGGCCATGAAGGCACGCGGGCATCATCATCATTGCCACCATCATCACGGCGTTGAGCCGTGCCCGCGGAGGCTTGAGTAGCCAAGAGTTTTTCGAAAAGCGCTCTCACTGACCCGCTGGCGCAGCAAACGGCCAGCGGTTTTTTTTTTGCTTGTGTCGGATGGACGCGCTCCGGGAGGACCGATGGATTTGGATTTTGACAAGCTCGAAGGGCTGATTCCCGCGATCGTGCAGGACGCGCGCACGGGCGAGGTGCTCATGCTGGGCTTCATGAACGAGGAAGCGTACGAGGAGACGCGCTCGACGGGCGCGGTGACTTTTTTCAGCCGGTCGCGCGGGAAGCTCTGGCGCAAGGGCGAACAGAGCGGCCACGTGCTGCGGGTGCGCGAAATGCTCGTGGATTGCGACGCGGATACAATACTGGTGCGCGTGGACCCTATCGGACCGGGAGTCTGCCACATGGGCTACCGCAGCTGCTTCTTTCGGCGCCTCGATGAGAATGGCGACGCAAACATTGTGGAAGAGCGCGCGTTCGATCCCGACGCCGTGTACGGCGGAGGATCGCGCAAATGAGCTCGACGAAAGCGGGGCCGGCGCTGAAGCTGGGATTGCCCAAGGGCAGCCTGCAGGACGCCACGCTGCAGCTTCTGGCGCGCGCGGGCTGGCGCGTGACGGTGAGTTCACGCAGCTACTTCCCTAATATCGACGATCCCGAAGTGAACTGCATGCTGGTGCGCGCGCAGGAGATGGCGCGGTACGTGGAAACGGGCGCGCTCGACGCGGGCATCACGGGGCGCGATTGGGTGCTGGAGACGGGCGCGGAAGTGCAGGAGATGGCGGAGTTGCTGTATGCCAAGCAGAGCCTGGCGCCGGTGCGCTGGGTGCTGGCGGTGCCCGACAACGATCCGGCCCAATCGGCGCGCGACCTGCAAGGAAAAGTGATCGCCACGGAAGTGGTAAACCTGACGAAGAAATATCTGGCGCGCCACGGCGTGGAGGCGAGGGTGGAGTTCTCCTGGGGCGCGACGGAGGTGAAGGTTCCGCAGCTGGCCGACGCCATCGTGGAGATCACGGAAACAGGATCGTCGCTGCGCGCCAACCGGCTGCGCATCATCGATACGGTTCTGGAGTCGCGCACGGTGTTCGTCGCCAACACGGCGGCGGTGAAAGATCCCTGGAAGCAGGAGAAGATTTCCAACATCGTTCTGCTGCTGCAAGGGGCGATCTCCGCGTACAACAAAGTGGGCATCATGCTGAACGTACGGCGCGAGCATCTGGAGGGCGTGCTGCGGGCGCTGCCGGCGCTGAAGAATCCGACGATCTCCACGCTCTCGGACGCCAATTGGGTGGCTATCAACACCATCGTGGACGAGGACGTGGTGCGGCACCTGATTCCCAAGCTGAAGGCGGCACAAGCGCAAGGCATCGTGGAATATCCGCTGAACAAGATCGTGCTGTAATGCGCATTCTCCGGCTGACATCGCGACTGGAGGAGAAGATCCTGGGCGCACGACACCGTCATAACGCGCGCGCGGAGGCGGTGAGCTCGCGCATCGTGCGAGACGTGCGCCGGCGCGGCGATGCGGCGCTGTTCCGCTGGACGCGGCGGCTGGATGACGTTCGGCTCACTCCGAGGAAACTTTGGGTCAGCGCGAGCGAACGGCGGCAAGGCTCGCGCGCCGTTCCGAAGGAACTGCGGGAGGCGCTGGAGCACGCCGCTCGAAATATCCGCCGCGTGGCGGAAGAGCAGCTTCCGCGATCGTGGAGCGTGGAAGTCGAACGCGGCGTGCGCGTGAGCCAGCGCGTCGCGCCGATCGACACCATCGGCTGCTACATTCCCGGCGGGCGTTTTTCCCTGGTTTCCACGCTGCTGATGACGGCCATTCCCGCGCAGGTGGCCGGAGTGCGGCGCATCGTGGTGGCCTGCCCGCGTCCCAACGCGGCATTGCTGGCCGTGGCGGAGATGCTTGGCCTAGAGGAGATCGCGCACATCGGGGGCGCACAGGCGATTGCCGCGTTCGCCTACGGGACGCGTTCGGTGCCGCGCGTGGACAAAATTTGTGGTCCGGGGAATCGCTTCGTAACGGCCGCCAAGCGGCTGGTCAGCGGTGATTGCGCGATCGATATGCTGGCCGGGCCGACGGAACTGCTCGTTGTTGCCGCGAGCGGGAATCCCGAATACATCGCTGCGGATCTCGTCGCGCAGGCCGAGCACGATCCAGACGCCATCGCGCTGCTGGTTACGACCTCGCGCAAGCTGGCCGAGAGGGTGCGCAAGGCAGTGGGCGAGCAGCTCGCGGATTTGCCGGAGGCAAATCCTGCGAAACGCTCGCTCCCGGAAAAAGGCGGCATCATTCTGGCTCCGGATTCCGGAGCGGCGATTCGCTTTGCGAATCGCTTCGCGCCGGAGCATCTGAGCATTCCCGGCGCGGAAGCGAAGATGGCCGAAAAGCTGGAGGCGGCTGGAAGCGTCTTTGTCGGCCCCTGGAGCGCGCAATCGATCGGAGATTATGCCAGCGGCACCAATCACGTTCTGCCCACGAGCGGCGGCGCGCGCACGCGGGGCGGCCTTTCCACATGGGACTTCGTGCGCTGCACCACCGTGCAGCAGGTGACCCCGGCGGGGTTGCGCAGCCTGAGCCCGGTGGTGGCGGCCCTGGCGGACGCCGAAGGGCTCGTCGCGCATCGGCGGGCAGTGGAGGTGCGCCGGTGAACGCGTCCGTCAGCCGCAGGGCGCGAAGTGCCGGGAGGCCTGCGCCGCTGTGCTTGCGCTTCCGCGCTTCGGTGGCGCGCATTCGCGACTACGAAGCGCCGGAGGAGGGCCGCGAGGGCAAGCTGCGTCTGGACTTCAACGAAAATACGGAGGGCTGCTCGCCCGCGGTCTTGCGCGCCCTGCGCAAAGTCACACCCGAGCAATTGGCGATGTATCCCGAGTACGAAAAATCGGTTCGGCGGCTGGCGAATTCGTTTGACGTGCGGCCCGCGGAGATGCTGCTCACGAATGGCGTGGACGACGCGCTGCGCTTGCTGATGGAAGTATTCATCGAGCCGGGCGACTCCGTGCTGGTGCCCGAGCCTACGTTTTCGATGTATCGGTTCTTTTCGCAGGTGGCTGGGGCACGCATCGTTTCCGTTCGCTACGATGAAGACATGAACTTCCCGCTGGCCGAAACGCTGCACGAACTGGCGCGCTCGCCGCATATTCTTTTCATCGCCAATCCGAATAACCCGACGGGGACGCTGCTGGACGAGGCGGCGCTGGCTCGAATCCTGGACGCGGCGCGCCGCACGCTGGTTCTGGTCGACGAAGCGTATTTCGACTTCGCCGGAATCACGGTGCTGCCCTGGATTCGGCGGCGGCCGAATTTAGTGGTGTCGCGAACTTTCTCCAAGGCCGCGGGATTGGCGGCGGTGCGACTTGGGGCGCTCTTTGCGCGCGCGGACGTGATTGCGGGGATGCGCCGGGCGTTCACGCCGTATCCCGTGAACTCGCTGGCACTGGTGGCGGCCGAAGCGGCGCTGAGTGACCGCAAGTTTATGCGCGCTTATATCGACGACGTGCTGGAGAGCCGCGAGCAACTGGCGCGCGGCCTAAAGCAGTTAGGGGCCCGCGTGTTCCCCAGCGGGGCCAATTTCGTTCTGGCGGACTTCGGGCGGGGCGGCTCGCGGCTGGTGAAGCGGCTGGCGAAACGCGGGATTCTGGTTCGCGACCGGGCGGGCGAATTTGGCCGGGACGGTTTTGTAAGGATTACGGCGGGTACGGTGGCGCAGACGCAGCGGCTGCTCCAAACGATAAAGGAGGAGCGGTGAAAGGCGCGGTGAAGGTGGCCCCGAAATTGGTGATTTTCGACGTGGACGGAGTTCTGGTGGACGTCCACGGCTCGTTTCATCGATCCATTCTCGATACGGTGAAGTACTTCACGGGCCGGCGCTTCACCTATAACGATATCCAGCACTGGAAGTCACGCTCCGGGTACAACGACGACTGGCGGCTTTCGACCGATTGGGTGAATTCGCTGGGGACCAAGGCCGAGTATGCGGACGTGAAGCGCATCTTCGAAAAAATGTATTGGGGGACGAATGGAACGCCGGGTAACGTGTGGCGCGAGCGCTGGCTCGTGCCGCCGCGCCTGCTGGCGCGCTGGGCCAAGCGCGCGGAACTAGCGCTCTTCACCGGTCGCAATCGCCGCGAGTTGGAGCATACGCTCAAGCACTTTGGCGTGGGCAAGCTCTTCTCGCGCACGGTTACGATGGACGACGTGAAGCAGCTCAAGCCTCATCCCGAGGGATTGCTGCGCCTCGTCGACGGCAACGAACCGCAGTCCGCGCTTTACCTGGGCGACAACCTGGACGATGCGCTGGCCGCCAAGCGAGCGGGGGTTCCCTTTCTCGGCGTGCTGCGCCACGGCAGCGAGGCCCATCGAGTGCGCGCGGGCCAATTGCGCGAGCATGGGGCGCGCATCATTCTGCACAGTACGAGCGAACTGGAGAAGTACTGGAAATGAGAAGCGCCGCAATCCATCGCGTGACGAAGGAGACGGACATCCGCCTGCGGCTGAATCTGGACGGCCGCGGGCAGGCGGACGTAAGCACGGGCATACGTTTTCTAGACCACATGATGGACCTCGTGGCGCGCCACGGCGCCATGGATTTGCAGATCGTCGCCAAGGGCGACCTGGACGTGGATCAGCACCACACCGTGGAGGATTTGGGCATTACCTTCGGCGAGGCGGTCACCAAGGCGCTGGGCTCGAAACGCGGCATCCTGCGCGCGGGCTACTTCCTGATGCCCATGGACGAAACGCTGGCGTCAGCGGCCATCGATTTCAGCGGGCGGGCGCATTGCGTCTGCCAATGGCGCTTTACGGCGCGACTGGTGGGGGACCTGCAAACCGAATTGGTAGAGGACTTCTTTCGCGGATTCGCGCAAGCCGCGGCGGCCAACGTGCATCTGCGGCTGGTTTACGGCCGGTCATCGCACCACCAGGTGGAGGCTATCTTCAAGGCTTTCGCGCGCGCCTTGCGGTTCGCCGCGACGCGCGATCCGCAGCTCAAGCGCGTGCTTCCCAGCACGAAGGGGCTGATATGAGCGGAGCGATGAAGATTTCGCTGGTGGAGTACGGCGCCGGGAATTTGCCTTCGGTAGAGCGCGCGCTGGCGCGGCAAGGCATCGAAACCGAGCGCGCGTCGACGCCGGATGCGGTGGCCGCGGCTCGCGTGCTGGTGCTTCCTGGCGTCGGACACTTTGGCCAACTGATGCGCACGCTCGGCACTCGCGGCTTGCTGGCGCCGATCCGGGAGGCTATTTCCGGCGGCGTTCCCATGCTGGGCATCTGCCTCGGGCTGCAGGCGCTCTTCACCTCCAGCGCCGAGGCGCCGGACGACACCGGGCTCGACATCATACCGGGCACCGTGGCCGCGCTGCCGGTAACGGCCAAGCTGCCGCACATGGGATGGAATCAGTTGCGCAAGGTGCGGCCTTCCGCCCTGCTCGAGGGCATTCCACCGGACGCCTACTTCTATTTCGCGCACTCCTATGCCGCGCTCGACGCGGGCGAATCTACCGTGGCCACGTGCGAGCATGGAGTCCCGTTCGTCGCCGCACTGGAGCGCAGGAACCTTTTTGCCGTGCAGTTTCACCCGGAGAAATCGGGCGACGTGGGTGCCCGCGTGCTTGCTAATTTCGTTGGGTACGCCGCGAGGAAGAGCGCATGACTCTGGCGCGGCGCATTATTCCCTGCCTGGATACCGACGGAGAGCGCGTGGTGAAAGGCGTGCAATTTTTTAACCTGCGCGATGCGGGCGATCCCGCGGCGCTGGCGGCGCGCTATAACCGCGAGGGTGCAGACGAACTGGTGGTGCTGGATATCGCCGCGTCGCGCGATCACCGGCCCACGTTTCTCAACACGATTTGCCGCGTGGCCGCCGAGTTGGCCATTCCCCTCACGGCCGGCGGCGGCGTGGCCAACGTGGACGAGGGCCGCGCCATCCTGCGCTCCGGCGCCGATAAGCTCACCGTCAATACCGCGGCGCTGCGAAGGCCAGCGCTTCTTACCGAGCTTGCCGCCGAATTCGGGGCGCAAGCCGTGGTTCTAGCCATCGACGCGAAGCGAGTGGGCCAGAGATGGGAAGCCTTCGTGCGCGGCGGCCGGGAATCATCGGGCCGCGATGCGCTGGAGTGGGCCATCGAAGGCACGGAGCGTGGCGCGGGCGAGATTCTGCTGACCTCCATGGATCGCGACGGCACGCGCAGCGGGTTCGACCTGGAGCTGACGGCAACGGTTTCCGAGCGGGTGACGGTTCCTGTGATTGCCTCGGGCGGGGCGGACACTCCGGCGACCTTCCTTGATGTTTTTGAAAAGGGAAAGGCGGATGCCGCGTTGGCCGCATCTATCTTTCACGATTCGGTGCAAGGGTTGCGCGAACTGAAGTGCTTCCTCCATTCTCAAGGAGTCCCGGTAAGGCTGAGCGGGTAAGGGTGGACGTCGTGCGGGCAGAACGAAAAGCAGATTCCTCGTCGCCGCAAAAGGCGCTCCCGCTCCTCGAAATGACAACGGGGCGAGGATGCGGCTGAGCGCAATGGCATATTCATGATCATTCCGTGCATTGATCTTCAGGACGGGCGCGCCGTGCAGTTGATTCACGGGCGCAAGCTGCGCATCGCGGTGAACGACGTTTTCGGCCTGCTGGAGCGCTTTCGCAAATACCCGCTGCTGCACATCATCGATCTGGACGCCGCCATGCGGCGCGGCAGCAACGCGCGGCTGGTGGGGCGGCTCTGCCGCAAAGCTCCCATGCGCGTGCGCGTGGGGGGCGGAATTCGCACGGCCGCGCGGGCCAAGAGCATTCTCGACGCGGGCGCGGAGAAGGTGATCATCGGCAGCGCGGCGTTTCAGGGCGGCGAGGTGAACGACTCCTTTCTCTCGCAGATGGCGCGAGCGGTGGGAAAGAAGCGAATCATCATCGCGGTGGATACGGATGCTGGGCGAATTCTGGTGCGCGGATGGCAGGACAAGCTGAAGCTGACGCCGGAGGAGGTCTTTCCCGAACTGGAACGCTACTCCTCGGAGTTTCTTTGCACCTACGTGGACGCGGAGGGCACCATGCGCGGCACAAACTTGCGCTGGTTCCGCAAACTGCGCGAGGCCACACGCCGGCCGATTACGGCGGCGGGAGGAATTCGGAGCAGGAAAGAGGTGCGCCAACTCGAGAAACTGGGGATGAACGCGGCCGTGGGGATGGCGCTTTACCTGGATCAGTTGGGCTGAGGAAATTCGGGCCGCCGAACACCCCGGAAATCCCGCATCTGACGCAGAATCAGCGGATTACAGTGTGCTCAGAGTTTTCCCTTTCGCTTTGTAGATCTCCTGTTAGAATAAGTTTTTTAACCGTACGGGTTCAAGCTTCGTCTTTCCCGTCGTCTGGTTCAATCCGCATGAAACGTTACGGCGAACATCGCATTCCCGGACGGCTTTTTGTTGTCGAAGGCATCGACGGCTCCGGCAAATCCACTCAACTGATGCTCTTGCACCAATGGCTGAAGGCCGAGGGTTACGGGGTGGTCTTCAGCGAATGGAACTCGTCGCCATTGGTCAAAGACACCACCAAGCGCGGCAAGAAGAAGCAGCTGCTCACGCCGGCGACGTTCAGCCTGATCCACGCCACGGATTTTGCCGACCGCACCGAACGCAACATCATTCCCCTGCTCAAAGCCGGCGCCGTGGTGCTGTGCGACCGTTACATCTACACGGCGTTCGCGAGAGACGCCAGCCGGGGAATGGATCCCGAGTGGATCCGCGAGTTATATGGCTTCGCCGTGAAACCCACAGTGGCCTTTTACTTCCGGGTGCCCCTGGAAACGGCCATGAAGCGCATCAGCGACGCGCGCGCCGGATTCAAATTCTACGAAGCCGGCATGGACCTGGGCCTGAGCGACGATCCGGATGAAAGCTTCCGCCTGTTCCAGGGCCGCATTCTGGAGGAATACGAAAAGATGATCCCGGAATTCAGTCTGACGGTAATCGACGCGACCCTGCCCATCGAAACGCAACAACAGGAGATGCGCTTAATGGTTTTGGCTAAACTGACGCAAGCAAAGCAGCTCCGGGTGGCGCCATGAAGGAAAGCTACGGAGTCCGGCTGCCCGGCCTGAATCTCGACGACCTGGTCGGCAAGCTGATCGTGCTGGAAGGAACCGACGGAGTGGGGAGGTCGACGCAGATTCGGCTGCTGAAAGAGTGGCTGGAGCAGCAGGGCCACGCCGTGCTGGACACGGGATTGACGCGCTCAGGTTTGGTGGGCAAAGGCATCAAGCGCGCCAAGGAAGGCCACACGCTGGGACGCATCACGCTATCGCTTTTTTATGCCACCGACTTCGCCGACCGGCTGGAAAACGAGATCGTGCCGGCACTGCGGGCTGGGTTCGTGGTGCTGACGGACCGATATATCTATTCGTTGATGGCGCGGTCCATGGTGCGGGGGCTCGATCCCATGTGGGTGCGCAACATTCACCGCTTTGCCCCCAAGCCGGACGCTATCTTCTATCTGCGCATCGGCGTGGACGAGCTGATTCCCCGGGCCGTCTTTACTCGCGGCTTCGATTACTGGGAATCGGGGATGGACCTCTACTCGGCCGAGGACATGTACGACAGCTTCCGAAAATACCAGACCGCGCTGCTCGACCAGTTCGATCGGCTCGCGGAGGAGTTCCATTTCAACGTGATCGACGCGCGCCCCGAGCCCCGCGTCATTTTTGAGCAACTGAAGGCGGGCATCGATCGCATCCTCATGCCCCCGACGGGGCGGCCCACGCTCACCGCGCCCGAGGAAGAGCCTGAGCCCGCCGTCGAGGAGATGGCCCTCGAAGAGGCCTCGGAGGAGCGGCGCAGGCGGGCCTAGCGAATCATGAAGGCTGAAGACGAACGTCATTCGGCGGCGTCGCGCTCCCTGAAGCGCTCGCTGGAGCGCGCCCTGCGTAACCACCGGCGCGCCGGCAAGAAGCTAGAAGCCGATCCGGTGCACGACCTCCGCGTTTCGCTGCGCCGCTGCCGGTCGCTTGCGGAAGGACTCTGCGCGATCGATCCCGATCCTATCTGGCGGCGCCTGCGAAAGGCTTCCAAGCGGCAGCAAAGCGCACTTTCGGATTTGCGCGACCTCCAGGTGCTGGAGAGTTGGCTGAAGCCGTTGCGGTTGACGGCGGGGCCGGTGGGCGAGGCGCTGGCAAAGCGCCTGAAAAAAGAAGAGCGGCGAGCCCGGCGAAAGGCGAGACGGTCGCTGGACTCCTTCCCTCGAGGCCGCTGGAAGGGCTGGGTGCGGCGGCTTCCCGCGCACGCCGAGCACATTCCCGCTAACGAGCCCCGCGTGACGCAACTCGCGCTGAAGCAATTGATGCGGGTGATCGACTTGCACAACCGCTGGGTCAACGAGAGCCAAAAAGAGGCGCCGAACCTCAAGATATGGCACGAACTGCGCGTGACGGTGAAGCGCTTCCGTTACATGGTGGAGAGCTTTTTGCCGGAAAAGAGCCAAGCCTGGCGCGAGAAACTGGGACAGGCCCAGGATTTGCTGGGAGAGGGGCACGATCTGGACGTCTTGCGCGCGCTGATCGTGAAGCTTTCGAACAAGAAAAGGCTGCGCAAGGACGAAAACGCGGTAGCGAAAGCGCTCGGCCGCGTGGACGCGGCGGCGCAAAAGCGGCACGACGAATACGCAGAGCTGGTCTCGGGCTCAACGGGTAGCCGCGAGCGCGAGGCGGGCGCGGACGAAGCCGCAGAGAACACAGAATTGGAGTTCGCGCGGCAGCCACAGCTCGAGAGGGGGTCGCTGTGGGACAGCTGGCGGGACGAACTGCTGGCAATCGTCAAGGTCAGTGGCCGAGGCGGCGAAGAATCCGCGAAGTCAGCACCCAGAAGAGCGTCGCACGCAAAGGCGCCAGCGAGTCGATATCCAGGCAGGCCGCGCCGGATTTCTTCAGCGACGTAAAGGGCGCCGTGGCCTTGAGGGCGTGGGCGATGAATTCGTCCATGTGCGGCGCGTGCCCGAAGCAGATCACTTCCCCGCTCAACCGAGCCAGTTCGTCCACTAACTTGCCCGGCTTGGCCTCGGGCTTCAGCGCCTCGGTCGTCTTCATCTGCTTGCAATCCAGACCCAGAACTTCGCAAATGATCTCGCCGGTCTGCACCGCGCGCACATAAGGGCTGGTAAGCAGCGTGGTAGGCTTGACGCGCAGAGCGCGCAATCCGCGCGCTGCGGCACGGGTGCGCTGAATGCCCTTAGGCGTGAGATAGCGCTCGGGATCGGGCGGGCAGTCGGGATCTTCCCGGTCGATGGCAATGCCATGCCGCATCAGATAGAGACGCATGCCGCTCCCCATTTCTTCGGGGTCGTCCGCCGATTCCGTTCTGTCACGAAAGGAAACCATGGCTGATCCCATCCGAGCGCCACTATCGACCGTCCTTTCCGAGCGCTGCTTGCGAATGTTTGATGATGAAGACAGGCCGGATGAACCGGAGGGCTTGGTCATGCCGCGGAACGGCCGGCGAGCAAGGACGGACGCCGCGCGCCATTGCCGTTTTGAGCGCGCCGGACACAAGCAAATCTCACGGGCATGCCGAACTCCGCCTCGAAGAATTTGGCCTTGCGGCGCAGTTCGCGCAGGTTGACTTGAGTCTCGTTGGCGACCAAACGCAATAGAACGCTCTTGCGCTGAATTTTGGCCTCCACGCGCCGGACAGCTTGAGTGCTGCCCGCGTCCAAGGCCACGGCGATGCGCAGCAGAGCCGCCAACTGCCTCACGCGAGTGCGGTCGGCCGCGGCAAGCTCGCTGAAAAGGCGATGGTGCGGCTCCGGCGTGGACTCGCCATGGTAGCGCACCAGGCAAGCCACCACGGATTGCTGATGGTCGCTGAGGCCGGGAATATCGGCGTGGCGCACGAGATACTCGCCGTGTTTGTGGTGGCCCTTGGCGTTCACGGCGATGCCCACGTCGTGCAGCAACGCCCCTAATTCCAAAGTGACGCGCTGCGAGGACGGAAGTTCGTGCACCGGCGCCAGTTGGTCGAAGAGCTGCGCAGCCATGCGGCGCACCTGCTCGCAATGCCCGCTATCGGAATGCATGCGCGCGGCAAAGCGGCGCGCTTGCTGGCGCAGCGCTTCGGCGCGCTCATCGTGAGCGCTGGCAGGCCCGAAGTGGGCGGCGGCGAGTTCGTGCAGCACGCCTTCGCGAACGCCCACGCCCGGAATAATCAACTGGTGCAGGTCCAGCAATTCTGCGAGCGTGGTGAAGACCACCGCGGCCACGCCGATCACCTCGGCGCGGTCACGGCGGACGCCGAAGTTATCCATGCGGCCTTCCACGTCCAGCCGCAGGATTTCCCACAGAATTTCGCGGAGGCGGCGAAGGTTCAAGGTATTAAAGCCGGCCATGCGGGGACCGGGAGCGATGCGAGAGAGCGCCTCGGCATTCCCACCGCAAGCCACGGCCGAGCTGCGCCCAACCTGCGGGGGCTCGTGCAGGCAACTCCGCAGAACGGAGCGGACGCGGCCTTGCAGCGCGTTGAAGGAGTCTGGCGTAAACGGACCGGACAGATCGAGCTGCTCCATCAGGCGGACCGTTCCCAGAGGCAGCGCGAAGCCGCGCTCCACTTTTCGTCCGCGCAGGAAATTCAGCTCGAGGCTGCCGCCGCCAAGGTCCAGAATCAGGCGCGGAGAAAAGCGACCCACGGAAACGCCGAACACCGCCTCGCGCACCAGCCGCGCCTCTTCGGCCGCACTGATGGCCACAAGCTCGATGCCCGCCTCGCGGTGGATTCGGGAAATGAGGGCGTCGCGATTGGCGGCTTCGCGCATGGCGCTGGTGGCCACGGCCGAATATTCGTCTACCTCATAGCGGTCCAGCAGGCCGCGGAAATGGCGAAAGGCTTCGACGGCGCGCTCCATGGTGCGCTGGTCCAGCCGCTTGCGGGTGAAGACGTTGTGGCCCAGGCGCACCGACCAACGCGCGGTGGCCAACTCGCGAATCTCGGTGGCCGAACTGGCGCGCGCTACGACCGCGCGAATGGCGTTCGATCCGGCATCAAGCGCGGCGATCGTCAGGGGCGATGGAGTTACCGGCATAGGACACCCGGATGGGGATGACTATAGGAGGGAGTACCGTTTTGAATTGCAGCAGCGAACCTGAACCTGGACCGATTCAGCGACGCCTCCAGAACCCTAGGGTGCCGCGCGACAATTCCTGGGCGGCCCTTTTCCGCCCCAGCGTGGGTTCAGAATAACACTACTCGGACAAAGCAAGATTAAATTTTGTTTACAAGAAGAGTTTCAGTTACCGGGAACGGAAACATCAGGAAACGATGGCGGCCAGGCTTTCGCGGCAAGCCGCCCCTGCCCGCCGGATGTCATCTTCGGTGTGAGCGGCGGCGACGAAAAGCGCTTCGAATTGGGAGGGAGCCATGAGGAATCCTCGCCGCAGCAACTCCTGAAAGAAGGAGACGAAGCGGCGCGTATCGGAGGTTTTCGCCGCGGCGTAGTTGTCCACTGGGTTCGCGGTGAAAAACAAGGTCAGCAGCGATCCCACGCGGGCCACTTGGCCGGCGACACCGGTCTCGGACAGCGCTTGCCGCGTCAGATCCCCGAGCATCTTGGACTTTCGCTCCAGCGAATCGTAGAAGCCGGGCGCCGCAAGTCGCTTCAGGGTTTCGATCCCCGCGCGCATGGCCAGCGGATTCCCGGAAAGCGTGCCGGCTTGATAGACAGGACCCACGGGCGCGACTTGCTCCATTAGATCGCGCCGACCACCATACGCGGCGACGGGCAGGCCGCCGCCGATGATTTTGCCCAGCGTGGTCAGATCCGGCTCGATCCCGAAGAGGGTTTGCGCGCCGCCGAAACACAAGCGGAAACCGGTGATAACTTCGTCGAAGATGAGCAGCGCGCCATGGCGGCGAGTAAGTTCGCGCAATCCCGAGAGGAAGCCCTGCGCGGGCGGAATCACTCCCATATTTGCCGCCACAGGCTCGACGATAACGGCGGCGATTTGCTTGGCGTGCTTCTCGAACAGCCGCTCGACTGCGGCGAGATCGTTGTAAGGCGCGTCGAGCGTGAGTTGGGCCAGCGCCTGCGGAACTCCCGGCGACGCAGCGATGCCTAGAGTGGCGAGGCCGGAGCCAGCCTTGGTCAAAAAACTATCGCCGTGCCCGTGATAGCCACCCTCGAACTTGACGATGAAATCCCTGCCCGTGGCCGCGCGGGCCAGGCGTGCCGCACTCATGGTCGCTTCGGTGCCGGAGCTGACGAAGCGCACGCGCTCCATCGACGGCAAGGCTTTTTGCAACATCTCGGCCAATTCGATCTCCAGCTCCGTGGTCATGCCGTAACTGGTGCCGCGTGCGGCCTGCTCGGCGAGCGCAGCCGAAATCTCCGCATGCGCGTGCCCAAGGATCAAAGCGCCCCAGGAGCAGACGAAATCGATATAGGCGTTGCCGTCGACGTCCCACAACTGCGCTCCCTGGGCGCGATCCACGATTACGGGCGAGCCTCCCACGGCGCCGAATGCGCGTACCGGGCTATTCACGCCGCCGACCAGCACTCGCCGGGCGCGTTCGAAAGCGCGCTGCGAACGGGTGTGCTGCTGTTCCGGGATGGTGGCCACGAGGGGTTGCTCCTGAACTAGAGTCGAGGTGAAACGATCAGCAGGCTTTGATCCATCGCGCGATGTCCTTGGCGTGATAGGTCAAGATGATTTCCGCGCCCGCCCGCTGGATAGCCGTGAGAATCTCCAGCACAACGCGCTTTTCCTCGAGCCAGCCATTGCGTACCGCGGCTTTCACCATGGCGTATTCACCGCTTACGTTGTACGCGCCCACGGGCACGTCAAAGCGCTCGCGCACTTGGCGAATGATATCGAGATAAGCGAGCGCCGGCTTGACCATGACGATGTCCGCGCCCTCTTCCAGATCGAGCGCCACCTCCCGCATAGCCTCGCGCGAGTTGGCGGGATCCATCTGGTAACTGCGGCGGTCGCCAAACTGCGGCGCCGACTGCGCTGCTTCGCGAAACGGTCCGTAAAAGCCGGAGCAGTACTTAGCGGCGTAGGAAAAGATCGGAACCTGAGAAAATCCGTGCGCGTCGAGCGCCTGGCGAATGGCTGCGACGCGGCCGTCCATCATGTCCGAAGGCGCCACGATATCGGCTCCGGCGCGCGCGTGAGAGAGCGCCTCGTCGGCGAGCAGCTTCAGCGTAGGATCGTTGGCCACTTCGCCGTTTTCGATGACGCCGCAATGCCCGTGGCTGGTGTATTCGCAGAGGCAAACATCGGTGATCACAATCAGATTGAGCTTGGCCTTGCGAATGGCTTCGATGGCGCGCTGCACGACGCCTGTAGCCGAAGAAGCCTCCGAGCCGGTTTCGTCCTTATGCTCGGGAATGCCGAAGAGAATCACGCCCGGAATTCCCAGCGCCTCGACTTCCCTGCACTCTTCCACCAACTGGTCCGGCGACTGCTGATAAACGCCGGGCATGGAGCCGATCTCCACGCGCACGCCTTTGCCCGGCCCGACGAACATGGGGTAGATGTAGCCGCTGGTGGTGAGGCGGGTTTCGCGCGTCAAGCCACGCAGCGCCTCGGTGCGGCGAAGACGCCGCGGACGTTGCGCTGGAAATGTCACAGTTCCCTTTCTCCGTCGTCCACCGCGGCGGCTTTGCTGGTGAGCTTATTGCCGGCGAAATAGTTCTCGAGCCCCTCGATCAGCGATGCCGTGGTCGATTCCTCGGCTTCGAGGGCGAGCGGCAAGTTCGCGGCGCGAATGGCCTCTGCCGTGACAGGCCCGACAGCGGCAAACGCCACACGCGAATCCCATCTGGCCAGCGCTTCCGCTCCCAGCAGGTTCTGAAATTCGCGAAAAGCGGAAGGGCTGAAAAACGTTACCGCATCCACCTGCCCCGCGCGAATCGCCTCGATCAGGCCGTGATCGAAAGATTGCGGTCCCACGGTCCTGTAAGCGATCACCTCGGTGACATTTGCTCCGGCCTTTCGCAATAGCGAGGGCAACTCCTCGCTCGCACGGTCGCTGCGAGGCAAAAGCACGTTCTTTTTCGCGACAAGACCGCGAAGCTCCGCCGCGAGCCCGGCGCCGCTGAACTCGCGCGGCACGAGCGAAGCCCGCACGCCCTCTTTCTTGAGGGCCAACTCGGTGGCCGATCCGACTGCGGCGATCTTCGCAACCGCGGCGGCGGGCCAGGATCCCAGCGCACGGCATCTGCCGAGAAAAAACGTCACGGTATTGGCGCTGGTAAAGATCAGCCAGTCGAAAGTATCGAGTGCGCGAATGGCTCGATCGAGTTCCGCGGTATTTTCGGGCTCCACAAAATGCACCAGCGGAAGTAATACCGCCTCCGCCCCGCGTTCTTTCAAGCCTGCCACCAACTCTTTCGATTGTTCGGGAGCCCGCGTAACGATCACGCGCCGTCCTTCCAGCGGTCGAGTTTTAACCGTGTTCAACGCCCCGTCCCATGAGCCGAAGCAGACGGCCCGCGCCGCGCTCCAAAAGCGCCGCGGCCGCCGAAGCTCCCAACTCGCTTGGATTTTCCCACGAGCCGGCGCGGCTTTCGCGCACGGCTTCCGCACCATCGGCCGACAATACGCAGGCGTCGAGCTTCAGCCCGCCCGCTTCGCCGCGAGCCCACACTCCGATCGGCACCTGACAGCCGCTTTCCAGGCCGGCGAGGACGGCACGCTCCGCGTCCACGGCGGCCCGCGACTCTCGATGATTCAGCTTCCGAACAATAGCAGAAGATTTGTCTCCCTTGCGCATCTCGATGCCAATGGCGCCTTGCCCCGCTGCGGGCAGGCAGACCGAAGGCGACAGGAGTTCGCTGATCTGATCGGCGCGACCCAACCTTTCGAGTCCGGCTTTCGCCAGCACGATAGCCTCATAATCACCTTGCGCCAGCTTGGCCAGGCGAGTTTCCACGTTTCCGCGCATCTCCACCATGACAAGGTCGCTTCGATGATGCCGCAACTGCGCCTGGCGCCGCAGGCTGCTGGTGCCCACGCGCGCCTCGCGCGGCAATTGATCAAGCTTGAGTCCACCTCGCGAAACGAGCGCGTCGCGCGGGTCTTCCCTTTCGCAAATGGCCGCTATTTCAAGGCCGGGCGGAAGCGCCGTAGGCATGTCCTTCATACTGTGGACGGCCAGATCGATGCGGTCATCGAGGAGCGCGTCTTCCAGTTCCTTAGTGAAAACTCCCTTGCCGCCCATCTCGCGAAGCGAGCTTTGCCGGTCACGGTCGCCCGAGGTACGGATGATGACGAGTTCCGCTCTCGCTCCGTGCCGAGCCAATCCGGCGAGCACATACTCCGCTTGCCAGCGCGCCAGAGCACTGCCTCGCGTTCCAATTCGCAAAGGCTTCAAGGCTTTCCCTGGTCGAGGCGGAAGAGGTCCCGGAGCGCTTCGAGATTTTGGATTTTGCGACGCAGGTCGGGAACCGCTCTCAATCGCTCGGCGGGGGCGAGCAGGACGCGATTCAACAGTTCGTCCATCAACTGCGCCACGCGCTGCTGGTCTTCCGCGGTGAGATGGGACATGTCGCCGAGCCTTTCGCGCAGGAATGCCTCTCGCTCCGCTCCCAGCCGCGAGCGCAATTCGCGCACGACCGCGCTGGCTTCCACACCGGCCTGCCAGGATTCGAATTTACTCAGGTGCTCCTCGACCAAAGCCTCCACCTTGGGAATCTCCGCTTCCCGCGCGCGCTTATTCTGCTCCACGATGTCCTTCAGGTCGTCGACGCCATACAGATACACGTTGTACAACTCGGCCGCCTCCGGCGCCACATTGCGAGGCACGCCCAGATCGATGAAGAGCAGCGAGCGATTGCCGCGAGCGGCCATGGCGCGCTCCACGGCAGCGGACGAAAGCACCGGCTCGGGGGACGCCACTGAGCAGATGACCACGTCCGGCCAAGTGAGCTCCGCATCGAGCGCATTCCAGTCCGCGACGTCCGCGCCGAAGCGTCCGGCCAACTCGGCGGCACGTTCTCGCGAGCGATTGGCCACGCGCAGTCCGGAGATCCCGCGGTCGCGCAGATGGCCGATCACCTGTTCTCCGGTAGCGCCCGCGCCCAAAATCAGCGCCTTGTGCGAGCGCAAGCTGCGAAAAATACGCTCCGCCAGCTTGACTCCGGCAAACGCTACCGACATGGGCCGCGTGCTGATCTCCGTCTCGGTGCGGACGCGCTTGCCTACCTCGAGAGCGCCCTGGAACATGCGGTTGAGCACCGGCCCGGTGCCGCCGTGGTCCAGGGCAATGCGGTAAGCCTCGCGCACCTGCCCCAGAATTTCCGCTTCGCCGAGCATCATCGAGTCGAGGCCTGCCGCGACGCGAAACAGGTGCCGCACCGCTTCGCGATCGTGCCGGCGGTAGAGGCTCCCGCTGAGGGCCGCGGGCTCGATTTTGTGGAACGTCGCCAGGAAAAGCTCGATGGCCCCGGCGCTATCTTTGCCGGATTCCGCGGCGGAATCCGCGCGGACACCGTAGAGTTCGCTGCGATTGCAGGTGGACAGCACGAGCGTCTCGGAAAGAACGCCGCGCGAACGCAGCTCTTCGGAGGCCAAGCGAGCGTCCTCACGCGTAAACGAAACGCGCTCGCGCAACTCGACCGGGGCGGTGCGGTGATTTAAGCCTACGAGAACGATCTCCACAGCCTAGTTTCCTCGCCGCTGTCGGATCGAAAGATCGGATTTTCCCATGCAAATGCAGATTCCTCGTCGCAAACTGCGCTCCTCGGAATGACGGCAAGAGGACTGGCCGGCGGCACCCGGCGCCCTTCCCCAATCGCCCCGTGCCCAATGGGCGCGCATCAGAAAAACCGGTGAAAACTCGACAGGTATAAGTTCACCACGCTATAGCTGAACAGCACCAATAAAAAATTGAATACGCAGAGCGCGGACGCTCGTGCGCCCCGCCAGGAGCCGGTGCGTCCCAGCCACAAATAACCGGCGTATACCGCCAGGATCAGCACGGTGATGATCTCCTTGGGATCGCCGTTCCAGTAATGGCCAAAGATGCGATTCACCCACAGCAGGCCGAAGGTAATGCCGACCAGCAGCGAAACTAGCCCCACGATCACGCTGCTGCGGCTCATGCGCTCCAACGATTCCAGCGCCGGGAAGCGCCACACGATGCTGCCCAGCCGCCGGCTGCGCAGCAGGCTGTTTTGCACCAGATAGATAGCGCTCAGCACAAACGACAGCGCGAAGGCCGCGTATCCCAGCACGTTCAGGGTAATGTGCAAGGCCAGCAGCGGCCCCTGGGCCGGAGGTGGCGCGGGCGTGACGGGTCGCGTGCCCTGCGCCAACGCGAAGACCGCAATCACGAAGGGAAGGATAAATGCGCCCACGGAACGATCTCGATGAAAGAGCTCCAGTCCCAGATAGGTGGCCGCCAGCAACCATCCAAAGAGAGAGAGCGAGCCGTAGAGGTCGTCGTAAGGAACCGTGTGCGCCAACCGGCTGCGTTCAATAAGGGCCAAATAGTGGCAGGCCAGTCCGGCGATCAGTAGGAGAGTGCCCAACTGCCCAAAGAGCCGCCGCGCCGTGGCCAGAAAGGCTACATAGCCGGCCAAGCTCGCGCTATAGCAGAGGATCGTAAGAACAACCAAGTGTGTCGCCATGGGCAGGGATGACCGGTCAATTATACAACCGATTTTCGCATTCGAAAGGCGCCGAGCTCATGGAGCCGGGTCATGGAAGGGCGGCTGAGGCCGTTGTTTCCTTGAGGGCGCGCGCGACAGCATCGGTGGCCACAGCGTCGTTGCGGCTGTGATCAGTGATGTGATCGTAGAGCAGTTGCGCGGGGCCGGGATCCAACTCCTTCTCGTAGTCGTCGGTGATCTGGGCGGCGATCTCCTGCAAAAACTTGTTGGCTTCGGCGTCCAGGTCGGCGCCGGTAACCTCGGTTTTTCGACCCATGTACGGGGCGGCCACTCGCGCGGCCACTTTGTCCGCTGTCTCGTAGTAATGCTCGGCGATCTGCCGATGGCCCTGCTCATGTTCCATTACATGCTGGCTGACGCCCGAGGGCACCCAAATTGTGACATTGAGCCCGAGGGTCAATTTAACCTGCGTGATACTGACAATCGCATGCGTGGCATCGCTGCGCATTGTCCGCGAGCCGACGCTGGCGTTGGAGGTAAAATTCGACTCGCACTCGGCGTTTTCGCCCTCGCTTAACGGCGGCATGTCGGATGGAGGGGCGGCGGGATCAAACGTCCGGCTCGCGAAATTGACGGGCTGCTTCTCGATCACCGGCCCGGACGCCGGCGTGATCCCACCAGGGGAGAAACGTCCGCAGCCGGACGTGCCGAGCAGCAGCGTTGCTATCGTTAGGAAAAGCGGTTTAGAACAGCGTCCGGGCAAAGTTGGCTCCTGGTCCATTGTCCCGAAGAAGACGCGGCAGGAGCCACGGGTTTGTAGTCCAGGTATGCCGCGAAAGGTACTTTCCTGGGCAGCAGACGGTGCACTGCTCATGCGGCCAAGGAGCGAATTTGTTATGATCCATGGGAAAAGGCATGGGCAGGGCAAATCCGAAAAGAGTAGTCGTAGTCCCTGCTTTAGGATTGCCGGTTCCGATTACCAAGCCGGATGCCGAAATCTAGCCGTATGGAAACCAGGCCAGCAGAGATTATCACCGCGCCCGAAAACGTCAGTCCCGCCGCGCTATTCCTGCGCGCCTGCCACCGCGAACCCGTCCCTCGCGTGCCCGTCTGGATGATGCGCCAGGCCGGACGCTACTTGCCCGAGTACCGCGCGCTGCGCGAAAAGCACAGCTTCCTGGAAGTGGCCAAGACGCCGGAGCTTGCCGCCGAAGTATCGCTGCAACCCTACCGGCGGCTAAGCGTCGATGCCGTGATCGTTTTCTCCGACATTCTCATTGTGGCAGAGGCCATGGGCACGCCCATTGAGTTGGGAGACGCGGGCCCGATGATCACCGCGCCGGTGCGTAGCGCAGCGCAGGTGGAAGCGCTCTCCGTGTTCGATCCCGAGCGCGAGACGCGCTTCGTGTCAGACGCTATCCGCCTGCTGCGCAAATCTCTCGGCTCCGACGTTCCGGTGCTCGGCTTCGCCGCCGCTCCGTGGACCCTGGCCTGCTACCTGGTGCAAGGCGCTTCGCGCGACGGCTTCCCTGCCGCGAAAGCTATCCTTTGGAACGAGCCGCGCACTCTTCGCAAGCTTCTAGAAAAAATCGCCCGCGCCACGGCGCATTACCTCAAAGCGCAGATCGCTGCGGGAGCGGCTGCCGTGCAGCTTTTCGATACCTGGGCCGGAGAACTTGATGCCTCCGCCTATCGCGACTTCGAGCTTCCCGCGACGCAACTTCTAATCCAAGAGTTGGCGCCGGGCGATACGCCGGTGATTCTTTTCTCCAAAGCATCAAACCACCTGGTCGATTCGCTCGCGCAAACCGGGGCCAATGTGCTGAGCGTGGACTGGCGCATGGATTTGGGCGCGCTTCAGCAGAAGTTCGGCCGCAGCATTGCACTGCAGGGCAATATCGATCCCTGCGTGCTTCTTTCATCGCGCGAGGCGGTCGTGAATGCGGTCCAGCAGGCGCTTCGGCAGACAAAGGGCCGCGGTCACATCCTTAACCTCGGGCATGGAATCTTGCCCGAGACGCCGGTGGAGAATGCGCTGGCCTTCATCCGCGCCGGGCAATCCGCACGAGCGGTCGATGAGTAAGCGATGAGTGAACCCAGCGATTCCGGACTGCATCTCGAGCTCGACCGCGAGCGATTCCGCATTTCGCCCGATTTCCTCGCGCTCTACAATCGCCCCGGCCCGCGCTATACCAGCTATCCCACCGCGCCCGTTTGGCGGGATGAGTTCGGCCCCGGCGATCTCGAGCGCGCCTACGAACAGGCCGACGCGGCGGGCACTCCCGTTTCGATCTACATGCACCTGCCGTTTTGCGAGAGTCTCTGCCTGTTTTGCGCATGCAACGTGGTCATCACCAGGGATCACAGTGTCGCGCCCCCTTACCTGGCCACGCTCAAACGCGAGATCGCCTACGTCGGCGAACGGGTTTCGCGTTCGCGCCACGTGGTGCAATTTCATTGGGGCGGCGGCACGCCCACGTATCTGACGCCGACGCAGATGGAAGAACTTTTCGGCTTCACCGCCGAGCGATTCACTTTCGCCCCCGACGCGGAGATCGGCATCGAAGTCGACCCGCGCGTTACCAGCGTCGAGCACCTGGAGACTCTGCGACGACTGGGCTTCAACCGGCTCAGCATGGGCATCCAGGATTTCGATCCCGAAGTGCAGGAAGCGGTGAAGCGCGTGCAGCCGCTGCAGATGACCTCCGAACTGATCGGCCGTTCGCGGGCGCTGGGATTCGAGAGTCTCAATGTCGATCTGATTTACGGCTTGCCCTATCAAACCGCCGATCGATTTACCCGCACCGTGGACGAGGTCCTCGAGCTCGCGCCCGACCGCATCGCACTTTTCAGCTACGCCCACGTGCCGTGGCTCCGCAAGCAGCAGGGCTCGCTGGCCGCTTCCCTTCCTGAGGGCATGGAGAAATTCCGCATCTTTTCCGCGGCGATCGAGAAGTTTCTGGGCGCCGGATATCAGTACATCGGCATGGACCACTTCGCCAAACCGAACGACGAGCTGGCTGTCGCGCAGCGCAGGCGCAGCTTGCATCGCAATTTTCAGGGCTATACGACGAAGGCTGGGGCCGATCTTTACGGCATGGGCGTGAGCGCCATCAGCGCGGTCGGTTCCACTTACGCGCAGAACTACCGCGAGGTGCCCCGCTATACCGAGGCCGTGGATCGGCGCGGCATCGCCACCATGCGCGGCTACAGCTTGAGCGACGATGACCGGCTCCGGCGCGCCGTGATCACCCGCCTGCTGTGCCACGCCGTGATACGCAAAGGCGAAATCGCTCGCGAATTCGGCGTCGACTTCGACGATTACTTCGCGCCGGAACTCGCTCGGTTGCGGCCGTTCCTCGAAGACCGGCTGGTCGCGCTGACCGACGACGAAATTCGCGTCACATTCCTTGGCCGCATTTTCATTCGCAACGTGGCCATGCTTTTCGATCCTTATCTCGAGAGGCAGCGCCTCGCGGAAAAGCCACTCTTCTCGAAAACGCTCTAACGGCCGCTCATCTCCGTGCCTACTGCTCCCAAGATTCTGGTCGTTGGCGGTGGAATCTCCGGGCTGGCTTGCGCCTGGCGCTTGCGGCAGCTCAGCGTGCCGTTTCTTTTGCTGGAGCGCAGGGGCCGCTTCGGCGGCGTCGTCGAAACCGCAGAGGAGAAGGGATTCCGTTTCGACGTCGGCCCGCAAAGCTTCACCAAGACGCCAGCGCTTTCGGAATTGATCGAGCAAGTCGGGTTAAACGGAGAACTGCTGCGCGCCGATCCTCGAGCGCCGCGTTACATCCTGCATCGAGGGCGCCTCGTGCCCGCTCCGTTTAGTCCGCCGCGGCTGTTGACGACTCCTTTGCTCAGCGCCCGTACCAAGCTGCGTATCCTCGCCGAGCCCTTTCTTCGCTCGTACCCTCCCGACGAGGACGAATCCATCGCCGCATTCGTGCGCAGAAAATTCGGCGAGGATCTGCTCGCGAACCTGGTCGCTCCGTTTGTCTCCGGCGTTTGGGCGGGCGATCCGGAGAAGCTCAGCCTCGGGGCGGCGTTTCCCGCCGTGCGTCAACTCGAGGAGAAATACGGCAGCGTGATTCGCGGAGCCATGAAGCAGCGGAAGAGCGCGGGCAAGAGTTCGCCTAAAAGTTCCGGCGAACGGCCTTCGTTGTGCAATTTTCGCGGGGGCGTTCCGGCGCTGATCGGCGCTCTCGCGAGCAGATTGGGCGATTCGGCCTGCACGGGGGCGGAGATCACAGCGATTCGCCGGCCGGCTACATCGTCATTCGATGTGGACTACCGGGTCGCGGGAAAAACCGAATCGGCGCGCGTGGCGGCCTTGGTCGTGTCCACGCCAGCATCTGAAGCCGGCGGGCTGCTGCGCGGCCTCGATCCCCGCTTTGCCGAGCTGCTGGGCGAAATAGACTATGCCAGCGTGGCGCAAGTCTCCGCCGGTTATCGCGTTGACCAGATCAGGCAGCGCGAAGCGAAGAACGGCCTGAACGGTTTCGGCTTTCTCGTTCCGCGCAGCGAGAGGTTACGGCTGTTGGGAACGGTGTGGAATTCGTCGCTCTTTCCGGGACGCGCTCCCGAAGGCATGGCCAGCTTCACCAGCTTTCTTGGTGGCATGACCGACCCTGAAATCGTCTCCCGCGTTCCCGACGAGATCGCCGCGATCGCGCACTCCGAGCTATCGTCTGTACTGGGCATCAGCGGGGCGCCCGCCGTTCAGCGCGTCTGCCGCTGGCAGCGCGCCTTGCCGCAATACAGCATCGGCCACCGCGACCTGATTGCGGCGCTGGTAGAGCTTTGCGCCGCCACGCCCGGGATCTTCCTCGCCGGAAATTACTTTGGCGGCCCTTCGATCGGCGCCTGCGTCGAGCACGCGAATAAGGTCGCCGAGCAGGCGGCGGGGTTCCTCGGCGGTTCCGCACGGCCGAGCGACAATGCTTAGCGCTTACGCTTTGGTCGCGCGATGCGCCAGCCGTTGCTTACGCCGCGCCAAGGCCTCGCGATACCGGCGGCGGTCTTCGGCGGTCTCGGGGATTAGGGCAGGGACCGGCTTGGGACGATGGTCCTCGTCCAGCGCCACGAAGGTGACGTAGGCGCTGGTGGTGTGCTTTTTCTCGCCGGTCAAAATGTCCTCGGAAAACACCTTCACGCCGATCTCCATCGAGGTGTGAAAAGCGCGGTTGAGGCTGGCTTTCAGCGTGATCACTTCGCCGATGCGAATGGGATTGCGAAAATCGATGTGGTCCACCGACGCGGTGACAGCGATGGAGCGGCAATGCCGGTGCGCGGCGATGGCCGCGGCCATATCCACGAGGTGCATCACGCGGCCGCCCAGGAGGTTGCCGAACACGTTAGCGTCCTGAGGCAACACCGCTTCCGTCATCTCCGTTCGCGAAGCGCTCACGGGCTTTCCCGCCAACTCAGTTGAACCCTCATTGCGTGCTCGCTTCCGCACCGCCGCCCTCCTGTCCCGTCACCGCGCGTGACAAGGTACTGTCCGCCTGCAATTTCTTCCTCGCAAGCGTCCGGTTATAATACGCGCTTGCCGATGCTAGACGCCAAGTCCCAATTGGCCATGCCATCGAAAACGTATACAGAAGAACGGGAACCATGACCCAAGCCGCCAAGAAATCGCGCCGCGCCGTTCTCGAGGAGTTCCTGGCCACCCATCCCAAGGACGCCTTCGCCCGCTACGGCCTGGCCATGGAATGTGC